>Ga0179593_1340843_pt1 | contig 12798 bp, 13 predicted proteins | sample CZODoug2_1_08_16_FD_185931 | JGI IMG/M metagenome (GOLD analysis project Ga0179593, IMG submission 185931) | Vadose zone soil fungal communities from Angelo Coast Range Reserve, California, USA - CZODoug2_1_08_16fungal (PacBio error correction) | ecosystem: Environmental > Terrestrial > Soil >... | reverse complement strand
GTAGTTGCTCACGTTTTGTGCGCGCCTTTTGTCCGTAATCCGTTTTTGCTGCCCGTGTTGAGGGCTGTACCTCCCATTTGTCCTTGGCTCCCCCCTTTAGTTCCTTACGGCCATCATAACAGGCCGGGCTCGCAATCCCCGGTTTCTCTCCATGGTTTTCAGCTTGAGGGCGCCCCCACCCCGCCGGCTTCTTTCGCGGCCTAGACGTCATCCCCATCGTCCCCGGTCAAGTCCTTTCTGTCCATTTTAATTTGTTGGAACCCCCCTTTCTACAACGGACCTCCCAGTGCAAGTGCTGCTATCTTTTTTTTCTCCTCAGCTTTCGTCACGGTTTTTAACTCATCGGACCCCCTTTGATCGCCGTTTTCCCAAAGGTTTGCCGATTTCGCTTTCCCCCCCCTCGCGGTCATCCGTTGTCCCCTGAACGGGCGCTGTGTGTGCCCCATGTGTGGTGTGCCCGTGTTTTTTCGACAAACTCGGTCATTTCCCCTTTTTGACCATCCGGGACCCCGTTTATATAGTTCTTCCCCCCTTGTCCTTGCCCCCCCCGGCCGTGTTCGACCCCTCCACTTTTGAGCGTGTGCCTCCGTTTGCCCCCTCTTGCCTTATTGATTCTCTTGCTTGCAATGCTTTAACCGGCCAGTTTGTGTACACCCGCGCCTCCCTTTTTCTTGTCTTGAGCACTTACCCCTCGCACCCCTGATCGAGAGATTTTTTTTCCGACTTTGCTGTCTGATACCCTCGAGCTGGCCATCGTAGGTTGGCCCCCCCCCTTATACCCCCCCCCCCTCCCCGCCCCCCGCCCCTCCTTTCTTCTTCATTGATTCGGCTTGGGACTTTTGGTTCCTCGATTGACGCCCTGTGGACGTGGCGTGTTCGCGCGTGGCATCTTTTGGGACATCGGCTGGATCTCCTCGTTTGCCCTGGTCGCCCCGTGCGAGCTGCAGTTCTCTTTACCACTGTGCGGTTTTCCCTTTTGTTTTTCTAACGACCGTTGCGGCGGGCGATCTCGTCGTGGGTCCGTATTTACCTCTTCACGGCGGGTGGCCTTGATTTTCGCGATTTTTCGGCCGATGGCGACAATTTCCATTTTCTCGCACCCTAGACCCAAACGGCGTGTTCATTGGGTATAGTTGGTGGCGCCCCCCACGTTCACCCTTCCTCTCGAGTGGTTCAACTTTTGGCCACCGCCGTCGTGCGGTTCTCCTCTATGGTACCCCGTGGGATTTTTTGTCGGCGATCGAACAGGCAGCCAATCTGGAGATTGCTTCCCTTTACAGTTTTTTTACCACGGGCGCCTTCCCCGGCCCGTGCGATCCCCTGCCCCCCTTTTACCGAATCGACTGTTTTTTTTTCTGTCTTCTGTGCTCGGCCTGATTCCCTCGCCGGGTCGCGATTCCTCACTGCTCCCTCAACCGTTTTCCTCGCCTTCGTCGGTACTTGCGCCTCTTGTTGCTGACACATAACTTGCTTCTCCGGTTCCCCCTGTCTTTGGCGAAGAGCTTTTTTCTTTTCCCGGGCGCAACCTTGCTCCGCATTTCCTCGCTCGGGGCCCGGACTTCGTTTCTCAAGCCTCCGTCCCGCAAAAGTGCATGTTTGCGCGTGAGCTTTTTTGCATGCTGCAACATTTTCCACTCCCCAGTTCGACGCCCCCCTCCCTACGCCCTTTCACCCCCGCTCTTTTTGTTTTTTGAGAGGACATTTATGGCGCGGCCTCCCGGACCTTCTGTTTTTTTGTGTTCCCTGCGATGGGCAGCCAATTTTTCACGCGGTGTGCGGTCTTTTTCCGGTATCCCCCTTCTTTTCCTCGCGCTCGAAGAACCATTTTATGCTGCTCTTTTTTTTTTTCTCCCCTCAGGAGTATCGCAAGGCTACTGGGGCTCCAGTTTGATCGGCCCCTGTCGCGTCTCCTCAATCGTGAATTTTTTTTTTGCGGCGACAGTAGTGCCCCCGGGATCTCTTTTTTCGCACGAGCGCGTTCTGGAGTCGAAGCAAGAACTTGCGTTTGCCTTCGGGGCTCCATCTTTCCTTTTTTCTCCTCTTTTCTGGCGCCCCGTTGGGACTGTCCACTCTTTTTTTAGTCGAACTTGCGTTTTCTGGGTGAGCTCTTTGGCGACGACACGTCCTTGGCCATCTTTACGCGTCGAATGGGTTTGCCGCTGTTTTTTTTTCATTTTAGTGTTTTCGTCGTGTCGCGTTGCTTTTTTTGTTTGCCAACCCCCCTGACCACAGCTGAGGTGGCTCAGTTGGGTCTCCTCCCCTGGCTTTTGCGGCACGCCCCTGTGATACCTCTGTCTACCTCCCGCGTTTAGACTTTCGTCCCCGGCCAGATTAATGTTCAGTCGGCGTTCTGCCACCCGGCCCGCGCCCCTCGTGAACTGTACCGTTTTTGTGGTAGGAGACAAATGAGTATACTCCGACAACGCTCATTTGCTTTTGGCAGCGCGGTTGTCTCGATCGTTTTTCCCTAGTCCTAGCGTCTCGCAGTCCCTTTCCCCCCAACCGCGGTTTAGGCATGAGGAAGGTGAGGGTGCTTCTTTTTTTTCCGCTTTTTGCCCTCGTTGATATTTTGTTCGAAGGGGTCGTATCTTTATGGTACCGCGGGCTTGCAACCTTTTCGGTTGGCCCGGCGTTCGCCATCCACGTCCGTGTCCTTTTCCCGCTGTTGGGTGCCCTGGGGGGGTTTTCTGTCCCCCCCTGGCGTTGTTCCTTCATATTTTGCGCTTTCCAACCAGTTTTTGGCACGCGTTGCACTTTGACCCCACGTCCTCTTACTTTTCAAAATGCAAGAACTCCCCGATAACCCCCGGGGTTCGTCTTTTTTTTTCCCGCACCAGGCTTGACACCCTTTTTTGCCCCCCCGCGTAGACTTTGCCAGCGTTGGGGACGGATGGACGGTGTCTTTTGAATTCGAAATTTTTTTTTTGCCTGTTTCAGCGTGTCTTTTCTGGGCGTCTTAGTCCCCTTTTTTCGTGGCATTCACTGCTGAGGAGAGTCCCCCTTGCGTGGCTCGTTTCCTGCTTTCGACGTGTAGTCCCCTCACCTCCGGGTGGCTTGTTCTTTTGAGGCGCCTTCATATCGTTTTGCCCCGCGACCGCTGCGTGGTATTTTTTGTCCCTGCATCCCCCTCGCTTTTTTTTTTGGTAGGCGCCCTCTTTTGTTTTCGCTGCACGGCTCGTCCCTTCCGTTTTTTCTGTCCCGACCGCTCGGATCCTTTAGCCCAGCGAATTTTTTTAGTGATCGCTCGCTTCTCTCTTTCCCCTCGGCTCCTTCCAAATATTTGTTTTTCCACCCTCGCCTCGCTCCAAAGGTCGTTCTTTTCCCTTCGTGGCGGGTCTGATTTTTTATTCCGCCGCCCTTGCTCCAGGTGTCAACCTCGGGACACCTCATTCCTCCTAGGGTTCTTTATGTCGTCTGCCACTGGGTCTCCGGTGTGAGTCATTCCAGTCGGTCTTTTTTTTTCTCCGGTGAGTGGCACTGTAGTCCGTGAGGACTGTCTCACTCGAAAGCTAGATCCTGCGCCTCGAATCCCGTCGCGTGTTCGTGTTCCTTTTTTGGCTTCACACCGGCCTCCTGCATTTCGTGTTTGTTTCCCCCGCAGCGCGGGTATCCTCGTCCCCCCCCCGATTCGGGAGTTTAGCTTTGTATTCCTCTTGTTTTCCGCGGCACTTTGAGAGTCCAGCGGCTTTGATCCAGCCCTCGTAGCAGTTCTTTAGTTTTTTTTAGTGGGCAGACGCGTTTTTCACCTCACTTTGTGTCGTCCATTTTTCTCTCGAGGCACCCTTGGAACGGTCGGCGCCCCACGCGGTATCAGCTCCCCCCTCGAGAGGGTCTGATTTCTTCCCCCGCTGTTCGTGGTTTCCTTGTCGACGGCATCCGTGACCCGATGCTTCCTCCATGACAGGGTCGGCCGGCAATGGAATAATATTAAATATCCTTCATATCCCTGGGCGGGCCTTGTGCCTTTGTTTTTTTTTGCAGGATGAGCACCCCCTTCTTGGCAGCTGTTAATGTCTATGCCCCCCCAACCCCTGTGCGTTTACCATTCCGCGGGGCGAGTTCCAGATCGAGTGAGGCCACCCTGCTTTGCCTATCAGCGCTGTTGCGCCCGAGGTGTTGTGATTAGTCTCGTGTTTTTAATCGCCATAGACCACCTACGCGGACCATGGATCTGGAACAGGAGACCCGTTTAGGAAGCTAATCCTTTTAGCTCTTTTTCACGAAGTTTGACTCCTGTGGTTGTTGGTTGTTGCGTTTCGAAAGGGTGATCTAACGCCACCTTTTGTGCGTCTAGCGAACTGGGCGCCGTTTTCACTTTTCGCGGGATTATTTCGACCACCGCTGACCATGAAACGATCCAAACCCGAGAGACGCCTGGATTTGATTCTCCAGGGCCCCCAACCATGCTTGTTATCCTTTTCCCCCGTCCAATTCCCTATCCCAATCCGCGTCTAGAGCCACTCGGGCGTGCCCGAACCCAGTTCAGAGGCTCCCTTTAGACGTTAGACGAGTAATTTCCCCCATTCCCTTCCCTGCCTCGCGAACACCGTTTCCCGAGTTGTAGCCTCCGACAGTGTTTTGCAGATTCCCAGAGTATTCCTCGGGGTTTATATTCCGAGCTCCGCCCCATGCGTTTTTTTTTTCCCTGCGCGTCGTTCGCCCGACCCGGGTCCTGTGCAATTGGGATCCGCCTAACATTGTTTGCTTCCCCGAGAGTGCACTTCCTCCCGATGTTTGACCCTTTAGGTCATAGTGTTCGCGTGGTCTCTTCTTTTGTTGCCCCGAGGCGTCGTTTCCCCCCTTTCGGTTCTTACTTGTAAAGTCCTCCCCATTTTTTATTGGACGAGATTTCCTTTTGAATGCGCTTGTCCTCATTGCTTCAGGTTGCTTCGTTCTACCCGGGTCGGTCGTACCGGTTAGAGTAAGCCTCAGCTTTTTTTGTCAAATAATCCCGGTGATTTAAGAGGACCCGACAGGCTTCTTGCTTAATTCCTATGACTGTATATTTCTCAGGACCACCCTAGCGCAACGTACGGGCCCTTCGGATTACTTGCTTTGTGCCCTAGAGTGTTTTTTTTCTTCGGGCCCAATTGGCCCTTCCTGTGTTTGGACCTCAACCGTGCCCCCGTGATTTACACTTTTTCCCAGTAGGTTCCCTATCTTTGTCCCCCCCCCTGAAGTCTCCCATAGGTCGCACTTTCGTGACACGTGTGTGCGGTTCAGGTTCCGTTGAGGCTTTTGTCGTCGACCTTTACCCCCCCACCTCGCTCTCGCCTGGTTGCTTCTTCCACCCTGCGAGTGGTTTCTATGGTCCTTTTTCGGGGGTTTTAGTTCCCGTGCTGCCCTGGTCCTCTTTTGCCTAATCCCTGTAGGTTCCGGATCTCCGTAATGTTCCATTCCAACAGATCTCTCGGCTGCGAAGGAGTCAGTTTCAGCATCCCCCTTATCTGCTTCCTTTTTTACGCGCCTTTTGAGAATACCCAACCTAACCGTCTCATGTTTCGCGCCGATTGTTCCTTTTCGACTCCGCGTCCTCCCCCCGTTGGTCCCCGGCCGTTGTTTCTTTAGGGTTCGCTCTCCCCCTAAAGTCGATAAGGAGTTACAGATTAAGGGCTGTGAGGCGTATGGGAGTTTAAGCGACCCGCACACCTACGGCCGTGAAAGAATTCCCGCCCCCATGACTCTACGCTGACCATTGCTCTTCGCAACTGTGCCCAGCGCATTCTGCTTGGACCCCTCCCCTTCACAACTCGGGCCTTCCCACTCCGGGCGAACCTTTTTTTTTTCGGATAGTTTTAGTTTATGTACACCTACGGTCTTTTTTTTCGACAAATACCCCATACCTGTTGTTGCGACTTTCTTCTTCTTTTGCGTTCTTGCCCCATTCTCTTTTTTCGAACTTTTTTTTTGTGATCTAATTTCAAAGGGGGATTCCGCGCTTTATGGACCGCGGGGTGTCACCTTACCTTCGGCAAACACTCTCCGAGGGCGCGTGAATGAGTTGCTCGTTTGCAAGCCCTTAGATCGCCCTACATACCCCCTTCTGGCACTCGCCCCTCTCCCCGTTGCCCTTATATTTCATGTCTTATCGCCTTGGTTTTTTTTTACCCCGCAGTGTGCGCATCTTTTCTCCTACCCATGGAAGAGGCGACTTCTCGTCGTTCAGTGTCCTTGTCAGGACACTTAGTCATCTTTTTTGAGTGTTACCTGCGGTCACCGGTTGCTCCCGGTCCCCAGGGAAGTGAGCTTCCATCGGTTTACTCGGTACGTGGGCTTTTGCTCTGATTTGCCCGCTTCATTGGAGGAGCTAACACACGGCTTCGCCAATTATAGGAGAGTCTCAAAAACCCTTCGGGGCCCGTCGAAGGGTATTGATTTGGCTCGCGGATGGCTGAGACCATCCCATTTTGATCACTTTCCACCCTGGCTGGGGAGATTTATTTTTTGGACAATACACAATGTCTTCCAAGATATTGGTTTCATTGTGTTCCCCTGTTACCTCTTGCCTCCTTTCGAGCACCTCTTGTAGATGGTTGACCTGTGGTTCTTCTCGTAGCGACCCGCTTACGAATCCCTGGACAGCGGCCCCCTGGCGCATTTTTTCCCTAGCTGGTACGTCGTGGCGCATTTCACACTTGCCCCCTTCCTCGTTTACTGATGGTGGGAACAGGACCCTTGAGAGTAGGGAGTTTGTCTCGATGTCGTCTTCCTTGCTTCCCCCTTTCTTACTGCCTCAGATCCCCGTTCTAATAACCTTCTTTGCGTCATACTTCGTCGTTCCCGGTGCGCCTCGCTCTGTGGCCTTTTTCCTTTCTGTAACCTGCTTGCGGCCCTCCGTGCTGGAGAAATACTTTTTGTTGTATGCGCATGGCACTTGTCTAGCTTGTCATGGAGTGTTTTGTTCCAAGAGTTCTCTTTTTCTCAACGGTTCCAATTCGGTTAACCTTACTTTTTGATGGGATCGGTGGGGGTTTTTTACCGGAAGCTCATTTTGGCGGACCTCAGAAGGTCAACGGACACCCCAGGCACTCTGTTCCCTCGCCTTGAGGAATACTCCTAGCCATATCTATATTTTACCCTATTTTTATTGTTTTATTTTTTTTTTTTGAGACCTTGTATTTCTTTCTTTTAGGCGAGTGGAAGTACCGTTTGGTTCGGCTGTCTTTGTGTCCTCCATGCTTTTTTTTACTTGTCACCGAGTGCCTGGTCTACTGAGGCCTCTTTTTTTTTGCCCTCCGTTCCTGGGAAACGAGATCGACCCAGTTTGCCTTGGTAGATGCGCGCAGGGCCTAAGGCTTGCCAGGCCCCCCCTGGCGTTCTCGTACCTGCCCCCCCCATTTTTTCGGTATCGCAGCAGGTACTCTTTCCCTCGCGTACCACTTCTCACGCAAGTTTTTGAGTTTCGGCGATACGTTGTGGAATTGGTCGATCTGGGCCGTACACATTTGCGTCAGGTTAGTTAGTGAATAGAGTGGGAGTTCCCCTTTCCTTTTCCTAAGGGCGATAGAGGCGTTCCAATCCTCTTTCTTTTTGAAGGAGACCGTTTTCGTCCCACAGGCGCAACGTGACTTTTTTCTTCCCTCCCCGTCATAGTCTTCCATTTTTTTTTTCTCTACCCAAGTCCGATAAGGATCCGTTCTTTCGACTCTCGGTCGGTGTTGTGCCTCAGTTTTTTTTCGGGAGTTCGACGGGCCAGAGTCCCCCCCTTTGTCCAGGTTTTTGCCGTATTTAAGTCTTCGTTGTCTTTCACAAGTCTCCCCCCCCTTTGTTGTGGCTGAGTGTGGTGGGCTTTTTCCGCTTTGCGTTGCATAGCCGAAAGAGTCACTCCCATGTTGGCCTTGGCCGGCCGGATTCGCCATCTCGCCCGTTCTTTTCCTGGTGGACGCTCTCCCCCCCTGACCTCTATTCACTCCGAGCTCAGAAGGAGGACAATTTTCCTCGTAACTCTGCAAGGACTGGGTCCCTGCGCCGTCCGCCCGAGCATAGTATTTTATTTTTCGGAGTACCCTCTCCTTTCTTTTTTTTTTCCAAGCCGCTTTTTCTTTTCTTACTTTCATTCGCGGGTGTGTGGAGGGAACTGCCTGTGGCTTTCTGTTGTTCCCCTCTTCTCTGTCTTTCGGAAGTTTTCCTGTTTTTCTTTTTTTTTTTTTTTCTCTCTTTTCCTCCTTTTCGAGAAGTTTTGTTTTTCTCAGGAAGTGGTGTGGTCTTTCTGTCTCTCATTCCTTTGCTGGCCCCCCCGTGACTCCGTTTTTTTGTGGATTATCTTCCTCTAGAAGGGCTTCGGTCTTTTTGCACCATTCTCCCCCCCTTCATTTGCAGATTCTCCACCAGTTTTTTCTTTCCAACGTGCAGACTCGCCATACAGACCCCGCTTTTTTCATAAGCGAGATGTGCACAGTCCGTTATGCGTCTAGCGGTTTAATTGCCGTCTCTTGATTTTTCCCATTTCTGAATCGTTTTCTTGTTCCCCTTTCCTTCCCGGGGGCGTATTTTTAGGCCTTGCGTGAATTATTAGTTGAGGGTAATTTTCTGCTTCGTCTTGGCTCATCCCCTTTTTACCCACTCGGACAAACCTGCTTTGGACCCCCATGGGAGATGGAATGACGTGTCTTCCCTCTAGTTTTGGTTCTCGCGCTTTGTTAGGTTGTCCCTTTCTTCGATCTTCGCGTAATGCTCTTAGTTGCCCCCATCGACCTTTTTTCGTTTTTTCCATGCTACGGAGCTATCTTCCAGCTGACGTAGTAGCCCCCGCCCGCGGCCTTTCCCCCAAGGTGCTCCCCCTCTCCTTTTCCCTAGCCACGTTCGTATCTCGTTTAGTTATATCTTTCCCTCTCCTCATTTTCCCGGACCCTTTTACCTCCTCTTGGAACGAGTTTTTTCGCTTCATTCCTCTGACCCCTGGTTCTTTCCTCCGGTGCTTTTCTCGCTTAATGCACCGTGTCCCCGCTTACGACTGTCCCATCTGTCCCTTTATTCTGCCTGCCTATCCTTTCCTCTTTCCTCCCCACCCCCACGCCTTTTGTTTTTCCCGCGTCGCCCCCCGCATCCGCTTTATTGCACACTCACCCTTGTGTTATCTCCACTTCTACCATGTTCCTATGTCTTCCCCCCCAGTCCCGTTTGGTCCAGGCATCTTTTTATGCTTATTTTGAGCTTCCGAACTGTTGCCTAGTTTACATACCCCTCTACTTCTTCAGAGCCCACCCTGTCCTGAGAACACGTTTTTTTTTATCGTCGTTCCACCGGTCTCCCTGAGTTCTACGTTTATATCAAGCATTCTCCCCCTTTCCTCCTCCCTCGTTTTTGGTCTACGGTCCCCTTCATTCACACTATTTGACCCTGGTCCCGCTTGTTTTTTTCTTGTTTTTGACTCGCGCCACACACGTGTCAGAAGAAGGGCGTCATTCATGGCTTGTGTGCACCTTTTGTTTTCTTTCTCCGATTCGCCGTTTTCCCCGCGTTTGATGTTGTGTTCTACCTGACGAGTGCCACTATCATCTTATTGCACTGCTGCACGGACTTTCATGAGGACCTCATCTGTGCCCTTATCCCCTTAGGCAGTCCCCTCTTGAGGGGAGGATTATCCTGCGAAAAGTTTTTATTTTATTATCATTCCCTGAAAGATGATCGCTATTGTTTGGCCTGTCTTGAGCGTGTATGCAGGTGGTTGACGAGCACGACCGCGGTGATAGATTCGGTGGGCCCGCGAGATTGGTCCTCGTCGTCCATCCGCATGTCTTGTGGGTACTTCTAGACGAGCGTGTTTGTCGTCGGGGTTTTCTGTTCGTTACTTCGGATTACTCCTTGGCCCTCGTCAATCCTTGACCCCATTGCGGACATTTCAGTTTTTAGTAGGCCATATAGGATTGTATGCTCCTTCGGTTTGTTGTTGGACCCTACGGCCCCCCCCTACGTGTGTCCCTTTCTGGCGTTTTTACCTTTTTTTTTGGTGTATCTGGGGGCGAGTTTTCCCCGACCAGTCCGTACATTTCAAACGGCCTTGGCTCCCCTTTTGTCTCGCTCCCCCTTTTTCAATTTTCTTTTTGAACTGTCTCATCCCGCCTTCGGCTCTTTCGTGCCAATGCATCCCTCATTCACTTTTTTCCCCACCAGGAAGTACCGGTGTCTTGTCCCGCATTTCCACCCCTTTTTAGTGTCCTGTCACCTTCCCGAGTGTCTTCCCTCGGCACAGTCTCTTTTTTTTCATTGTATAATAGGATGGTTGTCTTGTAAGGGGAGTCACTTCATTCCCCGTTTTCAACATTTCGTCCTTTTTTCTGACACCCCCCGCGTGGCAGTTTCTTGGGATTCGCCCCTATACCTCGTTTAGAGTCTCTGTGTTGTGTCCCCTCGGATTCGGAGTTTCTTTACTTTTCTTTCAGCCGCTATGTGTTTTTCGCCACGTGCCTATTTTAGTGGCGTTGCCAGCCGGGAGCTTAAACCCCCCCCCTCGGAAGCGTGTATCCAAGTTTCTTGTCAGATTTCGAATCAGGCTTGCCGCTCGTTTCCGCGTTTGCTTGACTTAACGGGCGGGGAGGTCCGTATTCCACCGATGTTTGGTACCAACGACTTTTCCTCTTCGAATTATCGTCTCTGAGTTTGGAAAGGCGACCAACCTGAATGGCTGTATGTTAAGGACAAGTCTCGATTCCCCGTATAGTTTTGCAGCGGGTTTGTCATCCCTTTCCCCAACAGGCTTTGACAGGGGACAGGTCGCTTTACGTTTTCCCTGATTGCATTTCGTACCCCGTATTCGCTATGATTTTTCCCCCCTCCTTGACCTCCCCCCAGGCCTACCCCAGTGTTATCTCACCCGTCAGTGCTCTTTTTCTGAAGCCTTGGTTCCCACCCCTTTTTCAGTTTTCTAAAAGCGAGTGCCTTTCTGTGCAGGGATTCTCCCCTTCCCCGACAACCTCCTCGCGTGCGAGCTTGCTGAATGGCCAGTTTGTTCTTTTTTTTTTTTTCTTTTGTCCATGGGATTTTTTTTTGTGTTTAGGGGCGAATGCTAATTGCTTTCGATAGCTTTGCTACATGTAAACCTTTCTCTTCCCTTTTTTTTTTTGCCCTCAACCTGTGTGGGTTTTTTTTTTTTATGTCTCATAAGATGATGGTTTTCTCCTTCCTCTGGGCCTTGGTTTCCCCCCCCACATACCGTCCGTTTTGCGAGGACCTGACTTTCTTCCTTCCTTCCGTACCATGCCCACAAACAGTTTTTTTTTTGGGTGTGGGTTCTTTGTGGGCGTTTGTGTTTCCTGTCACTCCAGGTCCCTTCCGTGTTGACTGTGTTTGTTATGGAGGCCCTTCAGTCTGAGTGATGCCACTCCAGTGCTGACACTTTGAGACTGGTCCCCCCGCTCGTCGCGTTTTTCTTTCCGATTAGACTCCACTTTTTGTTGCGACGTCGTTCCTCCCAACCGCGCTTTCCGACCCCTTCTTGGGGCCCCTCCTTTCCCCATTTTAAGACCGTGGGCGAGGAAAACCGTTGTTATCGGAGTATTTACTATGCATTGCCCTTTCCGGTCCCCACATAATTTTGGTAAACCCCCCAGATTGTGTTCATCCCCTTTCTGAGTTTGCTATTGTTTTTTGTTTTTTTTTCCCCTCTTCGGCCCGATGAATTATTATTCTCACTCTCAGTAGTTTTTGAACTTCCCGCACGGGTCGTGGTCCCTCGTCCTCATCCCTTTCAAGCCCCAGGATCTAGCCTTTACCTAGTTTTTTTGTCTAAGCTTTCGGATCTCACGAACCTCATTCTTTGTGTTTTGAGCGCCTCTCCAAGTGCTTTTCCCGCATGTTTTCCGTTCCAGTTTTTCTCCTCTGATGCTTTGCTTTTCGTCTTGTTTTGATTCTACTGTGGGGCTCGTCGATTCGCGCTCTTGACCTGAGGTTCCGAGGACCGCCCTTATTTTCTATTCTGTTTCTTGAATTAGGCGGCTCAGGTTCTCAGAGGACCATTCGTTTTTAGCCGGGCAGGCACTCCCTTTTCTGCCCGTTTAGATTTTTTTTTGCTTTTTTGGCTGTTTTACGTATGAGTTTCGGCGCATGTGTCCGACGACACTGCCGACGCTTGCCATTTTTTTTGGGAGCTAACAACGTTGCGGTGTGCTGCTTTTTTTGCCTGGTCCTGTTTTTTTGGTCTTTCCTTTTTTTCCAAAGCCCCGTCGCGCCAGGTTTCCAACCGCGGCTTTGCTCGTGTGGCCCCCGCCACCTCCCCACCACGATCCTTACATCTCCTTTTTTTTAATTTTTTCCCCCGTCCTCAAAGAATCTTCTCTAGCGACAGACGTAACACATGATTCATTTGAGTTCTGGGGAATCTCCTACCTGGCCTGTCCCACACGTCCGTCCTTTTTCGCCAGGGAGTCAGTCTCTCATTTGTTCCACTCGCCGTTGCTTGCTAGACTTGGGTGCACCCCCGGGAACCCTCCCCCCCTGTAGCGTCTTTTCGGGGTCCCTGTACAATGGTCGTAGAGGTACCGGCCGAAAACTTCGGTCTCCAGCATATTTCCCTTGTTAATCGCTAGAACCCAGGACCTCATCTTTTCCCGTTCGAGTTTTGCTCATAGCTTGCCATAGTCCCAATGCGTCCGCCCTTCCAAGTGTCCTGTCTCTGAGAGCCCCTCTTCTGTTTGCTTGAGAACCCCCGGTCCCCTAGGACGCTTCTCGGTTTTTTGTTCCCGGCGCGTGGTGCTAACTTGTGCTCGCCCCTTTAACCCTGCCATTTAGTTCCCTTCGTTGAGTGCTCCTAGCATGATGCATCCCACGCGGTCAAGTCCGCGCCCGTCTCCTTTTCCCGCA
>Ga0179593_1326737_pt1 | contig 12798 bp, 13 predicted proteins | sample CZODoug2_1_08_16_FD_185931 | JGI IMG/M metagenome (GOLD analysis project Ga0179593, IMG submission 185931) | Vadose zone soil fungal communities from Angelo Coast Range Reserve, California, USA - CZODoug2_1_08_16fungal (PacBio error correction) | ecosystem: Environmental > Terrestrial > Soil >... | reverse complement strand
TCTTGTCGATCGCTGTTCTTGCTTCCCGATCGATTTTTCTTTTCCTGTGTGTTGCGTTCCATTTTTGATACACAGTGGAACCCCCCCCCTTGTGTTTTGCAATTCCCGTTCCCCCCTTTTTCGTTCCCTACAATGTGTTCTGTCCTTTGTCGCCCCTGATTTACCTAAGCGTACCCGACACTTCGATACCCAAACCACTCTCCTATTCCTTGATCCCCCCCATCTGCCCTTCCGTTTTTGTGGTGAGCGCGCCATCAGGGTTCCCTTTCCGATCCTTTTTCCCGCTGATGGTCCATTCATCCCTTCCACGTGCTCAGACACCATTCACGCAACCGTTCCCACCCCGTTTTTATGACCTTCCTGCTTTAAAGCCGCTCCCCCCCTACATTTGCGACCTGTTCCCGCTTGATCCATCACAACCCCCTTTCCCGATCTTGACTTGTTTTTGGTGCCCCACGATTTTTTCTCTAAAAGCCTCCCCCGTAATACTTGTTTTTTTTTACGTCTCTCTCCAGATCTCTCTTGTACCCTGACTGGACAACTTTCAACGGCGCGCGGCCGTCGCCGTGGTCTTTCGAATCCGCCACAAGTTCGCACCGCCGCCCCTTCGGCGTACCACGGCCCCCCGGTCCTAACCAAGACCGAAGCAACCGTGTTTAACTACTGCTGCTTCCTTCGTCAGGCTTCTGTCTCTGCCGGCCCTTTATGCAGCCCTTCCCTGCCGGGTCCGTTTTTTTATGTGTGTCGACCTCTCATACTCTACGTGCGTGTCAGCCATATCGCCCGGCCGGTGTATGTCCCGACCTGATGCAGCCCGTTGTCAATTTTGCCCAACTGTAGATCGTTGACGGCCTGTTATGCCTTGTCATTTTTTTCTTGTGACCGGCGAAGTCAGTGGTTATCCCGGTCTTTGTACTTTGTGAATGGCCTGACATTCCCGCCTCTCAGGTACTTCCAGCCGCGTTTAGACATCCTGTCATGTGATTCTTCTTCTTCTTTTTCCCTGTGCCGTCGTGGCGAAACTAGACACCGCTCATTCTCAGCCCCGCCGCAGCGCCTGCATCGTTGCTCTGTGCTAACTTTGAATTTATTTGTACTCTTTGCTCTCACAGCTCTCTGAGTCCCATTCGTGCCGGCTCCGGTAGCCTGCCGGCCGTCTTAATTCTCTGCTGATTTCCGGCTTTCCCCTGAGTCCTCGGCTGTCTCCTCTACCCTAACCTGTTCCAATTCCTCTCGGCCTGACATTGGCGAGCTTCTCGGATCCTGATTGTCCGGGTCAGTCCGAGTGTCGTTTTTTCTGCCTTCTACCTGGACAAAAGTTCTAGGTGTTTTCCGTTCGGCCGATCCCTGTGTCTCTTTAGATCACGTTTCGTCGCGATCTGTCTAGTCTTCCTTCTAGACCCGTGTTTCGCCATCACCGCCGCCCCACGTATTTGAATAGTATGTTTTCTTTCTCGTGATGTACTTCTTTTTTTTCTCGCCGTATTTGGTTGGAGCCCACTTCTTCGAGCATGAGTTGCGCGTTGCGGAGTTCCCCACCTGCCCCCTCTCATCAGCTCCTTTTCTTCCCATTTTCCCCATGTTCCCCCCCCAGCACACTTTGTTACCGCCCGTTTCTTTGACTCGCTAGCCGGTTGCCAACTTTTTCATGATTCTCTCCGTTTCTTCGAGCCGGGAGAGGCTGTGTCGGCGTCTCCCCCTTCCCACCATGCCACCTGACCCCCTTTTTTGTTTGGTACCGCGAGAACTTTTGATCGGTACCCCCTTCTATGTGACGGCGTCTCGCATAGGTCCGAACACGTAGTCGTGGACGGTTTTCCTTCCTGCGGCCTTGACTGCAACACAAGATCGGTTTTCCGTATTCTTGACCCCCCGGTGTTTTTTTTCGCGTTCAATGATGCTAGTTCGCGGATAATGCTCTTCCTCGTGCGGCTTGTCGGACGCACCCTGACGAGTATGGAGATAACCTCGCGTCCACTGTTTGTTCCCAGGTCATTATTCTTTTTTTCTTGCGTTTATGGTTATCGCCGATTCGTTGCCATGTTGTCTCCTCACGGGCACTATGTGCCTCGAGCTTTAGTTTGGGTCTTGATCACTCATTCTAGAAGCTCTCTTACCCCAGTGGGGACGTCTTTCCGCCCATCTAGGGCCCTGAACGACGTCCGGATCCCTTCTGTTTGCGAATTGAGATCTCTCTATGCTACTATACGTTGGGTTGTTTCGATCTTATACATTCTCACTCTAGGTGACATAGAAGTCCGGCCTGTGCTAAGGAGCCATTTATATGGGCGGTCCACCTGATCGTGACTGGGCGTGCTTTCGACCCTTCCGCCTTCCCCTCCCCAGCTACCGTTTCGAAGTCCAGTTCATTCCTTCCTTGTCTCAGCCCTTCCTTGGCTGTTGGTTTTTTTCCCCCGCCCTTTTTCACTAATAATTCTCGCCTGATTAGTCCGCGTATCTCCTTCTTTAAGACCTTTCGCATGCCTCTCAATGCCTCTAGATCCTTGAAACTCTCTATCGCCCCAAGTCCGAGAAACATTTTTGCGCCTTTTTTGTGGGTCGCGCTGCCTATTTGCCCAGAAGGCCCTCGCATTCAAGCTTTCTTTGCCTTCCTGAGTCCCCCGCACACTTACGTTTTTTTTCGAGTCCCTTAATTTTCAATCCACTTGATATTTTGGCACATGTGAGGGCCGGCTTCTTCGTAATCCGTCATCCCTACTTTATCCCCTTGCCGCATCTAGGTGCCCTTTTCCCGGTCTGTCTTACTCGCTTCCAGACGCCAAGAAAGTGCCTATATGGGCGCTTGTGCACATTCTGCCTGCGCTTGCCTTGCTTTAGGCGGCTTTTAGTGTTGAACATGTTTTTCCCCCCCATCTTCTCGCTTTCATTTTCTTGCCGCGTTATTTTGAACCTCCGCTGCCGAAACCCAGACCACAACGACTCTCCGGCCCTGTGCCGGACTTTTGGATTTATTGTAATCCGTAATGATCTTTAGCGAATCTAAAGTGATTTAGTTCCCGCGCGCGACTTGACCTTGACCCCTTCTTCGCTATTGGTTCTGTCTACGATGTGACACGGTCCTCCCCCCATCCAGCTTTCAGGCTACATCAGTAGTCACCGTTCGATGCTTTTTTTTCCTTTTTCTGTGCGTGCCGGTATTCGCATCGGTTTCTGTGTGGGTTTAAGTGGGGCTCAAGTTTTGGGTTTGGGGTTTTTTGTGTTTTTTTCAGCAACCCCCCTCTTTAGAAGTTTTGGGCGGTTTTGTTTTGGTTAGTATTTCCCTTGTTTTTTCATTTCCTTTTTCTTCTTTTTTACTTTTTACGCCTCTTTGTTTTCTAGTGTTGATTTCCCCAAGTGGATAAGGCTCATATCTGTGTTACCATCCGCATTTTCTTATTTGCGGCTTCGGTGTCCCTGCTGTAGTCTATTTGTTACTACTCGCGGTTTTCCCCGTCGCCTTTTTATTTCCGCTTTTGTATTTTTTTTTTAAGTGCGTTGCTAGTTTTTCATCACTTTTCACTTTTCTCCCCACCTCACAAGGTCTACACCCCCCCTACGTTCATTCCCCCCCCCCGCCCTCCCCTACTCTCCCTATTTTACACGACTACACCCCCTACATCCCCCTCTTCCCGAGCATCCCCCCCCCCCCCATGCCATCGAGTTTTTGCAATTTGCTGCCCTAATGTTCCCGTCTGAGGCCCCTTTGTATCTTGCGATGGGACCGCGCGGCGGACTCTCGGCATTTTCTCTCCCCGAGCTTGCGTCTACGTTTTTTGTTGTTATTCTCTTGTCCGTGCCCGACTACGGTTTGTCTCTTCACAATTGGGATTACGACTGGCTTTCGCTTCGCTTATTGATTATTCCAGTCATCTCTTTATTTTGGTACCTTTTGACTATTCCATGGCTCACATGACCCGGCTTCCTGTCCCCCCCCATTTTTACCGTTAGTTGTCTCGTTTAGCGTTACAATTACTCTTAGTTATCGTGTGCTTCCCTTGCATCCTCTCCCTTCGGAGTGACTCTTTCCCCGGTGATACTTCCCTTGTGTGTGTTTATCGCCTTTACCCCTGTTGTCGTGTCGGGTTGTGTCAATCATCGGGTGCGTTTGCCTGATATTCGGAATACATTTATACAATTTTTTTCTTTTCCTATTTTTCTTTCCTCCTATAGTGGGTTTTTGCTCGTATCTATTCTTTGTTCCCCACGTGGCCCCGACCATACCCCGTTTTTTACACACCTCCCCTCCCGTTCCTACTCGTCCGTAACTAACAGAGAACCCCAAGGTGTGTCTATATGCCGCGCTGAGTTTTTTCTTTATGTGGTGTTTCTGTGCCTTATGGAGTATACGTATTGCCAGTTCTTTTCCCCCCCTTTTTCTTTTGGACACCAATTTTAATTCCAGATCGTTCTCCCTTTTCTGTTTAGCCCGAATTGGTTAACCCCACCGTGAGTTTTTCCTCGCTCTTTGAGATCTGGGTTCGCCACCACCTCTTTTTTGGCCCCATTGGACTTTTTCCGTTCCCGCCCCATTTTTAGCGACAACTTCCTGTTCTTCCCATTGGTGCAGAACCATGCGTTACGTCCTCCCTGACGGTGAGTATGCTATTTTTCCTCCTCCTTTCCTTCGTTTTTTTTTTTTTAACTTCTTTTTTCTGTTAGATTGTCTTCTTAGTTTTTTTCATTCTCGTTCCCGCTATTCCCCTTTTCGGACGCCTTATCCATGCTTTTGGGGTCACGTCCCTTGTGTTTTGCTTTTGGGTCCTTAGCCCCACGCCAACCCCACCTCTCATTTAGTTTGCGTTTTTTTTTTCTTTACATGTCGCAATACGACCCCCTCGCCCTTTAACTCCGTTCTTTTCTCTTTTCCGATCGTTATTCCTGTGTTATATTTTTGTTTCGACCTCCCTCTCCTCTCTTTTTTCTTTGCAGGTTAATGTTACCCCCTTAACGATCACGGCCCTACCCGTCTCATCTTTCCCTTTCTACCCCCCCCCCCTTTTACTTCCCGATCTTTCGGGCACATCTTCTTTTTCCCCCCCAAATTAGGCTCCGTTCTTACGGCTTAGCTTGACGACTGATTTCCCAGTTCTAGCGGGAATTGTATGCGCCCACCCTTATCCTGTTCTGCTTTTTCCAGGCTTGTGTTACGCCACGGTTCCTCCAGTACCCATCTCGCGACGTCTCGATGATCCTCCCCTTTTGTGACGGGCTTTTTCGCCTTTTTCCCGATTTCTTTACCACTTTATGCTGATCTACTATCAGTTTTGACTTTGTAGCCTTAAGTCCTACCCGGCGCATGTCCCGCCCTCCCATTACCAAGCTTTAAACAAATCCTCGACCATTTGGTTTCCGACCCCGTCACCGTTGTATGCTCTGGATCTTACGCGTCCCCTTGTCCCCGACAGTTCGCTACTCCTCTGGTCCTCCCTTCCCCTCCCCCCTTGTATCTACCAGTTCTATTCTCAAAACGACATGCGCTGCTCCTCTTTTAGACGTTCAAACCCCTCTCTTCGTCTTGAATTGGAATTGACGACCTACCTCTCTCTGATTTTTTGCCCCTTTGTTGGGCTTTTTTTCTCTTCTTATTTCTGTTTCCTTTTTTGTATCCCCGGACGCTCCTTTTTTTCGGTCACTTGAAATAAAACGTGTGTTCCCCTTCTCCGCTCGCCCCTGTCGTTATCTGCTCTTTTTCCATACTTTTTTTTCCCATTTTCCTTCGTGATGAGACCCTCCCCCTTTCTTTCTGGTCTTCTTTTTTTGATACCCCCCTTTCAGCGGATCCTGCATGCTACTGACCCGAATTCGTTTTTACTTGTTAGGCGATCCGACGCTGCGCACTCACGTTTCCATAGCTCTTCCTTTTTCCTTCCCCAGGATACCACCTTTCACATCCCCCTTCCCTTGATTTTTTTTAGGTTTTTTTCGTTTATCTTCCCGTTTCTTTTTTTTCTTCATTGTTTCGTTTCCGTTGTCTCTTTTTTCCTCCGAAGTTGTTGCGTTCCGGTTGTGGCATTGCTTGTCCAGCCACCTCAGTAACCTTCTCGACCTTCAGCTCCTTTGGTTCATGTTGACTTACCACTCCGCTTGTCCTTGCTAAACTAACCCTTTGTCTCGTTCACTCAACAATTTCTTGATTTCGTTTGAACCATGTTTTTTTTTTTTTTCCACCGCTCCTCTATATTCATTGACACTCTCTTGTTGTGTTGTTTTAGTCCTTAGGGTCTTCTTGTGTGTCTTTTGCCCCCGTTTACGATTTTGCACGGCCTTCCGCCTGATGTTCTCTTTTTTTCCCTGTTATCCTCTTCTTCAGGTTTGGGTTCTCGCCCCATCCAGGTCCGCCCCCCAAGCAAGGTAGTTTTTAGGTTTACTTTCATGCTTTCCTTTATGTCATTTTGTTGTCTACCTCAGTTCTTTTCTCTCTGCTTGTCTCGGTGTGCGCGTTTCTCCCCAGGTCTGTTTGTTTTCGGCCCGAAGTGCGATTTAGGCCCTTGACTACGGATGAATTGTTCCTTTTTCTCATTGTCGGTTTCTTACTGCTGATCTCTTCGGGCCCGCTGCTCTACTTTTTGAGCCCCTGCGGGAACAGTAGAGTCAAGCGCCTACCCTCGATGCAAATGGTTTGCCTCCCTTACTCGCGTACCCGACTTCTGTGGCTTTTCCCTGGAGGCGACACTTTATCATCTCGACTACAGCCTTCTGTTCCCTTTTTTTGATCTTTTCGTATCAACCACCGGTTCATGGCCGAACGGGCCCCCGCCCTCTTTCCCCTTGCCGTGATCCTTCTATGCTCGTTTTTCCAAACCCTTTCTCTGTCTCCCCCTTCCTCCCTTATGATTTCAATCCTTTTTTTCCGTTTTTTTGGTCCCCCTGGTCCTTTCTCTCCTTCTCTCACATCATACTCCTCTTGTTGTGGTCACCCTCGATTTCCATTGTTTACGTCCCCATTCATGGATACCCGATACTATGCCCTTCTCTCCTGCTCTTCTTTGTGGAGCCCTGTGATTTTACCCTCCTTTATGGTGCGCCTCACTGACGTTATCTACGATGCACCACGATCCATGGGCGTATTTCCAGTTTGTGCTGATCCCCTGTTTAGGCGATGGAGCTCGGCGATTTTCCCCCCCGCCCCCCCCTTATCTGGCCTCCTTTTGCGAAGGTTCCCCTTATTGAGACGGCCCCTATTTTTGTCCTACTTCCCTCCCGGTGCTGCCGTTAGTTCGAGTTGTCAACGCTTTACTCAACGTTTTTGACAAAGCCGAGTATCGGCTTGAATATGATCTATCCTGCAACTTTTATATCTTTTTATCGTCCAGATCCTTGCAGCGGACCCGCTCAGTGCTTGCTTACGCGGCTCGGATTCGGTCCTTGGCCGCACCTCGCTTTTCTGCCCTCCACTTTTTTTCTCTCTCCTGCACCATCTTGTCCCGTCGGTATTCAAGACTGGGTCTGGTGGATGGCTACGCCGCCCCCCTCTCCTCCGTGGCTTCTCGCTATCTTTTTTCCTTTCAGACTTTTTTTTCTTTCTATGCCTCGCCTTTTTTTTTGCTTGCGCCTCTTTCAGTCTGTTTTCATGTGTGTGGTTTTCTTGTTGTGTTTTCCTGTTTCCTCTTAACGTTATTCTTCTGTTCCCCCTGAGCGGCCTCTCCCTGCCACTCCCTCCCCATTTCGTGAGAAACCCTCAAGGTTTTAACTCCCACCCCCCGATGCCGAGTCCAGACCCCCACAGCACACTATGCTGTGGCAATCGCGGGGAATTTTTCTTCGCGTTTTCCTTTTGACTCTTTTCCTTCTCTCGACCGTGATGGCCCTCCTTCGTCCTCATTGAAAGGGCTGCCACCGTAGTTCTTCTTTCCTGTCCCTCGCCTTCCCTTTCTCGACAGCAGCCATACATGTCATTATATTACCCTTGGTCAGTCCGACCCTATCCTCTTCAGCAAATGTCCCCGATATTATCATCTTAATAAAGTTGCTGGTGTACGGCTCCAAGCCGAGCCCATAAGGCATTACGCGGGAACCCGTTAGAATTTCATCCTCTACCGGATACGATCCTACTCATGTTACTCTGACTGTCTTTTTCTTTGACTGAGCCACACGCCGGACAGCCAGACTCGACCACCTGAATGCCCTTGCACCTAATGTCTCCCCCGCCTTATGCTTAGGGCGCATTGCAGTTCCTGGGCGGGCTCCCTCTTGGTGTATTTTCCTCCCATCTGTTGTTCGGATTCTCCATTTTTAATTGTACCCTCCCTCCACAGATCGTCTTCTTGGTAATTTTACCTTCCGGCGTCTATGGAGGACCTGATTATGCTGGCTCGTCCCTTTGAGTTCAATACCGGATCTCCCCGCATATCTACTTTCCAGACAATCTTCCGTCTCACGGCTCAAGTAAGTAAACTCTCTCCATTTGATTCGCTCGCGCCCTTGGACGTTTCTTGGCACCTTCCACTCGGAATGATTAGTTATCCTCCTCGTCCAGGCACACTTCTTTTTGACCTCCCTTCGTTTGGATCCCCATGGATCTGAAACCTCTATCCTGGCTTCGTTTCGGCTCCGTTTTTCGCCGTTTAAATTTGCCATCGGGCACTCCCTGTTCTTCGCGACCGCTCGGTGCTTTGCGCAATCGACACGTTTCCCATGGTCCGACTCTCGCTACTTATTTGAGGGGTTTGCTTTTATACTGGGTACCTTATTGCGGTTTGTTATCCCCCCCCCCCCTTATTTGTCGGCAAAATTCCAGCTTTCGACGTGATTTCGTTGCTGATCCCGACCCCGCTTGTGTGTTCCATTTCGATCATCTCTGTCCCTTTACAGATGGCTTAGCGGTGCTCCCTTGCAGTTCCCGTTGAAGGTCCCCGAGTCCTCCCCTTTGCTTCGTTCCACCCTGCTGTTCTCGCCTTTGTATTGGTCGGACTCGGTCAGGAGAATTGTTTTGACCCTGATACTCTCTCTCTTTTCCTCCTCGATTTTTTTTTTTTTTTTGTTGGAGACTAAGTAGGTGTCCCCTGCCGGCTACCGATTCTCACCCTTGCTGACACAGATATTACGTTTAATCTCCCCATTGGGGCATATTGATTTTTCCCAACGCTGTCTGTTCCGCCGGCTTCGCCGCAGCTCGGATCGCCTTTAACGCGCTGTTTTTTGCGTGCTCTCCCTACCCCCCCTTCTGCTTTGGAATTTTCGTGCCCCGAGCTCTTTTTCGTACAAAGCCCCTCGGGACCCCCAGCTTTTCCCCAGACCCCATCCCCCCCGTGCGTTTGCCGCGCTTCATTTTACCTTCCCCTTTGGGTGGCTTCTTTCGCCCCTAGAGCCCGAATTTCGACAACCACAATATGGCCTATCTTTCTTCTCTACTCCTGACTTCTTCCTCCATCTGTTCCGCTACATGCTGCAGATGTACGTATCAACTGAATCGCTTCAGCCGTTATTTGTATTTCCCCCGGCACTTTGCCTGTCGCTTCTAGCCTTGCGCTCCGTGGTTAAGTATTGCCAGACCTTCCCATTTCAAGGGCGTGACTGCTGTTAGTTTTCCGGAACTTGATGCCGGCAGCGCCGTCATATTTTTGCCCTGATTCATTCTTCTTACAAGACCGGGTACAGGTCTAGCTCCATTGTCTCGCACAGTCCCGCCTTCCTTTTTCCTCTAAACCTCCTCCTTTCGATAAATACGACTCGTCGTGTTCGTCTTGCCCTGTAGAATGAGCAGAGCTGCTTCATTCCTCTTACCAGATCCAGGACTTCTCGGAATGCTCAGTTTTCTTTTGTCTATCCCTTTCGTAACAATTTGCTTTCATATCGTCTGCCCATGTTCCACTGGCTCTCATCGCCTCGACGATTTAACATGTCTAATGCTCCGCGGAGCCACTGACGCGTTCTACTTCGAGGAGATTGCGTGTCCCGGTCGACGTGTTATGTGGTTTTGTTTATGCTGGATAAGTCTCCGAAAACCGTTTGAGCCCACTTCCCCTCTCGCCTTTTGGCTCCCCGAAGCGACTATTTAAGCTAGGTAGACCACGCCCTGCGGAGACTGCTATTCTTTGGTGAGGCCCCTTTGATGGCTCGTGACTCCCATACACGCGATCCGAGTTGTCCGTTGCGGCTCGGACTGACCTTTCTAGAACCTCGCGCTCTCGAAATTTATCGTCTATTAGATGTCCCCATCCGAACATCGCGCTCTGAAGAATAGTTCGTTTTGTCTTTTTAGGCAGTTTTCTGGGTTTTTTCTGGCCTGATTGGATTTCGCGACTTGTTAGTGCCTTTTTGAGACGAGCAACTTCTTTAGGTGTGGCCTGTTCCTTGCCGCCTCGACCCTCCGCTTGTAGATCATGATGTTTAATGCCCCTCGCCCATGAACGCCCCGTCCCTTTCGTACGGGGCACCCCCCCCAGTCACGCGAGTGCCGTTTTAGGTAACACTTTTTCCCGTAGCTCGTGCACTATTATGAGTCGACCTTATTTTCCTTCGTCTCCCCTTCACATGCCACCATCCCTTCTTTTTTCTTATTGCCGCTTCTGACGACTTCACCTATTGCTGGCGGTTTCCATAGGCCTGCAGCCCCCCTTCCTTCTTTAATTTCCCTTCTTTGCCCCCGCACTGCCCCCCCCCAATCTGACGCATTTCCTTCGCTTACCACAGTTGTGTCGCTTGCGCCAGCTGCGATATGATCTAGGCTCGCGCGATTAATTCTCTCCTAGTTGTTTGTATAGCGTTAGGGCCTGCTGCTTCCGTGTCGTGCACCCTGCTGGAGACCTTCAGTCGCGATGTGTTTTGCTTCTTTTTAACATCTCCTCTACTGTTATTCCCAGTTCGTGTGATAAGAACACGTCCAGTGGACGATCTTTAGCCGTATGTTGACTTTTTTCTCTGTAGATCCAAGCCTTTTTCCCGCCCATAAGGCACCTGTCCTTTTCGCCCCTTCCTTAGATGTTCACAGTATAAGGAGTCCTCTCTCTCGCTGTTTCGCATTGATGCCTCTTATTTCCCCCTCCTCCTTCGTTGTTGTTTTTTCTCTCGATCATTCCACTTTTGCCTCCCCTCGCTGGCGCTAATCTTCGGGGTGAGCCGGGGCCATACTTTTTTCACCGCCCTCTAGTCCCCCGCCATTATTGGTTAGTTTATTCGATCGGGTCTTTACCGTCTGCTCCCCATTCCAACTACACAGTTCTTGATTTTTTTTCTTTAGGTTTTTTGTTTTTTTTTTTGATTCTTTGTGTGTTGTTTCTGTCTCGGCTGTATTTGTCCCCCGATACTTTTTTTTCTCCCCCCTGCTAGGCCCTTGGCTGTAATAGAAACGTGTCGAGACTCGTTAGTGTTTTTTTCCAGTCATTGCCTCCCTCGTCATGTGTCCCGCGCAATTACGGATCTGTATTCTTTTTGGACTTATGATCTTGTGTTTTCCCTTGTTTTTGTTCTGTCCCCGTTTTTATTTGTGTCTAGTTGTTATCTTTTTCGCTGTTTTTTTTTTGTAGTTTTCTGTGATCCCCCTCCTTTTTTTCTTTTTGTTCGTTCTTTGCTTGCTCTTCTTTCTCTTACTTTTTTGAATTTTTGAAGGCCTGTCGTTTTTTTTTTTTATTGTTTTTACATTTACTCTGTCTATTATTTTGTATTTTGTCTTTTTTATTTTTCTCTTTCTTCGTACTTTTTCATCTGTCTTTTGTGATTCTTGGTTTTTTTTAACTCTTTTTCTTGTGTTATAGTCCCCATTTTTTTTTTCCCATTTTTTTTTTTTTTTGTTTTGTTGTATATGTGATTTTTTGTGCTTCCCTTTTTGATGTTATTCCTTTGTTATTTTCTTTTTTTTTTTACCTTTTCTTTTACCGATGAGATTAGCGCTTCGCATCCGTTTCCCCCTCGGTTTTCAACCTGACCTCCACTATGGGCGTTCTTGCGATTGATGAATGATCCATATCCGTGATGTCCTTTTCTACAAGTCTTCTGCCGATCACTTCCCCCCCCCTCAATTACCACTTTTCTCTTCTCAACCTGGCAATACGTCTTTAGACACTCCCCAACCCCATGCCCCCGCAACAAACCAAACTCATATTCGATCCTCTTCTCCTGAATGGCCTTTGGGCGGTCGTGGTTTCGCTTCTTTTTCTTGGCCACTGAAAGTCCCCCCCCCCGTCGGTCTCTTAATGCATTACCACCTTCGTCTATTATCATGTGTCTAGCCAGTTCACGTTTACTCCCCGACACTACTATATCGCAAATTCTCCGCCATTCTATGTGTCCCTCGCTTTTACCAATAGATAGTTTAGACCTTACCCTTGTAGAGAGGCTCCGGGTCCGGGTTTCTTTGATAACCTTGCCGAAGCCTCCTTCCATCGTCGCAGGGCCCGGTCACCCCTGATTTGTTACGGATCCCGGTTCTTATGAAATCCTTTTTGTTTCGGTTATCTGTTTATTTCCCTGCAAGGCTATCTCAGTTTAGAGTTCTATATTTGTGGCACATTGATAACGTCTTGTCACGGCAGTTTACATTATTGTCTTCTCAATTTTTATTTGGTTTGTTTTTTTTGTTTTATTTATTTTCTTTGCTGTCGTTGTCTGTACTTATTTTACTGAGAGTTCAAGATCGACCTCACTATCGTTTTTGGATCCTTTTTTTAATTTTTGACTCTTTTGCGTTGGTGTATCTTGACGTGGCGACGTCTGTAGGCGTGCCGGGGATGCTGTAAGTTTTGTGGTTTTGGTGGTATACAATCCCGTTGGTAGACAGTTTTTTTGTACTTTTCTTTGTCCCGAATCTCTTCAGTCATGCATTCTTATCTACTTAGTTATTATCGCTTTCTTCCACCTTTG
>Ga0179593_1299557_pt1 | contig 12798 bp, 19 predicted proteins | sample CZODoug2_1_08_16_FD_185931 | JGI IMG/M metagenome (GOLD analysis project Ga0179593, IMG submission 185931) | Vadose zone soil fungal communities from Angelo Coast Range Reserve, California, USA - CZODoug2_1_08_16fungal (PacBio error correction) | ecosystem: Environmental > Terrestrial > Soil >... | reverse complement strand
TTTTCTCCGAATAAGAGGTGAGATCCCTGAGTGCGGACACGCTCTTTTTCACCCCTTCTTTGGATCCTCCTGTGGAAAAAAGTTTCACGTCTTTTATCTTTTTCTTTTCTTCCCCTTGCTTTTTTTCTGTTAAGACTCGAAATTTGTGTTAGGAAAATGGCTTGTTTGCATTCCTCCGGAGTGGCAGCGTCCTCCGAGGCCCTCAATCTTTTCGAGGATCCGCCACTCTTTTTGGCGGCACAATTCCTCTCAACTTGAGTCTTTCCCCTCTGCTTCAGAAACATTTCCCCTTGATTGGTCTGCCCTACCTCCCCTCCCCCCTTCTTGTCCCCAAATGTACCCTTGTTATCTTCGTGGAAAAGGGCCTCCATTCTCGTCCCCCCCCCCCCTCCCCCATCTTTTTTTTTTGGCCCCCCTTCTACCCACCAAAATGCCTGGTTCCCCCTTCTCGTATGGGATGCACCATACCAAATCTCGGGCCTTTTCCATGGGCCTCCAGAGAACCCCACCACATGTTATGACGTCCTCCCTCTTCTTTCTTTTACCCGTAATATGTGACCCCAACGGGCACCCTTTTTCCCCCCCCCCCTGTTCGCGGCGAAATGTTTTTGATAAATACACGCTCAGTCCTCCGAGACGCTGATTGTCCCCCCCTTTACCCTCGATGTTTTTTTCCCTTCCCATGTAAGGTTTTTGTGCTTTCAGTGGTTCCACCCTACTAGAAAGTTTTTTTCATTTTCGTTTTCCCCAACTCCACAACCCCGTCATTTTAGTCCTCTTTCCCCCGTCTGTCCCCACCCTTTGAGGGTATGGTCATTTTGTTCTGCACCCCTTGCTCCCGCTTCACCCTTCTTTCTTTTGTAAATTGTGCGAATTCCCTTTTCACCGCTTGGCCGAAGGTCCTGCGGCGCTTACCAATGTCCCTCCTCTTCCTTCCCAGGGTTCGTCCTTCTAAATCGCTTGACCAATCTGTCCACCAGGTTACTTTTTCCCGCCCCCTCATTTCTTTCCCTGTCAGGAATCAGGTATCACAAATTTTTCCCTTTCGTTCTCAGTTGTATCGCTTGCGGGTTCGGTTCTCCTCTGCCCGTTTTCCTTTTAGTTTAAAAAAGCTTTTTGTGTATGATTTTCCACACTTTCTTGTGATAGGAGGTTTCCTTCGTACTGTGGTTCCCCCCTTCCAGGTACCCCCCCCCTCCAACCCCTCGCCTTTTTTTCGTTCGCGTGCAGTGCCAGGACCTCGCCAGAATTTGTCCTACATGATCACGAAACCCGCTCGCTTCTTCTAACGTTTTTCAGAATCGCCTCTTTTCCTTTATTTCTTATTCCTACCTTACTCGCAACCACCCTCTTTCGGTTAATTTTCTTCTGCATGTCTTACGCTCCAAAAACCTCCCAATATTCTTCGTACAGCTTCGACACGTGTTTATCCTTTTTTTTTCGTCCCCCTTTTAGGCGCGTGTTGGAGACGGTATCCCCCCACGTCTGATATTGTGTCTTCCCCCTCTTTTCCTCCCTCTGGTATCTTCCATGACACCACTTTTTGCGCGTCCAGCGGCATTTTTGCCTCTTTCAAATATTTTCCCCGCTTTGTTCTGCAGTCTTCGACTCACCAGTTCCCCTTTTTTGTTCCAAGACTAAGAAGGAAGATGTGCCCGTCGCCTCACCCGGTTTCCCCTCCGCTTCTTCTTTCCCTTCTTTTCCCCCTAGAGTGTAATCCACGAAGGGTGGTTTTTTTCGTTTTTCCCCCTTGTTTTGAGCGTTGTTTCGGTGGGACCCTAACGCAATCGGATCCGAGGGACGTTGTGCCAGGTTTTCATTTGTGACCTCTTGCATTCCCCCTTGGATTTTTTCCCTCCGGTCATCCATCTTAAAAAGTCCGTCTTCCTTTCGCGTTTCCCTGTGATAATCGACAGGCTCGGCTCGCGTCTCCATTTCTTATGCGGCCTGCCCGAGGGCAACGGTTTTTGCCTTCTTTCCTTTCGTTCTTCCCCTGTCTTAGTCCCGTTTCGGGCTTTCCCCCCCCTCCTGAAGGTATAAAATGTGAGGGGGTATTTGTTTTAATACTTGGTTCCCTCCTTTCACTCGGCCGTTTTCCCCTTTATTTTTCCACCACGATTGGTCAAGTTATTCCCCATATCCCCCAACGCGGTTCTGACGAGATCGATGCGGGAGAAAATTCCCCCCCGCCTGTGTCGTTGGACTTCGTTTTCCGAAATGTTCTTTTCATTCATTTTCTGGGTAACCACTTTCGCCCTTGTTTACTCATGTTTCCTTTGTCTTGTGCAGCTGCATCACGGTATATCCCCTGATTTGTTGGGCTTCCCTCTCCCTTTCTTCTCGCCCTTGAGTAGAGGATTGCCCCCCCCGTGAAATTCAACCCCCCCACCCACAACTGTGCGTTCTCTTACCTGAATGCTTTTATGACGCCCTGAACCCCCTTTGTCTCCTTTTTCCTTTATGTCCCCACACGGACTGGCTTTACAACCCCCACCCCCTTCGTTTTTAGTGTTTTCCCCCTTCAACGGGCGGATCTGGTCATCTTCCCCTCTTTCTTTTTTTTTCACCCCCTTCCTTAACGGGAACTTGCCAACGGTTTTTTTTTCTCTTTCTTTTTCCTCTTTTTTTTTTTTTTTTTTTTTTTGTTTGGGACTTTTCTGTTTTCCTTTTTCCCGCCCCCCCCTTCCTCTCGGTCACCAATTCCCCGACGTCTTGCGCCACCGTTCCGACCTCTCCGGCTTGAATACCACCCCAGATCTACATTTTCCCCTACTGCCAAGCTTTCAGTTATGGTCCTTATTCAATGGGAACCAAGATCCAGCCCCTTTTTACTTGTCACACCGTTCTGAGATTGGCCAAGTAACCCCTTTCAGTGAGAGACGGTTAGATCGTCCTTCCAGAGTTTTTCTTCTCCCGGTGTGTCTGGTTGTGTTTTCTTTTTGGGCATTGGGTTTGGTCTGTTGTCGCCTGGTGCGCTTCGGAGCCCTCTTTTAATTAGCTAGGTTTGCAGGCCCAAATCTCTGATTATCCCAGTTTATTACGCCAATATCCTTCTTTTTCAGTGCCTGGTTAGTTGCATTTTTCTCGTGTTCCCTAATTCTTACCTGAATATTCGTCAGACGACCCTCCCCTCTTCTGTTGATTGCCTTTCCGCTAACATCTTTTTTTCCCCCCATTTTAGTTATACCTTTTTGTTTTCATGGATGGGCCGACATTTTCGCCGCACCCTAACAACCCTTTTTCGACTCCCCCCTCCGGGCTGAAGCAGCGCCATGCCCCCTTTTAACCCACTTTTTTATTACCTCGTTCCTTAGTCATTCCTATTCCAATTCTCCTGAATAACCCCCCCCAAGGCGAGGGGATATCCCCCCCCCAATCGGGGCAACCGGTCCTTCACTATGGATCCTAGTATGGAACTGGACGCTGGTTCTTTTCCTATCTTCGCTTCCAACATTACTCTAAACCTGGTTTTTACTCTGTGTACGACCCTTAGATAAAATGGCTGTTTATGGTTTTCGGTTCCAACGTTTGTTTGTCTAGGCTTTTTTTCTCTCCCCCGACTGCTTCTTCTTCGGAGTTCCCACTGCAACCCACCCCCCCCTGACTAATTATAGTACACCCCCTCTTTTTTCCCTCCAACGCCGAAAATGTCGAGGGTCCACTTTGAAAGGGTTTATGGTCTCTTTTTTCCCCCCTAATACTTCCTTTTCGTAGTTTCTTCACTCGGTTTTTTTTTTTGCCGGACACTGCAACTTTGTGCGTTCCCTCTTGTCCCTTTAACCCATTTTTTTGCACCTTCGATCTCGCTTTGCCGCTAATTTTTTAGCTGGGAAGTCACCGGTCAAAACTCGCCTTTCACTTTTTTCCGACACCCCCATATCAGGACTATACGGTCGCCCCCGACACGTGCCCCCGCGCCTGGTTGCGGTCCCTGTCTATTCCCCGTTTGTTCACAACGGAGTTTACCTCCCACTTTTCGGGTTTTTGTGGTTTTTTTTTTCGACCCGTCCGATTCAGTACTTATTATTCCCCCCCCGGCTTGGTGTCAAACCTCACCTTTCGCTGGGAGCTTTTTCTGTCAATCAATCTGTTCAGTATTTTCCATTTTTTTTTACCTGCTTCCTCCGTGCGAGGTAGGATTTGATTGGCGAATGGACCTTTCTTGGTTTTGTTTCTGTTTTAACATGCAGCGGCCGATCGTGTGTTTTTTTACACTGGCCTGCTTGTCCCCACGACCCTGCCTGCCCTCATTTCCCGCACTTCGGATAACCACAGGCACTTTTTTTTCACCCATCCGACAACGTTGGCAACACTTTTTTTGGTTTTTTTTTTGGATAAATTGCCACCGCCCATCCACCCCCTCTCACCCCCCCCTTTGCGGTTCATATTTTATTTTTACAGAAGTCCAATGAATTTTAACGTTTTGATGAAAGATAATGGCTTTTCTCACCTGCCATCCCAAAGATTTCCGGCCCCACCCTTAATCGAAAATATGTTAACCCTTTTTTTTTTCTAAAGATGGACGAATGGGCGGGTCCATTAGGAACATCGATTTTTCCCTTTTCCCCCCTTTTTCCTTTTTTTTAGCCCTTTTGTTCAGTTATGTCTCAGGTCCTTTTCTTATTCCCAACAAACGGGACCGGTTGGTTAGATTTGCCCCTTTCCCTCATTGAATCAGTGGTGACTTTTCTCCGTCATTTGACCTTTCCCCCTGGAGTTGGGCTTCGCCCCCACATTTCCACGGTTTTTCGAAGAGTCTCTTTGACCAACCCACTGAGAAAACCGGCTTCTTTCCTTACCCCCATTTTTCCTGATTTTATGGGTGGAAAACATTTGCTGGGTTTCGGGCTTTCTCGGATGTTTTTCACCTTTTGCCTCCAATTCTATGCCGCTAGTCATTTTTTTACAGAAGGGCACGTTTTTGGTCCTTTTGTATTGCTTTTTTCCTACTGAGCGTTGATTTTTCTTTATCTAACCCCTTTTTTGGTTGTTCTGTAACTGGAAGCAAGTCCGGAAAGGGATTTTTACTTGGAGTGTTTTTTTTTGCTACGAAATGACCCCTTCTTGCCTATCACTGGCTGTTTAACACAGGTTTTTGGACACCCTGGTATTTGGCGGACCTGCTTGACTGGCTGTCACTGGCCTTTATTTTCAGGATAACCCCCCCTTCTCCCCGTTCCTTGCCACTACGTTTTTGGTATCATTGAACGTATATCGTTTTCTCCGCGTGACCCAGCAGCAATTTTTATCGAATAATTGATGCCGGCACTCCTGGCCCACGCCCCGTTGAAGGCCGTCTCTTTTTGAGTCCCCCGGTCTTCCGTGTTGTTTTTTTTTTTACAATATTTTGTCTTGACCTCGAACCTCCTCCCTTTCCCCCATTTTCGAATTTATTCCCAAGACCAAGGCTGTTATTGTACTGCGCCTCTCAACCTCCTTGTGACATATATTGAGACCGATCCATCTTTTAAATATAAGTCTTAGATCCTCTGTTTCTCCTTTTTTATCTTTCATGAAGGGCATCTATCATCTCCCGTGTTGTTTTTTTTTGTCCATTTTCAGCTTTTCCTTATTCGCGTAGGACATTATTTCCCCCACACTTTTTTCACCTTTTTTTCTTGATTTTTGGTCAAGTAAAGTTTTTTTTAATCCTTCAGTCTTGATGTTTTTTTTTTTTTTTTTTTTACAGTCTTTTCTTTACGTTCTCCCTTAATGTGGTCGGAGTCACTTTGGTCTGACAGGCCAACAGGAGTATGGTTTTCTTTCTTAAGAACGTATGGACGGCCCACCGATGCGCTGCTTGCCGTTCCTCCCCTTTTTTTTTTTTTCTTTCCGAACTTCCTTTCTTGAAGCGTTGCTTCACGGAAACCCTCCTCTTGGTCGGACGCAATCCCTTTGGTACTTTTATTAGTACTTTTTGAAGGTTTCCAGTCTTCCATGGGCCTTCCGCTTCCCACCCCCTTTTTTACACCTTTGTCTTTTTTTAGGGCACCGTTTTCACTTTTCCCATGTTCCCTTTAGTCATGCCCCCCAACAACCATAAAATAAGTTTCGGCCTTTCCCCCCCCCCGTGCCCACAAGCATACCCCCTACCCCATTTTGTTTAACTGAATAATCTTGTCTCCTCACTCGTCCACCCCAATTTTTTCTCAAGGTAAAAATTTTCGTTCCAATGGTCCAAATAAGCTGAGTCTCCCGAGCCTGCCCCCCCTTTTTTTGGCTTGTTACCCCCCAACATCCACTCCGATGTTTCGTGACCACTTCACCTCGTGTTCTAAAGTTTTAGCCTTCTTCGTAGTGTCCAATGTGTTTGACCCTTCGTGGCCACAGTTTCCACTCCATTTGTCCCTTTGACGCGGTCCACGCCCCCCCCCTAGCAGCTCGGGATACCGTTGTTTTTTGTTCTTTTGACATGGCTTTTCAAGCCATACGGTGTCCATTCCTGCACCTTGAAACTCGATTAGTCCGTTCGCCGTTTTGTTAAATCCCCACTGTTTTGCTTTATTTTCGCGTAGAACCATATTTGTTTACATCTTGTCATGCCAGTGTCCGGATTTTTGATACCCGCCAGGACCCCCTCGTACTAGTTCTCACCTAAATCGGTTGCCGCAGTTGTTGTTTCCTGATCGGGCTGTTTTCTTCTTTTTTTGGTTTTGCAAGTGTACGGAGTTCCTCTGGTGCTGTTTACTTTTGCTTTTCAGGAGGTTTTCGTTTTTAGTTTTCTTTCCTTTTGGGAAGTTCATCAGCTCAGTTGTACAGCACCCCCCACTTTTCGCCCTCTGGCGAGGTTTGCTGCCGGCCAGCACCATCAGCGCATATGGAGTCCTTCGCATTCATTTGCTCCCTCCACCAGTTTTTTTTTTCCGATCTTTAATAGACCCTTTCTCCCTTGCTCTCACTGTCCTTCTGGATTTTCCCCCCAGATTCCAGCCTCCAGCTTGTTTTTTCCTCCGGAGTCCTCAAAGTCCTTCCCCCCTAAACCTAGATTTCGTACAGTCTGTGTCCCCATGTTGTTTTGTACAATCGTCTCAATCCCGGGGTGCGTTTCGTTTGGCGTTCGTTTCTCGGTATTTTTGTCAAAAACCCCTTCGTGTCTTCCCTGTTTGTGCCCAATGGTCGCCAGGCTTCATGTTCATTTGGGTCCTCGTTTCAGGCCTACACGTCTGCAGATTCTTGACTAACCGCGTGAATTTTCGACGGGAGTCACTTTTTCGGGTGTCTCCCCATTTTTTCACCAAAACCAATTTCCAACGGTTTTGCGCTTTTGCTCTGGCCCCGGTTTTGGGACCCCTCTTTCCTCCGCGTAGAGCCCCCTTTTTGTTTTTCATTATAGTACATTATCAAAGCGTCGGGGCTTTCCCTGCCCCGTAATGTTCTGACCTTCTGAGTCCCAACCGTGAATGTCCGTTGGTAGGGCATCCCATTTTATTCCTTTGTGTTGCCTTCCATTTTAACGATGTAGTTTCCCTTTCTTTGCCAATATAGAGACCCCTCTCTGTCAGGTGACTAGTGGCCAATAGTGAGCCCCTTTTCCCTATGAATCTGTTAGTCTTCTCTTCCCTCTGTTGCCTCTCTTTGCTCGCGAAAGGTTAAAACCCCTCGGGCGTGATTTTCCTTGGTAATGTTAAGTCTCGGTAGTATAAAAGGTAGTTCACGTGTTAATGTTTTATTTACCCTACCTGTGAAGTTGTCAGTTGAAATTTTTTTTTGGTTTCACCCTCTCACACACTTTGTGTACTGTGGTCGGGGATTAAAGTGCTCCCCCCGACCGTAGGAATTAGTCGTCACTTTCCCAATTATGCTTTTTCCTATCCTTTCTTCTTAAACATTCGTTGATACCGGTTTATAGCATCCTCTTAATCATGATAATTTTTTTATTAGTCTAGATAATCTGTTATTTGTTTGGTTTTCTTCTGTACATTATTATTAGGTTCCGAGAGAGCGAGTTTATACGATGCTCCCCCCCCCCGGCAAAAAGATGCTCACCCTACTGACCGGTCTTTCATCCCAATTCCTATCTGCCCTCCCCCCCCCCCCCCCTCCCCGGTTTTGTACAATATCCCACGGGCGATTCCATTGATGAACAACTTGATCTCTCCACATTCTTTTCATGTCTGCTCATCTTCCGGCTCCCACTCGTTCTCCATCCTGAAGTAAATACTTACGTTTGGTCACACTCATTTTCTTGCACTCGATCTTCTTTCCTCCCGTGTGTGGGGAGAGATGCATATTTTACGCCCTTTTTCCCTTTCTCTTGGTTTAACAGACTTTTTCTTTTATGACACCTCTGTGGTGCTTTTCCGTCGCTTGTTTAGTTAACCCCAAATTATATACATTCCCACGGCTTTTTGTTGTCTTTATTCCCACGTTTTTTTCATCAATCCACCCTAATAGTCCCCTTTTGATAAAAAAAAAGTTCCCACGGGTCTGTTGGTGACCCCCCTTTTTCAGTTAAACCCACCATTAACTCTGACTGGTTTGGACTAGCGTCTAGTGTTTCGTGATGTGTGGGGTTTTATGGGTTTTTTTTCATCTCTCTTTCTTGTTTTTTTTTTCTTAGGAGCTTTTAATCCCCTTCCATAGTCTTGCGACTCCACCCCCACCTCTCGAGCTATACATAGTCTGTACAAGAGTGGAATGATTACTTCCTGCCATTATGTTCTTTTTATTTCCCAGTAGCAGACAGCTTTTTTTTGATTCGAACTTCACCACCTCCTGTTTTCGAGAGTCCGTACCTTAGGGTGTTCGCTTAAGACTTTGCGAATATCTTTTTCCCCCCCCCGCGGAACTGATGTTGCGCATGGTCTTGGTATAAGAACGCTTCTTTATTGGTTTTTCCCCCCCCTTTGTTTTGAAGACTTCGGTCTCTGAAATATGCCCTCACTCCCTGTTATTACCTTCGTTGAGCCTTTCATACCCGATTACCTTTCGCCGAAATACTCCCAAGCCTTTCATTCTTGCAATTTATAATTCACTTGTTGTTTCGATGGGGTGTATTTTTACTTTGGAGTGATCCTTCTCTTGGTCTCCTCTCGCTGACCAACATTACCTTTTTAACCACCCCTTTCCCTGCAATTGACTTTGTTTCTCCCCTTTTGGTTTGATGGCGTTGGTCCTTTTCACAATCCTTCCGGTTCGATCACTTTTATCTGTGATTTCTTTCTTTCCCCCTTTGCTCAAGTCAATTTTTTCATTCATGACCCAACCCCACTCCTACGTTGGCGGATTTTCCCCCCCGCCCGTCTTCGAAATGGTTGACTTTGATTTTTTTTCTTGCTAAGACTCCTCTCTTTCTTTCCTTTGGGTCATTTCCTTTCGCCGGTGACCTCCCAGTGGGCGCTTTTCTGTCTTCACAACCCCCTGAATTTTTTTATCGCTTTGCCGTTTATTCCTTGTGCGTTGCTGGTGATTGCCCATTTCTCTTTCAAGTTTTTGAAATATCGGCCCCTGTTTCCCCCCGGGGCCCACCGCCCCTTTTTCGCCTCGTCGAACAGGTGTTAACGTCCTTTACGTCCCATTTCTCTTTTCTTTTTTTGAGCACGGAAATTTTAGTACTTTTCTCTTTTTTTTAAATCCTGCGCCTTTAGAGGTTGGTGGTGCCTGAATTTATGTATCTCTTTTGTGTCCACATATTATTTGGCACTTCTTTCTACCTTATCGTTCACTGCGGGCGGGTTGTGGATTGATGGATACTCCCCTTTCTTCTGGCTTCTTTTCTGGTTTTAACTGACAGAGAAGCTTTTCACCATTGTTTCCCCCTGAGTGTTTTTTACCGGAGTCCTTTCGTTACCGAAGGCAGCCGGTCCCTATCCGACCCCTCCTCACAATACCCTTGCACCCCTCCCCATTACGGCGCGCTTAAACTTTCCCGTTAAATTTTTTCGCCCCCCTGTTTGTTCCGAGGGTTTGGAGACGAGTACCCCCCTTTAGTGTTTTCCTTTCTGCCCTTTCCTTGGCTGGGCCCCCCACTTATTACCTGCATGCAACTCCTTTCCCCCACCATAGATGTTCTACCTTTCCCTAACTCCTCTCACGGAAGTTTGCGAAACCCGTTTCCTTCTCCGGGCTTCCGTTATTTGCTGTTTTCGCACCCTGGGTCAGTATTGTCGCCGTTCTTTTCGTCATTTAAGAACAACACGGCCAGTTTCGCCTCCCTGGAGTTCTGTGGGTGCGTGGACCTTGAGTCCTACGGGGCTGTTTTTCCTTTGGTCTGTTTCTCCATCCACCCCCGCCCTGGCGTGACCCTTTCGTTGTTTTTCCCGATTTCAGATCCCTTTTTATTTTGGGTGTACCACTGGCGGGCTGTTCGTTCTGACTCTTTCCCTGCGTTCTTCTTTTCCCATGAGCGGATGACCTGATCCCCTTTTTTTTACCGTATTTTGTGCAACAGTTTTGGATTGAAATTTTGCCGGTCCTCCTTTGTCGCTATCTGTAACCCCTGTCGTTTCTCTGTTAGAACTGAGCCATCTGAAGTCTTTATTGTGGAGTTGTTTTCTACTGCCCTCCTTCCACTTTTCCCCCCTGTTGCACGTTTTTTGAGAAGGTCCTGCCCCAAAAAAATATGTTTTTTTACTCTTTTTGAAGGTGGACTGCCTTGAACTTCCGACGATTTCTTCCCATTCCTCTACTTTCAGGAGTGGGCTGTTCCAATCCTTTTCGCTTATTGAGTATTTTGTTGGTCAGCTTCAGAGATTTCTTCGGACTAGATGCCGGAGAAGAGTTTGGCGGCTCCTCTGCGCAATTGCGTTTTTCTAAACTTCGATGTCCCTTCCCTTCTGTTGTTCTAACCCTCCATCCTCACGCCAACACCTTCTTCGTTGAACGGACTTTACAGGAATGTACCAGTGTTCCCTATCCCCCGTCCCACCCTTCACATTACTCCCCATGAATCTTGCCATTATGTTTCCCTATCCGTTTCTTTTCAGATGAAATGCGTTTTGTTCACAGTTCTCGCTCTTCCTTTCATTCTTCCCTGCTCCATACTCAGTGTTGTTTGTTGTGACTCCTGACCGTCGTCCAATTTCCTTGCTTCCCCGAGGCGGTTGTGGGTCTTTCTTCACAGGATCACTCAGGGGAAATTTTTGTCCAAGTTTTCATGGCGTGGATTTGCCGTCTTCTTTGCCCCGGCTTCTTTCCGTTGACCAGATGTTGCGTTTTTTTGCCTGTTGTTTGTTTGACTTCCTCACGCAAAAACGTACCTGGCCTTCTTTATCCTCGACGTTCCCGCCCTTTGGAGTGGACGCCCAAATTCTTTTTGACGGTCATCCCATCTTCTTCTCCCTCCTTTTCTTTCCTCCTGGCTCACCCCCCGAAAATAATAACCGTTCCTGATTTTTTAACCTCCTCCCTCAATTGAAGTACGCGCTTTTCTTCGGTCTTCACGGTTTTGCCTTCCCTGGTTGCTCCCCCCCGTTCCCCCACCCCTCCCCCTTTTTTTTTCACCCCTTGAGTTACTCGGTCAAACATTGAATTTTGCACTTTAGCGTATGCAGCCCACCACCCCCTTTTTAAACTCGTTCCATGTTTGAGAACACCTTGAGACCCGTCCCCCCCATTGTTACTTCATTCACGCTCAGTCTGACTTTCCTCGTCAAACAGTGCAAAGTGACACCAACCCATTTTTGCTCGTGTCGGATTTTTTGAGCGTGGTTTATCACATAAACGCCGTCACCCCTCTCAATCCGGCCCCGCTGTTTTTTCACACCCCCTGATTTTCGAACCCCCAAGGTTGCTAAGGGGGTAACCTCGTGCCAATTTGACCTTGTGGGCGTGTCTTCCAAACGTTCTCCCCATTCGTAAGACGCTGTCCTTTTCCCCCCCCCCTCCCTCGGGGTACCGTACGTTTGTGGAAATTTTTTTTTGTTCTTGCGACCTACCCAATTGTAAAGGAAAACTTCTGAGTTCCGAAAGTCTCCCAGGCGCCTCCCGCAACCCTTGCTTGCTGGGTTCGCTGGCGCCCCTTTTTCCTTTTAAAATGGCAAGGTTCTATTCCCCCCCCCCCAATATTAGGTGGCTACTAACTTACTCGTTCTCCAAATACCCTGCAGAACCCCGCTCTTATTTGTGAAGGTTAGTAGTTTATTCGGTCCCTGGTGGATTTTTTCTTCGTTTTGACTCGAAACGGTCTGTTTTTTCTTTCCTTATATTAGTGTTGGCCTGTCCCCATCCCCCCCTTCGCACTTTGTCCGTTTGCTTTTGCATTTTTCCACCAGAAGCGTCGTTCAAAGATGTTTGAGTCCCTCCCTCCCTCATCGCCACCGAAGACCTTTTCGTCCTAAGCCTTGATAATAATAGATTTTTCCAGTCCCCTCTATTCTCCAGGCGCCCCCCTGCGGGGTACTGTAGTGCCCTCTCATACTTATGGTCTTTCCTCAAACCACCGGCCCTCATGATTGTTCCCTTGTTTACCTTTTCTCCCCAATCGCTGCGAACCGGATACTTCCTTTTCTCAAAAACCATTGGGTGCCTCCCTGCTCACCCAACTGGTCGCCCCTTCTTTTCTTTCTTTTTTCCCTGTGGGAAGCGGAGAGTACGCCACGTTCTTAGACCCTCTTCCGCGAAATTTCCCCCGAGAGTCCACTGGAAGTTTCTTTTTTTTCCCGCGACATTCCCCCCGGTCGTATTCGGTTTTTTTTTTTTGATCAGTTAGTTCTGGGAAAACTCCTGTTCTCCATTTCCAGTCTTTGTTGTCCTCCTTGTTCCCTCTTCTTTTTTTACGAGGTTGGTTGATTTAAAAGCCAACTTCCGAGGACGTGAACTTTCGCCCACGAACACCGCCACGATCACATGTTATTTTGA
>Ga0179593_1735154_pt1 | contig 12799 bp, 11 predicted proteins | sample CZODoug2_1_08_16_FD_185931 | JGI IMG/M metagenome (GOLD analysis project Ga0179593, IMG submission 185931) | Vadose zone soil fungal communities from Angelo Coast Range Reserve, California, USA - CZODoug2_1_08_16fungal (PacBio error correction) | ecosystem: Environmental > Terrestrial > Soil >... | reverse complement strand
TTCAGTTCCGTCTACTCTGCTTGCCACCGCAGCCCAGCCCACTTAATTCTTTTCTGCGTGGCCACGCAGCCCCTTCCCCTATTGTCCGCGAAACTAACGAAGGTTAACTTTCCCCGAATGGCTCAGTTACCAAGACTTGGAATTTTTTGCTGGCGACTTGGTCCCATGAGTTTCTTTCTTTCTATAAGGGATAGTAACCCCTGAAGTGGTCCAAACCGTTTTATGTCTGTCACCGGGGTGATTTTTTCCTTTTTGTGTGTTTTTTCCAGCTTTTCCTGTCTCCCTCCCCGAAGCTAGGAAGGGGAATTCATATTCCAGCGGTGGGCAATTCATCACTTCCTCCCAACAACAGCCAGTTTCCCTCCAATCATGCTCTACTTGTGCCATTAAACTAAAACCCTTTCAGTTCGATTCGCGGAGATACTATCTGAGTTATGGGCAAGTGTTTTTCCCCTTCAAGGGTTCTATGTGTCTGGTAGACTTTTTTGCTCGTTTTACCCCTCCTGGTTTTTTTTTTATTTTTCCCAGCCGAACACTTGAGATTCAGTAGCCCGTTTCCGGAATTTTTTTCCTCCTTGATACGTTCCCAACTCGAATCACGCTTTTTTTGTTTCATCGTGTTGTTCCAACCGCCTAGAGCGGATGCGCGGGACCACAACTTGCGGGAGTCGAGGCATGTGGGATGTTAACTTTTTTTCCACGTTTTGCCCCTCCTTTGCCCACAACTCCTACCGTTTCAGTGCTAAAAACTAAAATGGCCACCGCAGTGGGCTCTTTGTAACTGGGACTTTAACCCGAGGTACCCACTTCTTTCTTTTTACGTCTTGTGCGAACCCCCCCCCCGCCGCCGGCCTTAAAAAGATTCAGGCTCCCCCATCATCGGATGTGGCCCTTTTGATTGTGTGATATTTCACTTTTCTTGGTTCCCTCCAACGCCCTTGAAATTCCCCATCATCCTTTGCCAAAATTGGTGGAGGGATTGGTCCCTGCATCTTGCTGTTCCTACCCGCCATGTATTTTTCATCTTAAAGGCCCAAGGCAGTCCCCCCGCGAAAAAAGAGGGTTGGCTGGGGCAATAATCACCCAATCTTTCCCCTCCAGATCCCCATTTTTGAAGTTGAAGCCTCTTTCTCCACCTTCTTCATGTTCTTTTTCAACTGACGAAATGTCTTTGTAACAGGGATCAATAGGCGAACTTGGAGGAGGCCCCCAAGCCTAGACCCTCTTTTGTTTTTCCGGCCACACTACAAGTGGGTTGATGAAGTTTTTTTCAGCCGTTCTGGACATACGCGTCTCAGATGAGACCCCCGCCGAAGTTGCAAGGCTTTTCTACTCCCTCCCTTTTTTTTCGTCGCGTGGACAGATTTATACCGTTTTTGCTCGTACGAGTTTTCCCTTCGAACCCCTTTCTCCTCGTAGTTTCTCTCTTAGCCTTATGGTCCCCGGAAATAGTAGGAGCCGCTCTTTCTGGCAAGATCGGAGTTTTCTTTATCGAGTCCTTTTCCCTTTGGTCCTTGAGAAAGAGGTTACGTCTCCCCTTTCTCCACTTAAGCCTATCGATTGACTATCTGGCTTAGCCCCCTGTTTTTCCCCCCCAAAAAAAGTTCAGTACGGTGGCAGATCTACTTACCTCCTCTTTGCATCTTCTTCCGGTCGGACCTTGTATGAATGTCAGCCTCCTCACTCCACCTTCCTCTCATTTTTCAGGATTTGCTGCCACGATAGTCCCTAGGTATGTGGGACCCGTGATAACACGCATAACCCTTCCCTTCCTGCCCTTTTTCCCTGCTGATTCGCCTCTCTGACTCTATAGTAGAGGTGGTGCGACACGAAAAAGTGTCGTATCTCAAATAAACAACTCTTTTCCCGCCCCCCCCGGCAACTTCTACGTAGCCCTTGCGCAGCCACGAACATCTTCGAAGAAGAGGCCCCTGGGTCAAGCCGGACCGCTTCTTTTATTCGAACCGTTTCCTGAGGGTGTTCGACGCTTCCCTATAGCGTTTGCAAAAAAAAAGGGATACCCTTTCCCCTAACTTCCCTTCCACGTGCTGTCAATTTCTTTCTTCCTGTTTCCCTTGCCACTTGGAGCAGATTTGAAAAAAATGACTCTATTGAAGTCAGCTACCGAGTGGTCCTGTTAAGACCACCGTTTCTGGACCACGGCGACACAAATGTTTGCCAGAGTAAAGACCTTTCCTCCCCCCTCTTTTTTAGAGAGAGGATTTACCTCTATTACTTTTCCGAACCTCAGGTGAATATATATCAATAATAATAAGTGTTGTTGTTGCTCTTTTTGAGAGGTAACCACCGCTGAACTGCGGTTAGTTGTTTTTTTTAACAGCCGCGTTTCTGCCCAGTGATATATGGTTCTCCTGACCCCCCCCTGTTTTTAGTACTCTGTCCTTGGTCAGATTTGGGTTTCTCCCTTTGAGATGGATTCCCTAGTCAGTGGTAGTCCCTCGCCGGGAGGACCCCCTTGAAGAAAAAACGGGAAACATTTTTCGCACTTTTAGTTCATCGGTTTTCCAAGGTGAGAGCCCTTTTCCCGTGCATCAACCTTTTTTTGTGTGTAGATTCTTGTATGAAGTCTTTCCGATTGCGTTGCCCTGGCAAGAGTTTCTGACCGGAAAAGATAGGCGTCCTCCATGAGGCGGAGGTGGGCGCGCCTTAATGAGCTCCTTCTTATTTGTTTTACTACCTTCTTTTTTGTACAGTCCTAACCTTTTTTGTGCTTTTTTTCCCAAGATAGAGATCCTCCCTGTTCCCTTTTAGTTTTTTCCTCTCTGGGTAGGTTGGATGAATTCCACCTGTTAGGAGGTTGTTATTCAGTGGAAAAAAGTTCTACTATCTTTTTCCTCCTTTCCAGGTCATTTGTAAAAACCCCTTTCCCTTATCTTCCTTAACCTTTCACCCTCTTGTCCGCCGTTGTTCCCTTGAGACTTGCCGGGTAGTTTTATTTCTCCAAAGCATCGAGTAAATCCCTCCTAGTCCGTGACCCTCTTTTTCTTCCCTATACTTCGCGGTTTTTTTCACCTTTTTCTAAAAAGAAGGGAAGTCTCTGCGTGTAGAACTCGGTGTTTTCGTGGCTTCACATTGTCCTTTCCCCCGACGGTTCGCCACAGACATCTCAATACTACGGTTCCCCAATTGCCGTCGCTATCCTTTTGATTTTTTTTCCTCGACCTCTTTCTATTGCTAGTTCTAAAAGAAGACGTAGACGTGTGTCTTCGGCACGAAGTCTGACCGGCACCCCTTCACCCTGTGACCTTCTTCATACAGCCCCTGTCTCTCTTTTGTCCCTTGAAATTCGGCGGTTTTCCAGCTCTCCATTTCGTTTCCCCTCAAGCCGGTACATATCTCATGTCCCCTATTCAGGAGAGTGGCCGCAGCGTGAGGGTCTCGTCGGGTTCCCATCCAAGTTCATTTTCCAAGACTTCTGTGAATTTTAATGACCCCCCTCCCCCCCCCCTCATGATGGCTTAACTCTTTTTCTTTTTCCACTGATGATGGGGATCTGGACAGAGTTGACCACTGTGATGGATTTATGTCCCAACCCGCGTTGTCTTGTCCGTATTGGAAGTTCCGTCGCACTGATTCAGACAGAACCCGACTCTGGCCCAACGGAAAAGCCCGCCAACCATGGGTGTTCCGACTCCTCTTCTTTTCGAATATTAGTGGTTGAAAAAGCCACCCCTTTCCCCGTCCCTCAGTTTTTTTTTACCACCTCTTGCGATCCAGAAGATTTGACCACCATCCGGCGGCGGGTCTGATGACCCACTCCCCCTCGATAATGCTTGACCCCTTTTGATAGCTTGATAGCGAAGCCTTTCACACTATCACCCCCAGCCTCTCCCTCTGGCCCCAGTTTCTTTTATCCCCCACATGAGGCTTTTTTCCGATAGGGGTCAAGCGTTAAACCTGCCAACCAAAGGAGCCCGCTTTTTTTCTTCTTGTTTTCCCTTCTGTTCCCCGCGATCCTCTTTACTCCTTTGCCCGATAACCTTCAACCCCCTTTTCCAGTTCTTCCTCCCTCCTGAGTAGTTACCCTTAAGGTGATAAAGTATTTTTGACGCGGGTGCGGTTTTCCCACAACTCCCGGACGGCGTTCACTATTAAGCCCCTTCGACCCATTTCCTTTCAGATCATCCACACTTGAAGCTTACCACACCCCCCCACGAAAATCGGGGTTGATCGGACCCATCTGAATACTCAGGCCCCCCTTTTCGGGACTAGACTTCTGCCTTACAGATCGAGCCTTTTGTTAACACTGTTGCTGGTTCTGCGCACAAGATGCTGCGCGGCTTTCCAACCGCCCCCCATCCCTTTCTCTAATTATGATTAAAGCAAAATATGAAGCAACCACACCCAACCACCTTTCCCCAAGTTGACGCCACCCGGTGACCCGCCACTTTTTTGACAGAACGAATTTCTAGCCATCCCATCCCTGATCTACCCATTAGTCGTCCCCCGAACAACACCTGAACCCGCATTGTCTCAGGGGCTTCCCCTCGGGATAAGGGTCTTGCCTTCCCCCCCTGTCGCTGCGCTTACCACACTTTTTGTGCAGATTTCTACGTCTGTCCGATAATAAGTGTTTATTCTAGATTTATGCTGTCCAGCGCTCCTTTTTTCGAATTCAAACGCTTTTCCTCCCTTTCCCCTCCCCTGTTTTTTCTATCTATTATTTCCTGGAAGCTTTTTCGCCCCACAGCCAAAATCAGAATTACCCTTATTATCTGACAGCAACCGTGATTTTTTGACCCATCTTTGTGTTTTCCCCCCCCGACATCACCTCATTGTTTCCCCATTTTTCCCCCCCCCCTTACCTTTCTCAGCCCGGTTACAATGCCTTTTAGTTGGTGGAGGAGAATATGGTCTTTCTTTAAGAGCAGTTCCGGTGGTTTCTTACTTTTTCTCCCACAAAAGAAGTTTCCCCGTTTCCCCCCCCTTGGGATGGTCGTTCCCCTTTTTGGGTAACGTTGTGTCGTTTTATTTTCTCTTTGATGAGAAGAACTTCATCTCTATGGGCTGCCCCTCCTTTTCCAGCCGATCTCCCTTTCCTTCTGAAAAACCCTCCCAAGTCCTTCATCCCGCTGCCGAATTTGTCGAATACATTCCTGTAACTGACAAGATGGCTTTCACTTCCCCTTTTTCTCTCTCCCCCCCCTATGCTTTCTTTCTGGGACTCCCAAATCAAGTGTCTGATCTTAGTGAAGTTTCTTTGACGTTGCTTACTCTATCCTGGCCTTCAGGGTGTTTTTTTTTTTTGCACAGAAGAAAAAATTCCCTTGATATGTAGAAACTTCACTGAATCCCCTTTTCCTCCCCCACATTATCCTTCCCCCCTTTTGAAAAAGAGGGTTGGTTGACTGCAGCGGTGATCGGGCCTAATTGCGCCCTCTACGCGTCCTGAAAATTGCGTTATTCTCCTTTTGGGCCTGTTGGATTTTTTCTTCTTTTGAAAACGACTTCCGCGGCACAAGGACTTTCCCCCCCCCCCTGCACAACGCGTGGTTTTTTGATGACTTTTATTCTTCGCGTTTTTCTCCTCCCCAACTCTGCTTTTGCATAAAGGAAAATGATTCCTTTGGCCATTTCACCCCTCCTCCTTTTTGTCCAAAGATTCAGGATCCACTGTGGTGTCCCTTGCGTTTCCTTTTTTTTTCCCTGGTTTCCCCCTCAACCAAGACTGTTAGCAAACTTGAAGAAAGCATCTTTTTAAACCCCCATTCTGTTTGGGCTGGCCGTGGCCTTTTTTTTCTTTTGATGAAGACCTCACCATTACCCTTGACATTCCCCTACGGACCTGGAAGTGCACCACCTGCGGTTGGCGTGTTCCCCTAATCCAGTCCCATAATGTTCCTCGACTTTTTTCTCAACCCAATTCCTTTTCCCCGCCCTTAGTTTTCCCATATGAAGGTTCTTGTCATGAAACTGCGTACACCGAATATCTCTTTCGGGCGACATCCTTCGCCTGTCGGAGGGATACCCCTCCCCCTTTTGAACATAGTCCTTTCATTCCCTTCGAAAAGCGACTCTGATTACCAAGAGTAAATCTTTTACGACGCGGGACATACTGAGCTTTTACACCCTCAAGTGTTGACCTACCAGCGGTTATATTTGAGGAAGACCTCCTTTCCCGCTGTCGGGTTCGACCTCTTGTCGACTTTTAGATCACGCGTAGAAGTCGTCTGGACGGCAAAGTAGAAGTCGGTCGCGGCCCCGTTTTCGAGCACCGGCATCCTCCAGGTCCGGAAAGTTCTTTTTTTTGACCCGCCTCATCTAGTGCTGACCTTACTTTTTCCTTCGGCTGACCTTTCCCTCCACGCTTTTCAGACCGATTTCGACTCTCGTAACCTGTTTAGAACTCTGTAGAAACCAACAGTCGGGCCCTCTTCTATAGTTTTCCCTGACGACCCCCCCCTTTCCCCCCTTCTGTCTAGAGTGAAGCGTATTGAATGTTTTCCCTCCCTACAACTACACCGGACCGTCTAATGGTTTCACCGCCCCTTCCGGATGCTTGGCTGGCTCCTGTGCCGTCTTTTTGCACGTTGATTCAAAAAAGCCCTCCCTGGTGACAGCTCGGCTTTCCTGGCCCATACCCTGGTATCCACGAGGCCACTGGCCAGATATCTTCTCTCTTTTTGCACCCAGCATCCCCCTTCTCTTCACCCGCCCCATATTTCGAAACTGGAAGGCACTTGAAAAGACCGCGCAGGCACCGCTAAAGCGCCCATTTCTCCCCAGAGGTTGCAGAAAGAAGAGTCCATTTGGACGGTCGTCCAGTCCGATACTTCCTCTTTTTCCCTACTGTCACCCTGGACCCAACGGGATAAGTTGACCCCGCTCACGGCACTTCAGGAGTCACCCACTTTCGCTTTCCCTTTCGTGGGTCGGCAAGAATTGGCAGCCTGCTCCACCTGCTCTATGAGTCATTCCCTGCGCTTTTCTTTATAAGTTCCCCCCCCCCTTTTCTCTACCCAAGGAAACGAGAAGAAACCACAATGTTTTGGAGCGTCCCAGCCTGCAAGCCCCCTTTTTTTCTGTCTGGCCCTTTGAGCGAAACCCCCTGAACAAAGTGGCCAGCTCCCTTGTGGTGACCTCTCATTCTATCTCTTTCCTCCCGTGGTTGTTTCTCTCTCTCCCCTTGTCACACCAGACCCTGTAGAGAAACTGGGTTAGTTTTTGTGTAGATAAATAGTACATCTCCTTCCTTGAATGGATTTCCGATAGGAAACCCCTGGTGTTCGAGCCGTTTCGGTGTCCCCTTCTGGTATTCTCCCTCTGGATTTTGAAGTATAGAGAATTTCGAATCGCCGGGCTGACCAGTCTTTTACCCCCCCCGGTTTTTTTTTTCCCAATCGCGGCCAAGTTTTTTGATATTTGTGGGAGGACCTGTTTTGCCCTGCAACTTATCCGTTTTGTCTTTAGATGTCTTTCCCTTCCCTTCACCCCACTTTCGTCCGACGGCTTGCAAGAGGGGGGGGGGTTTTTCAGGGGTTTTGTTTTGGCCTTCACCCGCCTCTATATGGGTCTTTTTATCCTAACCCCCGGCCTGCGACGGCTCTTTGCATGCCAGTTTACTGCCGTGGCTTTGGTGAAGTCAAGACGAAATTAGGGGGCCGGGTTCTTCACCATTTGAACGTCCCTTTTCGTCGGCCGCGTCCTTTGCGGGTATGGAAGTTAGTCGTTTTGGAAGTTCAGGATTTTCCTTCCAACCTCCCTCCCCCTTTCCAAGATACGTGGAGCCCTTGCAAAAATTTTTTTAGACTCTTCGACCGTCCGTGTTTCTTTGTAGGCTCCTGACTTCATACGCTTCCCCCAGAGACCTTCTTTTTTTTTGTCAGCTCTGGGGTCCTTCTGTTAATGAATCTTTTGGGTGAATAAGGGGATAAACTCTTAGTCGATGCGCGTCGATTGATTTTTTTGTGTCGAACCGCGTTCGTTACCTTTTAAGGATCCTCTAATCTATCGCTCCAAAAACCTTTGTCCCCTTCCTCTTTCCCTTTCCTCTACTGGCGATCCTTACCCCGAAGCTATCATCCAAGAAGAGGTCGCCCCGTGCTTTCGGAACGAATCCCTAGTATCCCCCGTCCCCCGGACCTCGGTTGGCATCTGTAGCCATAGACCGGTTGCTTTTTTTTTCAACCGCCCTCTGATTCCTTTTCCTTATGTCCCTCCCCCCTCTCTTCACCTGATTTGAAGAATGAGGTAATAAGATCATTTAGGCGTTCAGTGAGCGTGGGCCGCTTCTTTACGAGGGTGTCTTAGGCCTCCACCCAGTTAACGCAGAGGTCCTCCAAGACTTCTTCGGGTTTTTCCCCTCTCCGGACACCCTTCATTATTCTAAAGTAAATCCCCCCTTGTAAGGACGATGTCTCAGCGCCGAGCAGAGGTTGGTTCCTTGTTTTTTTTTACGCGAAAACCCGTTTTCCCACTTCCATTGAAGTCCTTTTTCCGAGTTAATTCTTTTTTTTTTTCGGGTGCCTCCCATTAAGGCCACAGGACCCTCAAGACCCCCCCTGGTTTTTTCATGCACGTAGATTGATGCACCCTCTGGTTTCCAAATGCCAGTTTCCTTCTACCCCTTTCAACCCCTCTTTTTTCGACTTTTTAAGATGTTGACAAAGCGTCTGGGTGGTGATGGCCACCTGATCAGCCCTTTGCCTGACACCCGATCTTTTGACTCTCCCTAGAAGACGTACCTCTTCCTCATCGACCAGGTGGAAAGGTTCTTTTAGCACGGCCAAGGAGGCGTTTTAGTATTTCCCCTACTTTTAACCCTCCTCCAAACCACTTTATTAAAAAACGAGTTCTTTATCCTTTTTGTGTTGGGAAAGGGCGCCTTCGACTTGTGCCCCCAGCCTTGAACCCAAAAGTGGTTTCAAGGAGGGCTAAGTTTTTCCCTTAATCCGAAGGAGTATCTCGGGCTAAAGGTCCTCTTACGCAGGTGTGGGATTGGTCCCCAGCCACCACCCCAAGGTTTAACCTCCCCCCCTTTCGACCCCTTCACTTCGATCCCAACCTTTGAAGTGTATTTCCCCACCACAATGCCAATCGCAGATTTTTCCTCTCTACTGGAAGTAAAGATTTTGTTCTGGTAAAAGTCTTTATTCCTCCCGTTCGCTGCCGGTTTCTTCTGGTCTTTCCCTTAGAACCCCCGATGAATGAAGTGGATTTCACCGAGGCCCCTATGGAGTCCTCCGAGCTTCGCGGTCAAACGAATCACGAAGAACCACCTCCCCCCCCCACCAGTACCCTAAAATTTCCCTTTTTTTCCACATCTTTTTAAAGCAAATTATTTTGGAAGAGACCTCTATAGTCCCTCGGAATGATACAGTTTAACTTTTTTCTGTTCTCCTCCCCCACCTTTATAATTGTATACGGGCTCACGTTTCCTTGCTTCAGGCCTCGGTCGATGACTCGGTAACAGAGTGTAAGCTTAGCTCCGTTGGGTTGCTTGCTCCGTGTGTAATTTTTAGCTTAGGCTGAGAATCCTCTTTCCTTCCTGGACTTAACACCTTCTCTCTACCCCTTTTTAGCTCTTTTTTTCAGTAAGTCCAAGACGACTGATTGCGCCCAAGCAGAAATCCCTCATTCCCCCCTCCTACGGACCGCAACCCCAGGATCAAATAATGACACCTCTGTTCCGCGACAGCTCCTCGGGCCGGCATGCCCCTTGGATCCCAAGTCGAAAATTCTTTGGAAGTTGGGTCTGCTCGTTTATTTCTCCTTGGTATCGTGTTACTTTTTTTCTTTTTCCAAAGAAGTGGCTGTCAACAACAGCTATGGAGTTCAAGGGTTTTCGGTACTGGTTTTTTTGGTGGGGCTTCAGATGGGATATGAGCGCAGTCCTGCGTCTTCCCGGTCATCCTAGTGGCCCTTTTTTCTTTGCAGTTCCCAAACCTCCCCAGGAGGTTCATCCCTGCTTCTGGGCGATTTAACCCCCCCCCTTGTCACGAAACCCCGCTCCGTCTTATTTTTTCCCCCCCTCTGATTTTCTTGTCTTTTGGGGGCCTCCAGCAACTTCAAGTGTTCTGATCTTCGTGCCGTTATGTTTTTACGTGCTTCCTCCGGTGAACTCCCCCTTGGTGGTTGGGATTTTTTTGCAACCCTCCTCACAGGCTTCCCTTTCGCAACCTCCCTCTTTGACTCCCCGGAGTGAAAGGAATAAAAGTCTCCGCCCTTCCCCCCCTGCTGTGTGCAGCTTTTTGTTATCTTTCACTAATGGAAAGACGATTCGCTACACATGCACCCCCTTCCTATACTGAGGTTGGGGCGGTATCATGTGTTCTGGAACGGGTTTTTCCCCTTCTCCGGCCATAATTTTTTCAGACTGTCCCAACGCCTATTGGATTTCTCAAAAATTTCCCCTTCCCTTTTGGCGATGCTCCTTTGTTATGGGACGTTTTGAGCCGCGAGGTAAACACACTCTTCGGTGGAACTTGAGATATCGGGGGGGAATTCACAACCTGCCGTCTTGTCATCTCTTTTCCCTTATTTGGTTTCCTGTTGTTATATCAACTGGATGTGCCTCCGACTGTTCACACCCTGGTCCCCCTTGTCCAAACCATTTGGCGCTTTTGGTTTCCCTTCGTTTTTCCTGACCGCCCTTTTCCCCGGCCTGTCAAAGACGTCAAGGGACGTGAAACCAACTGCGTGTTTTTGGTCCCCCCCACTCCACAAATCCTGGTACAAAGCTTGTCGCCTCTCACCCAATACCTGGGACTTTCCTTTAGTTCCTCTTTATGTTCTGACCCTTCTTCCCCTAATAAGTTTCCAAGGGAGACACTCCCCCGGCGTGTGAATTGGCTTTTGAGGTTCACCCCGACCCCCATCGTCCGCTCGTTCCCAAGATCAATGACCTCATTCTTCTCCACTGATTTAATCCCTTAGTCCCCTCTTTTCCTCCCGAGGCCTCTCTTTCCCTTTTCCCACTCCGCGGGAAAGGATTTTGATCCTAAGAAGCACAGGGGCTATTGCAGAAGGGCCAGTATACCTGTGAGTAAGTCTGTCTCCCCCCGAAAGCCAACGCTCCCCCCTTTTTTTTAGTAGTTCTTTCTTCTCCTTCGTTTCTCCATTTAGGCGCTTCGAAAACCAAGATCGGCGGGGAAAAGGTCTTTTTTTGTGTTCCCCGAAGTCGCTGATTTGGTAAAGGTCTCCCTCGCGTTCTTTGCCCTGTGACGCCACATCCGCCTCGTTCTAGTCCCGGCCTTTCCCCAAACCGTAGGGCAGTTAACGTGTTGATAGGACCCGCGCCGACTGGCCAGATGCCGGCTTCGGGATAGAGGAGCCCGCTAACCGTGCGAAGAACACATGCACGTTCGCCAGTCTTCCCCCCTCCCTTTCCCTCCAGGACTTTTCCTGTCTCAACTCCTAGTAAAAGAGTCGGTGGAGAATGGATAACAACGAACTTCACCATGAATAACGCGACCGGCCCGACCCTGCTATCCTCCGGCCCCCCTCCCTTTTTTTTCCTTCGAGATTTTTTCCCCCTTTCCACAAAGAACTTTTTGTCGCTGATAGTCACCAGACACACTCCTCGAACCACTGTTCAGGTTCCCTCCGTTTTGTCGCAGCCCACCTAATTCTTATCCTCCTACCTTTCTTCGGGAACGGATTTTGTCGTCCCAGGAACAGTTCCCTCGTTCGAAGTCTTTCCCCCCAGTGATTGTTTCCTTTCGATAAAAGGACCGCACGGATGCAACCAACTGGCCTTCAGATTCAGTTTCAAGGTGGTTCCCTTTCTTCTTGGCAGCCCTTTCACGTATTCGACAACCTCCTCTGACTCGAGGTTCTGACTTACCCCCTCCCCAGTAGCCCCTCCTGACTTACCCCTTTTTTTTCGATAGAAAAGAATAGCAAGAGGTGCGCTCGGCGGCTGGTAAGCAGTTTTCGTTTTTCCAACCAAACGAACCCCCCCTTTTCGACTCTTTTTACTTTGCCATCTCTCATATTTACTACTCCTCCCCCAGTGACCGCGAGATGACAGCCCCAAAGCCCTTTTTTTTCGTTGGGTTCCCCTCCTGCAGCTAAAGATGAGGGATGGGGACGCACCAAAGGGTGGTCGTAGCTCCAGGGGTAGAGATTTAGTTAGACGCAGGCTAAGTCTGAGAAGTTCTTAAATCTCCGTGTCTGCCCCTCTTTCCGCCCCCTTTCCCCTTGAAACTCTTTCCTTTTAATACTGGTGGAAGGGACCATTGATCTCGTGAAAGGATACGGGTGTGTCCGCGGAGCTGGATTTTGCGAACGTCTTTTCCCTGGCCCGGTAGAAGAAGGACCCAGAAAGCTTTTTGACCGGCAACGGCTGTTCTTCTCCCTTTTTCTCTTTTTTCGCCGGTGGCTCTCGATGTCCACTTTTCCTTTCCCCGTGGGTAGAAATGGTCGGGCTGGTGACGATCAGCTCCTCGGGGCCTGGGTTCGCGACGAGATGTCCGCTTTTGGCAGAGTAGATTTCATCGGTCTGGCCTTCGTCAGTCCTTCTTTCAACATCGTCCCACCTTCTCTTTTTGGATTTTTAGGCAAAAGGTATCGTCTCGGTTACGGATTTCTTGGCCGTTGTCGTGTCGACCCCTTCCCCTCCCTTCTACATCGATCCCGAAGGAAGCCTTCATCGGTCGTCGCGGTTCTCCCCTCCAATTTTTTAAGGTTCCTTTCTTAGTCGTTTTGCGAGTCTGAACTTTTTTTTGATCGTGGAGTAACATTTTTCTACGAACAGCTCGACCCGCCTCCCTTTCATGGCATCCCCCCCCTCCCTTTTTTTTTCGATCTTGCCGTTTCCTCCGATTTTCCTGCGCCC
>Ga0179593_1721044_pt1 | contig 12799 bp, 19 predicted proteins | sample CZODoug2_1_08_16_FD_185931 | JGI IMG/M metagenome (GOLD analysis project Ga0179593, IMG submission 185931) | Vadose zone soil fungal communities from Angelo Coast Range Reserve, California, USA - CZODoug2_1_08_16fungal (PacBio error correction) | ecosystem: Environmental > Terrestrial > Soil >... | reverse complement strand
AAAATTCCCTTCTCTTTCCTCACGAGTGATGAAACTCCGTTTTTTTCCCAAGATTGGTAAAGGAAATAAGGCCCCACCCCCCTCCCTCATTTAGAAGAGCCTGTTTTTTTTTTTTTTTTTTCTTTCCTCCCTTTTTTTTTCAGAAGGCCCTCCCCCTCCTCCCCTTCCCTCCCTTTCGCAAGGAAGCTGGACGGCCTTTCTTCCCCCCCCCCTCCCCCTTTCCCACGCCGCACGGAATAGTCATAGGCGATACGCACGCTTCCCTCCCCCCCTCCCCTTTTCCCCCCTCTCTCCCCGGGAAATAACCGACAACCCGTCCCCCCCTTTCTTCCCTTTCCTTCTGTGAAGTTCGATTTCAGGGGGCTGAAAGACGCTGACTGTTTTATCTCCTTTCTTTCTCCTTGGCCGCGCGAAAGTATTCCTCTCTTTCTCTTTCCTCTTCCTCGTTCCCTTACCGTGGGTGTGTTACAGATGGAAGGGCATTACCTTCTCCTCCCCCTTTTCAACCTCGCTCTCGGACGTCACAGCGCTGGGGCGCGCTCTATCGCCCCCTTTCCCTTTTCTTTTCCCCCCCCGCATTTGAAGGAAAGACGCGGCCGCAATCCTCTCTCCCTTTCCCCCCTTTTTCTCGTCCTCCTCGTCTACAGGAGAAGGTGATGAAGAGATCGCCAAGATCCTTTTCCCCTTCCCCCTTTCTCCTCCTCTGGGCACTCAGAAGAAGGAGGCTCTTTCCCCCCTTTTCTCTTGGGCCGGAGCGAGCCAAGGGCGTCTCCTGTTTTTCTTTTTTTCTTCCTTTGGAAAAGTTCGACGGCTACGCTTTCCCCCCTCTCCCCTATCCTCATAACCTACCAGAAAGACTTTCTTCCCTCTTGTTTTTCGCCTAATCGATGAGCCTAGACATCTCCCCCCACTCTCTTTTTTTTCTACCAGGATGAGAGACGGTTCGGACGTCAAGTGCTTCTCTTCCTTCCCTTCTTTTTCCCCTTCCTCCGCGAGGATCTATGAGATGGGAGAGTTCGGCCCCCTCTTTTTCTTTCCTTTCTTTTTCCGGTGAGCGAGGAAGGAGGGACGTTCCTCTCTTTCCTCCCTTCTTAGTTCTGAAAGAGAGCGCTTTATCCCCCTTCCCCCTTCCCCTTTTCCACCCAACAGGCACAGATATAGAAGAGGTCTTCATCTTTCCCCCCCTTTATATAGACGAGCTGCCCCTCTCTTTCTAGCACGGCAGAAGCCGGCCGCCTCCTCTTTTTCTTTTCCTTTTTTTGAAGCCCGAAGAGGAGAGGCGGCGGTCTTTCTACTCCCCCTTTCCTTTTCTAGCTGCGCGACACGCCGAAGGCGGTAACGCTCTCTTTCTCCTCCTCCTTTTTTTTCCGAATGGGCCGGCGTGGTGCCCCCCTTCTCTTCTTGAGCGGGCTGCGTCCCGGCAGCGGCGAAAAGTCGCTTGTCCTCCTTCTCCCCCTTTCCCTTTTTTTTTTTAGTCGATGACGAAAGCACCGCGCCCCTTTCTTCCTTTTTTTTTTTCCCTGAGCTCGGCGGGCGATCTTTCTTTGGTCCTTTTTTCTCTTTTGACCAGGAATTAAGGCCTACGATGCGTTTTTCTGCACCTGTCCACCGCAGCAGAGGAAGCCCAGGCTCTTCCCTCCCTCTTCTTTTTTCCTCTTTTTTTTGGAGGATTAGAAGGCTTTTTTTTGCCCTCTACGTGCTCGGGAAGCAAGAGAACGCTTCCTCCTTCCTCCTTTTCCCTCTTTTCTTTTCCCCCTTAGACCCATGAGAGGAACGGGTTGAGATCGTCTCCTTTTTCTTTCCCTTCCCTCCTTTTTCCCTCCTCTCTTGTGGGAGAAAAATGAAGGAGCACGCTGCCTATTCCCCCCTACCCCTCCCCTCTTCCTTTCTTCTTTTTTTTCTCCGAGATGAGAAGGGAAGAATTTGATCCTTCTTCCCTTCTTCCCCCTTTCCCCGGGTAACCGCAGATGCTGGGCTAGTGGCCGCGGTTTTTCTCTTTTCTTTCCCTCTTTTTCTCTTTCCCTTTCCTAGGAGTAGGGACAGTAATAGCGGTTGATTCCTCCTCTCCTCCCCTGTGGTAGGTGGAGAGAAGGGGGTATCATGGACTTATCTTTCTCTCCTCCCTTTTCTTTTTTCCCCAGTCCCCCCCATCCCTGGGAGCAGGTTGCGCCGATTCCTGCCCTCTTTTTTTCTTTTTTTCTCCTACGCGTCGACTAACGACGCATTTTACAAGGGAGTGCTGGAGATGCATCACTTCCTTTCCCCCTCTCCCTCCCCTCTTCCCTTTTCCCTGATCTCGAAATCGTCGACGGAGAACGAGGAGTTCATCCTGCTCTCCCCCCTCCCCCCCTCTGCTGCAGCTGATCATTCTGCAGAGGGTAAGGAAATTCGCGCCGCTTCCTTCCCGTCTTTTCCTTTTCCTTTCTGTTTCAAAAGGTTGAGCAAAGATACGGCGGACCACCTTTACCCTCCTTTTTTTTTTTTCATCTGAAGCCGATCAATTCTCTCTTTTAATAATCAATAAGTTGTTGTTTTTTCTCTTTCCCTCTCCCCCTTCGGCCCTCAGAGAAGAAAATGGTAAACAGGTGTCACGTGCCTTATCTTTTTTCCCCCCCATCCAGGTAACCGATATGGAGGAAATTAAAGGCAGTCAGGGCATGCCCTTCTCCCTTTTTTTTTCTCTCCCTTCCTTTGGATGGTGAGAGAAAGATATCTGTGTTCTGCTCATTATTGACCCATCCTTACCCAGGATCGCGGCCAGTTGAGAAGGAGTGTGTTGGGATGAGCCATCTCCCCTTTCTCCCTCTTTCTCTTCCTTGGAGCGTGAGTAGTAGGAAGAAAGAGCCTCTTTTCCCCCTCCTTCTTTTCCCCCTTTTTCTTGAGCCGGCAGTTCCATGTTGGCAGAAGGCGAAGACGCGGGTGACGCGGCCCCCTTTCTCTTTTCCCCCTTTCTTCTCCCCTTCAATAAGAAACATCAGGAGTGGTGAGGCTTCTCGCTTTCCCTTCCCCCCTTTCCCTTCAACTCGTAACCAAGTGGAGGGGCATTACAGGGTTGATGAGGACGTGGCCGCTTTTTCCTCCCCCCCTCTTTTTCTTTTTCCCCCTCCCTTCAGTTTCTAGAATTTAAGAAGTGAAGAAGGATCACCGTCTTCTTTCCCCCCTCCTTGCGCCGTCGTGTTAGGCCCCGGCAGCGAGGTAGAAGGCTGGCATCTTCCGCTTTTCCTTCTTTCTCTTCTTCGATCTTAAGGAAGGAAGAAAAACAAGGCGCCTCTCCTCCCCCCCCCCTTTTTCCCTCAAGTCACGCCGGGCGAGGTATTGGAGCGCTCTTTCTTCCTCTTACGGCTCCCTTGGGCAGAATTAGCCTAAAAATAGAGCAAGCCGGCGAATCCTCCACCAGCCCCCCCCCCCTTTCCCCCTTCCCTCTCCCTCCGCTGGGCGCAGGCGAATGGGAGTAGGAGGCTTCTTTTTTTCCTTTCATTTTTTCTGTCAACGGTCGAGGCGGTCGGACTCGTCGCCGTACCCATTCCCTTTCTCCCTTTTTTGCTCAGGAGTGCGCCCCCGGCTAAAGCAAGTCGCCGGTGCTTCTCCCTTTTTCCCCTTTCCCTCCCCCTCCTCCGGTTGGTAGGACAAGGCTGCGCACTTCTTCCCCTGCCGGACGCAAGACCAGATCCTAAGCCGACGCACACTCTCCCCCCCCCCTTTTCTTTCCTTTCTTTTCGTAGCCAGAGAGAGTGACGAGTCTTCTTCTCCCCTCTTTTTTTTCTTTGTGGCCGTGAAGTAGAAGAGAAGACCCCCTCTTCCTCTTTTTCCCTTTTCCCCCTCTTGAATTAGGGAGGAAGGCGTCTTCTTCTCCCTCCCCCTCCCCCCCCTGTTTGCGCTCGGCTGGGGCGATGATATGGGAAATAGACATAAGCAAGCCGCCTCCCTTCTTCCTTCCTCCTTTCTTCGGACCTGGAGTGAGACCTCCCCCTTTCCTTTCCTCTTTCTCACGATTGCCGAAACTGAGAGGGTAGATCCTCCACTTTTTTTCCTTTCTCCCCCTTTCCGCCAGAAATTCATAGTCCTTTTCTCCGCGAGAGAAAGAAGTTGCGCCACCTCTTCCCTTTCCCCCCCTCCCTGAACTAGAAGTCCCCTTCCTTTCCCTCCGGCGGCCGAAAAGTGACTTCTCCTTTTCGTCCCCCAGAAGTTCAGGTGTTTTCTGCTTTTTTTTGAAGAACTCCCCGGAGCGGGGTATAAGCATTCTTTTTTCCTCTCTTTCCTCTATTGGTGAAGAAGTAGCCTGTCTCCTCCTCTTTTTCAGAGATCTCAAAAGGATGGTAGACAAGAGACTCCCCCTTTTCCCTTCTTTTTTTTCTCTGTTTTTCTAAATTATAATAATGATTATTCTTGCCCATTTTTCTCCGGTCTCCCTCCTCTTTATCTTCAAGGATCTTGGCGATCTGAATAAAATGATAATGTAGACGATTATTCCGTTCTCCCCTTTTCTCCTTTTTTTCAAGGCTTTATGCCTTGAGGAAGATATTGAAGTCCCCTAATCTCCCTTTCTCTCTCTCCCATCGCGGTGGAGTAATAGATCGAGGTGGGCCTTTTCCTCTTCTTATTTCCCCCAACGGTATGGACGCGGACATCCTTTTCTGGTTCCTTCCTTTTTTTCCCCGCGATGACGTTCGAGAGGAAAAGGCTGTCGGCTTTCTCCTTCCCCCCCTCTTCCCCCCCTCCCCTTCTTAACAAAAAGGAAATCGCCCTTCCCCCCTTCCCCCTTTCTTTGTGCGGGGATGGTAGGAAGAGGATAGCTTTTCTCTTCCCCCCCCCTTTCTCTTTCCTCCCCTTCGGGGTCGAGGAGTTGAGGTAGAGGAATTAAAGAGCATTCTTTCTTTTTTTCCTCCCTTCCCCCCTTTCGATGAATGATGACTTCTTTCCCCCCCCTTCTCCTTGGCCAGGTGAGCTTTTCCCCTTTCTTTTTCCCTGTCGAACAGCACACAGCCCTTCTCTGCAGCACGCGTCCTTCTACCGTCTTCCCCCGGTTTAATCTATATTTTCCTCCTCCTTCCTTTTTTTTTCTTACCTTGCAGGCGAGAGACGTGTGATACTCCTCCCCCTTTTTTTTCTGAAGTGTTGTTCTCGACCGAATGGAAAAGGATTTTCCCCCCCATTCCCCCTTTCCCCCCTTTTTTTCGGAAGAGAATGAAGCAGGCTCCTCCTCTCTCCTCCCTCCTACACCGAAATGAGATGGAAGGCCCTTTCCTCCTTCCGGCCTCGTCATCGGACAGATAGACCTTTTCCCCCCCTCCTCCCCTCTACTCTCACATAAAAGTCCCTTTCTTTGTTCGAGAGCGCCGGGAGGTGAAGCAGATGTCTGTTTCTTCCTCTCCCCCCCTGCCCCTCCCCCCCTTTGAGTCAATAGGAGAAGAGCGTTCCCCCCCCTTCCCCCCCCCTCTTGCGAGGACGAAAGAAGGTATACGAAAATGATGTCCGCGTTTCCCCCTTCTTTTTTTCCTTGTGCCTTCTTGCATAACTGAGAAGATGATTCCCCCCTCCCCCTTTTTTGGCGCTCTCTATCGCACCGACCGATGGAACAAAATCGAAGCCTTCTTTTTTTTCCTTCCTTCTTCTTTTCTCCCTTTTCCCCCTTTCGCCTGCTGCCGAGACAACGGCATCTTTTTTCGATCGACCCAGATAATGGGACGGCTACACCCTGGGCGAGTCTCCTTCTTTTTTTCTTCTCCTTCTTTTTTCTTTTCACAGAAGAGAGGCCACGGCTTCCGGCTCCCCCCCTTCCTCCCCTTTTTTTTTGGGGGGGGGGTAACCCCAAGGCAGGGGAGTATTCCTCCTTCTCCCCCCCCTTCCTAACGAAAGAATATGACTAAATAACCCCCTCTTTCTTCCCCCCACGCGCCGGGGAGTTCTTACGAGATCGCTTCTCTCTCCGTTTTTCTCCCCTTTCTCTTTCTTCTCCCCCTTGGTGAAGTCAAGAGTGAGGTCCCCTCCTTCCTTTCCCCTCAGCGACTTCGAGGGAGAGAAAGGAGAGGTGATCCTCTTTTCTCCTTTCCCTTCCCCTTTTCTTTTTTTCTTGGGTGAGGCTGCGAGAGGAATGCCTTTCTTTCCCCTGTTAGATTCGTGGAGGAGGATAGAACTCTCTCTTTTTTTTCCTCTTCTCCCTGGACCGAGAAGGGGAGTTAGACGCTCCCCCCCCCCCCTTTCCCCCTCGCAGAGGAGGAGAGCTGCGTTTTTTCCCTCCCCCTCCTTCCCCTTTTTTCGTATTGTTCAGGAGGAGAGCACGCCCCCCCTCTCTTCCCCTCCCCCTCCCTCAAAGACCGAGCCAAATGGAGAAGGCCGCTCTCTTTTTTCTCTTTCTTTTCCTTTTTCCTCCTTTGTCGAGCTGAATGCGGACGCCGAAGATTCAAGAATCTATGTAGACTTTTTTGACACAAAGGGGAGGCACGCCCCCCTTCCTCTTCTTCCCTCCCTTTTCGGCGGCAGGAGGGGCTGAGTACGGCAGCGGCGAAACCTTTTTTTTCCCCCCCCCCCCCCCTTCTCCTCTGTCCCAAGACAGGAGTCGAGCTTTTCCCCCCCTTTTTTTTTTTTTTCTCTGGGCGCACATCCTGATAAAGGTGAGGGCCAAGAGCGCGGACTTTCCCTCTTTTTTTTCGGCCAGCCGATCGACTTTCCCTTTTCTTTTTTTCCTTGTGCACCTGTACCAAAGACGCCGCCGAAGAACAGGCGTCTTTCCTCTTTCTTCCTTCCCCGGAGAGGTGGTGCTTTTTTCTTTCTTTTTTTCTCTTTTAAGCTGCCGGCCGCTACGTGCTAGGAAAAGAGCAAGGCGCCTCTTCATCCCCTTTTCCCTAGTCTTCCCGGTAGAGGACCTGTTTTTTTCTTCTCCCTTCTTTCTCTTCGCTGGCCGATAAGCAGCGTGGGAGAAAATGGACGGAGAACGCGCCGTCTTCATCCCTCTTCTCTTTTCTTTTTTTTTTGTATTTCTTTCCCTCCCTTTGCTCCGGGAAGAAGGTGATCCGCTGAGGCGTCCTTCCTCTCCTTCTCTTTGTAACGCAAGATGATGGATTAGTGGACGAGGGTTCTTTTTCCTCCTCCTTCTTTTTTTCCCTTTCTCTTTCTTTCAAAAGTCGGATTTTTTTCATTTTCTTTTCTTTCTCCGATGTGGTCGGAGGGAGAGAAGGGGGTATAATAGGACTGATCCTTTTCTTCCCTTTTTTCCCCCCCCCCTCCCGGATTACTCCGAATGGGAGAGGATTAGACGCCTCTTTCCTCTTTTTTCTCCCCTCCGGTCTCGCCGACGCGCGGAGAATACGACGAATTTTTACAAAGGCCTTTTTCCTCTTTTCCTCTTCCCCCCCTCCCCCTCTTCCAACTGGCAGATAAGGGTAAGGCGATCGCCATCGTTCTCCCCTTCTCCCATTTTTTCTTTTTTCCCTCTTTCTTTGCGCGCACCATCCCCGGCGAGCAAGATGATAAATACTGCGAGGTCAGTCACTTTCCCCTCTTTTTTTTTTTTTTATTTCCCTTTTTCGTCTGGAGGAAAAAGGACAAAGGGGGTGGCTTTTTTCTTCCCTCTCTTTTTCCTTCTCCTCGGGTGTTGTTTTTTTTATCTCCCTTTCTTTATTTTTTCCCCCCTCTCCCTCTTTTTTTTTTGAGATTGCGAAACAGTTGGACCATCAGGAACTCTTCTTTGCCCTCTCCCCCTCTTCCGACCCTAGGCAGGATGCATAAGTGAGAGACGGGGATGGTGAGGCAAGATACTCGTTGTTTTTATTTTCCCTCCCTCCTTACTCTTTTCTTGACAAGTTGTGAAGAGTGTAGTTGAGGCTCGCTCCTTTCCTCCTTTTTTCTGCCGGCGTCGGCGAGAGAAGGCAGTAGTAGGAAGCAAAGCCGATTCCCCTTTCTTTCTTTCCTTTTTTTTTTTTTTTTTTTTTTTGAAGTTTTGTGTGGGAAGGTCCCCTTTTTCCCCCCCCCCCCCGAAGGAGAAGGAAGAGGTGACGAGGCCCGGGTGCTCTCTTCCCCTTTTTCCTTCCCCCCTTTCGACCATAGGCGTGGTCTCCCACCCCCCCCTTCTTCTTTTATGACGTCGACTCCATCAAATTCGTAACAGTGGCCGGGCATCACGGGTTCTTCCCTTCTTTTTTTTCTTTTCCCTTCTCCCCCTAGGTACTGGAAGAAACACAATAGTCGCTGCCTCCTTTTCCCTCTTCCTTTCTCCAAAGGTCGCGAACACAGATTAAGGGCGCCGTCGTGGCTGACCCGCCCTCTCTTTCTCCCCTTTCCTCTTTTCTCGTCTTCCCAGCCCAGGGGAGTATCGGCCATTCCTCTCCTTTCTTCTTCTTTTCCTCTTCGCAAAACCCAGGTACGAGACATGGCCATCTAGGAGTCTTCCATCCTCCCTTTTTCTTTTTTTTTCCTTCTTCTTTCTCTCTGACTTGGAAGATTAAGCTACACCTCTCCTCCTCTTTTCCCCCCCCCTTTCCGCCGCCGCCGGAGTAGAGGCGAGAAGCGCTTCTCCCCTCTTTTTTTTCCCCTTTTTTCCAGGTGCCCAGAAGAGGAGGACGGACCTTCTCTTTTTTTCTTTTTCCTCGTAGCGAAAAGAGCACGTAGCCATCCGCGCTTTCTTTCCCTCCCCCCCCTTTTTCTTTCCCCTCCTTCCTCTTTTTGCCGTTACTAAGGAGGAACAGCACCCTTCTTCTTTCCTTTTTTTCCTAGGCGAACTTTCGCCGCTGGAGGAAGAGAAACGCTCCTGCCGCCGCCTCCCCCCTCTTCCTCCTCCCTTTTTTCCGGTTCCCCGTCAGTTGCGTAGACATAGGGCGTGAAGCGTCGGCTTCTCCTCCCTCCTCCCTTTTCCTTCTGAAGTAGAAGCCGGACAGCCGCAAGCTCTTTTTCTTCCTTCTTTGCTGTATTTTCGGCGCCGCTTTCTTCCTTTTTTTCCTCCCAGACTGACATGGCAGAGTTGAGCTAGGCGGGCGCTTCTTTTTCTCCCTTTTTTTTCTCTTCTTTTCGGTTGGTGGAAGGAGTCGAACTCCCCCTTTTTCTTTTTTCCCTCTTGCGACCTGGCGCGGGTCGATACGATAAACGAACTCTCCCCCTTTTTTTCCCCCTTCGAACTTACCCCCCCCCTTTTTTTTTTCCCGCGCCCAGCAATAGAGAACCTCGAAGTATCGAAATCGAAGGTCTTCCGCCCCCCTTTCTTTTTCTCCCCCCCCTCTTCGAACCGCTTAGAATACTGGTAGAACACCGTCTTTTTTTTTTTTTTTTTTCTTCCCAGAAGAACTCAAAGAGAGTGGGTATTAAGCCAGGAGGTTGTCTTCTTATTCCCTTTTCCTCCCCTCTCTCCTTCTACCTCTTCTTTCGAAGTCTCTCCCCGGACTGTCGACCGAGACGCTTCTTTCTTTCTTTCTCTTGATGGTAAATATTAATCTGCTTCTTCTTTTCCCCTTCTTTTTTCTTCTTTTTTTTTCCCCATTTCTTTTTTCTCCCATCACCCATGTACTGGTAGACGATTGATGCGTTCTTTTCTTCCTTTTTTCCCTCCCCTTCGATCTGCTGCGGCCGATAGGGAAGTAAAAGAAGGCTCGCTTTTTCCCCTTTTTTCTCTTTTTTTCCCCCCTCTCTTTCCTTCTCGAGGTTTGATAAGCTTGAGGCAGGGTATCCTCTCCTCTTTTTTTTTTCCCACACCCCCGGTAGGAAAGGAGGAAATAAGTAGTAGACCTTTTGTTTTCTTCCCCATGACGTTCGGCCTTCCCCCTCTCCCTCCTTCACCCGCGCGGTCGATAAACGTAAGCGTCTTCTCCCCCCCATTCCCCCCCCTTCCCTTCCCTCTTCCTCTCCCCCTGTGAAATGCGGTGGCGTTCTTCCTTTTTTCTCTTTCTGGCACCAGTTCGGTAAGAGGGAGATAGCCGATCCCCTCTCCTCCTTTTTTCTTTCTTTGAGGTAGAGGTCCTCCCTTTCTTTTTCCTCCTTTCGGCGAAGACACCCTTCGACGGTCGCTTCCCCCTTTTTCCCTTCTCCCTCCCCTATTGGCAGGGTGACTTTTTTTTTCCCTCCTTGGCCAGGAGGTCGGAACAGCCCCATCTTTTTCGCACGCTTCTTTTTTTTCTTCTTCTCACGATCTCGCATGAAAGGTGATCTCTTTTTTCTTTCCCTTTTTTTCTGTCCAATTGAAGGATCTCTCTTTCGTCGGCCGCGTGTTGCAGATTTTTTTTTCTCCTGGAGATGGGTAAAAGGCCAATCCTTCCCCCCCCTTGATCGAGGATAGAGAAGCGAATGCCAGAAGGCCCCCCCCCTCCTCCCCCTTTTTTTCTTTTCTCCTACTTCTCTCCCCATGAATGCAGCGGGAAGGCCCTCCCCCTCCCCCTCCGCCGGCATCGTCAGAGGAGTATTTTTTTTCCTTTTTCCCCTCCCCCCTCCTCCCCTTTCTAATCTTAAAAGCACCAAGGTTTTTCCCTTTCTTTCCTCTCCGGGAAGGGAAGTTAGATTTAATGGGGCATGAATCCTTTTTCTTTTCTTTTTCCCCCTTTCCCCCCCCCTTTTCTGGGGCCGCAGACGAACGTCATCGCGTCTTCCTTTTTTTCCGTACCCCTCTCCTCCGAAATCTTGGGCCGCGGGCCATTACCGTGTTTTTTCCCCCTCTTTTCCTCCGATTACCCTGCGCAAGATGAGGAAAAACTAGATCGAGGAGTCACCTTTTGCTTTCTTTCCCCCCTTTTCCTTTTTTTTTCCACGAGTTTACCGAGCAGATCGCCTGGCTTCCCCTTTTTTCCTTTTTTCCTTGCTCCTCGTTCTACCGGAGCAGGTGAGGCAGATCGCCAAGATCCTGCCTTCCCCCTTTCCCCTTCTTTTTTCTTTCTTTTTTTCCATTCCCTCAGAAGGAGGAGGATGGGACCAGCCTTCCCCCCCCCTTTTTGGCGGAGGCAAGGGGCCTTTCTTTTTTCTCCTTCTTCTCCGGCCATTGTGACAAGTTAGCCGGCTACGGCTTTCCCCCCTTTCCCTCCTTTTTTCCCAACCTACCAGACCGAATGGCGAAGAAACACGCGCCTTTCTTTTCTTTTTTTCTTTTCTTCTCCCCCCCTTTCGGTTTATACGAGGATGCGCGACGGTTTCTCCTTTCCTTTTTCCTTGAGAGTGACTTCTCTTTTCGCTGAGAGGTTTTTTCCTCTCCTGTGGCAAGTAGGTTCGCTCTTTTTTCTCTCTTCTGCGGAGGAGGGACGGACCTTCTTTCCCCTTCCTTTTTTTTTTTCCCCCCCTCTCCAGGTCGGCAAGCGGGAGCTGGAGAACCTGTCCCCTCCTTTTTTCCCCCCCCCCCCCCCCCCAGGTAATAGAAGAGGCGTTTCCTTTCTTGCTCTTTTCCCTTTCTTTTTGCTCTCTCTTTTTCCTTTTTTTCCTTTACCTTCCCGGTACATGTTAGGAGAAGCACGCCTCCTCCTTCCCTTCTTTTTCCTTTACCCTCGACCATGGAGACGGAAGAGAAGCTCGACGAGGAGCTGTTTCCTTTTTCCTCTCTTTTTTTCTTTTTCTTCTGCTACGCCGAAGCGCACGCTCTATGTCCCTTTCTTTTCTTTCCCTTTTCTGGGAGGAGTTCAGAGATGGAAGGCGTGGTGCTTCTTGCCTTTCTTTTTTCTTTTCAGAGAGAAAAGTTCGATTTCTTTTTTCCCTCTTTCTTCCCCTGAGAATAAGAGAGTGATGTTTTCCTCCTTCTTTTTTCTCCCCCTCCACCTTCTTCGTGATTCGGGGGAGGAAACCTCTTCCTTTCTTTCTTTCTCGGAAGGGAGAAGTGAGATTTTTTAGGCCGCCTCTCTCTTTCTTTTTTTCTATCATTTCCTTCTCTGAGGTGTCCCCTCTCCTTTTCCGAACAGGCGATGAGAAAGAGGCATTTCCTCTTCTTCTTTCCTTCTTGGGGTGATGGTGGCGGGCTTCGCCGGCCTTTTCCCTTCCGGTGGGCGCTGAAGATGAAGGCCGATACGTGCTCGACGCCTCCTCCCCTCTTCCCTTTCCCCCCTTTTAGTTCAAGTTTCTGGAAGACGCCCTTCTCTTCCCTTTTCTCTTGCCTGTTCTGGCCTTCATGAAGGGAAGCTGAGATGGCAGATGACGCCGCTTTTCCTTTCTCCCTGCCTCCCTTTTCTACTCGAGGCGGGTAAGCACGACTTCCCTCCCCTTCCTCCTGCGCCGGGCAGACGGTGATCATGAGGACACGGAGAAAATGCGCGTTTTTTTTTTTTCTTTTTTTCCTCCTCCTCTTTTCTGGAGACCTGTGATAGTGATCGACCTCCCTCTTCCTTTTTTCTTTCTTCTTTTCTGCCAATGGGGTTACAAGTTGATGGAGTCGTCCCTTTCTTCTTTCTCCTCCCCTACCCCCCCTGGTCCTTGCTGGAGCGAAGGGGGTATCTCCTCTCTTTTTTCGCGTCACCCGCGTATGAGCAGTAGGGCCAAAATGGAAATGAACGGCTCATTCGCTTTTTCCCCCTTTTTTTTTTTCTTCCTCCTCCTTTCCACGAGGGATGGAGGCCGACTTAAGAAATGCTCTTCCTTCTTTTTTTTTTTCCCCCCCTGCAGACTGCGCGAGCCCAAAACTAAAAGCAGGCGCAATTTCCTCTCTTTCCTTTCTTCCCCCTCTTAGTTCCCCTTTTCACAGAGTATCTGGATGCGGCACCACCCGGCCCTCTCCCTTTCCCTTCTTTTTCTCCTATGCAGGACCCGGACGGATTGAAGGAAGCAATGATCGGGTCATGGATGGCCCCCTTTTCCCCTCCTTTTCTTTTTTTTTCTTTCTCTTCTTCCTTCTTATTCCCAAAGAAGCTAA
>Ga0179593_1707171_pt1 | contig 12799 bp, 13 predicted proteins | sample CZODoug2_1_08_16_FD_185931 | JGI IMG/M metagenome (GOLD analysis project Ga0179593, IMG submission 185931) | Vadose zone soil fungal communities from Angelo Coast Range Reserve, California, USA - CZODoug2_1_08_16fungal (PacBio error correction) | ecosystem: Environmental > Terrestrial > Soil >... | reverse complement strand
CTCTGTTCTATGTTGCTGAAACGCAGACAGCTATTCCTGGGCGGTTTTCCCGGACGTGTCTGGAGCCCCTTTTCATTAGCGCTCAGTGGGTTTTTGCTCTTTTAATTTTTAAAATTGAATCATTTTCCCTCTAGAATTTCGCTTATCTTTCCCTCCCCCTAAGAGAGCCCGTCCGATTTATCCTCCCCCCACACTCCGAGATAGGCCCTGTCTTTTTTTTAGAAGGTACCCATCGTGTGTTGCGGTTCGTGTATGAGAGGTCGTCGCGTTCCAATCCCTTCTATGGAGTGTCGTTCCTTTCCTAGCGCTTGTTTCAAGCCTCCGATAGCTTTTCCTTTTGACCCGCGTGAGGTACCCCCCTCTCCACGCCGGTGGGCATCCCCCCCCCCCCGGGATTCTGGCGCCCATTCTTCCACCCGTCCCGAGAGTGTGTGCTTGAGTTGGAACGGTTAATTGCGCAGCTGGTTCCCGCTTGCGCCCTCCACAGCGGCTTCCGTGCTTGCTCTTACATCCTCCTTTTTCCTCTTTTAGTGAGACTTCCCCGGCTTTTCCCCGTTCAACCTTTTCGTCCGGCTTTCTGGGGGGGGCAGATTTTTCTGACTTGGAGCCGTGAGAGAGTTGAACTCTCTGTTTCGTCTCCTCCCTCCTGAAACTTGTCTTTTCCTTTCCCTGATCGAGTAGAAGCTAGGCCACACATCCCCCAGCCCCCTCCTAGCTCCCCCCCTCCTGCCCTTGTTACACTCTCACCAACCGTTGTCCCTTGAATATCCTCTCTTCCCTTTTTTGAAGGTAGGACAAAGCTGGTCCGGACGTTAGCCTTGAGGATTCACTATCGAGCCGGAAGAAGGCTTTGCCGCGATCCGATTCGCCTTTTTCGGGCTTTGTCTCGGTTTCCACCGTCATGTGGCTCGTTTGTTTCGAGGCGGTCTGAGACGTCCGCCTAAGTTCCGCTGCCCTCCCCCCATTTGTGCCCCAGCCTCGCTTCGAGATCTCTGCTAGACCGGAACTGCGTGTCCTCTCAGCAAGGAAACGGTTTCTTACTGAGTTTCTTTCCCCCCTCGTGCCGTACACTTATTTTCGGCCTGCCTCTCGATGGTTAAACCGGTCCTCCGAGGCGGTTTCCGAGGTTTCGGTTTGCTGGCTCGTCTGTTTCGGCGCTCTCGGATTTGGAATTCCCCCCTTTCTATTTTTCTTTAGTCTTCATCAAAGAGTTTTTACCTCTTTTCCACATGAAAGACATCGTATTGTGCCAGCTGCTCAGATTTGGAGGACCTTCTTTTCTTTCTTCCCGGTTAATCTCTGGTGACCCGTCGACTATTCCTTCTTTTTTTTCTGAGGCGACCTTCTTTTTGGCTTCGTTTCAGCGGCTAGTTTGGCGTCAAGAAGCTGGTCTTTAGATCGGCGCTGATAGTTTTTTTAGGGGCGTTTTCCCCTCCTCCTTCGAGGAATGAATGCAGTTCCCGCCCTCGCCGTGGACTTTAGCCCCCCAACGGCCCTCCCCCCGTCCAGTACCGAACCAGTCGCCCATTCCTGGGACAGAAGTAATACGGCATTCCGTTTTTCGAATCAGGCTGATCTTTTCAGGGTTCACTCTCCTCTTTCTCCCCCCCCTAAGTTGGTTTTTCTTCGCTCCCCACTGCCGGAGCATCCGCTCGATCCTGATTACCGAGCATCGTGATGATGCTCACCAGCGTATAGAGAGAGGGTCTTCGTGGCTTTTTCCGGTTCCGTTTGATGCATTTTTTCCCCCCTTCCCGAATTTGCAGTCATGCTGTCGAGACATGATTTGCGGTCACAAACTGCATGTGCCCTCCCCTCCCCCTTCCTCTCTCCGGCTAGCCGCTTATTCCCCGTCCCCCTCCTAGAGCCCTTTTCTTTCCCCCCAGAACGTATCTTTCGTTTTTTTCCCACATTCTCGTCAAGATCTGACCGCGATTTTCCACGCCTGAGCCCTCTCCCTGGAGCACCTCTGGACGAGTCTTTCCCTTCAGGCTTTTGGCACAGCTTTTTCTTTGGTCTGATGTTCAACTTAGCGAGCCCAGCACCGCGAGCAAGAAACTTTTTTCCCCCTCTTAATGAGTCCCCCTTTCCCACCACTCTAAGGTAATGAAAAGATGTTTTTTTTCCCCCTTAGCCTTTAAGAATTAGGCCTACAACTTTATGCCCCGCTCGACATGAACGGTTCCCATGAATTGGAGCGTCGACCTTTATGTGAGCTCGTCTTTTTCTTCTAGATTTTTCGAGTGCAATGAGCTGCGTAGGAGATCCTCCCTACCCTTTTTCATAGCACCACCCCCGCGGCTTTTTGGTGGGATTCTTCCCCCCCCACCCCCCACCCCGCCCCAAAAGTTAAGATCGGGAATGCTAAATTTTGCCGGCCAAATGGGAGACGACCTCTTTTTTTAGTAGCCCCTTCCCCCCAACCGCCTGGTGCGTACCCTCCTAGGAAGATGTTTAACTCTTTTCCCCCCCCCCGGTACCTAGAAGGTTTGCCCACGGGGTTAGGTAGTGGTACCCACTGAAGCAGATTTTTCCCTTTTATGTAAGCACCTTTATCCCGTTCCCGCTCTTTCATTTTTTCTGTTCTAGCGATCCCGGTTTTCCCTACGGGGGTCGATGGGTTTTGCTCAGACCACAGGGCTTTCGTTGGATCTCCCCCCCGCTCCTCAGCTGGAAATCGTTCCTCCTTCTTTTCCCACTATTGCGTCCTCCCCCCTTGGTGATTCGCGGGGCTAAAGCCCCCAGTTCCGATTAAAGGAGCATTCCTGACGAGATCAACCCCCATTGAGGATTTCAGTGGGTCGCTCTCTGCTCCCCTTTCTTTGAACCTTCTGCTTCCTCCGGCTCTTTTCTCTCGTTTTGATCGTTTTCCCTTTTCTTGTGGAGTTAGAAACCTTTCTGGGTTTTTACTTGAATCGTGAGCGCCGGTGCGAAAACTCCTGATTGAAAGGGATTTCTGGCCTCCCTTCGCGAGGACACCGTATCATGCCCGATCGATGCTTCAGAGCGCAGACCTTCAATTCACACCGCCGGCCCCGCTTTTCGATCAAGTTTCCGTGGCCGATCGAGGCTCGGTCGGGAGGAGATATTTCTTTTTCGGGCGATTTCCGCGCCCTTTTTCTTGAGGTCCTTTGTCCCCAAACAATGATACACGGACCACGTGGCGCGTCCTGTAAACCTTCCCCTTTGTCAGAACCGCCCCTCGGAAAGTTTTCTCCATTAGGTCATAGACCCCATCTATCTTTTTCCCGCGTTTTTGTAGATGTATGTTGCTTGGAGGAACGCCCCCTCCGCTGCGCTTATGTTCGAGGGACCCCCGATAGTGTACAACGTTGAGCACTTACTGCCGCGCGCTCTTTGGGGAATATTAGAGATTTGTCCCCACCCTCATATCCTCCTGGTTTTGACTAGTATCCCACTAGAGCCTTCCTCTTGCCCCCCGTTTAAGTCCCTTTCCCATGCCACATCGGTTTGTTCCGTGGCGTTTTGGTATGCGTTTCCTCCTCGATCTGGGCCTTAGGTCCTCCGATGCGCAAAAGAAACCCCTTCAGAATTTCAGCTGTAGGTGCTCATTTTCCTCCTCCCCCCGATATCGGCTCCAGCCGCCCGTTGGCGGAACTCCCTCCCCACGATTTCCCGCCCAAGCGATCACGGTCCAGCTCGTATTCTATTTGGGCTTAGAACCGCCTTTTCCCCTCTTGCACCCAGATGCCCGACACCCAAAGTCTTCAGTGCGTGCTCCCTGGCCCATACCTTCCCCGAGCTTCCTCTGAGCTTCACTTTGTCTTTTTCATATGATTCCGTCGCGTTCGTCGGCAGCTCATGCCGTTGTGCCGCACAGGTGGAGATTTACCCCGCCCCCCTCCGACGTTGGGGTTGCTCTCTACCACCAGTTTGTTTTTTCCCCGGGACGTAGAAGCCGGTACCTTCAAGCGAGCCCGTGCCCGGCTTACTTGAACTGTTTCTTTGGTACCACTCCTCCACGACCCAAGTCCGCCCGAAGCGGTAACCCGTCCCTTCATCTTTCCGGACACTGCCGACTGTTATACACGCTGGACGGACTGATCCCCTCTTTTGTTCCGCACCCAGAGTGTCAGTTTCGGAAGAAGTTTTTCTTCCCCTTCTGCGCCTCTTTCCCGTTGTTTTCGTTGGTTGTACCCCCTTCGCCACCTTTACGTGTTGGCGGTTGGTGAGAGGATAGCTTCGATTCTCCCGCCTACGTTTGCACCGAGCACACACCCCAGGCGCCTGAGATCGACGAGCGCTACTTAGAGCAGCTAAAGTTTCCCCTACGGCATTCTCGAGCTTGGTTCCCACTGCCGTCCCGTGGAATCCCTTCTGCAATGAATTGACCTTTTTTTTATACTCCGGCGGTTTCTCGTTGTTAATACGCTACGAGTCGTTCTCGATCTGTGGCTTCTGCCCTTTTAGTGAGTATGACGGGTTCCCCCCCCTCCCCAATGGCTTTGCGGGTGCCACGCAAGCAGATAGAATCTTTGGTTTCCTTAGTTTGGTACCTCGTTTGTCCCCGAGCGGGCGGCCCCCAGTTCGACTCATCACGTTCCGAGCGGGCCGCACTTGCCCTCCGGGTTCTTGTGACGCTTCCGGATGGAGAGAACGTACCTCCCCCTTTATTAGATCTGGGCGACACGATGGTATCTTTCCCCTTTTTAGGATGAAAGTTCCCTCTCCCGTGGCAGGGCGCTGGGCGCTTTCAGAGCCGACTCACAGAATGAGAGGACCCCCTCCAGATTGATGTTTCATGCTCGGTCCGCTTAGACTCTCCCTTTTCATACTCTCTCCTACTCTTCCTAAGTTGTTGGTGTGAGCTTCTTTCCATTTCATCCTCTCCGATGATGAGCACGAGGCCTTTGAACAACTCAACAGAGTCCAGGCTCGTCTTTCTTTTTTTTGGACGTTTTTCCTTTTCGGGTGGCCGCGCAGCCTGCGGGTCAAGCATTTTCTCTCTTCTTTTAGGCACGATCCAACCCGTGCGCAGTTCGCATCTAACCGTAGATGATAGTCAAGACGTCTTTGATCCCTGGGACTCCCGTTTGCTCGGGCCCTGCGGCGACTTTTTCCTCCCCCCCCTAATAGAGGACCAGATTTTCCTCAGGGATTTCCCAAAGAAAAGACCCCTGGCTGATTCCCTTTTCCGGAGCTGAGGTGTCCCGGGGCGCCCCAGCTTTGTTGGGATCCTCCCTAAATTCGCTGCCCAGACCCCCCCGTCGAGCCCCGACTCCTCGGTCGATCTGCCGGAATTATCCCGAAGCGTCGACCAGCCTTTACTCCGATGTTAGGCGAAGGACGCTCAAAGAATTTTTTTAGTCGAGGACTTTCTGACCCAGCCATTTCCCTTTTTATGCAGTTTCACTGAGTCTCCTTCGGTGTTTAGTCGTCGATCTCCCGATCTCCTTTATGTTGGTGCGTGTCCTCAGGGCTCCGTCTCGAACTCCTAGTTCAACGGCCCCTTCCGGGTGGCCGCCACCCCCAACGCCCCCCCAACCAACTTTCGCGGCGCGCTTTTTATTCCGCTGCGCCTCGTCTCTGTCGATCCCCAGATGGACCGTTTCCCGCCCAACCCCGCGTGAGGCCTCTTCTGCGTGGCCCGCCAGTCTTACGTAACGAGTTCATTTCTCCCCTTTCGTGCGAGGACCGAAAACCGCCCGAGTTGACCTTGAATTTGTCTTCCAGTTTACCGATAGAGTGACCTTCGTTCCAGATTCCCGGCTTCTCCCCCACGTTGTCGTCGGAGCGCCCCGACCCCCGACGCTTCGTGTCCCCCTATCCTTCCACTTAACTCTTGCCTTTTCCCGGAGCTCCTCCCCGAGACTCCCCCTGTGTACACTTTTCGGTGCGCGCAGTCCATTCGATTGAGCTTTCCCCCTCCCTCTTTCCAATACACGAATGAACTCCCCCTCCGTGAGGCGCTCAAGTCTGTTTTCCATGCTGATAGGAGGTTTTTAGAGAAAGCCTCCGATAAGCTGCCCTTTTATCCCTCTAAGAGTGTTTCGGTGGAGTTCTCACCCGGTGGTGATCTGCTATCGTGCTGCCCCAATCCGTTCCTCCCTTCTCTCATGAGTGTTCTTTTATAGAGTGTCCCCCCACGTACCGATCTCCATAGATGCGTCCGCCCTGATTACTCTACTGGACGACCCCCTCTTTCCGCGAGAAGACCTTGCCGGCTCGTTTTTTTTTCTCCCGTCGACTAGGTTTTCGAGGTGTCCCCCTTCCCCCGCGTTTCCTAGGCCGAGGCATTTTTCCTCTGATTTTGAAACCCTCTTTTTTGACTGACACACGTTTTTGCCGCTTCATTGCAAGTCTCTCCCTTTTTTCTCCCGCCCCCCTTTAATAGATCTGCATGCCCTTAACAGACCATAATCTTCCTTTTTTTGTTTTCTCCGATTCTAGCTGGTCAGGAAGCCCGCAGCTTTCGGGCCTTACAAAGCCCTTTTTGCGTGAGCACCATCAGCGGCTGGGGCATATTGCCGGATCTTGTCTTTTCTCACCTGTGCCTTGGGTTCGGCCCGAGTACTCCCCCTCCTCGTGCTCTTTCAGATGATTAGCGCCACCCGCCTTCCCCTTCTCGTAGGTCTTGCTTTGGTACACCTTTTTTTTTTTCCTTCTTTGAGTCGCCAGTGTATGCGACTCGCGTTTGACCGCCCCTTCCCCCCCCCTGATTCTTCAATGATGGATTGTTCCTCCCTCCCGCTCCAGTCCACCACGCCCTCCCTCTTGCTTCGGAGGGTGCGCCCCCGTTCCTAGCGAAACACCCCGCTTTTGTGACCCCCCCCCCTCACCTCTCTCTTTCAGCTCTCTCAACTTTGTCAGCTGAGCTCTGCCTCCGGGCCCGCGGCACGCCGGTTCAGACGGACGCTCCTTTTGCCCAGTTTTTGCCCCCTCCACCATTGTCTTAGATATTTCGAACATCTCGGCCCCCCCGCTCTTTCTCATTAAAGTCCCCGCGTTCGCCGGCTTTGCGCAGCCGGCTGCTTTCTTACTTTCTGCATGGCAGATCCTACAGGCTCCGGTGTTAGTCTAACACGTCAAGCGGGGGGTCCTCTAACAGCGAAAACAGTTTTTTTTTTCCTTAGATCCTAGTCCCCACTCGGGAATCTAGGCGTAACAGGGGTGGGACAGAAGTGTAATGGTTTCCTCCAGTGACCACCTCCTCACCCCGTTGTTTTTACCCCATGAATCCAGATTCGGTTTTTTCTTCTTTCGGCCGGGCCGTTTTTCTCCCCCTAACACCTTTGAGAGGACTTGCCGATTGGTCCTCGGCTCCCAGTCTGGGATAAGGCGTGATCCTCCTCGTCTTGAACGGGTTTTTTTCTGTTCTTTTGTTGAACTCTGAAAGCGGACCTTGACTTTTTTTCCGTTGAGGTTTCTCGATCCGTGCCTCTGCACCCGCCCAAACAGTGAGTCCACTCCTCTCTCTCTTCTCCTCTTAGAAGACCGAGCGCACACTTCACTGGACCGGTTCTTTATAGAGATGTTTCCACGAGCCAACCGGCCACTTCGTGGCTTCGGATCCCTCCTCACCTCTTTGGGGGTTGGGTTTAAAGGTTTCGACTCCGGCTGTGTTCTTCCGGCTGGCTCTCCGTTTAGGGGCTCCTGTTTTTCCTCGCGAGACGCCCCCACCAAAGCTGTTCCCGTCCTCCTTTTTTTGCCAACCGCCAGTCCTATTCCGCTTTTCCCCTGTGAGGGCTCTTTGTCGGACCCTCCCTTTCGCGCTCTTTTCCCCTTTTCTCTTTGCTTACCACGTCGAGATCCCGTTTCGTGGATGCCCCCTTAGTTCGAGGCGGACCTTCCCGAGTTGATCCGTCGCTTATGGAGAGACTTTCGTTTCCCCGGAGGCTGCCCTCTCTTTTTTTGCGAATCGTCCCCCTCTCCCCCATGAAAGGGACGACCTTCTCCGACTGGGTGCGCGCCGAGCAACTTTTCCCCTCACTTTTAACCCGCTCTCCGTTCCTACTCTCTTTAAGCTTTTGATTACTCAGGAAGGATTTCAATCGCTCGCGTAGTCTCTCAGGGTGGAATTGATTCTTTTCTCATCATACCGGTGTTTTTTTCTGAGGAGCCTCGACTAGGTTTTATCCTGCTTGACTAGTACTCTCTCTCTTCCCTCCCTTTGGTGGTATGCGGTTGGCCGTATCTTTTTGCGCGCCGCGCCGTCCTTACGGTTCAGCGTTCGCTGTTTGACTTTCGTTACGGCCCCTCTTTCCCACGACGCCTTCGCTTTCCTTCTCCCCCCCAATCCCTCCACCATTTTTAGCCTTTCTACCCTTTTTCAGCCTGAGGCCGTAGGGCACCCAAGTGATGTCGGTTCGTTGTCAAGCGGCCTAGTACCGATATGCCCCCTTTGAGGTCCGCCCATCGAGCCCTCCGCATGTAGCAACCCTTGACGTTTTACGGTTGCATTCTTTTGCATCTTTGGGAGGAATTGGCTAGACGACATTTCATCTAGATTTTCCCCGCCAGTCTCTTTTCTTTGTTTCGTGAAGTACACTCTTCCCCCCCCTCATATGCCCAGATGTTTTTCTTCTTCCCCTTTCCTCGTCCAAGAAGGTGTCCGGCATGGTTTGAGGACGCTCTCGTTAGGGTCCTTGCCAGTTGGCCTTGCGTCTCGTCCTTTCCTTCTCTATGGCAGCCGGTCGCTCTTTTTTCAATGGGTGGGTTCAGCTGTCTAGTTGGACTCCGTTCTCGACCCTCCACTGCACCCTCCCCAAACCCCCCCCCCCACGGCCAACAAGCTGGTGGCGGTTCGTATTTCCCCCCACTCCCCCAGTTCGCTCTCTCGTTAAGCCTGTCCCTGCCCTTCCCCTCTCACCCTTCTTGCGCATCCCAGCTCGACGTTTCCCAACCGCTTGGGGGCTAAATCCTGCCGAGGGCGTGATCGTTAACTCTTCCTTTGGTTCGTTTCGGTCTTTTTTTACCTCAGAAACCCCGGTGTCTGAATGGTATTTCCAGATCTCTCGTCGTCGAGGTGAACTCCTTTACTGATCCGAGCCACAGTGGTCGCTGGGCGGGCCTCAAAACTATTCGTCCTTTCCCTTCCCTTGTAGCTTCGCCTTCCCTCATGCCGCCCCCCTATCGCGAAAGCAGATTCACTTTCAACCGCGGCCGATTAGCTCACGACAAGCCTAGAGTCCTGCTAACGGCTGCTAATTCGGTCTGGCGACCTGCTGCTCAAGTCTACAGGAGTTCGAGACCTTAATCCCTAGCTCCCGGAGTCGACCCTGATCGAGCGGGACTCATACGTCGTGCTTTTCTCCACCCGTTTTTTTTTTGAGATTATCTCAATTTTGGCGCACCTTTCCGGCGAAAAGGATTCAGTGGGAGTGACTATCGCGAGGACCCGTCCCCCCGCCTGCTAATCCTATGCTCCTTTCTTTTCCGACCCGCCCCCCCAGGATCCAACCCTCTTTTTTCCCTTAGGAAGACCTGGCGAATTCGGGCTCTACTCCGAGGAGCCCTGTGGACGACGATTTTCAGAGACTTGCCTCTAATGGGTGCACGTGTTTTCCCCCCAATATTTGCCGTCAGGTTTTCGTCCTCTTTCCTCTCACGGGCCAGATCGGGTCCGACGCCGCGCAGGATGCGTTCCTGCAAGGGAAACCGGGTTTCTTATATCCTCTTTCCTACCTATTGTTTCTAGATATTCTTCCTTTTCTTGTGCATCTTCAGATTCCTGGTTCTTCGTCCCCCGACTAGTGTACCTTTTCAACCCTGGACCTCGGAGAGCGTTTGTTTGCAGATGTGCTTAACACCATCACGGAGCCTTATGAAGGAGAGGACTGGGGCCCACCCCCTCCTCGACTTCGTCCGAAGTAATAGCCCCAAGGGGCCCCACGGTTTTTCTCTCAGTTAAACCTCTTTTCTGTTGAGGATTAGTAGCAGTCCGGGAGGAAAAACCCCATTCTTCTGATGACTGTCATTTTGTTCCCCTAGCTGGGCTTCCACGTCCCCCCCCTTTTTGTAACCTTTCTTTAGGAACATGGCCATCGTGCGCTCCCGAATCCGCCCCGGTGGCGGACACTGGCCCTTCTCTTTGCTTGACTCGAATCACCTTTACCGCTCTCTTTATCTTTGCGGGCGCGAACTCAGTCATTTCTGGAAGCTTATGTGCGCAAGATTTAACCACCCCCCTTGATTCCTTTTCTTTTATCTCGACCATGGTTTTCTGCTTTGCTACCGTTAGTTCACCTTTTTGTCGTCGCGCATGCTTAGGGAGCCCTGAGCCTTGCCTTTTCCCCGAGACGCAGGTGAGCTTTACGTTCGTAAAGAAGCGTAGGTTTTTTATCGCCCGCGTCCCAAGTACACAAGGTTTTTTTTTCCTTCGTATTAGCGTTAGAAAGGATTCAGCCCCTTTACGATCGTCCAGAAGAGATAAGTTACCATCCTTGCGCCACGAAGGAAGTATTCGTTAACCCCCTTCACCTTTCCCCCGGGGTGGTTTTTCCCGATCAGGTTTTCAGTCACTGCCCCTTCTCTCCCCAACTTTAGCGCAATCTGGTTTTATCCTCTCCCATTTTTCCGAGTGCAGGTCAAGACGGCGTTGCTATGATCGCCTTCCCCTTGTTTGGGCGTTTAGGCACGTCCAACCCGGACTTTTTTTCTATTGGTTTCTTTCTCTTCTTCGTGTTCCCCTGGACACCTCTTGACACTAACCCATTTGTTCCACGAGCGACGCTAGAGCTAGACGACCCGAAACTGACGACAAGTTAACACCCCCTTTTCCCCCCCCTTCATGTCCTAGAGCTGTGTCATGAAATTCCTACACCGTGGGGAATAATTAGGAAGAGAATTTCAAGGATGGTTATCCCCCGTGGTTCAGTTTTCCTTAAGGCTGATGGCTCTGGAGGGAGCCTTTATTCTATGGTTCGATAGTTTAGTATATGCCCCTCACTTATTGAAGAAGGGGCCCGACTGATAGTAAGGGTCCTCCCTTTTGAAGTTTGTCTTGCTTACCCTCCTTCTTTTTTCCTGGTAATGGATTTGACCACGTAGCCCTCTGGTGTCCGAGACGCGATAGGGCCTCTTTTTTTTCCGGAGACTGCGGATGGGCGAGCGGGCCAGATTTCCGTGAATCTGGGACCCCTGTTTGCCTAACTCCTCAGATGAAACCTTTAAGAAATTATCTCTGGAAGGATGGCACCAGAGGCCACAGCGTCCCGAACCGCCGATATTTTTGAAGCTGTCTCATTTTCCTCGAGATATGCTTTGCCCCGGGGTTAACCTCCGTGTGTTTTGAGAGAGCATCTTAGTTGACATCCGCTCGCGGCTGATGTTTAGCCTTTCGGGGAAGCTTACGTACCGCGCCTTAGGTTGGTAAGTTGAGGTTGGCCTGGTCTAGAGCTTGGCTTCCCCTTTTTTTCAAATTTCATTTTTAATAGAGGACGTTCACGATCCTTCTCGTTCCCGCCGATCTACGCCCCTTCCTTCTTGCTTCTCCGATCCCCTCGGAGGGTCCTCATCCTTCCTGACGCTCGGGCACGAAGTGATCGGCTTTTTCTCTCTCGTGCGATCCGGAGGCCTTGTCCGCCACCGCCACGCAGTCACCACGATGCGGCGCGTGCGGCGGTGGCGTTTTTCTGCGCACCCCCTGCTTTTTTTCGGTCGTAGAACAAACTTTTTTTTCTCTTTTCCCGCCTCTAGACTCCCCTTGCATCGCCGGTACACGCGGCCCACACTCCGTCGACCTCGACCATTTTCTGCATGCCTATCGGCAATACTTGTCTTTTTCTGAGGCCAGGACTTTGGCCTCCTGAGCTGCTTTTTCCTTCATTGATCGCTCGCCTGCGTCCAGCTCGTCGATCTCGACGAGGTCGCTGTCCCCATGGGTTGCTTTTTTAATTTGCACGTCTTCTGCTCCACGCAGCTCTCCCCCCCCCCACCCGCTTACAGGCCTGTTACTTTCCAACCACAACATTCAAACCCGTTCGATAGGCTTGCTTCACCGTCTTGCTCTTACTACTCTGGGAGACCTGCATCATTCCCGTCTCCCCCACCTCGTTTCTGTACCCGGCCGGAGATTCTTCTTTTCCATGTTTACTGTCCCCCTTGGTTCGTGGCTTTTAAGAAGAACCTGCTGATTGAAACGTCCCTTCCGGTCCCTCGCGCTGCCGATAGGACCCTTCGAGCTCACGCTCTTTCCCTCTCTCACCACATCGGCGCGCTCCCCTACCTTTTTGTTAGACGTAACTTTTCGTATCCCTTGACGGCTCAAGGAAGCCCTAGATGAGTAACGACGCATCTTTTCCGAACTCTTTTGTTGCGGTCCAATCTCTATTCCATGGTCGACGAGCATGTACCACTTCGAATCCCCTTGGTGTCGAGGGCATCCGGGAGCCATGATGTACCGAATGGGATCTCTTCCTTTCCTTCGATTGCCCCGTTTTTACGGCTGGAGCAGGCTAGTGGCTTTTGGAGTTCCCCGGCTGGGTTGCCTTTTTGCGGATAGCCTTGAGCGCCTGCTGAATTAGGTTCTTTCCTATACCCGCGCGGTCCCCAAAGTGTTCACGCCTCCGCGATGCTTAAGCCGCGACGACTAGTTTCATAAATGCTGTCCTTCACGAGCCCCTTAGTTGTTTCCCTGTTGACCAGTGCCGTCCTTTAGGGGTTGGACTTGAATTCCCTCTGCCGATAGATTTTTAGGTGACTTTTCCTCCCCTGATTCGAGGCCTCGATGTTCATGTGTGAAACAACAAATCGCGGCTAGTTCCCCCGGCGGCGCATTTTTGATCCTTTACACGTCGCCTTTCGCCTCAAAAGGAGAGCGCTGATTTTTTCCCGGTAA
>Ga0179593_1516523_pt1 | contig 12799 bp, 22 predicted proteins | sample CZODoug2_1_08_16_FD_185931 | JGI IMG/M metagenome (GOLD analysis project Ga0179593, IMG submission 185931) | Vadose zone soil fungal communities from Angelo Coast Range Reserve, California, USA - CZODoug2_1_08_16fungal (PacBio error correction) | ecosystem: Environmental > Terrestrial > Soil >... | reverse complement strand
CCTCCCCCAATAGTTTACACCCTTATATTTATTTTTTCTTCTTGAGTTTAAAATCATATCGCTTGTTTTCTGGACCTTGTAGGATGTGAAGCGTGCTCTGTCTGTCCTTTGGCCGGTACAACTACCGCCACGGCACAACTTCCCAGATCGTACCCTGTCCGCGGTATTGTGTACCACCATCTATCCCTCCCCGTCAGGTGCCTTTCCTTATTGCTCTCTCCCCACGGTATGTTTTTCGTTTTAGTCCATTCTCTCTGACCCCTCGTTTTCCGTTTGGAGCGGTGGCCACGGTTCCCCCCCCTTCGCCTTTTTCTGGATTCTTTTCTTTTCTTTCGTTCCTTCCCACTTTTCGCCGGTATTTTTGCCAAGTGTGGTGGATTTTGCAGTTTACGGCAGCTGTCACGTCGTCCAGAGGCCTTCAATGGCAGTTTCGGGTTGCCTTTTCCCTTTCTTTCGTCCCTTGCCTTTGTTGGTCTACCCCACTTTCGAATTTTTTTCGGGGTTCCAGTTTGCCCCTGCCTCGACCCACTGCCATAATGTCCTTTCGCGCTCAGCCCACCCCTTGTTTCATCCGTGTATTGCCCCATTTTTCTCCTGGCCGTCCTCGGATTGGTTGATTACTGATTTTTAAGGTACGATCCATTCTGTTCTGTCACCGGGTTTTTTTCCTGCCTATTGAGGCTGTGACAGTTTTTTTTTTGTTGCTGGCGGACGCCTCCTCTTTTGGCTGTTTCTTGGGATTACTGGACCGGGTCCGGGCCAGACCTTGATCGCATATTGGATTCAGCACTGTTCAGATCTTGGGATTTCTGTGGCGTGAGTTGATGGCAGAATCGCCTATGCGTCCAGATCCTTGTTGGACTTCTCTTCTTTGTATACCGCTTGTTATGGATTGATTATTGGTGCCGTGCACCTGCCCCTACCTTCGGTCCAGTAGTGTTTTGAGGTAATTTTCCTCAAGGGGAGTGCTGTGGGTATGGAGTTGAAGATCCGCTGCTGCCCCCGGGATTAGTGGTGCTTGGGCCATTGCTGGGCCCCGCTTACTTTTCCCGGCAAAAAAATCTCCTTTATGCTATGCACCTCGCGTGTGAACTCCATCATTTGCTCTTGGGGAGTTCCTGTGTCCTATTTTCGTGGTCATCCTTTCCCGCCCTGTAGTACCCCATCTACTGCGTTGCCTCATTTATCCATTCACGATTTTCTCCCCTCCCTTTAGAACTTTTCCCAGGGCGGGCTCCCCAAAGTCCCGTCCTCGATCAGTTTCTTGTGACTTGTTCGGACTCGCGCTTCGACCTGCAAGTGTCGTTGCTTGTGATTTCGTGGCCAACCTTTTTACTGGTGTTCCACCCCCCAAACTTGTAGTGCAACAAATTTTTTTCTTTGGCTCTGCGTTGATTTTAATGGACGGCGATCAATCTGGTTTTTTTCTTTTACCCTGACGTGCCCCCCCCTTTTCCCCCCCGGTCGTGTATACGCTGTCTTTGGGCATTACGGTTGTTTAATCCATATTTTGTTGCGCTTTTCTCTTGGTTGATTCGTCGTGCCTCGCAGTCTCATTTTTTTTCTTAAGGCACCCATCCTTTTACACGTTTCATTTTTTCCTAACGGGCTGGGAGGCGTCCCTTCTTCCCCCCCCTCCCCACAGGTTTGTGAGTCTCTTTCAATGTCTGAGCGTCTCCCCCCACCGACACTAGTGTCCTCCTGGGGTATTCCTCATTTTATGGGTCGCCAGAGCTTTCTTGCCGAAAACGTGTAGATTATGCACATCGCCGGCCCCCCCCCATTACCTGGCAAAGACAAGCTTTTTTTCGCTGACTTTATGTTTGAGACCTTGTAGGCGGCCCCGACTTGTCCCGTCCCCTCCCCACGAAGAAGTTTTCCTGTTTGTCACGTCGGGATTTGTGTGATGAAAACGAGTTTACCCTTTTCTACGTCGTAGCGTCCCTTTCCCATCACGCACCGGCTCCCCATAAGAGGCCGTTTCCTTTACCCTGACCTCGAGCGGGGCGCCGACCAGTGTGCCGGCTGGTGTTAAGAAAATTTTTTGACACCGCATGAAGTTCTTGGACCGGCACTTCCACCCCTGCCCATTCGCCGCCGGTGAGTAAAGACCTCACTGATAGTTGAGCGTTTTACCCCCGTCTCGCCTGCCACCTTCGGGTGGGTCCCCCTTAGCTTTCCACCACACCAAACCCCTTTTCTGACAATATCCTAATTTAACAGTAGGGAGATTGATGGTATGCACGACAGGTGTAGACTCTTACTTTTCTAAGAAACAACAGTAAAACGTCTTGCCAGGTCTCGTTCCATGGCAACCAGTTTGTCCCGCCCCCCCCGCTTTTACGTTTCAACAACCACGTTCTGCACGATTTTACTCACCTCTGCTGATGGGTTATGATTGTTAGGCGCCTTTGCGATGTCACGACATTTTTTTTTTCGGTTCCCAGCTTGACCCCGCAATGTCTTCTGTACCCCCCATCAGCATCCGGCTGGCAGGAGGAGGATCCCCCCCGCAACCCCTGGACCCCCCTGCCGCATCCACTTTTGCTGTTGACCCAACTACCCTCCCTGGCCGGGCCATTGTCGAGAGTAACCGGCCAGTGTTAGGAGCAGGAGTCTTCCTTTCCTTTGCGCCTTGTACTTTATCCGCTGTAACCCTTTTTGAGGGTTGGCCGTCCCCCCGCCGGCTGCCAAATCTCCTTGGTCAAGGCGTTCGTGAGTGGGCCACCCACCACCCCCGTGCCATCCAGTTCTGCCCCCGCCAGGGTTTCTCACGACGACCCCTGTTATCGACAAAGGCCCTTGCATAGGCATGGCATTCCCCGTCATACTCTTCTGCTCCGGCCAGACCTGTCTATATTTTTCACATCAGAAGGCGCGTTCTTTCTGCTTTGAGTTTTTTTTTTGGTCGTGTGCAGGATGTGCAGGCCGCGGTCGCCCCTAATTCGTCTGCCATCCACACGCAGCCCAGTTGCCTTTTCCCCTGACTCCCACCCCCACGAAGATGTTAATATTCGGACCCTCATCTTTTTTTTTAACATTTGGGAAAGTACGCCGATCTTCGGTGTTTTCCTCGCCGGATGATTTGTTGCTCTTTTTTCACCTCCCTGTTTTTAACTCCCCGCCTGTCCCAGCCGCTCTGGTTCATATACTGTTTCTCAGGAGACTATGGCCTTGTCCCCCTGGGTTGTGCCAAACGCTTCCCGATTTTTGATGGTCAGTATTCATGATTATTTTGTGCCGACCCCCTCCCCCCGTGAATGCCGCCCCCTTTTCTTTTTCCCATGCCCTTTTTTGACTCCTTGACTTTTGGTCGGATCGAAGACCCGCGTGGTTGAGAGTGCTGTGTCCGTCGCTAGACTTTAAAGGGTTGTTCGTGCTTATTCTGGCCGGCCTATATGATGGGCCGATCCAACTACACCCCAATCTCCCTCCCCCCCGCTGGCAGTGACGTTTTTGCGTAGATGTCACGAAGTAAGCCTTTATTCCATATAAGGGGGCCGTGTTATGCATCTTAAAATAAACCAGTGCCCCCCCTTGGATGTGGGGGCTTGGGGATTGCATAGTGGGAAAAACTCGACGGACAGGGCTGCCATTCACTGCCTTTTCCTCCAAGAGTTTACCGGCATCCCCCTGCTTGGACAAGATATGCATCTTTTTCGCCCGCCATTCCCCGAGGCTGCTCTTGTGCCCCCATTTAACTGCCAATGGACCACCCAACTGTCCGTTCCCCTGATATCCGACCTTGTTTCCCCATTTTTCCGAAGAAAATATGAACGGATCTCCGTTCTGGAATTTTCTTGGCCAGCGGCCCACTTCCGGATTCCCGAGGCCAACTTCGATTTCGCTTTTTTCCCCCTTTTTTTTCGCCTGATCAGTTTGAATGATTTGTATTCAGCTTACTCGTCTGTTTTCTGTTTATTTACTTTACGTCTTCTTGTTTTTTGAAAGCGGCTTTGTGATTGTCGTGCCGTTGAGGAGACGATTGGCCTGCCCCAACCCCCCTCCCTTGCCTGCGGCCCAGATCGGTTTCTTTTTTTGCTGGCGTCCGACGATTCTTCGGCCTTGCCGACGTCCGTTTGCTTTATCCGATTGTGCCACGTGTTCGTGAGCCACATTCTAAAGCGTGCTTGCTATGCAAGTACCCATAAGCCCTGGTGCAAGGAACGTATTTCTGATCTCGGGTCAGTGTCCGCGCCTTTTGCGTCTTATGTCCGAAGAAAAAGTTTCTGATGGGATCCAGTTTATGCCTGTTTCACTGAGGTTTTTCCTTTTCTGGTCAGCCGAGGGACTTTGTTTGTTCAGGGGCTGGGCGAGTGACACTGTACCACACACTCCTTTTTATTGCATCCATGACCCAACGTGCCAGGGAAGACTTTTTCATATAATCCCCAAGCCGAACGTTCGCCACTTGCGTTTCCCCCGAACCCCCATTTTATAGTAGAGAGACCTTATATGATTTCCCCCTTTTTTTCCAAGTTGCGGTCCCCTTTTTTCGCTTGAGGAGTTTCTTTTTTTTTATTTGGGCCGCGACATTCCACGCACAACTCAATGAACTGAAGAAATTTTTTCTTGAAAAACACCATCTTCCCTTTTTTTCTCCGGGGAAACTGCACTTTGGTTTTGGGCCCGGGATCTCTCATTTTTTCGGTCTCCCTGTTAAAATAATTGTTTTTTTGGTCACCGTCCTCTCCCTTTTTCAGCTGTCTTTTATTTTAGCCCATTCTTCATCGTGTAACCTCCTCGCCTCTATTTTCATGTGCGCTGCATGTCCTTTGGTTTCCGAAGATCGGAGTACCCCATTTTCAGAGCGAGGGTCATTTTTTTACTTCTCTTCTTAGTTGGGTCCCTTTGCTTTTTTGGTTTTTCCCCGTAGACCCTCTCATTTTGGCGTTGCTTTTTCTTTTTTGGACAATCCCTGACCATTCGCCGGCGTCATCCCTACCGTCTTTTCCGACCGGTATTCTCTTTTGCCATGTTGTTTTTTGAGCGTCCCTCCTTCTCTTTGTCTCCCTTTCAGCCCTCTTTTCCGTTGGATGGATTACTGGTTCTGCGTTACGTCTGGTGCTGCTTTTCTTTTTTTTTTCCTCTTTGCCGGGCGTTCCCTTTTTCTGACCTCCGTTTGCTCTGGAGCTTCTTCCGTTTTGTGCGATGGCAGGATCGTCCTTCATGTCTTTCTACGTGTCGGATTACCCTCTCTTTCGGCCGGATAGGCGGCTTCTGACCCACTTTTTTCTGGGCGCCCACTTTTGATGTGTAATGTTTGATCCCCGTGCCGCTTTTTTTTTGCTGGGTCCCCTTTCTCCGACAACACACTTCGTCTCAGGACTCGCGAGCGGTCCACCCCAGGATTTGTATCTGTTTCTTCTGTGTCGGTACCCCCACCTCATGCTCTTTTTTCTATCGACCCAATCCCCTTTCCTTTTGACTTCAGACCCGGTTTTTTTTTTCACGGCTGGAAGCCAACGGTCGCGAATTTCCGGTCGGATCCTTTTTTTATTTTGCTCTGCGGTTTTTTGTTTTGGGGTTCCCTACTTTCCAGGTTCACTTCTCCCCGCGGCTCTCTTGATTCGTGTTTGCGACAGGAAGGAGTCCTTGGTGGATTTATTTACCAATCCCCCCCCTTTCCCGTGTTTCTTCAATCGTTTCATTTTGGGCGTTCTCTTTCTTGCCGTGTCCTCCCCCACGGCGCTATTTTTTTTTTGCGTCGTGGCTAGGGACGACATTCTTTGGTAAACCCTCCTATTGCCCTTTGGCGATGTCTTTTTCCTTCTATAGTCTTTCCCTCCTTTTTTGTTGAGAGATTTTTTCCAGACGCCTCCAAAGGGGTCCTTTCACACCCCTTTTGTTTTAAAAGGCGTGTTATCCCCCCTACCCCACATTCCCTCCCCCTCGACGCCGTTTTAGTGTAGAGGACAGTTCGCCCCCGTGGCCGTCCGGCAACTCCCTCCCCCGATTGTGATTTAGCTCTTGCTGCGAAACCCGTTAGTCCCCTTCCCACCCTTGATTCGCCCTCCAGGTTGGGGTTCCCCCCCTCCCGAGGCACGTGATGGGGATTTTTTTTTTCCTGACACCCCCCTCACATTGTGAAGTTTTTCACCCTCCCGAACATCGCTCTTCTCCTCCGATGGTCCTTCCCGGACCCTTTCTTTTTTTGGCTTTTCGTCCCTGTTTTCTAAGTGTTTCCCGTGATGGTCGATAGCTTTCAAGGTAGATTTCCTGTCGGTGTTCCCCGATCCGATGGAAACCCTTTTATCCCCCCTCTTTGCTGCTTTGGGATTTTTTCGGCGCCTAGGGCCCAACGATATTGTCCGGGTCCCGTTGATTCCCCCCACCTCACCTTCTTATCGGGCAGCTGTGCCAACCACGCATGTTTCTTTAGCTCTCCCGTGTCGGGTGGTCACGTTCCCTTTCCCCTCGGCCTTCTAGTAATCCGCCTAGTTCGCCTTGCCAATCCTCGCCCCCACCGAACCCCCCCCCAGAATAATCCCGAGGTCCCTCTTCTCGTTTTCCCCGCACCCGCTTCCGCGGCCATTTAAAGTCCTGATTCCCCACCACCCCAGTGAACCACATTGAAGCAAGCAGCCACTGTTTCTCGGCGCCGCCAGACCAGGCCCCTTGCGCCTTCCCCTTCATGAATTCCCTATTAACCCCTTTTCTGGCCCCGCCAGTGAATGCCGTTTGATGACGGTCTTGCTCGCTGTGCATGCCTTTTTTTCTGTTTTGGCCAATTTTCCCCTTGCCCGAGTCCCCTCTGGCGACCTTTTCGCCCAGGTAACGCCCCCACCACAGGGCTTTTTTTTCCCCGAAATCCCCCGAATTTCACACCTTTACTTTTCCCCCATTTGGGCGTTACCTCCTTTTCCCGGGACCTGCGCCGTCCTTGCGCCATGACCACCCCCCTGTCTGACCTAGATTCCCTCTTTCTAACTTTGCCGAACTCCCCGAGACAGGCGAAAGACCCTTTTTCCCGTGTAACCTCTGTTTTTCGAGCCGAACCATTACCCCCCCGTTTTGAGATACCGGGGTCCCGCCATTCCTTTCCCGTGTGGAATCGGTCACCCTTTTTTTTTGCTCGATTATTTGGCTTTGTTCAGTCCTTCGTGTTTTTCCTTTTTCGTTGCTTATTTTCACCTTCTGGCCCCCTTCAGGCCCCAAGTGATAAACTCCTACCAGTGCTCCCCCCGTCTTAAAAACTTGCAGCCTTTGTGTTCCCTGAGGAATCATATGGACCGGCCAGCCCCTTTTAGGCGGGCTGGCTTTTTTTGATGGCGGATTTTTTTAACCAGTTTTTTCAATGCCTTCCCCACGTTGGCCAAAAATCCCGTGTTCGCGTTCTCGCACCTTATCCGCGTTACCCATCTTTTCCCCCCGGTCTTTTTCAGGTGCCATTTTGCCGCTGACGTTCCCTCGCGATCTCGCCTTCGATTCCCCGCTCCCGGAGAACCTCCTTTTCTCCGTCCTGCACAGTGGGTGCCTTTGCAACTTTCCGCGTTTCGGGACCGTCTTGTGGTTCCCCTTTTCGGCCAGCGTCCCTTTTCATAAATCCGCAATCATAATTTCCCCCGCGGCATCTTTTTTCCCTTCCCCTTTCTCTTTTCCCTTTTGTTGTTGGTGAGTAATCATGCCAGTGGCTTTTTTTTTATTGCCCCCTTGCGATTTGATTCCGGCGTTGGATGCAGTTGTGTGACCTGCTGAACCATCGTGAAATTTTTTTTTCTGTGCAGCCTTCTCCCCTCGTTCAAGGGGTTGTATCTCTGGTTCTCTTATACCTTCGGTCGCTATTTTTTCTTTTCTATCGCGCTTGATGGGATTCCCTGCAGGGAGGCTCACGGCCATGCGATTTTTCCCTTTTGAGTCTTTCTTTTTTGTCGCCGGATTTTTCTTTTGACGCTTCAATCTTGGCTTTGAAGTCTTCCGCTGTTCGTTTCATCGTCCCCCCCAGGGGCCCCACATGCCACTGTTCCATACTTTCCCCCAGGTTCCCCTTATATTGCTTCCTTTTCCATTTTTCCCTGCTCTTGTGAGGTCAGTTTAGACTTCCTTGATGAGTGACCGCCCTTGAAACCCCCAGATACCGTTTTTCGATGAAACAGTGTTTTTTTTTTTCCACACACCATCTACTTTCTGCATTCAGCCGTCCCCTTATTTTTGGGGCCCCTGTCCCCCTGGTGTTAAATCCGGTTGGTTCAGGTGGGCGCCCATGATACTGACCCTCGGTCCTTGTTTTTTTTTTTGTTTTTTTTCCCAGGTTGCAGTTTTCACGTGTTTTCCTCTTTATTCGGTATTCTCGCTCGGGATCTCTTCGGTATTTCATTTCGAATTGCATTTGCTGTTTTTTTCGCAGTCCCAATGGTCCAGGCTCGGGTTTTTTCCTTTTCCTCCTGGAGTGTGGTCCTCTTTCCTCGCGCTGGGTGGTCGGTCTTACTTTCCGTCCGCCCTCGAATTTGGTGTCTGGGGGTCCCCCCAATCCCTTTACGTCCCCGTCCTCTGACCCGGTTATCCATTTTTGTTGAGAGTGCGCGCGCCCCCGACGGGCGTACTATGGTTTCTTGCTTTTCCTTGACTATGCTTTTTGTCTTTCTGCTTGTGTTTGGATGTTGTCCTTTTGGTTGGTTTTTTTTTGCTTTTTCTGCCTTCGTCATATTTTTTTGGTCGGGCGGTTTTTCGGAGCGGATTTACTCCGGATTTCTTCTTTTCTTTTTGGTGCGTCTTTTTTTTGTCCCCTATGCGCCCCTTTCTTCCCCATGCCGGGCCCGCTCTCGGCGTTCTCCCTTTTTTCGCTACTGGGGCTTGGCGTTTTGGGCTCGCGCTGGCCGATTTTTTTTTTTTTTTTCATGGCCCTTTTTTCACGGACACAATATTTTTTTTCAGATGCCACCGGTTCAGCATACTTGATCGCTGTCTATTTCCAATGTTCTTTTTTTTTTTTTTTTTTGGACCAACTTTCGAACATTCTTTCCCTCACCGACCATCACGTTGTCCAGTTGGACTTCACAACCCACACTCCGCGGGCCCGAATGTCCCTCCTTTATTTGCATCTGGATGGCGTGTTTTAGCTTCGCGATGGCGTTTAGACTTTCCCTTACCACTACCCTTACTCCCCAGCCGCACCTTGCTCTGCGTTTTCCTGGACCGGCGATCAATCTTGTGGTCCCTCGTCAGGGAACGGGAGAATACGTCGCCATCGTTCCTTTAGTTGCGTTCTTTCTTTTCTCTATGGCCTTTTTCTATCCCCTTCTTATGTTATGGTTATTAGTGTCCTATTTCGGCTTTACCCCCACCGGGAGGCATTGCCCAAGTGAGGCGTCGACATTCTTCTTTCCTCCCTCATCCGTTGTTTTTTTCTTCGACGCCCCAAGGCCAATGCTCCGTTTTACCTTGCTTTGTCCCACGGGCGCCTGATCCCCCCCCCGGCCGAACCCAAACAGTTTCGTTTTAGCGGCTTTCCACGAAGACGACAGGTCCTTTGTTTTTCTTCCCCTGATTTTTGGTTTTGTGAGTAAGGTAACACCCCCCCCCCAGGGTCGTTGGGCGCCCTCACCGTCTTCCCGTGAGAGCGAACCTGAAAAAATTTTAATTTCAAGTTGGTCAACCAACGCCCCATCGCGTTCTTCTTTTTCAAGCATTTTTCAACTGACGACCCGGCCCTTGTGGTTTTTTGGCGTCCGCTTTTTAAACGGGTCTGGGAGGTTTATTGGACGTCCTTTGGTCGATGTTGGCCGCCTTGGTTTCCATGGCTTTTGTGGTCGCACCGATCCCATGGAACTTCACCCCCTCACCCCCCCAGATTTTTTTTTTTGAGAGTTTCCTGGTCCGGCACTCAGATATTTTGTACCCTTGGACCCTTTTTTAGGCCCTTCTGGTCGGCAAGCTTGTCTCCCCACTCCAGGCCAGTAATTTCGCAGTATTTCCCAGACTTCCGTGCCAAAGAGATTCGGTTTTATCTATAATGTACCCCGATAGTTACCCCCTACCGCGATTTTTTTTTCCTATTATTGTCCCGTCCCCATTCTTTTTTTTTTTTTTTTTTTTTTTTTTTTTTTTTCTTTTTTTTAGCTTTTTTGTTCTTTTTCTTTTTTACCTTGTAAATCACTCCCTCCCCGCTCTTCCCCGAGTGGTTTTTTGCCAAGCCTCCTCCTCTGGCTAACCCACCACCTGCCACCCCCAGCAAGAGCCTTCCTGCATTCCCCCCGGTAAATCTTCGCATACATGAATATAAGACGGGCTGGCCCCCCACACAGGGGCCCCTTATGCCCAGCTGATGCCTGGCCGATTTCCCATGGCCCCCCCTTTCTTACCCGGCCCAAAAATTGCTACGTCAATGCCCCACCCCCCAGCCCGTATTGTGCCTGAATTGACCACATTTTTCCAACTCTGTTTTTTAACCATTTTTTTTTTTTTTTTTATTGGGGGGTACCCCGATGCTGCGGGGGGGCACTTCTTATTTTTCAGCGCTGCCGACTAGATTCCCTGATGTCGCAATCCCTATTTGAGATCCTTGAGCCCCCTTTTTTTGAAACTGCACGTTGCCCCTCTCAGGTCAGCTCATTACATCTGTTTTAGGAGTTCCCCCTCCCCTTTTGTGAAGATTCCCCGGGGCGCCCTTGTTTTCCCTTTTACAAAAATTCGGGCTCCTTTTTTTTGCTCAGACTTGGTGTGTCGGTTGTTTCAGTCATGGATTTCCTTACTTACGTTTTTTTTCCGCTCACCTCACGCCCCCATTAGTGCCCTCCCAACTTGTGTGCCCCGCTGAGAATCATCTCGGGCCGCTAAACCTTTTTTTCCCGTTTTGTTCGTTTTTGCTGGATCCCCCTCCGTTGCGGTCCTTTCCCCGACTCAACCCCCAACGAAGTTTTTCCTTTTTTCTTTCCCAGCTGCTCCATGCCTCGTTAGCGCCCTTTCCAAACCCTCTTCTATTGCGCCTGGTCCCCATGACCATTCAAGCGCCCTCCTCCGAAAATACTTTTTTTCCTTCCCCGAATTTTCAGCCTTTATCTTTCAACCAGTGTTTCAAGCAAGCGGCCCCCCTTTTTTGCGCGCCGCCGTGCACGGATTTTTCCCGCTTTCGTGCAGCTGCCACGCTGGCCTCCCTTTTTTTTTTCAATCCCCAACTCACATCTGTTTTGAAACGCATTTCCCCTTCCGTTTTTTTTTTTGTTGGCCTCCACCGACAAACCTATGCTGAATTATATGTATGCGGGATCGGGTGCCGCTGCGACCTTCTTTCAAGTGGCGCCTTTTTTGCTTTTATGCAAGTACCCCCCCCCCTGAACCATGTTCACCAGCTTTACACGTCTCGTCTTTTTTGATTTTCGTACCCTTTCTCGGGGCGCTCTTATGTTTTTTTTTATCGGGATTGGATTGGGCATTGGGTGCAGGCGGAAATTGGTTGTTTTCCCCTTTCCTTTTTCGGTGTTCTCCTCTTTGGTCGCGTTACGATGATTCAGTGGATGTTGCCCTCTTGTCTTTTTTTTGCTTCCCACATGGGCAGGGCCGTTTGTCGCAGTCGCGACTTCAATCCCGAGCAAAAGACCCCCCATTTCCCAGCATGGCGGTGTTTCCATACTCCACCCTTTTGGAGTGCACTACTCTTTTTTCCCTGGAGGGTTTGGTCCTTGATGGAGTGAAGACGGCAATAAGCACTTTCCCCCCCCCAATTCCTCCTCTTCATCGTGGCCCCCCCCCTCCTACTTTCCATCCTTTTTTTCCAGTTTTCATCTCACGGGTAGGTTTTTTCCAAAATAATGATACTGACATATGTGACCGAGTAGCGTTTGGTCCCCTTTTTTTTTTTCACTTTTTTTCCTTCTGATCCCGCCCCCACTTTTTTTACCTGCGCTTCTTTCTTCTTTTGTACGGACGGGTCTTAATGGCGCTGCATTGCTCGGGGCCCACGACTGCTCCCTGGTTCCCTTCCTCTCGTTTTCCTTCGGGGCCGCATACCGCTTGGTTCGGTCTAATACCTGGGTGCTATCTTAATTTGGTGATTCGTTGTCAATTCCCCCTCACAGAATTTTTCTTTCCTTACTCTTTGCATCATCCTTTTCTCCTTGTTTTTTTTCCGCCCGTATCTGGTTTCCATCATGGCCTATGCGTTCTTTCTTTAACTGGTTCTGAGGAGCCGCTTGGGATGTTTTTTTTTTTACCCTTTCAGGGCGGTCCTTTGTCAGGCTTTCGGTCCCTCGGCGGCCGTACCCCCCTCGGGATGGATTTTTTTGGGTGGCGCTATGGCATTTCTCCGTCCCCTACGTTACTTCCTTTCCCGGCGGATATTTTGTCTTCGGTCCTTTGCTATGCTACTTTTGCTTCGTTTTTTTGCGCTGCCGGATGCTGTCTTTCGAAATGATGGGGAATCCGTTCCGGACCCAACCTTCCCTTGCGGACTTTTAAACACCAGCCCTCCACTTTCTGATACTTGTTCCACGGTCTTCCCTTTTTGGACCACCTCTTTCTTTCCTGTGTTCTATCTCACCATCACTTTTCGTGCAGGACCCCCCGGTTGGTATTTTCCCCTGCGGAAGTCCCCCTTTTCCCTGTCGCCCCCAATTTTTCCTTTTGTTCCGTCCTGCTGTTGTGGGTTCAAAGAAATTCCAATTTCCCCCACTATGAAATTTTCCTTCCTCTTTACTTTCGTGATTTTCCCCATTATGTTTCTTTTTCCTCTGTTCTCTCGGACTTTTCCATTCTCTACGACGGCGGGACTCTTTATCCGAGACAATTTGCCACGGCCTTCTTCTGTTATTGGTTAGCTTTTTTTCCTTTTTTCCTGTTACCCACTTGATCATGTCCCATCCTG
>Ga0179593_1515355_pt1 | contig 12799 bp, 21 predicted proteins | sample CZODoug2_1_08_16_FD_185931 | JGI IMG/M metagenome (GOLD analysis project Ga0179593, IMG submission 185931) | Vadose zone soil fungal communities from Angelo Coast Range Reserve, California, USA - CZODoug2_1_08_16fungal (PacBio error correction) | ecosystem: Environmental > Terrestrial > Soil >... | reverse complement strand
AAACGTTCGTTCTATCGATTTGTTCTACCCCATGGACGTCCAAACACAGACGCATGGTTTCGTTTTTTTTGTCCGACTGTCGGCCATGAGGTAAAGGTTCGTCTTAATCCAAAAAAGTTTACTAGAGGTTTCAGCCCTAACACTTTTCATTCATCAACTCCCTTTCGCATCCCATCCTTAATTTGCCCATTTCCCCCCTAAAGTACGCCCCTTGTTTTTCTTCCGAACTATTTTTCAGCACAATTCTTTCGGGTTTTTCAGCACCCAATCCCTTCCCCCCCTATGCTTCATGTTTAAATCCCAGTCCTCCTCTTTTTTACTGAAAATTTTGCTCCCCCCCCCCCCCCCCTCTCCTTTAATGGGCCATTCGCTGTAACGTGAATTGCAATTTTTTTTTTCCCCTTTTCTACCCTTTTTATTGTAGTTTCTATTCTTCTCACTTGAGCTTTAGTTTGCCCTAGTTTCTAGTTACATTGCGGCCTTTTTTCCTTGCCCAAACAACCTATCTTCACATTAGTTAGAGGCCGATGATTCGTCAAAGTGCTGGTTCCTCCCAGACTCTTCCGTCTCCCACCTACCAGATCAACTAAGACCTTGCTTTTCCCCCTGCTCGTATTCAGGGATTTTTCCTGCTATCAAGATTTTCCACTGTCCATGAAACCCCTAGCTTCTATGATTTTCTTTTTTTTTGCCCATTGGACAGTAAATCCTTTTTCATTCCCTCAAGACTGACCCCTTCTTTATGTTTTTTAACCTTCTGACTCCTTTTCCCCGCCCTGATTAGATCCAAAATCCCTCACCCCCCTTTTCCTGCACGGGCCCCCTCGTTCACTTACACCACCGCGTCTCCCCCCCAAAAGAGCACTCCCTCCCCCTACCACCCGGGACTGAAACGTCTCAACCAACCCCCATAGTATGTATTGAGGCCTGTGTTTTTTTTTGTTTTTAATGAATCACCTTTAACCTTTTCTTGAGGTAGCGCCTTTTCCCCCACTCTGATTTTCTTTTCTTTTCCTTTGACGCCCCTTGATCACATTCTAAAAACCAATTCATCCGGTGTCACTTTCTCCTCCTCTCACTGATAAGTGGATCCTTTCCCCCCCTTCATTGACATTTGAGTTGACACTCCTCCATTCCCCCGCCCCAGGTTGTCCCCTCCCCCCCCGCCCCATCCATGAAGGCTAAGGTTTTTTCAGCTGTGCCCTTTGCCATTGGGAACCTTGATTTGGGAAATTTTTCCTCGTCCGGTCCCTTGAAAAACGTCCCCCTTCAATTTCTCCAGTAATGCGCCCCCCTTCTCTTTAAGACCATTAAGAGATCAAGGCTTACCTTCACCTCTTTCCCCCATACCCCTAATGACACTAGGTAAGAGGGGTGTCCCATCTCATTCTATTCTCTTTTTACCCCCGTGTTGAGTGATTTCTCCCCTAGGGTCCCTCGGCCTTTTCCATTTTTCGGTTTAGACTTTTTCTGGGGTTGAGGCACTCCAGTTGCCCGATTTTCTTGGTGAACTGGTTAGTGTCCAACCCCTTCCCCCATTTTGTTCTTTCTTGCTAATAGTTCACTCGACTCTTCACTTCTCTCCTGGACCCTTGAATGGGAGACCCTGTTGGAACTAAGCCCATCGAATTGTTCCCCATGCTGGATTGGAGACCCTTTTCGGGGCTCGAGCTCCCCCCCTGTTGAGCACCTTCTCTCATCCCCTCCTACCACTTACGTGCGACGTTTAAGCCTGTATATCTACTCCCTTCTGGATTCGCACCTCTTTCTCCGTTTTTGGGTGTAACCTGTCCATTACCCGGTCGCTGGGAGTAAGATTGACGACCACCACCTCTATCTCATCACGTTCCCCCCCATTCACCTCTCGTCCCCTCCCTCCTCCCCCCCCCCCTATCCCTTCTTCATCTCCTCCCCCTCTTCTACCCCATCCCCCTCTCTCCCCCTCTTTCCCCTCTTCCCTCCTTCCCCTCCCTCCCCCACCCCCCATCCCTCCATATCTCCCCCTCCTCTCCGTTCTTCGCTTTCCTGTTCTCTCCCTCGTTTCCGCTCCTCCCTTCTCCCTCTCCACTTTCCTTTTCTAAAGCCCAGTGGGTTCCCTGATCTGAGGGCATGTCCTTTTTCCGGCTCGATGGAGGGGATTCCAAGTTTTTCATACGATGTTTCTTCTTGTGACTTGGGCTCATCAAGCATTAAACGCCCATTCTTGGTCTTCTCAGGGCGGCTTTTTTTCCCAAGCCAGTTTTTTTTGAAAGTTTCCTTTTTCTCCCCCCCCAGGTCGGTCACCCTCTAGGCGTCTTTCTTTTTTTTCCCTTGCCCTTTCTCGGTTTGGAGGAAGAGAATTTTCCGGCTTCCTTTTTCCCGTTTGTTCTGTCCCCGACAGTGATCTTTGACCGTGTTTTGTCCTTGAACAGATTGCCCCTGTTTTCACCTTTTCCTCTCCTCGATATTTTTTGTTTTTACCCAAGATTGACCCTTTGGCCTTTTCCGTGATTCCTCCTGTTCCCCTTTTCAACTTTTTTTTTTTTTTACCCACATCGCCTGCCCTTCCTCTTCTGCCTCTTTCGCCTCTGTCCATCTTGCCGACGATCTTCCCCCCCCCCCCCCATGGGGATCATCACCCCAGTTTGGTCACGTGATGGTTGTTGATAATTCCTATGATGGGCGCCCATGCGTTTACTACCCCGTCTCTTCCTATTTAAATGAGATCAGCTATGGTGTTTTCTATCTTCTCCTTCCTTCCGGAGGTACACCACGATTGCTGAACCCCCGCCCTGTGCCGCCTGGGCTCCGATTTTCCTCACTTCTGGGTTATTCAGGTGGTTCCCCTTACACTCCAGTCTGGTTTTCCCTTGTTTTTTTTTACGAAGTTTCACCCCTTTTTTTTTCTAACCCAAGGGGTACCTTTTTTGATTTAATTCCTGCATCGTCTCTGGATTTTTCAACTCCTTTTTTTTCAGTTAATTTGCTATCCAGTGTAACGGTTTCTATTTTACTTGAGAAGTCCACCATGGTCCCGTTCTTCGATTTTCTCTACTGCAACTGGTTTATGCTTGGTCTTCCGGTTCTTTTTTTGAGCCATTTTTTGACTTGTCTTTCCGCTTCTCTTTTTTTAGAGCCTGCCCTATTGGAAAGGTTTTGCTACCTTCGGTCCTGCTGCGGTGACTTTATTTTTTTTGATTTCTTGATTAACCAGTCGCCCTTCCTTCGAAGTGAGTACTAGGTTTTCCTTTAATCCCCGGTTTAACTCCCCTAGATTGAATCTGTATCTTGCACACTATTGAGCTGGCGTCGATTCACAAGTCCCTTTTGGGTTCTTCCTTTTGTGCAGTGGCCGTTTCCCCCTGTATTCGATTATGCCTCTTTTTTCGGACGGTAATTTGCCCCTTCTTTTCTCCCGTTTTGTACCACTCCTCTGCGGCCCCCCTTAAATAGGGGTTTTTTCCCTGTCCGGTCGTAGCAGAATTGGCCTCCCCCATTTTTGTGTTTAAATGCGCTTTGGGCTGATCTTTTTTTGCGGTGCCCTTTTTTAAGAATTGTGAGGTTCGTCTTTGCCAGAAGGAGCTCCTACATTTGCTGAGATCTTCAACCTTTTCCGAGGTTGGGATTCTTATGCTTGACACTTCAGAGTCTGGTGTGACTGTCACTTGGATTTCCCCTTTTTTTTCTTTTCTCGACGGGACTGCCCTTTTTTAGAGTGATCTCCCAGGTGTTTCCATTGGCTGCTCTTTCCCCTTGGGGTTTTTTCTGTATTGCACCCCACTTTGAATAAGGTCTTTTTTCCCCAATTGATTTTGATGCTTCGTTTCCGCTTTTCGCCTAGGTTTCTTTTGCAAGTTTTCAATGCCGTCGTTTTCGGCGTGGACACGGGCTTCGTTAATGTGGGCCCCCTGTTTGATTGGCTTTCAGTCTATATTTTTTTCCCTGCCCTCACTGTTTACTTGACCAATGTCCCAGGCAGCCTTTGCGGATGATTGCGCCACTGTTCAAACAAGTTTCGGCCGTGTGGTTTTTGGGTGGAATGTATTTTTTTTGTCCACGATGAACGTCTGGATTTACATGCTTGAATGCTCCTTGAATCTTTGTTTTTTTTCCCTCTTTCCCCCATTTCTTCAGATTACCAGTGCCCTTCTTTTTTTTTCCGGTTGGCGTTTGATGAACGGGTGTTTTTTTTCGAGGGGACAAGATTTTGCGAAGCTTTTCTCCGCTTTTCTTTCTCCCCGGTAAGAGGAATCAACAGTACCCCGTCGGTTTGATTAGTCTATGTTTTTCCTTCCATTTCCTTTGGAAGATAGTTCCGTTTTCTCGTCAATTGAGTAGGGTGTTTTTGCCACTCTTCGGTTGGGGATTTTGCCCCCCGTTTTGTGTTGGTTGCCGTTCTTTGTGATTCAGGTGAAGAAACGCTTTTTTAAATTTCTGGCGGTTGTTTACCCTTTTTTCCCTCAACTCCCGTTGGTCCCATGTTGGTCTTGCCCTTTTCCTTTCTTAAGTCACTTCCCTCCCAGCATTTCTATTTTTTCCCTACCTTTTTTTTTGATAAGTCTTCACTTGTTTTATTTCCCCCTATCTTCCGCCGCCCCGGGGCGGTCATCCTTTTGATTTCAACACCACCGTGGTCCTTTTCTACCCTCCCCTTTTGTGTACCACGCGGTCTTGCGGTGCCTTTCCCCCTTGCCATTCCCCTAACCATTTTTTCCCCACCCCCCTCCGCACCATGCAGGTGGTTATCATATTCTTTCCCCCAGCGCTTTCAAACAAGACGAATCAACCCGACCGTATCAACCTCCCTCCGCTTCCATGAACGGCTCCCCATCACCATCTCCCCCCCCCGTACAACGCCAGTGCCCCTCCCCGCCCCGCCCCTTGACACTGGTATCTTCACCCTTGTTCGGCCGGCGGCACCGGCACAGATTGCATCTTCGGCTACATGTCTCCGAACTTGCATCAACCAATGACCCCCCCCTGCATCGCCCCATTTTTCAACTGCCCCCCCACATCGGTCCGATTGACACTGCAGAAAGCCCTTTTTTGCCCTTCTCTCCCCCCCTGTTTTTTGCCGTTAAAAAAAGCATTTTTTTCGCCCATCACTGGTACCAATTCAAGGGGCAACATACTGCACTACCACTTTCCGGCCACTCCCTCGCTTTCCCTTCCCTCCCTCAAATCATGACTTTCTTTTGTCAAAGGGGCATCCAGGTCCAATCCTCCCGTGACCCTCGCATCCCCGGAATTGGTTCCCCCCCCCTTTCAGCAATTCTCTTAGACCCTTCGTTTTCTTTGATCCCGAAATAGGAATAAACTGGTACAACTCCATCTGACGAATTCTTAATTGAAGCCAACTGACAAATGTTCCATCTCTTCATTCCTTTCTTAGCTTCTTTTACACCCACCCCTTTTTTTACCAGCTTGGCGTTTTTTCCCCCCGGAGCATTAGCTTTTTCCTGAGATTTTGCCCTGTTACCATTTTTTTGGGGTGGGAAATTCTTGTTTTCTTGTCCCAATAGTCTTTCCCCCTTTATTTTCCTGACCCTCTAGTTGGTAACACCCCCGCGTGCCTAGACTTTTCCACCCACTTTCCTTTGGCCAATGTTGCCCCCCCTTTTTCGATTTAAATATCATTTCTTTTCCTTACGTGCCCCACGTTTGGGGACCCCCCACCCCCCCAGGTCAATTGCATTGGTTCGCTCCAGCCTCCATCCCTTGTCTCAAAATCGTCTTTTTTTTTTCACCCTCCCGTCCCATTTTTTCCTCACGGAGTTGGAAAACTATGGTGTAGTTATCATCCTGTTTTATTTCAAAAGCATCCCCAGTCAAATCGCATTTCTTCTCTGTCAGAAGGGCTGGTTTTTTTTCACCCTGTCTAACCCTTTGCCCCTTCCCCAAACCATTTCCCTTAAGGCCCCGCCCCGGCTTTTTTTCCGCAAATCCAAGCCCTCCTCCTCTCACCCTCCGGCTGTTAAAACATTTCCTCCACATAACTTCCAAAGGGCTTCCCGGTTTTCTTTCCACATAGAATACAGCAACCACAAACTTTATTGACCCGAAAAGAACCACCCAGACCTACCCCCCCCCCCTTATGGCGGCCCCACATAACAAGAATCGTACCCTCCTTTTTTCCCAACTGTTTTGAAGAACCCTTTTTGTCCACTTTTGCATCTCGCTTCCTTTTGATCCCCTACCTTCAGATCTTATAGCAGTCCCCCTTTTTACCTTGTCTGTTGACAAGTTTCACGAGACCTTGACATCACAGGCAAAAGGAACTATTCTGATCCTGTTCCTTTTTCGCGTGATGACTTGGGACGGTTTTGACCGACCCCTCCTTTTCCCGGATCGCACCCCCCTCATTCCCAACCTCATCCGTTTCTGATGGCTTCACGTGGAATCGTCTTCAGGAGTTTTTTTTTTTTTTTCTTATCTCTCTCTACCAGAGTTAAAAAGAACTGCCGCCCAATCGGGCGGGTGAGCTTTTTTTTCACTTCCCCTGTTGCCGGATTGTGTTCCTTATTCTAACTTTCGCCCCTTTACCTCTAACTGTCTGTACACGGCTTTCTCTTTCCTCCGATCCTTCTCATCCCCTTTTTTTTTTTTCATCTTTTCAACACCGGAACATCTCGGAACTGCGGGACTCCCCCCCACCCCACCCCAACTCTCTTTCCCAGTATCTTCCTATTTCGGACCCTGCACCTTCCCCCCCACCCCTTTCTCGATTCCGAACTTGTCGAAGAAGCTCCGTATTTCAGCGGCCCTTTTTCTTTTTGTTTCTTGATCTTCATTCTGGGCCCTAGCCCTTTCAACATTCGATTTTCCCTGTGCCCCTTTACCTCCCCTCCCTGCAGGGCTGCCTTTTTTTTCCCCAGTTAGTTGCCCGCAATCCTTCCTCCCCTTCTCCCTTCGTGAAACCCTCTCTTCCCCCTTTCCCTAGAATCCCCCTCCTCCTTAATTCCTTTTCCAGGCCACCCTTCTGCTCTCTTGCGTTACGCGGGGTGCCTTTTGAACTGTAATTGACCACCCCTCTTTTCTTTTGAAAACCGTGTCCGTTTTAACATCGTAGTCCCCCTTACATGCTGCCCCCCACCAACTCCCTGCCAAAGAAATTTTTTTAGGCCCCTTCTTCCCCATATTCCTTCACCGCAAAACTTGTGACCTGCGTGTCTCCCCCCCCCCTTTTGTTCTCTTCACGACCCTCCTCCGTTTCCCGTGCGTCTGTTGGTTTTGACGCTCGGAGATTTTCTCTTTTTTTTTCACCAGTCTTGGCTTTTGAGAAGGTCCGGAGAAAAGGGAACTAGGGTGAGGCCCAATTTTTTTTCCCCCCCCTGCTGCGTTCTTGTTTGGTCTCATTTCTTTTTTACGCCTTTCTTCACCGGTGCCCTCCTATAGATTGGAGGCTTTTTGCTTTATTTCATTTGCCCCCCTCTTTTTTGTTTGACCCCATGCTGGCAGTTGTCCATTTTGATGTATGGCACCCCCTTGGTGGTGACGGCTGGCCTTGGGTGATTCCAGTCCTTTTCTTTTGTTACAGCGGGGTCGCATATTTTTTTTTTGTCCCTTTCCTTGGTTTGCATGAAAAGCCCCCCTGCCCTGCGCTTTTTTGAAATTTTCCCCTGTAGATTTTGTAATTTGTTCCTTTGTTCACGGGGGAACCAAGATGCACCAGTTCCCCCCAATTTTCCCTCGCGGTCTTTTATGTCAATTTTTTTCTTGGTTTTTTCAAAGCCGAGTGCTTTCAGGCCACGTCAACAATTTCCTTTTTTGTTTTTCTTTATTGGGTGGTTTTCCCTTTTCGTTGGCCACGGGGGCTGGTTTTTCCTCATGAGTCTTTGAGGCCCTTGGTCCCGTTTTTTTTTTTTTCCCTTCCTTCCAAGTCGTCTATGTCTTTTCCAGATTGCGAGTCAATAAGGGTGCTCCTTTTCCCCCCATTTCGATCGTGGACGAGTCCAATTTTGACCATTCAACCCGGTTGTCCTTGCGAAGTTACTGGAGCGTATTTATTCCCCCCCCTGTTTTCACTTAATGTGACGCAAACGCGGGTGTTTTTTTCCCCCCTCCATTTTTACCTCCTTTTGAATCTGGGTCTTAGTCCCGGTCCCTCATTTCCCCCCATTTGAAGACTAACCCCATTAAGGTTCAGGCATCAAAACGTATTGGTGTTTGCTGGATTGGTCCTGCAGGCTTGGTCCACCTCTTTATAAATCTCATTCTAACTAAGTCACTGTTCAGAATTTGATTTTTTGGGACAGGTGATTTAATGGGTTTTCTTTTCCCCTCTTCGTCAGACCCCCAAGCGCCAAGGGTGAGAGTTCAGATCTGACACATCAGAGCGGCTTAGTTGGTTTCCCCCCGGGCCGGCAGCGGATGGTGCTGTCCAATTAATAGTTTCCCCCACTGGGTCTCCCCCATTTTCTGAGGGTTTTCGGATCCGGATTTTTGGACATCGTTGCTCCTGATTTTTTTTTTTTCTTTGCGGCTCCGAGAAGAGTGCTGGAAAGTTAGGAAGTATCCTTTTTTTTCCATGTATTGGCGATGCAGTCACGAATTCCTTTTTCGTATCTTCATGGTATTTTATTTGTTGCTTTCCCTTCGTGCTCGGGAAAGTGAAGAGTCTTTCTTTTTTCGAACGGAGGAATACCCCCTTTAATTACCGGTCAACCTTCTCCGAACGTTCTTTTTTACTGCCCAGTCTGGTCCTTCTACCGCCACTGCCGGCCCACTGGACCTTTAAACTTCCCCCACCTCACTTTTTTCCGATTCCAATTAAACTCCCCCGACTTCCTCACGGCGTAGAAGGGTCGTCGTCGGAACTGGTCTGCTTCTCCTTTTGCGGGGGGGAAGACGGCCTACGGAAGATGCGTCTTTTTGGATCAGGAAGAGCGCTTTTTCTCTTCGTGTATTCCCCTGTTTTGCGGGTGTTTGCCCGATCCTTCCCCTGCCCCTCCCCCCCCCCCCCCCGCCCCTTTTCCCACTCCGCCCCCCCCACTTCCTACCAGTCCATGCCGGTTGTGCTCCCTTTTTTTTTTTTTTTTGTTTGTTTGGTCGTGCTGGGGTTTTTTTTTTGATTCCTTCTTGATGATAGTTATAGCAGTTTTTTTTTCGAGTGCCTGGACTTTTTTTTTAGTGGAGGTCTTTTCCCCAACTCAGGACTTTCCGGATCCAGGTCCCAATTTGTTATTTTCATCCCTTATTACCACTGGCGCCTCCCACCTTTGCCCCTGGTCCCCTCGCTGAGGCCGTTGATCTGCCGGGCCTTCGGTCAAACCTTCCCCCGATGAGGTTAGTCAGTCTTTCTGACTCCCCCTTTTAATTGGATTCCCCCCGGGTTCTGCCTTTTGGTGCTGCCGGCGGTCGGTTTTTTCCCCCGTATTTTTCTGGTTGTTCCAGGTCGGCCACGGGGTTTTCGTCGGGGCGCGGCTCCCTGTGCCCCTTCTGGGGATTTACCCATTTGCCGAAGGTCTTGGCCATTTTGGTGTTTCCCTTTGGACCCCCTCTTTCTTTTTAGGCGTCTTTTCAACCAAGGAACCATATCATGAGCTTCAGTTTAACTGCGTAGGGGAGTTCCGACTGTGAGTTGACAATTTTGCCCCTAGCTCTTGTGCCCCCGCCGGGGAAACTCACACTTCAAAGTTTTTTTCACACACATGCTTGGCTGGGTCGATGTTTTTTTGTGACCGACTCACTCTTGGTGATCTTTTCTGGCGCATGGCGGCGTTTTTTATGCCGATGGCTTGGTTGCCCCCCCTTCTTTGAACACATGTTTTCCGAGGGCGTGTTGGTCTTTGCTTTTTGGAGGCCTGAGTACCTTTCAGATACATGTTAGCCGCTTTATTTCCCTCGACTTGTGCCTTTCCCCTTCCGGTGGCCGCTATAAATTGCAGGGGTTTTCTTGGCACTTATGCCCCCCTTTTACTTTTTTTTTTTTTCTTGATCTGGAGATCAGTTGTTTAGGCTTCTTGTTATCAGGGGTGTTTTCCTGTCGGGAGGGCCAAGGTTTTAGTTTGATTCGTCTTTGGTTTTTTTCCAGCTTCTTTTTATTTTTCCCTCGCCCGTTCTTTTTTCTTTTGTTTTTTGCCCCCAAGACCGGTTATTGGCCAAACCCATGTTGTGCCTGTTTTTTTCTTTGGTTGAAAAGTCCCCATCCGCCCTGTTTTTCCCCCCATGTGAGGACGGTGTCTCCCATTTTCCCCAAACCAGAAGTTCCCCCCCCTTTGGGTGCCGAAGGAATAGTTAACCCCTCCGTTTTTTCTTTTTCATCCGACTTTTTTTCCCCCTCTAAGTTTGTTTGTTTTTCCTCGGGGATTTTGTCGTCCTTTGACTACCACTTCTCAAGCCCCCTGGCGGGGGCAAAAGGTCATTTCTGATACACCCCGCCATGTTTCCTCCTTTCAGACTGGCAGTTTTTTCACACGCCTTCTATTTTTTTCCCATACAGACCCCCTTCCTTTTTTGTTCCCCACTGAAATAAGACGGGGAGTCCTCCTAAACTTTCTTGCCCCGTTCCCAAAGGAGACTACAACTCTGTTTCCCCCCCCCATCCCCCTCCCTTGCCCCTGCCTACTTGTTCCAAAGACCATCCCTCCGCACCGCCCTCGAAACCCCTACTTTGAATAGACCCCAATCTTCCCCCCCCCTAAGAACACTTTCAATTCCTCCCCCTGCAGCGTTTTGAAACTTTTTTTTCGTGGGCCCCCCCCCCCATCTACATATTTCTGCGGGCGTTTTTTCGTCCCCCCCCCCCATGAAATCCCCGCCCTTCGCTTTCCCAAACCGCGCGCACCTCCCACCAGATTTGGCCACCGCCATGACGCCTGGCCTTCTAACCCCCTCTTTTTTCTAACCCCTTGGTACCGTCCGCCCCCTTCCGGTACAAACCTTCCGTTCCTAACGGTTGGCACCACGACGGCATACCCTGGGACCCGCCTCCCTTCCGACGGCCTCAACACTTCCTTTTCTCCCCCCAAGGCCTTCCCGGAAATTTTACCCGGCCCCGGAAATTTTTCTCCGCCCATGGTCCGTCCTTTCACGTATCTCGACGCGGCTCCTTTTGTCTTACGACTTCCCTGCCTACACTTGTTACCACACGCAAGCAATTTTTCAGGCCTTCCCCAAGCTTTCCATCGCCAATTTTACCTGTTTAGTTCCCCCTTTCGTCCTGAGGACCCCTCGACTAGCCACACCGCCCTCGTTTTGTCCCCCCTTTTTGATCCTTAGATAGGCTCCGGCATTTCCAGGCTGAATGTCCTTTCCAATGTTACACGGTTTTGTTATTAGCCCACGAGTGGCTTTTCCCTTCTTTTTCCCGCACTTACGTAACACTCGGTCGCCGCCTCCTTTTCAATTCCTTTGCCATGACTGCGCACCCCCTCGGCGATACACTTCTAATGTCTTGATGCTACCGGTCCCGCCCTTTCCACCTCCCCCAACCTTCCCCCTTTTCATTGTTCCTCTCAAAGTCATTCACGGGCGACACTTTCCTTCTCCAAATTTTCTTCATTATTCCGCACGGCGACATACCCCACTCGACTACGTCTTTTTTCCCCTTTCCCCCGCTTTTTTTTTTTCCCATTCCACCTTAACGCCAAAGAACGTGTGGCCGTCTGCAGGCTCTGCCCCTCCTGCCTAAATTTCTTGCCAAAACAACACCCCGAACTAAACCTCCCCTTCCGGCTTTTTTCCAATCTTGCCTTTTTCCCGCATAGACCGCATGCGCCCCCTTTTCCCCGAACTGTTACGCTGGGCTGGCTTTTACGTACCAACTGTCTCAGCACCCATTTTTCCTTGATCAGCAAATCCCCCTATTTCCCCTGCGATGACAACCCATAAGCCCTTGTTTACCGATTAAAACCCCAATGGTGAGTGCACGTTGTTGCTCTTACTTTCCTTTCCCTGGATTTCACTTTTCCCCTGTCCTTTTTCGTCTTCTACTTAGTTTTTCTATCGTTCTCCCCCTCCTCTGCGCTTTTCGTCAGACGGCCATCTTCCCTCGCGCCATCAAATTTTTTTTCCCCCCCTTCCCCCCAGGTCTTGTTCCTTTTCGATGATTCGGACCAACCTTGCCCTCCCCCCCCCTCTGGAGCCTCTTTTGCCCACCACAACCCGCACCTATTCCTTTTTACCCCCCTGTGGAATTTCTTAAGATGATCTCGTATTTCGCTCTTTTCACCCCTCCAAATGACAAGCGGGGCGTGAGTCCCCCTGTTGTCATGTCCTTTTTTTTACTCCCCCTACAGACGTCCGGTCGTCCCCCCGCGTTTATCCCTCCGTCCAACTGATCGATTCGATCCCCCCTTTTCCTTTTATTTTTTTTCCCCCCAGTTTCCCTTGACTGTCGGGCTACCAACAGGTGCCAACACCCTTCCCCTCTTCCTACCGACCGCCCCGCCACTGCGAACCACCACCTCGCCTCCCCAGCACCTTCTCCCATCCACTTTTTCGGCTCTGGACGCCCTTTTCAGACCATCCGACTGATGATCTTTTCCTTACCTTCCTTACACCCAGATCGGCTATAGTGTCACTGTCTCACTTTTTTTTTATTGACTCCCCCGCTTGCCTACACCCCCTCCCTACGAGACTTCTTCACCCCCCCTTTCTTTTTCTCCCCGCCCCAAAACCCCGCCACATTCGCCTCCGGTTCCCCCTCGCTTGACAAGTTCACAGCGGGTCCATTGTAGTGGCATGCACTGGTCCCCCCTCTCGTGCTCTTTTTTGACCTTCGTCCCTTTCACCGACTTGCTCCAAACTCCCGCCCCTACAATGGGCTGGATGGTTCTCCTCCCCACTTTTTTCACACTTCAGAGAACACGCATTCTTT
>Ga0179593_1499712_pt1 | contig 12799 bp, 20 predicted proteins | sample CZODoug2_1_08_16_FD_185931 | JGI IMG/M metagenome (GOLD analysis project Ga0179593, IMG submission 185931) | Vadose zone soil fungal communities from Angelo Coast Range Reserve, California, USA - CZODoug2_1_08_16fungal (PacBio error correction) | ecosystem: Environmental > Terrestrial > Soil >... | reverse complement strand
TTTACCCCCCCCGTTATTTTTTTTTTCGTGAGAGCGCGTCAAAAGATTATTCAGTATCAGCGTCGACCATATTTCTCAGCGCGCCCCCTTTTGATTTCTAAGTCTTCCTCTTCGGCGTTCTTTGCCTCAAACAGGAGTCCTTTCGGAGAATCTTCCCCCTTGCGACCCCGTCCTTAAGCAAGGAGGAAAAGATGTTCGTTTTTCGGACGTGACGACGCCAGTAGCGCGATTACTTCCTGTAGGTTTCCTTCTAGCCTAAATCGGCGATCATCCTTGCCCTTGCCCCTACATGGTACAGGCGCCCCCCACCGATTGAGTGTGAGTTCCCGGGACTTTCACAGTCGATATTAACCGTAGGCGACGCCTCGGCAAACCATAAATTATGGTTGCTCCCTTGAGGCCGGCAGTCCAATGATCGTGAAACAGAAGACATTTTCAGCATGCGTTTGCGATTGAATAATCGTTTTTTCTCCGCCATGCGGCGAACCCCAAAGAATGCTAACCTCTCTTCCCCCTGCGGCTATTCCGCCTCACATTTAAACATGTTAAAGCCAGCTCTCCCTTTGCACTCCTGTGGCCCCCCTCTCCTACCCCTCCGAATTTTTTTGCTATGGAGTAGCTGGGTCTCACTGTCGCGATCTTAAAGAAGAACACCCCATCATTTAAAATCCGGCCTCCACGTCTTGTTTTGTCCCATTCCTAACTACTGTTTTTCTGAGGCGGCATCTTATCGTTTGAGGACCAAATTGTTTCCCCCCGCGCCAGGGGCCTCTTCGCCTCGCTGTCGATTTTGTTGCTTTGGGCACTTTTCTGTCGAGCCTAGTACACCCGCTACAATTTCCGCCCAGTTCCGGTAGGTTTTGTTCCCATGCGGTAAACCTGTTGGCTCCTTCGGCCTGGCTGACCCCAGGATACCCCGCAATTGGTGCTACCCCCTGCCACGCCCCTTTCCGGAGTCCAACAAGTTTAGCCTAGAAGGAAAATCCCCTTCAACTTTTTTTTGCGTTGGATGGCCCCTCCCTTGCGCATGTCGTTGTTCTGCAAAGGGTTTTTTACCTATTTTGACTCCCGCTGGCCAAGCGTCCTATTTGCGGACCCCTTACTTGGAAGTACATTCTACATTGTTTCCATTACATTGATCACTCCTTCTTTTCCCTCCCTTTTCCCCCCTATGCCAGGTCTAAGCTAGTTTCCTTTGAGCCCCCCTACCGAAACATGAAGTTGCGGCCTTTTTTCTACGCTACATCGCAGTAAGAAAGACGCAAATACCTGGGTCAACGGATTTCTTCCTTTTCCGTGACAACCCCGAGTCCATCTCTCAGCATCCCCTCTTCCCTTTGAGATAAGAGCCGCATCCCCAAATCACGTCCTGACGATAGATGAGGATTTCCCCGGCAGTCGCTTCACACGTTTTACCCTTTTTTCTTTTTCTCACCTGAGAGGTATTTGAGTACCATACTCTTTCCAGTTGAGCCTCTTTTTCCTGCGTACAGGATATTTTTACGTTCAGAAATCCACAATCAAGCCAGTGTTGAAGACAAAAACCTCGCATCTCCTATGTTTAATCGTCAATTACTGTTTTGATGCGCTTTCAGCTTTAATTTGAACACTACTCTCCTGACCATGACGATCCCGAATTACGATATAGGAAATCTTTCTGGGTTCGCCTTGGTAAAGCAGGAGACTCAATCGGCCGTATACCTCCCTTTTTTCATGCTCTCTCCCCAACTTTCCCATGACCCCCCAAGCTGCGTAATTTTTAGGAAGTTCCTTACCTACCAGGCCTCTCAACCTAAACGCTAGTTTACTTTTTACTTTCATGTCCTAACCCCCCTCCCTTGCTTTAGGCTCCTCCCTTTCTTTTTCATGGTCCACTTGTTTATCATAAGACCCTCCGACCTCTCCCTATACACGGTGTCGTCTTCTTTGTCACATCTCATTTTTTTTGACCCCAAAAATTCTTCTTGGCGTTATATTCTTTTTTCCCCCTCCCCCCTCCCCTTTGTTTTTGAATACATCCCGTCCCGCATTTTTTTTTTTTCATTCGCTCTTCTTTGGACCCGCAGAAAAGTGTACCGTGCCTCCCTTTCCGTGACCGTAGTTTGAGTGCCCCTTAACTAATCGCCACTTCGCGTCTATGAAACCCCAAATTTCTGTTTTTCTTTTTCCTTACCTTTTTCCCCGTCGTCCCCATAGAGTTTTTCGCTAGTTTTTCTTGAAAGGGACGTTTCCTTTGACTGCTCCCTCGCAAGCTGTGTGCCACTTTTCCCCGTAGCTCTTTCCATCTTGTCTGACCGTAAGATTTTGCGTCTTCTTAACGTCTTCCCTACCTGTCACGTACCGGTCTTCGTCACTCTTTTCCCCCAGTGTTCTGCCCCTCCTTTCGTTTTCCCAGTTCCTCTTCCTCCGGCCCCCGATAGAATGTTGAACCTTTCGCCGAAATTGAGGAGCCAATTGCTTTTTTTAGGCAACACCTTTTTTTGCTTATTTTTTATCTAGTCAATATCTAGTCCAGCCATGCGTTCGACCTTTTACCTGCTGTATTTGCTCAACAGATAACCTTGCCACCCACCCTTCCACCCTTTCAAGTAAAGTCCGCTTGAATCCCCCTACGGCTATAGATTTCAGCATCGATTTCCTCTTCCACGATCGTAGAGGATTTATTTTGATCTTTCACCTGTCTCACTTCGCGTTCGCTTTTCCCCTTATCGACTGAAAATCCTCCACAAGTTTTTCTTCCCCCTCTTTCTGCCTGCTGATTTTTTCTCTGAGCCCATGTTACATTCTTCTTTTGTATGTTTTTCTCAGACGTCCCCGACTCTTTTCCCCCTGCTTACACCCCCGTCACAGATCGCGATTTCCCTCTCACGGATCCTCCCCACAATGGACATTCAAATTTCTGACTATTCCATATTCAGCCCCCTTCCGATGACGTGTCAATGCCTCTTTTTCTTTCTTCCCCCCCCTCCATTAAGAAAGACCCTAAATGATATTGCGGGTACACGTCATCCAGAACGCTCATCAAACCCGCTTTTCCGAATTTGCGTTTCTCACCTGGTTGGTCGTTCCGGTTTCTTTTCCTGTTCACGAACCAGCCTTGGAGGGTATTTTTTCTGTTTCCAGTCCGTCCCCCCCCCCCCCCCCAAATTTTTTGCATTTGCTCTCCACAACCCAAGACATTTTTCTTGGTCCGATTGGAATCTGGTACATCGTTTTGCATTTCTACGAAGTTGTTCCAATTGACGTCCGCAAATTCCTAGCGCCCTATACCCCTTCTGACTCGCTCGAGGGTGTGACAGGGACCCTGAACCCCCCGCTTCCGCCACCAAGGTCCGCCTCTGCTATTCTTTCTTGTACCAAATTCTTTACTTTCCTTCTGGTCGGATTTTTTTTATTTTCGGCCTGGTCACTCTTTCCCCACCTCTTTCCCCCCCCCCCCCGTTAGAGGCATCTCCGCGCCTGTGGCGTTTTTGGTGATGTGCGGGCCCTGCTTCACCTTTTCTTCTCTTTCTGCTTATGGAAAGGGTGCCCCTACGGACTTTTTCCATCGGTATTTTTTTAAAAGAAGTTTTCCACTGCCGATTGTTTTCTCCTTTCCAACCCACTTTCCAATGATAGCGACCTCTTCAATTCGGCTTATTCGCTTCATTTAATTATGAACTTTCCTTCTTTTCTGGCACCCCATTTTCTACACCTCCGCTAGAAGGCCCCATGATATTTGGTAGCTTCCTGTAGACCAGTGTTATCTCTAAGGGGCCTTTGCAGACCGGAACCTAACCCCTAATTTTAATAATCTCCTTTTCCTGTCGTTCCTATTTTGCACCCTATTCTCGTCCAGACCTTGCATTCCCGTCCGTCCCCCCCGGGCAAAATCTCCCCCGCCCTCTCCTCGACCACTTTTTCCTTACTCTTGTCGTCTTTCTCTGAATACGTTTTTGAGCTGGTAAAGCACTCCCGTACTCTGCTCGTTTTAAAGTACATCTTTCCTCGTCCGATACGATTTAGTTTCCTGGCCCTCCTTTTTTTTTTACTGCCTGTTTCTTTCCTGCTTTTTTCCTCCCACGCCTGCCTGAATCGTGAGCTCCACCCGCGCGCCCCGCAGTCCTCTATATATCCGCGCTCTTCGAATCACTCCTTTGTCTCCCCGCGCTCCGGCCCCATCTATCCTGCCTTTCCCCCCACGCCTAGGAGGATCCTTAATCGGGAAGGATACCCTCCCGATATCAGCCCCCAGTCCTCGAAACTGACGATCATTCACGCTTTCCAATATAGCCCTTAGTCTTTACTAATTTTTTTCCTCTTCCGTTTCTTCTCAGATCCTCTTCCCATTTCTTCGATCCGCCCCGTAGATAAAAACCCAATCACACCTTCTTTCTTGCTCTATCGGATATTTCTGCCATTCTTCCCTGCTCTCCTGAGCCATTCTCAATCAGTTATGGACGGTTTTTCTGCCCCTCCATTCACACTTTCTCGAGAAGTTTCCAGATCTCCCGCTGAAGGCCCGTCTAATGGCGTGGCGTTGAACGTTCCACACCTCTTTTTTTTGTTTCCCCCTGTTGCGAATTCCTTCTCCTCTTTTCTCCCCTCCCTCGATTTTCCCTGGTGGCTCCTCTGGCCCTTTCTGCGTTCCCCCCTCGGAAACCGCTCGGGAGCGTTTTTTGTTTTTTCCGATCGCTAGCCCGGCCCCACTTGTTTCTTATGAGGCAGCTCCGACTTCGCTTCGGCTTGACCGCTTTTTGCGGTCTCGTGTTCTCTTTTTCTTTTTTTTCTTTCTTTCGTCTGCTCCAAAAAACGAATAAAGGTGCCTATTTCGGGGGTAGTGGGTTCCCGAAACTCGAGCCCTTTTTTCTCTGGTGTACCGGATCTGTCGACCCAATTTCGCGTATCTTGCTACGTTCTTTCCTCTGCCTCAGTTCACTATGTGTGCTAGTTTGTTTTTCTATCCCCTGGGCTCTGCGAAGGGGGATAGATAGTTTTTCCCCCGCGCGCGCCTCCTTTTGGAGAAGCCTTAGTGTTTCCTTCTCCCCATGCAACCTTTTTCCTTACTTTCTGTTCTTAAGTCCCCCCTTCCTCCCTTTTCCCCCATCGAGTCCAACGTTCTGGCCCGGCTGCGCAGCTCCGACCCTGAAGTACTTCTTTTTTCTCTGTTGACCCCCTTGCGCGAGGCAGCTTAACTCCCCGTGGTCGGCGCCGTCCTCTCCTCAGCCGCTATTCTCCCGCGACCTCGCACCTGGGCAGGTGTTCCTCCCTTCCCGCCGTCCTTTGCATCAGAATTTTTTTTTAGTCTCAGCCCCCCTTCTTTTCGTACACATTCCTGCCTTTCTCTGAACATCCTCCCCAACCCCCCCTTTCTAGAAGGCCCCCCTCTACTTCTGTCCTAAAAATTAAACACAACCTTTTTTCTCCGTTTCCTCTTCCTTGTTGACTGGTTTTCTCATGACTTTTCCAGGCCCCCCCCCGCTTTCCAACCCCCTTTTCTAATTTTGTTTTCTGTTGGTCCCTGCGCCTCTTCTTTCAATTTTTGCCCTCGTACACTCCCCGCCCGCCCAATTCACCTCCCTCTCCCTTTGATCCCGAAACCTTTCTCTTCTACTTTGCACTGCTTCCAGGAGACCAGATTCCCCCTTTCCCTTCCGCCCCTCCCCTCTATTCGTTCCGTCCAGTTTTTATTTTTTCATTCCTGTCCCTGTCTGAACTCCCATTAAGAGAGATGTTTCTATGAGCTTCATCATCCAGCGGAACGGGAGCTCCCCCGTGCCGTTGGTCGGTCTCTCTTTTCTCAACGATCTCTTTTCCATTCTTCTGCTTTTCTACTGATTTTGAGGTGAGTCCAACTTCTTCACCCAGCGTCTTGCCCTTTCTTTTTAACGACAGATTCTTAACTTTCTGTATATTCCCCTTTTTATTCTGAATCAACTCCATCTATGTTCCTCCCTCCTTCTTCTTTCTGATCTGGTACCTTTTTCTCCTTGGGACTTATTAAAAGCGTTTTCGCCGACGGGTATTCACAGGCCTCCTTCCTTCTGCGTTTCCGCTTTTCTGAGGTCACGTATTTTTCCCTGTCCATTTCCTTACCCTTTTAACTGCCTCCCCTCCCATTGGTCAAGTAAGAGTCCCTTATTCGTTTCCAGGGTTATTTTCCATTCGCTCAATCGTCGTCAAATGCCTCCCTCTGTACTTTTTTTCCTTTTACTGCTTTTTCCCCTTCCTTTTCCCCTCTTTCGTGCTCTTTGGCACCGTACGGAAGCATACCAGGCCTTCCTTCTGCTGTCTTTTCTTGTAGACATAATACAGAGCATCGCGCCCCCACCCACGCGCCCCCCTTTCAACGCCCCTTTCTTGGCCTCCTCCCTCTGATTCTCTCCTGGCAGTTAACATACATGACACTCCTGTCTCCTCCTTTCGGTTCCTTCTTTGCAGACATCTCTTCTCATCTATCGATGAACCTTATCTCTTTTCGTATACTAGATTAAAGGTGATAAGATCGTTACAGCGTCTTCGCATTTATTGTTCCCCTCAGCGATTATTTTCCTCTTGCCCATTTGTAAGCGGGCACGCCCTTTTGACCCCCCTTCCTCCTCTTTAGCCATCTTCTCTCTCTCTCCCTCTTTCATCCTCCTTTCTTTTGAGCCTCATCTTCGTCTCTTTCTTCTGCGAAGTATTGTAAGGGAGTAAAAATGTCCTTTAGGGTACGTATCTTTTCAATGCCCATTTTTACAATCTCGCTTCATGTAAATCACCTACTCGCTTTCCGCTTGGGCGTTTGAGGCTCTCCATGCTCGGACGCTGAATTCCTTCTTATTACTTTTTTCTCTTGCTCCTCTGAGGATGGATTTCCTAGAACCTCCTTTCCTTTCCCCCTCCTCTAGGAGAAATGAGTGAGGATAGTTTAAGTCCCCCTATTCCTTCTTGTTCGACAAGTCTATGAGTTGAAGCGTTGTTTTGTTGTCGCCTTCCTTCTCCCGATTGCCCCTGAATTTGAAGTCTCCCCTCTGTCAACCTTCATGTTTTATCCCTTTTCTCGAGTCCTCCTCTGCCCTTGTTTTTGACTATCCCGCTTTTTTTAACACGTCCAGTATGATGAGAAGGTTCCCCCCCCCCCCATGAGCTTCCTTTCGTTGTCTCTGTTCACTCCTGCCCCCCCTAAACCCCGCCGTTTGCTTTCCCACCTTTCGGGTGCTGCCCTTCCAAATGTAATGAAAGTTACACCTATGGGCCTCTCTTACCTTTACCTGACCTCTTCCTGCATGTTATCAGACGCCTACTTCTTTTATTTTCCCGCGGTGATTAAGTCAAAAAGTTTTTTTCCTGCAGGCCCTCCTTCTCTGTCAAAGAGACAACAATGACAAGCATCTTTTTTCCTTTCACCGCGTCGTCCAATCTCTCCCCTTATCCGTCTTTTGAACCATCCACCAATCCGACTGTCCAATTTGTTTCCCCTTCTCTCACGAATTGAGTCATGAAGTATTCTTCTTTTCTTCCTTTCCTACCGTCGCACCTCCTGAGATTTCCCTCCTTGTAATGCTTCCTCACGTTTTTCGCCTTTCGTACAGGGACATCCCAATTCAGTTGTTCTACCCCTTTAGCTCTTTTTCTGCAAGGCTTCTTCGATGCCGCATTCGCCAGTGTCCCTTTGGGTTCTCCTTCTCTTCGTCAGGCCCCAGAGTAGGGGAATTTTTCTGCGGTACCTCATTCTTCCAGTTCCCGTTCCCCTCCCCCCCCCTCTCTGTCCCTGTATATCTGGTGTTCTTTTTCCTTTTCATCCTTCTCTCCCAGCCACACATTTCCCTTTGATTTCGTTCATTTGGCGTTAACGGTAATTTTAACCTCGTCTCTCTTTTTGCCATAATGTGAGTATTCCTCCTGTCCGTGTCATCTTTGTGTACTGACTCGAAACTCTCCTCGCTTTCTCACCCTCTATTTCTCGTTCCGCCGTCGGCTCTTCCTGCTTTTAGTTATGTCTTTCTCCTTCTGCTGTGACCAAGGAGTAAAGAAATTGAATAGCATTTTACGTTCCACCTCGCTCCCTCCTTACGATTCTTTTTCCCTTTCCTCGCTGACGCCTTAAATATTGAGTGCCTATTTTCCATCCGCTCCTTGTAGTATCTCTAATTCTTCCCAACACCAGCGTCTCCTTTAAGAATTTTTGCGATCTTTTTTTTTCCCTTCCTTTTGTTGACCTATCTCTCTTGTCCATCTATTCTGGTTTTTCCCCTTTTGTTTTACTCAAGCGGTCCCACCTTTCCCGCCGCTGTCGATCGAAAAGCTTATACTTGCTGCCCCTGGATCTCAACCCCAGTTCTCACGTAGCTGCTTTCTCCCGTTACACATTGCCCTTTTTTCTCCCTCAGCAGCTCGGCCCTCACCAGTTCTTGTTTTGTCTTGTGTCCTCGACGCTTTACTTTAACCCCTAGCTCGATTTTTTTTTCGCGGCCCGTCCCGCCATGACCCCGTCGCTCCGGCCCTCTTTTTGATCCTTGGCTTCGCCCCCCCTTCGACCCGGCCGCCTCTTCCATGGTGAGATCACAACTTCGCGCAAGATCCTTCCCATTTCTTTGCCATGCCTTTTGACCACCTTCACCTGCGAGGATCGCCGGTTTACCCCCGAGTTAATTCTTCTTTCCTGAACCCCTGTCCAGAGCGTCCCTTTGTTTATTCTCCGCCACTCAAGTGCATTTCGGTTTCCCTTCCCCCGCACCGTGGTTCTGTTACCTGCTATCTCTCGAAGTTTGCCCCATTTCTTCTTCTTCCCCCTTTCAAACTCCCTTCTTTTGTCCTCGGCCCTTGGATGTCCTTCCACTTTCTTTAGCTCTACTGCCTACGTTTAAAGTGTAGGGGGTGTAGATAGTCTCCGGTCATTGTATGATCTTCTTTTTTTTTCTTCTTTTTAAATCTGGATAGGTCTATTTTTCCATGATAGCTTTTTCATTGGGACCCTTTCGATTATTGTCTACTTTTCTGTTCGAGATTGAGGCATCCCCGAGTATTTCCCTTCTCCGGCTTTTTCCCTCCTTCTCATTCGTCGTAGAGACTCCAACTCCCCCCCTCTTACTCCCTAGTTACAAATTATAATTCTCTTCGAGTCTTTCTTTTTCTCTTGCTTTAAAGATTAAGGAGGTAGGGCGCCCTCGGGTCGCCCCCCTTTTTTTTTTTCCAGTTCCCAAGAACGTAGAGGTCTACCCCCTCTTACGAATTCTTCTTCATCAGGCTTTTTGGCCCTCAACGACCTTCCCTCCTTCCCGAGCTTCCTTCCTTCGTTTTCCGTCCTTTCCTCTTGTATTCTCGACAGCTTTCGTATTCCTCTATTCCTTCTCTTGAACCTGCTATTTCTTTCCAGTCGTAGTGTCAGTTCCGGTCTTCTGGCTCCCCTTCCCCCTTCCCTCCTTCGACGCCTAGGAGGTTTCCTTTACAACATAATTTCTTCCTAGTCTCGCGTCTGAACACTTCCCTGAAAACTATTATTGTTGCACCTAAGCATCCCTCATTACACTTTGTATTCCTCAGCGCCGAACTGTTCCCCTTTTTTGAGCCTCCTTCTTTACGCCGGCGTCTTCCACTTTTTTTTTCCCATCAATAAGTCTTTCCCCCAGGACTTTCCTCCCAAATAACCTGCCCTCCAAGTTTCTTATGAAAATCCTGCCTATACTCATACGCCGATGCCCATTTTCCGCCCTTGCCCTTTGTCCCTCCCTCCCCCACGTAAGTACAGGCTCCTGTTTCAGAACTTTGCACGTTGGTTCTCCCCCCGGCAGCGCCCTTCTCCATGCTCTTTCTTTTTTTTAAACTAGTTCAAATGTCCTTCATGAAAAGATTGTGCCCCTTAATCCCTTTTCTGCTTTCTTCGAATTTGATCGTTTTTGGCGGTTCACATTTTCCAATCTTCCTCCCTTCCCTACTCTCCAGCCCGCGCTGGTTTCTTATTGACTTCGTTTCGGCTTCCTCTCCCCTTTGTTAGTTGCCAGTCCCCCGTGACTCCTATTTCGCCCTCCCTTTCCCATGTGCCCAGTTCGGGTGTTTTCCTTCTGTCGCACCCTTTTCCCCCTCGGTTTTCCTTTTCTTCCTGGAATTCTTTTACCCCTCCCCCCCCACTTTGCGTTGTAAAAATTGCACATACACCCTTTTCTCCGGTTTATCAAACCAGTCCCCCTTTTCCCCTCTCTGCAATTTATTATTCGTTCCCCCAAGACTTCGGCCTTTTTTTATTTCTTTTCCCATTTTTTTTCGCTATGGGAGCTTCCCGCTGCAATGGAGTGGCAAGTTTCGATTCCCCCCTTTTGCCTGTGTTTCTCCGGTCACCCGTTCCTCGGAACTTTCCTTCTCCCTTCATTACCCTTTAGAAAGTCTCGTTCTTTCTGTTATCCCCTCTTCGTCCTCGTTTTATCCTTTTTTCCCTCACCCGCCCGTAAGAGCACACAGCTCTTTCCGAGGCGTTTTTCTTGTAACTCACCTTCAATCTCGACCCTCTTTTTGTCACGGTTGCTCCTCTCCCCTTGTTCTCTTTTTCCAAATCCCGGGTTTCTGCATCCGAACATCCCTGGGTGGCCAATTCTTGTTCGACTCTGTGTTTTCTTTTTCTTCCCTTTCGAGTCCTTTCGTGCCCCGTTTGACCTCCCTCGCCTCTGAGTCTTCTCTTTGCCCTGCTGAAAATGCCGAGACAGTCCCGTTAGGTTACCGCGCCGTTTGCCTTCACAAGTTTCCCAGAGGTTTCCCTCTCCGAATTTCAGTGTCAGTTTGTCTCACTTATTCCAATCGTCGTTCCCCTTCGCCTCTACGGAATTCTAGGCTTCTTGTACTGTGTCTCTTTACCCAACGAAAGTTCCCCCCTGTTGACGACCCCACCCCTTCTCCCTGGATCCTCCTAGGTTCCCCTCTTCATTTTAAGCTCTGACGCTAAGCCCTACCCACGTCCTTCGTGACCGCGTCCTCCCCTAATTGCGAATCGGCAGCTTGTTTTTGCTTTTCCCACTTCCCTCTTAGACGTGTCGGAGTATACCCCCTGTCCCCTTGCTCTGTTCCCCCCTTTCAACTGGCAATAACAGATTGAGCGATTTACTCCGGCCTTTGTTCTTACTCCGCCCTAGAAAACTTTAGTACCTCCTTCTCTAACTCCCCTAGCTTTTCTATTTTATCCCCTCCCTTCTTCTTCGCTCTCTTGCCCCGCATAGGCGCGCAGTTAGCATTTTTCTTTCTCTTTTCCCCCTCTGCGATCAGTAAGTAGCGCAATTCCCCTATACACCTGGTGAGTGCCTGTTGTCCACGGACTTCTGATCCCATGCCCTCCCCCCTAAAATGCGCGAGTTTTCGTTTCTCTCTCCCTCCCTTCCTCTACTCTTTGTTTTTTTCCTTTTGTTGTCCATCTTTTCGAGTTGAGTATAAAGACAAGACGTCTTTTTTTTTCCCCCTATTCGTTTCTACCTTCCCGTACTTCGCCTTTATCCCCTTTTCTTTGCTAATTAGCCTCTAGCGCCTCGTCTTTACCTGTCCTTCCCCACTCAGCCCACGCGAGCGTCTCTAGAACCCTTTTTGCTTCTCTTGCTGGGGTATTTTCTATCCTCTAACCCCTTTTTTCAGTATAATACCCTTTCTAGTTTTTTTTTTTTCTTTTAAAACTCTCCGTTTTGAGGTTAGATTTCTTTTTCCTGAGGTAGACTGCCTCTTACTTCCGTTCTTATTGGTTCCTTTCTTTCTTCTATTTCCATCAGGATTCTCATACTTGTTACGCTTCTACTTAGTGCAGACTTTTATGACCTCTTCCTCTCTTCCACCCCTCCTTTCCCCGCGCTGTTCTGCTCCGAATTAGTGTTTCCCTCTTCAGAATCTCACGGCGTCTTTTTTTGATCCCTTTTGTTTTCCGTTTCCCTCCCTTTGAGGACTGACCATGCCTTTTTCTTCAAACTTCTTTCTTTTATTCTCCTGCCTCGTCCTTTTGAGATTCTTCCGCGACTTCTTTTAGTTTTCCCCTTTTTTTTCTTTGTTTGATTACTTCCTCCGAGGGATATCTTTCAACCCTTCCCCTCCCCCGTTCCCTTCTCATCTCAAACTGTTTTTGCCTGCTCCTGCTCGCTTTCTTCTTTACCCTCACTATTTGTTTATCGTTGATGTTTCCCTCCCCTTCGACTTTACTTTCCTGTAGGAGCTTCTTCCCTTTTAGATGGACTGAGTTCCCTCCCAAGTATCGTCTCCCCTCATCCCCATTTGTCCCTTATTGTCCCTTTCGATTGCTGAGATTCTTGTATCCCCGTACTTCATCCTGTGCCATTTTTCCTTATTCGTTCCCTTCATGTTCGTATTTCAGATCTTTTAACCGAATTGGTGTGTTCTTCCCCTTAGCATGAAAGTAAAAGATTTTTGCGAATCCTTCCTGGATCTACCAACCCCCCCACATAAAATTTTACTCATCGTCCTTTTTCATCTTAGGAACAATCTACTATCTCCTCCGAGTTGTTTTCCCCTTTATCCCTCCTTCAGGCCCGAACCCCCAACCCTCCCTTCCCGAACCCTCTCGTTGAACCTTTCACACTTCTTTGTTCATCAACGCTTTTCCTAATTTCCCCTCTGCTACTTATTTTTTTCCCCCTTCAGTTATTGAAATGGTTAGAACGCCAGCCTTGTTTCTGTTCTTGTTCCTTTTTCTGTCCTCCTTCCCTCCCCCTTTTGAGTTGCCGCTGCTCTGTAAGTTCCAACCCCCCTACCTGGATTTGTCCCTTTTCCCCTTCCCCCTTTTTTGTAAATAGTTTTGATAGTTCCCTCTCCCTTTCTGTTGCCCCGGTACCCTCCCCTCCATGCCCGGTCGCCAAAG
>Ga0179593_1364309_pt1 | contig 12799 bp, 19 predicted proteins | sample CZODoug2_1_08_16_FD_185931 | JGI IMG/M metagenome (GOLD analysis project Ga0179593, IMG submission 185931) | Vadose zone soil fungal communities from Angelo Coast Range Reserve, California, USA - CZODoug2_1_08_16fungal (PacBio error correction) | ecosystem: Environmental > Terrestrial > Soil >... | reverse complement strand
CCGAGGTATCCCCCTTTCCTTCTCCGTCTGCTGTTTTCTTTTTCATTTCACCCCTTTCCTTGGCGGTGTGCTACAGGCTTTTCTGCTCCTTTTTCCCGAACCACAGAAATGTGTCTCCTTTTCTTGTTCCTTGCCTTTTCCGTTTGGCTTTCAAATCGTTTTTGATATCGATTGTAGGCTTCCTCTACAGTGATCCATCTCCTCCCCGCTCTTCCTCCCTCCTCTTCGGTTCCCTTGCAGGAGTTACTATTGTGTCCCTTACCCATGAAACACCGTCCCCCCCCACTTCTTTCATTCGTCTCAGGTGTGGAGGTTGTGCGCCTTATGCCTTTGGGCCTTCGAAAGTGTATATTCTCGTTGGGTTGTGAGCTTTCGTGTGGATCTTTTCTGTTTACCTCCCACCATCAACCCCCCACATCTGGTTTTTCGGCCATAATGTTATTTTTTTCTTTGGTGTATTCATGGCCTTTTCTTTATTTTCTGCCACCTTTTCCCCGCCCTCCTTTTTCCTTGTTGGATGGTCTCTATTCTAACGCTATCGTTAAGGAGTTACCAGAGAATGCCTTTCGTGCATTTCTCCCTTTTTTAATGTTTTTTCTCTTTCCCCCCCCCCCCCCCCCCTTTTTGTTCTTTTTCCTTTTTGCATGTCTTGAAAACTACAGCATGTGGGGACCAGGACCTTGCCCCTTGAATGCGTGCTCCACCATTCTCCCCGTCCCTCTTTTTGGTTCCTTCACTTTCCATGCGATGCTCTCTTTGGTATACTGGTCCATACCGCTGTGCCCTTGAAATTGTGGCTTTCACGTTTCATCCTATTACTTCCCTTTCCTCCTTTTTTTTAATTTTGGTTTTCCTGTTTGGGTTCAGTTAATTTCTGGTCCGTTCGGGGCACCCGATTCCAGAGTGCGTGCATTCGATTTTTTTTGTATTTTGCTTTGGATCCTCGTTTTTCTACCCACCCATACCCTAGGCTTTTTACCGTTCTCCTGATGTGATCACCTCTCTCTTCATCCCACTATGGGTTGTGTTTCCTTCTACTCTCAAGAATGTTCATGGTTTTTATTTCCCCCCACTTTTCTGTCTTTGTGTCTTACTCCCCCCTTTATTTTTCTGCTATAAACACCTGTTGCATCTTTCACGAATTCTTCCTCGAAGACCTGGCTCCCCCTTCACCAAAATCATGGCTGTCGTTTTTTCCTTTTCCTGTAATCTACAACTCTAGTTTATCATTACCTCTTTTTTTTCCCTCTCCCGCCAACCGCACCATCCTGCACCCTCTTTTTAGGTTGTTTTTGTTTTTTCTTTTCACCTGGTTTTGTGTTCAATTTGTTTCACCCCCCCGTGTTAACTTGGAGTCTTTTCACCCCAGATTATGCTGCTCAACTTTCGCCTTTTTTTTTCCCTTGAGGCCCCCCGTCTTTTATCCCCTCATGCCTTTCGCGCCAGTATTTCCCACAAGTACCACTTGCGGGCTCGTCCGGTATCCTTCCATTTTAGTGGTGTTTGCCTTTTGCATTCGGGATGAGATGTTCCTGCCACGTGCACATGTTCCCCCTGGAAGTTCTTACTTTCTTTTTTTCTTCACTTCTTAGTGTGCATTGTCTAAACAGGTTCTCCTACCCCCTCTTAACTTACAGTTCTACCCACACTGATAACTCCCCCCTCCCCTGAAAAATGCCCACCCCCTCTTTTCCTTCTCATTTTCTTCTTTAAGGTTTGAGGTGGGGAAATGCCTTGGGACCCCGCTCCCTTATATTATGCACGCCTCTCCCTTTCGGTCCTCTGCCCTGTCTTATTCCTCCCCCTATGTGACATAGTGGAAGCCAAGTGTCGTTAATTTTCCCCCATTTGGACAATTCCAGCAAACCCAAGTCGTTCACCCTTTTCCGGTGTCTTTCAATCCCCGATTTTACTGTTGGATTTTCTCAGCTTAAAGGAGGGGGTCCCCGTGTACTTCTTTGTTTTTCCTTTTTGCTTTTTTTGAATCGATGTGATTGTAACGTCTTCCCCCTAGCTGTTAAGCTTTTTTTCCCGGCCCGCTCATCGAACTTTTCTTCAACGGGCAAGAGAGCCGGTTGTCTGTGGTCCTCATCTTTCCCTCGCTCCCCCTCCAATAGCGCTCCCCCGCGAGCGCATGGTGACGGACTCGTATCAGCAAGGCTTTCAAAAACTTTGCTCCCCTCCCCCTTGAAGTTCCAAACTTATCTTCCCTGACTCATGCCCTTAGCCCTCCGATTTATGAGGTTCGGGGCTCCTTTACTATATTGAGGAGCCATGACCACCCCTCGCTTCCCCCCGCCACCCCGGGAATTTTGTTTTTTTCTTTCTTATTATTCCCAGGCCATTCATGGCTCCTGAGATTATTTTTTCTTCACGAGACTTGCTAGGATCTGCCAAATTTCCCTTCAACCATTTTCTGACGGTTTTTCCCGCTGTTCTTCGGTCACCACATTATTGCGTATTTCCTTCGCAGTTCCCTTTTGACCTCCCCAGAAATTTTTTGGTTCGGTGACTTTCTCTCCCTTTTTCTCTTTTTTCCCCCGTTAATACTCTAACTTTTTGTGTGTGTTGAGTGTTGATCGTGCTCCCCCCCTTCCCCCCCCCTTCTTTTCCATTGTGTTTTTTTTGTCCCGTTTTTTAGTGGTTGAACTTTCCTCTCCAGTTGACCTCTTTCCACCTCTTTTTCTGTTAACCTTTTTCCTTGTGAATTTGAATTGCGACTCCCTGCATTTTTAATGTGACGCGTCGTGTCCTCTTTAATCTTCATTTTCCCTTGACCTTTCCCTTTTTCCTTTCCCTCCCAATTACATTTTGGGCTGGTTGTGAGAATTTTCCTTTTTCTCACTGCTCCCACTTTTCCCATCTGCAAGAGTTCGACCTGTCCAATTTCCCCGCAAGAGGTCCGTATTTCTTTCATGTTTTTAACTCTTTCCTTTTCTTTGTAGTTCCTTACACCCCCCCCGTTGTGAAGGTCATCCGTTTTTTGATTCCATTTTTACTAATGAATTTCTCTTTAGCGATATCTGGTCTGGGCCTCTTGTGTCCACTTTTTCCTTTCCGTATCCATCCCTGGTAACCCGACCCAGGGGTTCGAGTCGTGTATCCTTACAGCTCCTTTACGTCTTCCCTACTTCCTTCTTCATCCCCTTCGCCTTCGGAACCCCCCCGCACGAAAACTGATAATGGACACCCTACATTTCTTTTCCTTGCTCACACCGCAAACCCTGTTTCCCCCCCAACCTTTCCTCTTTATCCTCACACGGCCAAGTTCCTTTATTTTCCCCGTTTTTTCTAATGGGAAAATTTCCATCTGGTTTACTCCTTTCCTGCCCCCAGTGCTCTCCTCCTCTTTTAACCGACGCAGAGGCGAGGAGCCCTGGTCTCTTTCTCCTGAAGTAGGATTTCTTTTTTCCCCCTTGTCTCCCCCTCCCTGCAAAGGATATTTCTCAGGGGAAGTTTTTCTCTACGTGTTAGGACCCTTAATTTTTTTTGAAACTTTTTTTCCTCTCCTTTTTCACTATGTGATTTGCTGTGAGTTTGTTCCAAACATTCCCCTTTTTCCCTCCATTTGAAACAACCACTTCACCCAAAAAAACCACACCTCAAAGTTTAAGAGTGCATTTGCCCGTCCGTCCACGTACTTCCCCCCCCCTTTATAATGTTCCCCCACTTTCCCGTAATAAATCCCTCCAGCCCCTTCTTCGCCCCCTGATGCCTTAGCGTCTTTCCCTCGTTTCATTTTTACCTAGGGCCCATGTGGCGAAACAAAAATTTCTTTATCTCATGTCCTCATGGTTCTTTTCCATGCACTCCCCCGATGACCCCCCCCCATTTTTCATTGAACCCCGTTCCCAAGTAACAACCAGTCAAGTCACTTTAGGGATAGGCTTTTCGGGGGAAGGTTCTTCTGAGAGTCTCTGATCAATCCTCCTCCTACAGAGGTATTTCAAGCCACCCCCCTGCCCCCCCCCCCCCCTTTGATTTTCGCAGACGCCTTTCCCCTTTCCCCCCCGTACGTCGACTCTCCAGTCTCCGCTGTCCCCCATCATGGCCTTTTTTTTCTTCTCACGGGTTGGACCCCGTCACCCGGTAACAAACTTCTGTCTTTTTCTCCCTTTCCTTCCCCCATTCCCTTGGGGCCCATTTTTCAAGGTGCGAATACCCTGTTTTCCTTCCTTCTTATTTTGAAACCAATCCTTGCTTTTCACACTCACCAGACCCTCCTAATGCTTTTTGCTCTTTCGGTCAGTGATCCTCCTCCCGAACCGACAGGACTACTTCCCCAACAAAACCCTCACCCCCCTTTTCCAGACCACACAGTAGTCTCTTCCGTCTCAAGGACCACCCCTTCATTCTCCCTGCGTAGGGACAGTAGACCGAGGCTATCGCATGTCCCATCTTAAGGTCGCACCCCCCGTCTGAGAACTCATACCCCCCCCGCATTGAATGTGCCTTCCCCTTCCCCACTGCTTTAGTCCCCCCGACCCCTGGAATGTTAGACCAGCGCCCACCCCCCCTTCCCGGCCGGCCACCCCCCGGACGGCTGCTTGGGATATCCTCTCTTGCTGCTCTTGCTTAGCTTACCTCCCCCCAAACCGTGACAATTCTTGCGGCCCCCCCGGGTGTCCTTTCAACCCCAACTTTTCCTTTTTCCCTGATCCTGTAAAGTTCCCAATGCACCTGACCCACCACCCCTTTCTTTTTCGTCCCTCCCATTTCTCAGCCCACCCCCTTCACAACTCCCCCCCGCCCCTCTCGACGCTCCATGGTTCCAACGTCTAGGGTCCTGCACCCATCCCACCTTTTTTTCCCCCTCCCCTGGATCTTCCCTTTTTTTCCCCCCCCCTTTTCTTTCTGTGAAAGTTTTGCGCACATCGTCCCGTTCCCCCCTTTCCTAATCGATGGTTATCTCCTTATTCGAGTTCATCACTCTAGACTGCCGACCTTTCTATTTTCCCTGGATGGAGACACCCTCTTTTTTTCACGGTCAAAGTCGTTGACAATCCATTATAATTCGGTAGCCTTTCCCCTCATTCATTATTGAGCCCCTCCCAGTGGTTTTTGTTATTTATACAGTGAAACCTCGTTCCGGCCGAGAGTGCCTTCGGACTTCACGTATTTTTTTTTTTTTTAGAGAGATTTCTCGTCAGACGGGAGAGTGTTCTTCATTATTTTTTCCTCCCCCCAAGTTACTGAGCTCAGTTCCCTCTTTGCCCTTTGTTCTCTAACCATTGAAAAGTGGTGAAATGTTATTACCTGAAATTTTTAAGGTGTAATCGTTTCCCTTTATTCTCCCTCTGTCCCCCCCCCCTTCCTTTTTTGAATTGATTTCCTCGCCTCCCTATATATAGATATCTTAATTCTGATTTTTGAGCCCTTTCCTGACAACCTTCACAAGGATCAATCGGAAGGTTCTGTTGTTCATTTTTTTGAGTCTTTAATTGAACTCATTCCTCTTGATCCGTGTGGGAGTTTTTTCTTTTTTTGCTTTCTTCTCTTCTTCAGACAATCAACACACATTTGTTTTTCTTTTCCTAATTTTTTCTTCTTTAACGGATCCTTTTTGATGACGGTTCTCCTTTCCTCATTTTCTTTTTTCTTTTTGGGTGATTTTTTTATCTTCTTTCCCTCCCTTTCTTACTGCTGATTGGAATCTCAAAATTTAGTTGCATTCAAATGACTGGTGCTATTTCTTCTTCTTTTTTTTTTTTCGGCTTCCCTACCCCCTTAAGGAAGTTTCCTTCCTTGTAACTCAAAATTGGGACCCTATTTCCCTGGCTGGTTACTCCCTTCCCGGACCTAATGTGTGTCTTGTCCTCGTCGTTTCTTCCTTTCAGTTGGAATTCCTTTGCGGATGTATGGTATCCCCTTTGGCCCAATTCGGGAGACTGCATGTGGTTTGTTCCTTTTCTCTGGGGACTCGTCCTAAAGGGGGGTTGCCTGTGGCAGTTGGTGTGGCCCCTTTTGTGTTTTTTAAGTTTCCTCCTTAGTTTCAGTTGGATCAAATCGTAACTTTTGCTCGATGGTGGCGGCCTCCTGGTGTGTTTTTTCTTGGCACTCCAAATATAGTTTTCTTGGTCCCCCCCCCCTCCTTCCTGCTGACTGATTGACCAGTCTTTATGTTAAGCCCCCAACGATGTGATCCGTCTTTTTTTTCCAGGCATGGTGTTTTTGGGGAGTTTCCCCCCCCCCTTCGGGTGGTGGAGATACTCTCCATTTCTGCCTTTGTTATCCCCCTTCCTGCTCGTCGGACTGTCTCCGGGTTTACATAAGGAAAGGTCCCGGCACCCCTTCCTTCTCTGTTGTGGGTTCTTCCCCCTCATTCCTAAAAAAATCCTTCAGCTCTCCCAGACTCTTCTTTCAATTCAGTCAATTTGCCCAAGTACCACCTGTAAAAGCCAGCGTTTAGGTGTTTTTTTTTCACCTTCCCTTTGTTTTCTTAAATTTTCCAAAGTTTCCCAATGTCTTTTCCCCCCTTTGTTGTTTAACGCTTATGAGAATCCTTCTTTTTCCGGGTGGCCCCTCTTTTTTTTTTTTTTCTTTTTTTCAACCGCCTTTTTCTCTCACAGCGACATCTTTCTCTGCCCGCTTCTTTGTGGCTCGTTATTTTGGTGGCGTAATTTTCTTTTTTTGAATGAGGTTTGTCCCCTGTATTTCTTTTGACGTCCTGTCCCATTTTTTTTTTAGTTCTGGCCTCAGTATTTTCTTCTTTTCTGCTGGCCTCTTCTATCTTGTCCCTTCCTTCCTGATTCCCCCCCCCCCCTTCACCTCGTTTTTCATCTCCTTCCAGTTCCACCAAAGGTCAGATAACCTGCCGCAAAAATTCCCAACCCGTTCCTCCTTTTCTTTTGCTTTTTTTCTCACATTTCCTTCTGACCCCTCCTCTTTTTCTTCCTCTGTATTGGTGGATCATCTCCAAGGTTATTTCCCTTCAAATCCGATTATACATTGGGCTCCAACCTGAGACCCCCCGCACTCATTGGCAACCTGGTACACAAGTGGAAAGAAACATCGTCTGTCCCGCTTACCTTTCGAAATCTATATGTCCCTGTGTTCTTTCTGCTCCACAATGACCCCGGCAGCATAGGTTGGCCTTTTTCGGTTTTTGGAAGGACGTCTGTCATTCGTTATCTTCCAACTCCCGGACCCTTCATCCCCTTGGAAGCGTCGCCCCCCCTCTCATAAGTCCCACCTTTCCTTTCTTCCCCCCCGTGCTAGAAGAATTGCCCCTGCAAATCCCTTCCCGTCTTTCCCCCCCATCACTTGGCTCTCCCCGTCCCGTCTGGCCATCCCTTAAAGCATTTAATCTCTTAACTCATCCCCTTGGTTCTAGCAGAACTTCTGGACACAACCACGATCTTTTTTTGCACCTTTTTTAAAACTGCGGTCCTCCTCTTTTATTTCCTTTTTTTTTACGTTGAATTTTCTGGATTATCTTGCAAGTCTGTCACGGCCCCCAAACGCCACCTTGTAATGTTCGTAGTAAAATTCCATTAATTTTCTTGCGACTTGAGCTGCTAGTCGTTGACCCCCAGGTCTCCATACCCTGGGTCTGTTACAAGCACCACCATTTCTTTACTTTTTTTCCTGCAGGAGTTGGTACTTTGTACACATCGGCTGCCTCTCCGATTTTTTTCCTCCTCTTCCCCTTTTAGAAACCTGAACAGACAGTTGGTTCCGGTTGGAAACCTTTTTTAGTATCAGTTACACTCATTTTCCATTGTTTTTTGACTCGAAGCTGCATCCCCTGACCCCCCACTTTTTTCCTTTTCTCCAGTCCTAGCCGTCAGGATGGAGGAGACCCCCCCACTTATTGTTTTTACCTTCTCACTCTAGGGAAAAACCGTTTTTTTTTCCTATTGTCCCTTCTTTCCAGCCCCCCTCCCTCAGGAATCTCCCTATCCCACTTTTTCCCGCAGCCAAGAATCCTGAATTTTGCCCTGTTACCGTTTCCTTCACTGGTTTTGCTGCCGGATCCCTCGTTTGGGCCCTGCCCTCAACCTTTTATCTCGTAAGTCCACTAAGAAATCTGCGTTTTGCAGCCTTTCCTTTCCATTTCCCGCTCATTTTCTTTTCCTTCCATGGTCGTTCTGATCTCCCGTTTGGCTGCTGAACGCTGAACTAGTCCCCCCCAGGATGGAGATATTTGCTTTGATGGGCCCCCACTTTTAAAATTTGCGGCCCCTTTTTCTTTTTTCTTATTCTTTTCCCTCACCTGGGGCGACTGAGTTTTTGTGCGAGTCTCCTATAAGTACTCTTCGACCGATTCCTTCCCCCGCGGTCCCTCCCCCCCCCCTCCCCCCCCGTTGACCCCGATCTTCCGGGAAACCTCCCCTGGTGCTTGTTAGCCCGAACACCACTGAAAACTACTCCCGGCCATCCTACGTGTTCCTTTTTTCCCCCTTTCCCTGTCGTTCTCCTGTTCACATGCCCCCCCTTCTTTTCCCTCTATGAGTTAATGATCTTGGGAGAGACACTGAGGCGGTTCGTCCTCTTTGGCGCTTTCTTCTTTCAAGTTTAGACCCCCCCAACTGCAACTGACAAGTCCTTTTGAGTGATAGTTTCCGTTTTTCTTCTACCTTCTGTGCCCCCTGCCTGTTGGTGCTCAACTTGTGACTATCCCCTTTGAGTTGAAATCCGTTAAACAGCCCCCCTCTCCCTCCCCATTGTCACTCCCACCTCCATGCCTTCGGCCGGTCCCAGGCACCCCAAAGCTCCCATTTCAAAGGGTCACACCCCAGCATAACCGTCCCTCCACCCCCATTCCGCTTTCTCGGGTTTTTTCCTTCTTTCCTTCCCGCGGACTGGAGAGTTTTTCTTACAACATGCGGCCCAGCCCACAGTTTTTTTTGAAAAGGAGGCCTGGTAATATCCCCCGTCCCCAGGGTCCCTTTTGCATTTGCCCCCCCCCTCCTTCTCCCCACACACCGACACCAGATTTCGAGAGTGTGGGGTGGTCTAAGCTTGAGTCCGTCTTTCCATCGACCTCTTCTGCTGGGATGTCCCCCGCCACCCCCCATCCCCATTGATGGTTGCGGATTTCATTCTTAAATTTACCCTTTAAGAAACTGAAGTTTATTTAGCGTTTCCTGGTGCTTATCCCCCCGCCCCAGCACCTAGGTTTCCCCGAAAAGGAAAAAAACTTCTCTTCCAATTGTCCTAACCCATCAGTTGGGGTTCATTGGTGGCGGAGTCACCTTTTTATTCCCTTTTTTCTTTTGTTTACCCACCTCTTGAGTTTTGTGCCAATGCAAACCCCCACCGTTTGACTTTTTTTTTTTTCGTCCGATTTGGTGAAGACCCGGTCGCACTTTTTTTTTGTCTTCCACCCCCACCCCTTTCCCCCTCCCCCCCCCTTTTTTTTTCCATCCCCCCGTAGTCTCAAGGTCCCCGAGAAACGGAACCACCAGGCAAGGCCTCCCTTCGTTGCCAACAGGTATCCCCGATTCTCCTCCCTGAAACGTAAGCATCCGGAAACTACTGACAACAATGATGCGACTGCAGGCCAGATCCCCACTGCTTGATTCCCCCCCCTTCTTCCTTGTGTATGGGCAGTTCCCCCCCCCAGGTGTCAGAACAGATTCCCCACCCCCCCTGAATGCCCGAGGTGTTTGTGTTTTTTTTTTTTTTTTTTTTTTTTTTTTTTTTTTTTTTGTGTTCGCTGGTGCATCTCTTAGCTGGATCCACGATTCCTTCCCCCACGAATTGCTCCAGGGTGGTCCGACAACCCCGTCCTCATGTCTCCGTTCCCTTCCCTTTAACATGAGGGCAGCGCCAAAACCTTTGATGTTCCCCCTTTTTTTTTCATAGAGCAAAAACGACTTTCGCCGCCGCTCAATATCCCTTTTCCATTATTGGCAATTGTGCGCACAACCTCCCCCCCCTTTCCCTTTATCCTTGGGCCGTGTCAGGTTGCCCTTTGTGCTCCCCCCCTCTTCCCCTCCTCATTCCTCTCTACATGTGAACGAGTTCTTGCGATTATCCTTATTTCCGCCCCCCTCAGAGAGGACCGCTTTTTCCCCTTGCACCCATTTTCTTGACATCCCATTCTCCTTCTGTAGCCCTTACACTCCCCAGTTGAATTTGAGCCACCCCAGTTGCCTTCTTTCCCTGTAACCACCCCCCCCTCCTCCGCGCAGGAGAATCTTATCTCTTTTCATTCCCCTCCCCCCCTCCGTTTTTGTTTTTTTTTTTGTTTGAGTGGATTTAGCTTTATAGCTAGCGTCTTTTCGTTTTTCCTTTGATCCATTCCCCCCTCCGGGCGGATCAATGGGCGCTTGTTAATGTCGAACGTTACCAAGTTCCCTGTCTTTCCGTACCCTTTTCCGGGCATTTTTCGTTCTCTGGCTGAAATCCCCTGATTTCTTTGTTCTGTGTCTTGTTAGCTTTTCCCAACCTCTCTTTTTTTCTTCTCTATTTTCCTTGCAGTGTGCTCTTTTCGCCCTCCACCGGCCCACCACCGATCCATCGTCAGAGGTTGGCTTTTTTGTTTTCCGTTTTCCCTATGCCCCTCCTTTCCAGCTCTTTTTTCTTAAGGTCCCTTTTGTCGCTTCGTGTATCACTAAGGACCCATAAACAGTTGTGTTGGCTTACACTACCTTGTTCCCTGCTTATTTTATCCCCTCATGACGGTTTTTCGAACCCCCTTTCCCCCCCCCTTTTCTTCGGTTGGGGATGGTGGTTTTTCCTTTTCTAGTACTTCTTATCCTTGCCAGTCAATGCGTCCCCTTCGTCTTTCCTTTCTTTCTTGTTGCGCTTCCCACCTACCCCCCCCTCCCGTGAGTGTCCTGGCCTTCCCCCCCCAAAGCCGGAATTTTATGGAATGCGGAAAACGTTTCCCCCGTCCATTTCCTTCTGTGCTTCTTCTTTCGCGATTCTTTTCTTACTTCACGGTCCCCTGAGATGGGTAGCATTTTTTCAAAGTGTGTGAACTACGCTTTTTTTTTTGTTGTTCTTCCCTCTGTTTGGTTTTTTTTTTCGTTTTTTCTGCCTCTCCTTACTTGTTGTAATTGGTTGGGTTCCATGTTGGTCCTCTCTCTTTTGCGTGGGGGCGGTAGTTGTCAATTCCTTCGGAGATCCCTGGGAACGGTTTCTGGGTTTTATTTTGATTGGGTCCCGCACCACTTCCCCCTTTGTCCCCCTTCCCCTTTTTTCCTGACCGTGCCCTTCCCCTCTTTTTTCCTTTTCATTTGCCCCACTGATGGTGCGATGGACACGTAGTATCATGAATGTGTTACGGTTTTTCCCTCTTTATGGTCCTAATCACATTTCTGCTCCTACACCCTGCTTCTTATTATTTTCCCGTCCCCTTCTTTCTCGTGAAGAAGGGGTTCAGTGAGCCCCAGAATGTTGTTCGTTTTTGTTCTTGCCCAATTCTTCCTCCTCTTCTCTCCTTCTCTCTTTCCTTCAGACCTCCTGCAAACCGCCCCCCCCTATAGACCCAGCCTTTTTTTTGAGGGTTTTTGTTTCTTTTTTCCTGCCGGGTTTGTTGTGGCAATGGCAACTGTAGCCTTCTTTTTTTATGGTTCGCTTTCCAACCGTTTTTTCTTTCTCTTCTGCCTCTTTTTCCCGGGGTCCGATTTCTAGTGCTCTTCTTTTGATCTGCAAGACAAGTCGCCCCACCACAAGTCTGTTGCACTTAGGTTGGAGGTTTGTCGTCGGGTCACTTTGGTCCTGGTGTCCGAGGCTTTTCCCTTGATCATTGGGAAGTTTTGACCTGGAACCCGTTGGGCATTGAATGTCCCCGGTTTTTCCAGTCTCTTTCCCCTGTCTCACCCTTTTTCTATCCTTAGTTTTTGGAGGAAATGACTTACATGGATAACATACCCTCCGTTTGAATAAAATCTTCCATCGCCCACCCCCCAAGGACCTATCATTCTCTGGAGTTCAATTCCCCCCCCCCCCCTTTTTTTCTCTCTCTTCCTGTTCTAAGGTTGGGGGATACCCCTTGAAAGCGAAGATTCTTGAGCCCCCCTCTTAATTTTTGGGCCTTGCCCTCTCTTCCTCAGCACCCGAGATTCAGGCTTATTTAAACAGGATGACACTGCAGGAAAGTTTTTTGTCCCTTTTTTTTTCCCACCCAAGTGGGGGCCCAGGGCAACCTCCTTCATCTCTTCCCCTGGTTTGTTTTCTCCTCCCCCCTGGGTTCTTTTTAAATTAGTCCTTTTGTACCTGGCGGTTTGTCTTTTGAGGTTTGCCTTCTGGGGACGGGGGACTTTTGGTGTTCTGTCTCGTACGTCTTTCCTTACCCTTAGGTCTGGAAGATGCTCGACCCCAGCCCTACTTTTTCTCATGTATTCCCCTTTTCCGGGACGGGGAATTTTCATTTTATGGAATCTCTCCTTTCCCCCCAGGTCTCCTGCATAGCAGACTCCTTTTACCTAGCAGGTACCGAAAGTTATATCCAGTCATGCAAAACCTTTGGAGTATCGTCCGGGCCCCAGCCCCCCCTTGGTTCTTGGCCCCAGAGTTTTTCCCAACTGTTGATGGATGTGAACTTTGCTGCCTCCGCCTTTGTCTTGTCTAGGTTACGGTTTTATTATTCTTTGATTTTTCTTATATGGTCCCACACAACCTCGCTTCCCGCACCCCCTTTGACCAAATTTGTTATAGGAACTTTCCATTCCCATGGATTTCGCATGCAGATGACTTATTTGCTGCGCTTATCCTCCGTCCCGCTTTGTCCACCCAGTCACGCTTCCATGACGGTGTCCTCTTTTTACGAGGTCAACCTCCCGTCCTGGATTTCCTTTAGTTTTCTTTTCGGAAAACTAGAGTTGACCCTGACTTTGGTCCTTTT
>Ga0179593_1263983_pt1 | contig 12799 bp, 15 predicted proteins | sample CZODoug2_1_08_16_FD_185931 | JGI IMG/M metagenome (GOLD analysis project Ga0179593, IMG submission 185931) | Vadose zone soil fungal communities from Angelo Coast Range Reserve, California, USA - CZODoug2_1_08_16fungal (PacBio error correction) | ecosystem: Environmental > Terrestrial > Soil >... | reverse complement strand
CGTCCTTCCTCACATTGCGTCCCTCTGTGCCGGTCGTTCGAAGAAGCTATCCCTCCTGTTCCAGTATTTTTTTAAAGCCACCCCCTCAGTTTTGCTTGTGATCTTTTCTTCCCTTCCCCCCGCCCCTCCTCTTCCGTGGAGGTAGTTCCCCCCCATTCATGATTTGATACTCTGACCGGTAAGATAGATTCGACAACGTTCATCTCTTCCTCCTCCTAGCGAGTGGACCATCTTTGATGTTTTTCCTTCCCCTCTCTTCTCCTTCGATCGAGAAATGTATCCGAGAAACCTTTCGCCGGGTACGTTTCCCGCCTGGGTCTTCCCCCTCTTTATAGTCACCCTGTCCCTGAAGGCATTTCGCTTTTTCCCTTTCTTGAGCCAGTCACGGATGCTTCCACAGCGCTCAATCATTAGTATTGGCTCAGTGTTTTAGAAAGCTATGAGTCGTCCCCTCCCCATGGGACAATTCACGACAAACTCTTCGGCTCCTTTTCATATGTTTCTCCTTTATTTTAGAGCGGTTAGCAAATATTGGATCATGTAGTCTGAAGCATTTCTCCTTGACTGTCACACGTTCTTGCGGATTCTTCTTCCCTCTCCCCCTTGCCACTTTTGTTCGTGTTGTATACTCCTGGATGCTTGAGTTCCTTACCGCCGCGGAGATAGGTCTTACCCTAGTGTTTTCGACTTTAAGTTCCTTTTCGGATTTTTCACCCTCCTATTTCTTTTCCCCCTTTTAATCTATTCATTACTGGAGGCCCCGAATTTGATAAGTCCCCTTGGTTAATTTTTAGAACCCGCCCATCCTCTTTATCTTTATGACGCGGGGTCAATTCTATTTTTCCCGTCTCTTCCTCCTTGGATTCGTCACACAGAGACGCCCTCCGCAGCTTCCCCTTCGAAGAGAATTGGACATTTGACATTTTTTGAAACCCCCTCGTTTGCCTCAAAGAGTGTAGCGACTGTCCTATATCCAGTCGCGAGCATTGTTTACCTAACGGATTACGTCTCCTGTTTCAATTCTCGCGTCTGCGGTTCCATCCTGTTCTTATTATTCGTTTCCGTCAGGAATCCCTTTCCCCACGCTCTTTTTAGTGGCGTAAAAAGTTATTACCACGTACGACGCTCTGTCCCGCAGCTATTCGTCATTTGCCGTAGAGCCGGCCGCCGATGCAGACGTTCACACTGCCGGTTCTCCCCGAAAATATCATAAGCATTCCCCTCTCTTATCGATGGTTTCCCCTCGGTCGCTGTGGTACCTTCCCCCGCCTGTTTATTCTTTCTCTGTCCCTTCGACTTCTTCTTCGGTGGACTTCTCCGGCATGCCTCCTTGGTCATCATTGCCAGATGGAAGATGATGCCTCCCCGAGGACACTTTATTTGTGCTTTCGCTCCCGGAGCCGGATTGTGCCGTCAACAGCCCCGTAGACACCATATCCTCCTCAGGTTCTTCTTCTGAGACATTCCCTGCCACTTCTGTTCTCTTAAAATATTTTTGCGGAAGCTTAACTCTCCCCTTTACCCTGCCTACTTTCATGCCATCTCTCACCTTTTTTGCGAGAGTTCAAGAGTAAGATCATCAAGTGACCATTTTTTTTGGGCTGCCTTCTTCGAGAGTCAATGGCTTTTTCCGGTCGTTGTATCCTGGATTCTAGCCAAACCTTGCCTGCACCCGCGGTAGGAATACCGATCGCCGCCACGTATTTGAAACCCTCCGAACGTTCTTTCCCTTCTTCTACTTAATTCTTGCAAACTGTTTCGAGCAACCCTCCTTTTCGACGTCTATATGCCCCCTTTTTAAATACTTGCAAGTTCCTGCCCGAATAATGAGATTGGGCCCCTCCTTATAATGTGCTGAACGCCCTTTCGATCTCCTTGTCGCAATCTCCCACGTAAAACGTGATTCCTTATCCCAGGGGTAATATTCACCCCTTTTTTTTTCTACATAATTTACTGCACTAACCTACCGCTGCCCGGTTGCGCGACTGCTTGGCAGTTTCATTTTCTTGGCCACTTTCACAGCCTCCGGGCTGGCTTTCCTGCCTAAATAATTAAGCCAAGTCTTCCCCCTCTTGCCAACTTTTTTAGCTGCGGTCGTCCTGTTTTAGCTTTTCCATCACCTTCAAAGTGCAGGACATACCTACACCCTCGGACTCCTTTTTTTTGGGTTTTCCCGCAACGGGGGTTATCTGTAATCTGATGTTTTTCGTTCCCCTTTTTCCTTTCCCAGCCCGCTAGAGGTTTTGGCCGCTGCGTTTTTTTACTGCCCTTGTGGGGGATCCCGCGAGGTAGAGGAAGATTAAGGACTCCCTTCATCGCAGGTATTTGTCCACTCTTTTCATTCTCCCTGGCTTTGGCCTTCTTGTCTTTTTCCTGCCCCCCCTTTCGGCTCCAGCAGAATTTGTTCCCTGATTTCCTTATCTGCTCGAATTTTTTCCTTGGTCATTCTGAAAAAGAATGTTTGTTTTTTCCCCGGCCCGCCTCTTCCCTTGTGTTTTTTTTTCCTCCCCACCTTCTCGCATACGCCGACTCAGATTCTTGACTTCGCGTTCGCAGCCCCGTTCTTCAACGGATAGAGCCAGTCCGAATTGCGGTGTTACCCTCGCTTCCACTCAACTAGCGTCCTTGTGCTTGCCCACTCGCCTCCTCCTCGCCCCCCTGTGCTGGCAAGAAGGTGGAACTACCTTCTATCTTTGACACAGCCGTCTGGCTTTTCTCTCGAGAGATAGAATCCCATGAAGGACGCGTCCCGCCCTATCCACCTTCTCCCCATTTGGGCTCAGTGTCATTAGGATTCTTCGCTCCCCGCAACTTCCCATATGAAAGAGTCCCTCCCATCTCTCACTCTTTTTGAGTGTTTTTTGAGAGTTGATCTCTGCGCGTATGTTCCAGTACTTTCGGATGCGGGAGCGACCCCCCGCCGCATGTAGGAAGGGACAAGAACTATCTCTTTTCCCTAGTTTTTCCGCTGTTAAGCAGCTGCTCGTGCCTCTGTCCGCCTCCTGTTTTTTTTAACTCTTTCGTTCTCCCCATTCGGCCCAAGTAAAAGGGCTGCTGCTTTCGTTTCGCTGATTGTTAGCCGCTCCACCGTGTGGACTCTTTAATTACAGAATTGCCCTGCCCTCCATGCGTCGAAGTTGATCCCCCTCCTTTGCCCGGAATTTCCGATGGAGTTTACCAAGATCTATTCAGGGTGGTCCTCTTACGTTCTCTAGGCCCGTGTTTTTTTACGCCTTCCACCTTCGATCTTTTTTTTGCCGATCTCGCCGTTTATTCCATGCTTCCTCCGCCCTCGGTCTCCGACTTCTCCTCTCCCTCGACCTCCTCTTCTTGGTTCGCTTCCCCGACACCCCCCCAATGGGCGGACGCCCTGCCGGTCAAACCGTCCACGAGGGACCAATGGGCGCTTCTTATTGTCCTCCTGTATTTGATGCGTGTCTTCCACCCAACCCCTCTGCTCGGCACAGGGCTCCATAGACATCCGGGCGCTTGCAAATAAACTTGAGATTCCTGAAGAGAGAGGGCTCCCCTGTGCTCTGTTTTTTTTGGTCCGCACTCCTTCACCGTACCAGTCTTCCCCCTCTGACTTTTCCCTCCTGTCCTTTTTCCTCGTTTAACATTATGTGATTTTTTGGTCCCAGCGAGCGCTTTGACGATTAATCGCAAAAACAGCTATCCCCCTCTTTTCGGCGGGTCCCACACTGCCCCTTGCTCTTCCTCTGTCCCCCTCGGATCCTTTTTTTTCCCACTTCCCCTTCCTCCGGGTTTCTTTTTTCCGCTGCTGGCTTTCGATCGATTTCAGAGACCGGATACTTACGGTACCTTATGGTTCCTTGGGACCTCTCCTGTATTCAGTATTTCGCCCCTTGCGAGCGTCCAAGTGTCTGGTCTCCCACGCTCCCCTGTTCCCTTCATCACTTCCCTGGGGGCTTTTCTACATTGGTGGGAGAGAAGCATGCGTGTTCCCCGTGCGTGGAAGTGCTTAGTCCTCAGACCCTTTCCTTTTCGATCCCCCTCCCCTCCTCCACCGCTCCTGCTGTACTGTGTCGTTTCTCAGTGTTCCCCTGCTCACACGTTTTTCCGCGCATTTTATGATGTTTACGGGAGCGCAAGATTTACGTTTTTAGGACGTTTGACTAGCCACCTTTCTAGAAATCCTCTCTCCTCTACTCCGCGGTGGATTGACAGTTCTTGTTCTTCCTGTCCCCCCTTTGAGATTGTCTTCGCATCCTACCAGGCCTGTAGAGGATTGTCCCTTGATCCAATAGAACACCTTCTTCTTTTCTCCGCTGATTTTTTAGGTCGCGTTTCGACGCCTCTTCGTTCCATGCTCGACCGCCGTATTTTTTTGAAATTGTCTTTTTTCGTCGACGGCTTTAAACAGCGACACCTCGATTGGATAGAGCTGTTATTTTTCTCCCCCTTCCTGTAAAGCAGATCTCAGGATCAGTTTCCCCTGCCCCCCCTCTTTTTTCCTCTCTTTGTTTGGGTCTGGATGTGGTTTAGGCTTTTTTCAGCAAGCCACCTCAGAGTGCCGCGGTGTGTTTTTCCGAATACCCGTTTTCTCTCCCGCTGGTACGCGCCCATTTCAGCCGTAGCTGCGCGGACTTTTCTTGCGCCCCTTCCCCGGGAAGTATCCCCTTCCTGCTGACCGTTTGTCACCCCCAGCCCCCCCCCCCCCCCCCGTTTTCGTGAGCGGGCGCTGTTTTTTTCTCCACAGCGCCCTTGTCTCATTCCGATCAACTTCCAGTGGTTTTGTTTTTTTTTTTTTTTTTTTTTTTTTTTTTTTTTGTTTTTTTTTTTTTTGGGGGATGTTTTGTTTTTTTCTTTCTTTTCTTCTTTGGGTTGTTTTTTTTTTTTTTTTTTTATTTTTTTTTTTTTTTTTGTTTCTTTTTCTGTTTTTTTTTTTTTTTTTTTTTTTTTTTTTTTCTTTTGTGTTTTTTTTTTTTTTTTTTTTTTTTTCTTTTTTTTTTTTTTTTTTTCTTGTTATATTTTTTTTTTTTTTTTTTCTTTCTTTTTTTTTGATTTTTTTTCTTTTTTTTTTTTTTCTTGTTTTTGTTTTTTTTTTTTCTTTCTTTGATTTTTTTTTTTATTTTTTTTTTTTTTTGTTTTTTTTTTTTGTATTTTTGTTTTTTTTTTTTTTTTTTTTTTTTTTTTTTTTTGGTCCTTTTTTTTTTTTTTTTTTTTTTTTTTTTTTTTTTTTTTTTTTTTTTTTTTTTTTTTTTTTTTGTCTTTTGGATTTATTTTTTTTTTTTTTTTTTTTTTTTTTTTTTTTTTGTTTTTTTTCTTTTTTTTTTTGGTTTTTTTTTTTTCTGCACGTCATGTCCCTTCGTTGTTTTTGGAAACCCCGGCTCGTACGTATGTCCTCTTTTCCTTTTTCTCTAATACTAAGCGTTTTTTTTCTTTTTTTTTTTTTTTTTTTCCCCATCGACCCTCCCATCTTGTACCCCCTTCTCCTCCTCCCGGCTTCGCCCCTCGGGCGGGTTTCTTGATAATAATTATGTTTCATTTACGCTCCGATGCAAAGGAACAGGGTGATATATACCTCTTCCCTTTCCCCTTTCTAGGAGATCCCCTGACAGCGTCTCCCTCCACTCTGCCCCCAACCTTGCGAGTGAACCTTGCTTAGCGCGAATGTTTGGAGCACCACCCTTCCAAACGGAAGACTTGAATTTTTTTGCTGGATTCTTTAAACACATTACCGATCTCGGTCGACTGACACTATTCCTTTTTGCCTTACGCCAATCGTGAGATAGGAGATCGCGTTCGGCGTCGAAATTTGAAACGTCTCCTGCCCTCCTCTTATGCCCTGATGAAGCAGCCCCTCTGATGATCTTTCCCTCCTTTAATTTTTTTCTTCTCCTCAGTCGACCCATGTATTCTCTTCAGCGGTTCGTGACCCCCCTCCCCTGCGGCACCATTAACCCTGACTTGAAGGTTTTTTCCTTTCCAATTTGCTCTTCTCCTTGCCGTCCCTAGTAACTTTCCTCCCCCCATCATTAAATGGTTATCAAACAAACTGCATTCCTGGGTTGCTGTGGAAGACAGGACCCTTCCTCTTTCCTCCCACGAAGGGTTTTTGATGTGATCGGCTACTCCCCTTCCTCCACATGCCTCCAGGGGGAGTTACGCGGATTGAGCACCTCATCCCCTCTGTTTTTTTCTGAGAGAGGCATCCCCTCTTAACCTTCCATGTCGTCCTCCGCTTCTGACTTTTCTCGCTCCCGCTTTGCCGCCAACAAGATTGGAGACCAATTAAATCCCGCATGAGCGCCTGAAGGATAGGACCGTTTCTCCCCCCCGCCAATTTGCTTTGTATTGGTTTGCCCCCTCCTCTTTGACTCCTTCGACGGCAGCCGCCCCCCTTTCTTTTGAAGATCATCTCGATTTTGTCGATGCCTTCTTTTTTGTCTCGCTTTCGATATATAAGACGCTCTCTTCCCAGGTATTCTTATTCCGGTTCCCCCTCCAGATGATGAATCTAATCCCTGCTGTCCTTGACCCCTCTTTTCATTGACGCTTCAACTTGCCTCGTCCTAGTTCGTACTCTCGTCCTCTCCCATTCCCCGTGGTCTGGCCGTGTTCATCAGAGTAATGTGTTCGGGACAAGGACGCTTTTCGTCCCTTTTATTTTTTTGGGCAAGCCCAGCTTTTCCTGCCTGGCCATTTTCCTTACCATTGTGCGCTCCTCAGCCGAGTGAGCACTGCCCGTTTTTGGCATAGTTCATTTTTTACTTTGGAACAGTTCAGATCTTCTCAGCTACTTCGAGAGCACGTTTTCTTTTAATGTGATCTATTCTCTGGATGTTCACTCTACGTGTGCTTGACGATGTAGAACGCCGTTTTGAGGTCGAGAGAATTCCGTTTTTTTCGCGATTCTTGACCCCCATGAGTAGTCATTCTTCCCCCGAAATACTGCCGATGATGAAAGTTTTTCGCAACTCCTCTTTCATTTAAAACCACAGTCCCCCTCCCTTCTTTTCCTGATAGAGCACTCGGTCAAGGGCCACGAGAGGAGATGGCGAGAAATTCCCACGTCCTCCTCGCGAACGCTGGTGGTTGCGTCGTTCCCCCGTTCCCTCACCCTCCTTTCCGCCTCAAGTTCTGTTCACCCCGCTGTTTCTGCTTGTCATCTACTGGCTGTGGTCCTCCCAGTCTGGACATCCTCTTTGAGCGAACTGTCTTCCTTTTCTTTTTTTTTCGGCACGTTCGGCCTGACTTTCCCACCCCCTCCCCCCCCTGACCCGTGCGTCACTCCGACTTTGTGGTTGTGACTCGCCGCCTGCCGAGTATGCTGCCAGTTACCATCCCACGATAAGCATACCTCAGTCGGTCTTTCCTTCTTTTCTTTCCGTCCTCCCTTGCCTCATTTCCTTTTCCCTTTCCTCTAGGGGTTGCCTTACGACCCTGCGCAGGTCGTTTCCCTTAATGCAACAAGTCCTTTTTCTATTCTACTGTGTGCTATCTCGACAGACTCTTTTTTATGGTAACCTCCGCCCATGTAGTTGTTGGTTTCCCAGTCCAGTGATCCATGAATTGCAGTTTTCCTCTCCCTTCCCCTTCATGATTCCTCGACCCCTCGTTCCTTCTCTTTTTCTCGTTTCAGAAGTCTTTCATTAGTCTCCCCTCCTTTCCTGAGGTTAGTTTTCGCCCCCCGAGGACCCTCGCAGGACCCTTCTGTTTTTCAGATCATCTGATCTTTCATGTGTTCGGTCAAGCCCCTTATTTAAGGAAACTGACCCCCTCCTTTTGAAAGATTCGCCCTCTGCTCTCTCCCACTCTTCCAACATAGAAACGGATTACGTCTCTGCCTTTCCGCCTGCCGAAGATCTCTTTTTTACGAAGATAGTCAATGCCCCTCCCCCCAGTTTAGAGTTAATAATAGATTGGTCTAACATCCTTTAGACCTTTTCTTGACCTTTCTAATTCTCAGCCCCAACCTCCGGTCAGACGCTCACCACCCTCCTTATAAAGAACATCCTCGCCCCACCTATGTTCAGCCTGATAATTTGTGCCCTCTTGCTTCTCGTTTCCATTTCTTCCCTCCTTTCACCCGTTAGGGGCGAAAACGGCACCCTTCATCATGCAGGGTTTGATGCCTATCTAGCTCAAGGCGGAGTGTCATCCCTTTTCTCAGATAGAGAACCGTTTCAATCCCTCCTTCACCCTTCGGATCTCGTACTTCCTTCTTCAAATGGGTTCGATTTTTCGTCTTGCCGACCGATGCTGCTTTTACGCATCCTGCTTTTTGGTAAGAAATGGTGAACCCTCCTATTTTCCCTTCCTATTCTCCAATTTCTATCTCCCCTTTCATCCTTCCTTCCTCGCTTCGTTTTTGCAAAGGGGGTATTAGGTTTTTAAATTTAGGTCTTTTATCCCGAACGGTCTTTCTTGAATGGAGATTGATACTACTGTATTTCCTTCCTTCCATCCTGTTATCGACGCACGTCGGCCCTGCTTCCACACCACGCATAGGCCTGTCGACCTCGTTCCTTCCACGGATCATAAAGTCCACACAGTTTGAATTGGACATATCGCAGCCCCTCTTTTTCTTAAACGTTCTCTGGCTCATATTTCGTTTCCCGTGCCTTTTCTTCAATCATCACTTAACCTCGGGCTGTTCCCCCACCTCCGACGCCTGTGAAGGAACTTCATTTTTTTCTAAGAGCATCGCAACCTCTCGGGTTCTCTTCTTTACGCCTCTCATCTCTCCCCTCCGACGAGGTATAATCACACTCCCCCCGTCCAATAGATATTGTGGGAAATTTGTTAGTTCTCAGACTCCCGGTAAAATAGAATGTAAGGGTAAAGCCTCTCCTTCTTTCCTTTCTCCCTCCTCCTACCTTTTTTTTCTCGATACTTTCGTAGTCTTTCAATTACATTTCGTTTTAGGACATTTTTCTTTCTCCCTCAGAGTTCCTGTCCTATCCTTGTAACCTCTCTTTTTGAGTTTCCTGGTTTTTTTGTTTTTTTTTTTTTTTTTTTTTTTTTTTTTTTTCTTTTTTTTTGGGTCTTTATGGGGTTGGGTTTTTTTATTGGAGTGGGTTTGTGGTATTGGGGTTTGTTTTTTGTGTTTTTTTCTTTTTCACGCGCCTTTGGTTATGCATTTCTCCGCCTTCTTTCTGCGCTGATTTTGTTCTATACTCTGTTCTGTTAGGACTTCCGTCCCACAATGCTGGCGGTCGTCCTTATATCCGGTAAGTAGCCTTTCACTTTTGTTTTTTCCTCAATCTATGCAGTTGATCGTGGCTGCGATCCTAATTCTGATCGTCTCACGATCTTCAGGCTATCCGACGTTCTCTCTTTTCTGAGTTTTGACGCCTTCCTCACAACATCCTTGTTTGCCATTCAGAAGCAGTAAGGACCTTCTTTTCCTCCCAAGGCGACCTGGCTCTTGCAAACTACCACATTTCTTCTTCTCTTCTAAATGGCGTTCCCCCTTTTTTCATGCCAGCCGTTGACAGTCTCTATTCCCCTTAAGATGCGAGCATTTCCCCTTCTCGTAAGATAGAGCTTACACCCCCCCCATTCCCCTTCTACACCCTTTATAGGTGAGCAAATGGTTACCTCACAAGCACAGGGATGTCTTTACGATTTGCCCTCCCTTATGAAGAAGATAGATTCCGTCCGGTTTTTCTTCTTCCTTCACCTTTCTTTTCTGTCCTCTCCCCCCCTATCTCCTCTACTCTGGCCTACCTGCCTTTAAATACTCCAGCTTCTACTGTGGTACTTTCTTTTTCCCTCATCTTTCTTCCCTCTACCTATCCCCCTCACCTAGCAACCATCCTCCCTCAGGACGCTGCCCCCCGCTTCTTTTGGGATATGCCTTTTGTTGACAGGAAACTGCTCGCCGGTTCCTTTTCCTCTTAGCGGGAAACCTTTCCTATATCCATCGTCCCCAGCTCTTGAATTTTATCCCCCCGGTCTATTCAAATCACCGGGGTCATGATATGAGGTCACCTGTCTCTAGGTAGAAAAATTTTTCCCTCTCCCCCCATCCAGACTTCCCTTCATATCCCTAGGAACGGGCGATGTTGCGTCCTTTCTCTTGTTTTTTTTCCTCGGCCGCTTTAGGGAATGCTGAAGCTTTTCCGCTTTTGACGCAATGTCTCTTGTGTCAAACCGTCCTTTAGATGTATTACCTTTTCCCTCACCGAGCACGCGCCCTTCCTTCAAGCTTATGCGGTCGGCCCTCTCGTACCTTTCTCAGGCTCTTTCCAGAAAGAAAAAGATGTGTCAAGTCCCGCTCGATTTACCCCTACCTTTCTTGACGTCCTTCGTGGAGAATCATTCCTCTGTCGTCGGTCCGAATAAATTCTTGTGTGAGTTCCCTCTTCGGACCCCCCTTTTTCTTCTTTGTTTGCGCATGAGCATGCCTCGGTCGAGTTTAGAAGTTCAGTGCGGCCTGTCTATGAAATATTGAGAAGTTCTATAACTAGGGGCAAGGGTATCTCCTGAGGGTCCAGCCTTCCCACCCCCCCCTCTTCTAGTCAAAATTCCCCGCCTCATCTCTCACCCCTTATCGCCCCTTCTGTTCTCGTACGATCGGTTGTCGGCTCCCTATCCCACAACACCCCCTCCCACTCTCGTCAGATACCTCCCCCATTCCCCGCGCCTCCTCCCACTAACCCCTCTTCTCTTCCCCCCCCCTCCCTCCTTCTACCCCCCTCTCCCAAACCCAACTCTCCTCTCTTGCCCCTTCTGTCAGTCTCATCTCCCGCTAGGACCTCTTTTCCTCATTTTTCCTCAAGCCCGACTCGACTTCTCTCCCAACATACCTCTCCTCACCTCGCACCTTGCCCGACTTTACGTGCAAGATCCCCGCTTCATCCCCTCCCTATACCGCTCCCCGTGGCATAGACCACGAAAAGGACCCTCCCCCCCCTCGCTCATACCCCCTCCCCTTCCCACCCGCCCCGGTAACCCCGCCCTTCCCACAGCCTCCTACAGCACCCGAGAACCACCACTACTCCCCCCCTCTACTAGCTTGTTACCACCCCTTAAATCCGTCCATTCGACTCCCCCTCGTCCCCACCCTTGCCTTTCCATCCTATCCCCGCTTTTACCCCCCTAGTATCTCTGCCATCGTTGTCTTTTCGCACACTCACCCACCCAGCCTCCCCCCCCCCATCCTCATCCCCGTCCACCAAACCACCTATCTCCCCATCCCTCTCCCTCTCCCCCCTTCCCTCTCTCTCACTCGGCTATCTCAACTCGCTCAATCACTCCCCGTCGCCATTCCCACCTTGATGCGTTTCCCCCTCATCCCTTCCTAACTCGCCCCCCCTCCCGCACCCCGCCACGCCCCTCGTAGGTGGATCCCGACCTCCTTCCCTATCTCCCTCGTTACCTCCCCCCCACCTCTCCCCTCCTCTCCGCACCGCCCCACACCTCTCCCTGCCGTTACCTTTATTTACCCAGTCCCCTCCCCTCCCCTCCATCCCTTTCAGCATCTTCCCTCAGCGTTGTTTCCCACCGGCCCCCCTGAAACCTGCCCCCCACCCTTCCCCTCGGCCAATCTTTTTAACCCTTGCACGCCAACATCTCGGCCCGCACCTTCACCTCCAACTCGGTTTATTACCACCTTCCTGCCTCCCCCCTCCCCCCTACCGCCTTCTCGTTGCTGATTCCTAACCAATAAGCACTTTATGGTGTTGGGTACCCCCCGTCGATTCTTTCATCCCCCATCTACTAAATCGAAGTTCGCTCAATGTTTTCTTTTAGAAGGATAGGTGCCCTTCATCGGCTTTTTTCGAAAAAAGGAAGACTTCGTTCCCTCGCCTCCTTTCTGGGAAGCCCCGCCCTCCACCACTCTCTTGACCCCTCCTTCTGTCTTCTCTTTGCCGACATGATTCTTCTCCAGCAGAGCTGGTTTCCCATCCCTTGGTTTGCAGATGGAGAGTACTTCTCTTCGATCTACAAAGAGAGTCTAGTGTCTGCGGTTGATGTTGTTTCGTTTTTTTCCCCTCCAGCACCAAAAGGGACGCTCGCCTTCTGAGAGGAAGCGCTATTTTTTCTGTAGGTCTCATAAAGAGAATAGGGCCCACTTCCTCCCTTGGACGCTCAGGCACTTGACTTTGCTTTGAGTTCTACTAAGACAGTTGGTTCCCCCCCCCGTCAAACGGGTCATATTCCTAGATGAGTGATATCTGAGCGGTCCGCAGCCCTCCCAAGGTCTTTAAAACAGGTCCATCCTTCCCCCCCTTCCCTTCACAGCTCGATGTCGGCTAAAGTATGATTTATGCGAGGCGAACCTGAAACGTCAGATGCTCTCTACAGCTCTACTGGAACGGTTTCCCCCCGAGCCCTCTCCCGTTCGACATGTCTATTCACAAAAGGGCAGTTTATATTCTTCTATTGCCGATGCCTCCATTGCACCTTCCCACCTCACAAGATTGGTAGTTTCTGCCCATAAAGGTCTCTTACATCTTTTCTTCATGTTTCTGCCCCATCCCTCGATGAAGGCCACTGAGCTTATCTCGTCGACAGGCACCGTTTTCCCATTGAAAAGGAAAGGTCTTCTTTGATGATTCCCTGTCTTTTCCAGGAGCGTTTCCCCGACGGCACCATTGACCTCTCCCGGATTCGGAGATTCTCCAGAACGACAAATTCCGTTCGCCAGCAGTTTTTTTCTTTATCCTGTTCGCTTCCTTGCAGCTCTTCGGATAACCCCCCCAGATTTTTCTTCCTCCCCGCTGAGCTTTTTCGTTGAAGACTTTCATGTCCCAACCCTCCCTCTGATTGATTTCCTGACTTTTCCTCCTCTAGAGGAGACTTGTATTTTAATGTTTGATGCGGG
>Ga0179593_1525231_pt1 | contig 12800 bp, 11 predicted proteins | sample CZODoug2_1_08_16_FD_185931 | JGI IMG/M metagenome (GOLD analysis project Ga0179593, IMG submission 185931) | Vadose zone soil fungal communities from Angelo Coast Range Reserve, California, USA - CZODoug2_1_08_16fungal (PacBio error correction) | ecosystem: Environmental > Terrestrial > Soil >... | reverse complement strand
CCGCCCTTAAGTGCCGCTCCCCACCGATATGAAAGTTGTCAGCGGGGAGAGTTCGCCTTTGAAGATCAAGGACCGCGAACTTCCGTCGCGAGGCCGCCGTGCCTTTTCCCACCTCCCCTTTGAGATCACTCTCCTGAAATCCTGGGATTTTTCTGACGTCGCGCGTCCCTTCTCCTTCGGTGCGGATCTGTTCGGGGCGAGGGAACGGCCGATCTCTTGAACCGATCGTCCCTCCAGATCAGTCCTCCTTTTTCCAGTGTTTCCAGGTGAAGGCGGCATCCCCTCTTTTTTATCGGTCGTCCCCTGCGCACGATGCTTTGGTGGGTTTCGCGCCTGGCAGTTTCGTCATCAAGTCTTCTTTCCGTTCGATCGTCCCCCTTCCGTATCTCGTGGTCAGCTGTTAAAACACGGATTTTTTTAAGAAGCGCGCCGAATTTTCCTCTTGCCAAAGCCAACCCTTGGCGACTTCACCTATTCCCCCCTTCCCTCCTTTTTTGTACGGCTTTTTTTGGGGGGGGGGTTTGTTTTTTTTTTGGTTTTTTTGGGTTTTGTTTTTTGGGGGGGGTGTTTGGGTTCGCAGACCCCTCTGGCACCGCGATGTGGAATTTTTTTCTTCAAGATCCCCTCCTGGGCGCAATCTCCCTTTTCTTTGCTGTGGCGTTCTCCCTTGAACCCCTTGCGGCGCGGCCTTTTTTTTTGAAGGAGGGAGCGTTTTATGGAGATAGCTACTGAGAAACTTCCTACGCGGGACCTTTCAAGGATTGCTCTCGAACCCTCTTTTTCGCATTTGTCGGCCTCCTGACCGCCGCAGATCTTCCCCTTACAATGCACGATTTCAAAGGTGCCCGCGAAGATGTTCTTTTCTTTTCTCGCGAATACTTCTTCCTGCAGCAATACCACTATTCCCTTCTTTCTTTTTTAACGCGATCGCCACCAGCCCCCCTGGTCGAAGAGGCCGTCCATTTCCCCGCATGGAGACGCCATCTTTTCGCGCAACTTCTCAAGATCTCCTTTTTTCTTAAAACACCCTCTCCCTGTCGACCCTTTTCCCGTGTGTCTTTTCCTTTTCCTCTTGCTTGAACCCCCCCCTTTGGGAAGGAATCCTTACTTTAGGATGCGGACTTCTTTTTTTCCAATCCCGAAAGAGTTTTTCTTCGGCCTTTTCAGGACGTCACTTGCGCGCCCCCCCCATCTTCCCGGTTCATAGACCCGAGGACTATCTCTCGCTCCCGACGCCCGATGATTTTCCTTTGTCGGAGCCCCTCACTGGACCCCCGTACTTCGCCTCTCCAACGCTCTGATATTGAGGGTAGAGAGTTCCCCTCGTGCCTCGGCCTGCCCATTGTGTGCCCCCTTTTCTTCGAACATTCCTTTAGAAGTAGAGCGTTTTTCTTGACTCCCTGCGATTCGCCACTTGGAATAGTCCTACATGGCCATGAATTGACTTTATTTTTTCCTGGCGTCCCGAGATCTCTTCCCCGCCGCCCTTTCCCCTAATCTTCGGTTACCCCCCCTTCCTGATTGCGCGCTGTCCGGTCCATAATAGACCTTCTTTCCAGCTCAAAAAGGGCAGCCATTTTCCGATTCGCATGACCCTTTCCCAATATACTCCCCCTCCGGTTCGGTCAATACTCCTCCCGAATTTCTTCCTAATTTTTCTTCCTCCAGAAGAGTGCCGTGGCCTGCCGGGAGATCCCCTTTTCCCTTTGGGGATTCCGGTTCAATCGATTTCCTCTAGTAGTTCTGCTCCTTCTTAGCGGTTTGGACTGGAAACCCAGGCACCGTTTTTTTCTTTTTGCCCAAGATCTCCTTTCAAAGCTTCCCTGAGCGCCTTCCCAAAGTCCCCTCCCTATGGCGGGCGCGGTGTGTTTTCGTGGCCGGGGACGGCAACTTTAGGTTACCAGTGGACGGTCGGCCGCTTCTCCCTTCCCCCGCCGCTGCCCACAAGAAGCTCGCCCCCACTGTTGTTCCCCTTTTTCCCCCTCCGGTCGAGGACCCCCATGTGCCGTGAACGGTGGATGCCACTATTGATGACTTCGACTTACCGGTTTCCCCCCTTTGGCTTTCGCCACCCAGAACTCTACTTCGTTCTTTCCTCACAAAAATTTTTTTTTGGAAGTAGGAGTGCTCCAGGGCGCACCTGTCTCGGCGATTTTGACGCTTCACTAACCTTCCCCCGACGCTGCTCCCCTTCCCCCTCGAAAGCGCCAGATTGAGCAGGACGCATTAGAATAGAGATCCTTGGGAATCTTTCCGAGCGACCCCTTGGACGCGCCTGAGAATATCTGCGCAGCATCATAAGAAGCGCCCTCTCCCTAGATGGACTTTTTTTCCACCCGGCCGATTCTGACGTCCCTCCTTTTCCGCGATCCTGTCTGGAGTTGATCGGACCGAGGTGAAAACGGCCCGTGAAGATTCCCCGGGACTTTGTCTGCTCGCTCTTGCCGTACAAGACTCCCCCCCCTTCCTCAACCAAGCTGGCCATCTGCGAACCGGCCTAAGTCGATCACAGTTTCTCTCCCCCCCCTCTAGAAGTCCCCCATTTTGCGTATGTGCTGCCCCTTCCGGCTCGGTGTTCCCACTGCTGCCGCCCGACATTCCTCCGGCCATTACCCGATGTGCCCGCCTTCGTGAGAGTCTTCCGTTCCGATCGACGTCCCCCCTTTCGGTGATGTCTTTCCCTCTTTCGGTCCCCAGTCGAGCGCTGCCCTCGATCTCCCCCCGCCCGCGAATCCTGATCAAACGATTGGACTTCGTCTTTTAGACAACCCGCCCACCCCCCCTAAAGGAGTAGACCCTGTCTTGCGAATTAAGAAGACTATTTGTAGCCTTTTTTTTTTCGGGAGTTCATGGGTTTAGTCCTTTGTCGGAGCCCGAGTTCAAGAGGTCTCTCTTAATACACCTTTTCACGGTGCAGCTCCCTACTTTCCAGAGGGTGGTCGCTCTCTCCCTGGCTTTCTATCCCTTTTTCCTCCCCCGCGCGTCATTTCCTTGTCAGCGATTCCACAGTTCCGACTTCTTTCCTTCTTAAACTCTCTAAAGAGCCTTTTGGAGCGCAGGCTCTAGGTCTTTTTCTTTCCCCCTACCGTTTCCCCCCCTGCTCCAAGCAGGTCCATCCGTGATTTTTTCCCTCTCAACGATTGATTCCCCTTTTTTTCAAAGAAGAGCGCGTCGTGGCTTTCTTCATCAATATAGGAAAGGTTGGTGAGGGGCAAGTTTGTGCTTTTTTTCTCTTCCCTGTTCCCCCTCTTCCCCCTCCTCCGGTGTGTTGGTGCTGTCGAGATTTTTTCCATATCCTTCTTTTCTATCAGAACACACGTGGAACCCCGTCACCGGGAAAGATATTGATGAAGACAGTGCCACGACAGCGAGTTCCTGACCGTTCGGAGGGCTAGCTTCGGACTTTCTCTTTCTTTTTTCTCTGCTGGAGCGTTTTTCTTCCCCTCTAGTGAGATGGAGTGAACACGGTAGCGAATCCGCCTCGATTGAAGCACTTTTTTTTCTACAAGGATATTCTCTCAAAGCGCCAAGTCCGACCTGGCCGCGAGTTTCCCTGAAAAGAAGCCTCGGAGCGCGGTTTTTCCTTAAAGCCGACAGTCTCGACCACAATCTTCTTCACCCAGACCTTCTTTGATCATCCAAGCTTGACCTTCCGGCGCTTCCCGACTGAATCGAGAAGCGACATGACCATTCCCCCTTTTCTCATCTCTTCTCTTTGATCAGATTTCCTCACCGAACTTTTTTCCTTCCGGCGTTTGTTTTGTTTGCGACATGGCAATCCGGAAGCTGTCGAAAATAGTTTCTCTTTTCCTAGGTCTTCGTGAGTTCCCGGGGGACCCGAGATAGACACGCTGACCCCCCCTCCGAAATTGACGTTCCTCACGAGTCACGGTGGTTTCCGTCGAGCGGAAAGCTGACCGGGCCCGAAAAAGGCATTCGTTGACGATCTTGGTGGATCCCCCCGGGGTTTAGAAGTGAGAACACCCTTCTTCTGGGCGTCTCCGATGGTGCCTGTCAGGGAAGCTGCCCCGTTCTCTTCATTATGGAAGGGTCGTCATGTGCGCAAGCTTCCTTTTCCCGTGGATCGTTCCTTCATCGTCCTTTTCTTCGCCAGTCGCCCGGTCTTTCAATCGCCGGTGTGCCCCCCGTGGTTTTCCGACCGACAGGGTTGCGCGGGACAACTTCCTTCCCCTTTTCGAGATACCCTCCGGTGCTTCTCCCCTTCTTCCTCTCTGGTTTTTTTCTTTGAGGACATCAAAGTTCTCGGACGCGGCAGCCTGCGCTCTCCCCTTGCCCCCCACCAATGTCTTCGCCTGCTCCATTTTTGCCTGGTTGTTCTCTCTACAGCTTGTTGTTTTTTTGGTTAAAGCAGGGTTCCTTTTCGCCGCAGATTCCTCGCCCTAAGTTTCCTTTTTCTCTCGACTTTTTGCTGGACTTTTGCTGTTACTTCTTCCGGTCGCTTGGCTGTTGGAACTTGTTCCTTCCTATCAGAGGCCAGTGGTAGTCGCCGTCATCAATATTTCCCCCTCCCTCGCCCTCTTTTCCGAGACCGCTCTATCGGACCTTCCCCCTCTTCGGATTCTTTGGTTTTTTTTTAGGCACATAGGCACTTTCTACTCGATGAAGTCGGACGACACCGCACAGTGGTAAACGAAACCTTTCCTCGGGCTTTCTAGCAAGCCCCTGCCGCCATCTCCCCCCCTCTTTCTCTTGGCGTTCCAGCGCCCCGGCATGGCCTTCTGTGTAGATTGACGTTGCTGGCCGGCAATCTCGTTTGACGCCTTCTCCTCCCCCCAACCGCTGCTTTAACTATGAGTCCCTCTTCTCTTGCCCCGGAACAACGCGCTCGGCTTACATGGTGATCTCACGGACCAGTTTCACCGTTCTCGGTAGGAGTACCCTTATCCATGTTTGGGGCAGCGCTTGCTTGACCGACCTTTTCTTCCCTATTGACGAAAAGTCCTTTCCTGCTAAATCGTCATGGCTGACTTTCGCAAGGGCAAGACGTTGTCTAGGATTCCTTCCCTCCTTGAACGGCCGGTATCTTTCAAGCCGTCTTGATTCTCTCTTTTCTTCTCAAGGAGCAAGCAGGTCTTCTTGATTCGATGAAGCCCAGCTGGGAGTTTTATCGCCCTGCCTGAAGTTTTTTTGACAGGCCTTCCTTCCCAGAGACCAGATCTGTCCCCTCCTCCCTTGGCAAAAAATTCCCTAGGACTCCAAGATTTAAATTCCCCGCAAGATTCGCTTTATTCTGAACACGGCGGCCGACCTTGTCTTTCTTCCGGCGGGGGATACGAACTTCCTCTCATCGCTATTTGTCGAAGACATTCCAAGAGAACTCCTACACCGGGTTTCCTGCCCCTATTCTTCTTCTCTCCCTCGGCGTGCTCGCTCTAGGATTGATCAAGTCGCAGCCGCTTTCCTGTATTCCTGATCCTTTTCTCCCGCTCCTTCCCACGACCCCAGGTTCCTCCTTTTCCTGAACCATGTGGTGTGGTTGTTGCGGTTGTTTCTCCCCCCGAATATCGGGACGCTCTGAATAATTGCGTCGCACCTTTTTTCTTTGTTTCCTGCCTTTTTGCGACGGCGTCCCAGCAACCTCTCTCCTCTTTTTTTTTTTCGGCGGCATCACTTGTTTGATCGCTCTTCCAGGAAGAGCCAGGATCGGGAGCGTGAACTTTTTCCCGGCATTGATCCTCTTCTGAGCCGTTTTTTATCGGTGCTCCCCCCCCTGCGAACCATTGTCTTCTATGTTAGGGTAGCCATTGCTCCGAAGTCGGAAAATGTACTTCCCCTTTCACTTGCGTCTTCCCCTCTTCCCGTCCGCAAAACCCCCCGCCTTCACCTTTCTTCCCGACCAAGTCCTGTTGTAAGATGCCAGCACATCGTTGAACGATCAGATTTGCCCCGGTCACGGAAAATCTTTTTTATGCTTCCCCCCCATTTTTTTTTTTTTCCCTCCCCAAAGATGTTTCTCTTCAGTACGAGATCGTTTTAGGTGAATTAGCACGGGGGGTTGGCAAGCCAAGACTTCCGAGCGTCTTCTTCCTTCTTTCACGAAATTTCACTTCCCTTGCTTTTCTCTCTCCTCTTTTGGTGAAATCTTTGAAGAGCGAACCTCGGCCGTTCTGAATGCCGTTTTATGACGAAATTTCCCTGTAAGCAGTGATCTCCGCGCTTCCCTTCCTTGTTACGCCGATTGATAAGCAGGCACTGCCGTGTTCGCCCATTTGACACGCTTCCCGATGCGGGTCAAGATATGCGCTTTTCTTATCCCGGACATTTCGAAAAGAAGTGCGTTCTCAGGATTGACTCCTCCTTTGGCAAATAACCTTCCCCTGCAGGACTCTTCCCCCTTGACCTTGGACCATATTGGCCCCTTGCGGTTCATGCGCTTTCCCTTTCTTTTCCTTGATCTTCTTTCCGTTCCCCCCCTTCGACAGATTGCTCAAAGATCAATATCGGTTTTTGAGATCATCTCTCCGTAAGGAGGAGGAATCCTCCGTTGTTGTTGTGCTCTTTCTTTCCGAGGATTCTCAAAAACCTCCTGAAATTTTTATTGGTCTCCTCTTTTCGGACTAGAAGATCAAGGACTCGTTCCCGTGAGAGATGAAGACGTGGCCCGGGCCAATGTAAGGGTGACTACGAGCATAGTAGTTTTTTTTTCTTCCTGGGGATCCTCCTGGCAGGCACGTGTTATCTTTTTCCCCTTTTTCACGTCGATCTCTTGTACCCCTTTCCTCCAAGATCAGAACGGCTCTTCAAAACGTTCAGTGGTCGATTCCTGCCCCCGGGAAGGCTTTCTTCCCGGGCAGGATCCCGCGCTGCTATGGCTTATTTTCGACTTGGGCAGTTCTTTCTTCGGCATTCACGCCGCTGCCGTTCGTCCCTGATTGCAAACAACTAGTCGCGGCCAGATCTTCCCCGTTCGTGACTTTTATGCCGCAGTTTTTCAACCCGATCTTTTCCCTTTCATGCCAAGCCCCTGCGAATTCACCTATGCGCCGCGTAGGATAGAAGACCCTGGTCACCGAGATTGATGCCCCTTCCCCTATGTTGCCGTTCCGGGCGCCCCCTTTTGTTTTTTCCCCCCTGATTTGCGTCGGGTTCATCCCCGGCTCGCTGGCTTTGTCGGGGCCGCGGCATCCATTGGGCCTCGCGCGTCCCGATCCCCTTTCCCCCGCTGCGTCCTGAAATTTCAGAAATCAATTGTGCTATACGAAAATAGGGTCTCGTCCTTTTTTCGCATTGTCCGGGCGGAGTCACATGACGCTCCCTGCCGCGTTGGTCCTCGTCACTTTAGAGCATGGAGTATCCCCGATCTCAGACAAACAAGTCCTTCCCCGCAGACCCACTTCTTTCAAGGAGGAGATTTCTCTTTCCCCCCTCCAAGGCTCCTCCCTTTCAAAGGCCCTGCTGCGCCGTCGAAGCAATTATCCTCGTTTCTTAGGAGGAGAGATGAAACACACGAACAGCAACCCTACCCATTTCGCTTTTTTTTCCGGGGTCGTGCCCCCTTGCTCGGCGTCCACCTCTCACCGCGCTTTTCTTCCTGCATAATCGACCGCGCGCAGGCGGACACCTGGTCTCTATGTAAGATTTTTTGACCAACCTGTTTTTCACTAGACGGCGTCCCCCCCTCTTTCCGCTCCGCGATCTCTTTGTAAGCAGTGGCGGCTCCCGCAGGCAGGAAAAGGACCTTCAAAGGTGCTCCTCAGCCCCTCGTGATCTTTTCTTTCTCGATCCCTCTTTTTTCCTGGGCCTTCCCCTTTTTACAAAATGGCTTCCACAGCTCTTCATTGATCTTCTTAGCCGTAGAGCGCCTTTAGCCCCCTTTTCCTCACTTCTTTTGCTGGCGGGCATTTGTTCCTTTTTTTTCCCTTTTTCAGGGCGCCGTTCCTTTTTGACGAAGACGTGCGCCTCCATCGGCGAGAAAAGATTCGTTCGATTGCATCTCCTTTTAACTACTCTCCAACACGGTACGCATGACCTGCATTGCTGGAACCTTCTCCTTTGCACCGAACGGTTCTGTTTAATCTCCCCCTGCAAGCTTGAAGATGATAAAGGAGCTTTCTTTACGCAGACCCTTCTTTTTGTTCCTGGGATTTCTTTTTCTTTTGCGCCAAAAGTCGGTTTTCTCCTCTCAGCTCCCTTTGTTTAGTAGTTAGATTACGTCGGTTTGAAGATTTTGCCTCCCGGAACCCGCTTTTTTTCAAGATATCTTTTTTTCTTATGCAGGAAGCGCGACGATCCCCTTTTCCGGTTCAGAGTGGCGTGCTTTTGCTTTCGCCTCGTTTTGCGGAACTTCGTGGCCTTTACTGCGCTAGCTTTCGATGCATATTCCCAAAACACGACGCTCGCGCACAAGTTTGGAGGGATCCTTTCCCCGGTCCTTCTGACGTACATGTAAAGCCCATCTCCGAAACCGGTTTCGGAGCGCGAAAGGCAAGAAAGAGACGTAGTCTGTATCGGAGCCCCCTTTTTTTTCCCAGCCTTTCCTTCCCCCAGGCGAAACTCGTTTTATTAGCATTCCGTCTTGCGTTGAACGGCTGGTTCACAGGACCGAAGATGGCGTTTCCCGCATTCCCCCCCCCCCCCAGCTGGAGCAGGTCAGTTCGCCTCGTTGTGGCCGCCTTTTAGCGAGACTCTGCCTTGGAAGCCGCGGCGGTCTACAGTGGCGGTCCCCTTTTTCACCCCTTCTCCCCCCGCGTCAAATCCTCATCGATTGATTTTGAGCCAGCTTTTCTTCCGAGAGAGAATGTTCCCTGTGGTACGCGCTCCCTCTTGTTGATCTTCCCTTGCTTCAAACCGGGATTCTTTCCGGTTCCCTTTCCTTGCGAGCTGGTTCCTGAGGAAGTATAAGTCGACCACCTCAAGGAAAATGGACGCATTTCCTGTCGCGATCCCTTAAGTACCGACCAGGCCCTCAGCACCATCGCGTCGATGGCGCTTCGGTTTTGTGTTCTACATGATGGTTCCCCCTTTTTTCTTCCAAATTTTCCCTCCTCTGGGTGCGGTCAGTTTCCTTCCCCCCCTTGCGCGTGTTTTTTTCTAGATGTCGGTCGCTCCGTGGAAGACCAATCTCCTCCTCCTCTGAGGGTCGGAACACGGCGCACCAGTTCGTTCTTCTAGAAAGGCTGTTTTTAAGGAAATGTCAGACCATTTCCACAAAATTTTTTTTATGCCTTAGCGCATAGTCCCCACGACAGCACTGGTAGACTGTAGGGCAAGAGCATGCGGGGTTCATGTATTCTTCTACCATTGGGTATCTCAGAGATTTAAAGCTTGGTCTAGACTTCCAGCTGACTTTAAGGATTTACCTATACTCGAGGTGCCATCCGCTGGGCTTCTATCCCTTCTAGGAAAGAGCGGTCATGTTTTCTCCGAATACCGGCGGCCTTAAAGTAGTTTTTTCCTTCTTCACCTCTTTTTTTCTTATCTTTTGGCTGCATCATTTTCTCGTCTTTCTTTTTAAGGAAAGTTAGCCTCACGATACACTCCTTTCCCTTCACTGCAGGCCCTCTTTTTCTTGGAGTCTCACGTCCTCCTTCCTCCCTCGGTGGAAGACGGTCTTCTCACGACGAGCTCGGCAATGGTTGGTCTTCATCACTCTTTCCCTGCATAGTTTTCCCACGTTTGTTTCCCTCGGATTATTCCATTCACTTTTTCCCTTGTTTTTTATGAGATGTGATTGAAAAGGGACCTTTCTTCTTCTCTCCCTGTCGATTCCCCTTGTCCCCCGTCACACGTGCGGGAACTTCCCCCCCGATATGATTCCACCAAAAACGTGACACGACCTCTTGGTGAGATTAGAACGCAGACAGTCGGCCCCCTCTGGAGCGTTTTGCCGACCTTATCTCGCTGGGGAGTTAAGATCTCCCTTAGGAGCCGGTAGGCATATAAAGACGCTCTCCTGATGGCGCACTCCTCCCCTCTGTGGAAGCCCCCTCTTCTCTCCTCCCCCCCCCCGGACGAAGATTACAGAGACAGACGCTTTGAACGATTTTCTTCTAAAGACCTCCTTCCCCTCGTCCCTGGTTCTTTACCCAGGTTCACTCTCAGATAGTCCCAGACTCATATAGGACCTTCCGATGAGAATCCCTTTTCTCTCCCCAACTTTATGAACTTTCCATTCCAAAAGTGCCCTATTCGCTCCACTCCCCCCCTCGCTACTCCGGGCGTTGGTTTTGGGTCGTGGTACGGACGTCCTGAATCTGTCCCTCCCCTTCGACTTGCGCCTGGCTTGGAAGGCCGCGGCAGCGATCTCCTTTTTATAAAGCGGATGAAACTCCGTCCCTGGCAAGGTGCGAAGTCGAGCTAACGTGAAGAGAACCGGAATTTTTTCCCTCTCTTTTCATGAATTACTGTGTCGTCGCCCCCTTGAGAACAAGAGGCAGTCAGCTTGCCAGAGACGCCTATGGTGTCCTCGATCTCCTTTTTTTTTGTCAGCGAGTCGTTTTTTCCCCTCTAAATTCTTTTTTTTTCGAGATGCGGTGGACCCCTTTTTCCCCGTTGGCGTCTCAGTCATAGATGCCCTTTCCCAGGCTCGAAAGTCGTTCCTGTCTGCACGAATTTTGACGATCCGACACGGACTTTCCCCCAAAAGGTGAACGCCAGGTAGCGCTCGTTCCCTTTAATCGGTTTCCCCCCTAGCTTCCCTGTCTGCTTCTTTTTCAACCACGTTCGCCCCCCCCTTGAGTACAAGGCTTTCTCGCGATGCTTTACGGCTTTCTTCGCGCAATCTTTTTCTGGCGGCTGGCCTCTTAGAGCTGAGCCCGGGTTATTGGTGATTCTCGTTAAAGAAGGTTCTCGCCGCCTTTTCGTTGCGACTTGGCCTCTGCACTCCTCTCTTCCCTTGGTTGGATAATCTCCCTCGGTTCGATTTTGTTTTGGTGGCAGACCTTGTTTCCTCCTACCGCGTCTTAGTACGCTATAGTGGCTCCATGCCGGCCCCCCTTTGAAATTGTCCTCGACCCCCGATGCTCGTTTTTTTTTCTTAGAAACGACATTTTCGAGTCGTTTTTTCTCTGCATCTTTTTTCTGTTTCCGACCGTCCAGTTACCTTTTTTCTACCCGGCAACGCTCGCCAGCACCGTCTCCTCCATCGAGAAACGCTCCTTTTGGGTCTGGCCAGAACTTTTGGATTTTTTTTGCCGGGTGCTGCTGTCCCCCCCAACCGCTGCGGAGCATCCCCCTGCGGAATTCGAGAGCATCCCTTCTTCCCTTTTGATTTTCCACTGGTGACCTCCCCAAAGGCCTTTTTCACATGATAAGAATTCCCTCCCTAAGGTTCGGGGCAGCTCTGTCTTGACGAAACAGTCCCCCTTTTCCCCCCCAATTCAAATTCAGTCAATTCTTCTGCAGGGGCAAGCCTGGTCGGGATCCTCGGAACTTCTGCGCAAATCTTCAAAAGTTTTTCTTCCCTGTTACGCTGCCGCAAGCGGTCGTCTTTTCCGCTTTTCCTTTCGGGAGTCCTTCCAGAGAGGGTCTCCAAAGGGCGGCTTTTTTTGCGAACAGGAACGCTCTACCCCCCGAGAATCTTTCATCGTTCTCTCAAACCCTGAGGCCCGGCTTCCAGATTTTCAATCTCTTGCCCGCCAAGATCACTTCCTTGTAGAGGAGTTCTCACCGGTTCCTTAAGTTCCTTTCTTGAGTCCCTCTTCGTAATAGCGATAGCGGGTATCTCTGACCCCTAGATTTTTTCAACCGGCCTTCCCGCTGCGCAATGAAGTTGCTTACGGAGAGCCAGTGTCTTTCGTGATCGATTCTTTCTTCCCCTCAAGTTTCATGATACTTCCCTTGTCCTTCCTCCGATCTGTTTAAAATCGTTCACGCCGGGACCGAACTGTCTAATGTGGTGAGGATTGCTTTTTTGTGTTTTATTCTCTCGTATGCGCGCTTTTATTCTCTGCCCCCTTTTTGCCTTGGCCTTCTCGGCGACAGATTTGGCGATTCTGTCCAGGAGCTTAAGAAAGGTTGAGGTCCCTTCTTCCTTAAGAATGTTTTGTCGTCTCTTAGCCTCCAGGCTCTCCATTCCCGGTGCGAGTGAACTTTTTTTTTCACTAGAATTTGATCCCGTACGAATTCCCCTCTTTCCGGACCCCCCTCGAACATTTTCTTTACCCCTTTTTTCCCTGATCGTGAAGGTCGCCTCCGAGTAGGCCTAGCCGTTTTTCATACCGATCTTCCCCTCTGCAACCTTCCCGGCCGCGGCCGCGAGCCGTCTTAGATGACCTCCGTTTGTCCCGTCCTCTTAGAACGGTAAGGGCACCTAGGTAATATTTTTGATGCCCTTCTTCCAATCCCCCCGCTGCGGTCTCGTAGCATAGGGACTCGCGGTTTTTGTTTTCAAAAGAATTAGGGGAGAGGCTTCTGCGGCCTCGTTCCCCTCCGGAAAGTTCCGATATACCTAGAGTTTTCCCAATTCCTTCCGAAATTCTCCTTATTGAATGAAGGTTCCCCCTACAATGCCCCTTTTTATAGCCGTCCGCAGCTGGTTCTTACTGCCCTCTGATGTCTTTTTAAACGGGACGGTCCGACCACGAAGGTTGCCCTCCTTTTTTTTCTTCTCTTTTCGGAAACGATTGCGGGTTCCTTGCGACGAGCCCCCCGGACGTGCGTTTTTGGATTGTTTCGCGGTTCAATCCCCTTCTGCCCCAAGGGACAGCTCTGCGAGGGTGATCTTCAAAACCTTTTTTCCCCCCCCCTTCTTGCCCCGGAGGCCCTTTCTGGTCCTGATCCCGCTTGCTCAAAGAAATTCAACTCGGTTTTGCGTCCCTTCTCCCTTTTTCAAGTGGCGG
>Ga0179593_1463206_pt1 | contig 12800 bp, 22 predicted proteins | sample CZODoug2_1_08_16_FD_185931 | JGI IMG/M metagenome (GOLD analysis project Ga0179593, IMG submission 185931) | Vadose zone soil fungal communities from Angelo Coast Range Reserve, California, USA - CZODoug2_1_08_16fungal (PacBio error correction) | ecosystem: Environmental > Terrestrial > Soil >... | reverse complement strand
CTTATTAAAATGTTATTACGGGCTCACGTCCTTTTTTGGGTTCTCCCGTTTCCAGCACCCTTCCTTCTTTTTGTTTGCCGCACACTAACTTTTTTCTCTTCCTCCACTGTTCTACGTTAGGGGTTTTTTTTTTATTGCTTTTTTGGGCCCGGGTTTTCAACAACAACACCCCCTTTATGGTTGAACATCTCAACGTGCCGTGAAGATGAACTTACATTTCCCCCCTTGACGAAAGTTGTTCCCGGATATTTTCCTTCTTCCTTCCCTCCCCCCGGTCTGTTCCCTTTTTTTTTTCGCTTCAACCAAATAACTGTTACCACCTTTCCCTGTGTTACCGGCTCTTAATCCCCCCCCTCGTCCTGTTAGGCTGTCCTATGGGTTCATAGTAAAACCCATTTCCATTTTTTGTTCCTTAGCTCGACCCCACTCCGCAGACTTTATCGCGCTACCTGCCGACTCCCCTTTTTCGTTGACCCTCCCCACTCCCTGGTCATTCCTTCCCCAGCCCTTGATTTTGCTTTTTTTTTTGTCTTTTGACATTGGCAAGTGTGGTTCCCTCTGTCCTTCCCTACCGCCCTCTTTCCTCTTCCCCTCTTGTTTTCTTTGGACCGTGTGTGTTTTCCCTCCATCCCAGGGATCCTATTACAACTATCCCCCCTCCAAAACCCCCCCCCCCCCTCCCCCCACGTTTCCAGGCACCGGAGTCACTGTGTCAACACTCCCGTCCCCCTTATTGTCTTCCGATTGAGAACGGCAAATTCCAAACAGCAACCCACTCTTTCTTTTCTACTTCAACTTTTCACTCTCCCTGCCCTTTAGCCTTCTATTTTGTTTTTCGTTCTTTTTTGCCCAAAGAACTTTAGACTCCCCCCCATATGCTGACTCTTGGATTTTGTTGGCCATTGGAGTCATTGGGCTACCGGCACTCGTTTGCCCTCGGTCTTTTCCCTATTCCCCTTTCTTGGGAATCCTCTTCTCCTTCTTTTGTGGCAATTAACCCTTCGCATCGCGCTGGTTTTTGAAAAAAACAAGTCCTACTTATCGGTACGTTAATTTGTCGTGCTTTTTCCGTAATCTTTCACTTGTTTCTCCTCCGATCTATGTTTCTTCTCCCCCCCATCTCGTGATGATTTTTTTTCCCTCCTTGCTTCCCTTTTTTTTCCCTTTTAAAGAAAGGCGTGTGATTTGTTCTTTTCTTTAGGCTTATATGATCCTTATTTCTTTTGTGATTACTGAGTTATTGGTCCCTTTTGTCCTTGCTGGGTTCGCCGTCGTTTTTTTGCGTGTTTCTCCCCTTGGGCCTGGCTTTTTTTTTTTCCCTTCCTCCGGCTCGCCAAATGTCCCTCTCAGCTGCCTCCCCAGGCCTTTTTTCTGAGACTATGATAGGCCCTTGGATTCCAATAATGCGCTGTTCGATCTTTCGTATTCTGCCCTTTTGCCTTTCCCTTCTTTTTTTTGTGGACTTCGTCTGTCCCCTTTTAAGAAAAGGTCATTCCCCGGGGTTACCGTGCCTTGAACCCCCCACAAACTGTTCTTTCTCCCCCCACAGTATCCTCTGGAACAATCCTCCGTTTTTCGCCCCTCTGTCCAACGGATCCCGGTCCTTTCTACTTCCCTTCCGTTTTCCGTCGTGAACCCCAAAAAGATGATCCCCTCGACCTTCTAGGAAGGGGTTCGCTCCTTCTCTTTCTCGTCTCGTTACCCGACTTTCTCTTCTTTTTTCCACTCGTTTTTTTGTTTTCGATCGATTACTTCCCCCCCTTGCGGGGCGTAACGACGTATGCGGATCCTCAATAAAACGTCCCGATGATCTCCCCCCTTTTGTTCCTTACGGTCGTTTAACCCACCCCCTTCTATGGTTCCGACCACATTCCGTTAAACGTTTGCCCCAATCTTCTCCCGTTTCTTTTCCTTGTAGTCCAATTTTCCCCCTGCGACTTTTCCCTCCATGACATTTGATTTTTCTTCCCTTCCTTGCCACCTATCTGGTGTAATTTTGTAGCTTAGAAAGTTCCGATTAGGCCAGCCCGACAATTCTTACTCCCTTCTTGATAACTTGTCCCAGTAGGCTATCTCATCGAATTCTTACCACGCCGATCCTTCCTAAACACGTCTCCCTGGTTTCCTCTTCTCTCTTTCTACCCTTTGGCTTCGATCTTTCCCCCCCCCCATCCCATGGTAATTCCGCAATACCCCAGTATTGGTTTATACCCCCCCACTTCCCGGTACCCATCATTCTCCAAACCTAACTCAGGATCATACAAATCCCCCAATTACCAATCCTCCCCCCATCCCAGCCTTTGATTTTACCGCGATTACCCCCCCCCTATGCCATGCGCACACAGCAACGCTATTTAGAACTTTCAAATCTATTGTTTTTCCACCGCCCTTCGCAATCCCTTATTTCGCTCCCGACAACAACCTTCCCGTTCCCCTCGAACAAGAGGAGGAAGGGTTTTTTTTCCCCCCACTCGCTCGCTTTGAGGTTAATTTCCAAGGCGCAATGTTTTCCACAAGACCTCCACACCCGAGCAATCGTCCCCCCCCCCCTTCTTTCCTTTCCGTTCTCCCCCGTGCCGACAATGCTCCACCAAAATCCAGACAGAAGCCCCAACTCATTAATTTTGAGTTCCGTTATTGGCTCCCCCCAAAAAGCCACTTTTCCCTTCCTTTGTTTTCAAACCCTTCTTGAGACTTGGATCGGTTTTCTTCTTCCCCTTTTCCTTTTTTCTCCCTTTAATTACCTTTTACTTGAGGTTTCACGTCTCAGTCAGGAAGGTTGTTTACCCTTGTCTTTCTTCCCTTTCGGTTTTTCTGCTTTTCCTTTTTTTCTGTTGAGTGATGAGGTTTCTCATCTTCCTTTTCTAACGTCTGTTGTCCCCCCCTTCCCCTCAGGGACACCATGTAATACCCTAAAGCTTTGTTTGTAATAATGGGGTTCCGACCTGAGTTCCCCCCCCCTGAGCTTTCCAAATCACCCCCCCCCCCCACTCCCCTCCACAAAAGCCCACTAATGTGTTCGGCTGTGCTGGGCATGAGAGTTCTTTGATTCTTCACCCCCCCCCCCGAACTCTTATCATGGCAACTTATTCTGCGCGCTTAAACGCTGCGTTAATTTTTTTCCTCCCCTCTCCCCGTCGACACCCACTTTTATGGTTGCTCGAGAGACCCAAGGCCTATGAAGGCCCTCCTTATCGAAGCAGGTCCACTGTGCCTGTTTTTTCATTTTTTATCTTTTTCCTGCCTCCCCAAGTCCCCGACTTACGGATGACCCTTCCCGCTATCTCTCGTGAATGGCAAGCTTTTTTCCCCCCCGTTTGGAAGTATTGACTCTTCATGCCTTCTTACCTCAACGTAAAATTAGTTGTTGTTTTCCCCTCCAATTTTTGTCCCAATCTGAGTTTTCCCCCCCCCCCACCACACGACTTCTGCAGTTGCTTTTTGATCACTCTATTGTTGGCTGTCCACCCACTGTAATAATTGGTAACCCTGCCCGGTTTTTGATGACTACACCATGCATTTTTCGTGTGGCTCGTACTCCCCACTAGACCCTCTTCTTTTCTCCTCCCCTCCTTGGGTTGTTTTTTTCCGCTCTTTTTCTTTCCACCGTTTACGGCAGCAACGGTCTACCCTTTTTTGGATAAATGAACCTCTGCAGGAATTTTCCATATTTTTGTTGCTCTCCCCATATAATACCCCCCTTTCCGGTTGGGGTGTTGGGTCACATTGGTTGGCCCACAACAACACCACTGCTTCTTTCTTCCTCCCTCCCTCATTCAGTGAAGTAGGAAAGGAAATTTTCATTCCCCTGGTCTCCATGACTTGCCACTCAGAAATTCTTCTCCCTTCCCCCCGTACTACCCTTGTTGGTCTTCTTGTATAACCAACTCCGTCACGTCCCGAAAGCCTCTCCTCCGCTGTCCCCCCGGTCAGTATTCCTTTACTTTGTGTCTATCAACCCAAACTTTTCCCTTTTGGGTTCGTAGAAGTCGTGAAAACTTCAAACGCTTTCTATCTGCTACCCCTATTTGCCATGCTCCCGCACTGGTGAAGCTAACCCCTCCACTTTCTCCTGTCCTTCCCCCTCCCTGCCCCGCCCCCCGTGCTTTTTTTCTTTGCTTTTTTAGAACTTTTGGTTAACTTCTCCTGTTCCCCCTCACTTAGTGACAACCGCTATCTTACATTCCCCCCCTCGTCCTTTCCCCCCGTTCCTGTTTTGTTCCCCCATACAGGTAGCAGTCACTATTTATGAACCTAGCCAACCCCCCCCCCCCCTCCACAAGCAAAGGTCCCACAAGCACCGAAGTCTTTGACCCCAACTTGTTTTCCCCGTCTTCTTCTTCCTCCCTTCTTTCAGCAGTCCAGTTAATTAAGTGCCACCCCTATTTTTCCTCTCAACAGATCACTTCTAAAAGGCCTTTTCCACATGATTTTTCGTTCTTTTGTGACCCAAAGAAATGTCTTCCCACCATGATGATTTGGATTCTTTTGTCTTTCTTGTTGCCGGCGTGCATGGGCTCCTTCGGTGTCCCCTATCCGGTTAGATTCTTTTTTCTTTCTTTGGCATTATTCTTGAATCAAAGCTGCGGGCCCCCCCCCCCCCACCCCTTGGCCAATTCCTCCTGTTTCTCCTCGGCGATGTTTTTTTGTTTCACCAAAACCCCCTTCCTTGGTGCTCGTTCCGTTACTTTTTGTATGTTATTTCTCCCTCCTTTCCCCCCCCTTTCAGCCCTGGTGCATCCAAAAGATTCGCTTCTCTTGTCTTATTTTGAGCTGGCTTTTTTGACTGAAACTCCCCAAGGATTTCGTGTCTGCAGCGATTGGCCTCAACTTTCGCTTTGTTTTGTCCCCCTCCGATGAGTTATGGACAGTTGCCTCTTGCTTTGAGACCTAATCAGTTTTTTTCCTATTAAACCCATTTTTTTTTCCCGGATTAGAACGGACAACACTGGACAGTTCTTTCCTCCTCCCTTGCTTTTCATGCCGACGGCTGCCTATCTTTGCTTTATTTTAAAATATTCGCTGAGGAGGCCACCCCTTTCCTTCTTCCTCGGATTTTCTATTGCATGAATTCCTCTGACTTTGCTAATACCCCCTTTTGGCATCCTGATATTTGGCAACGATGACCCCCCCCAAAAAAATGTCTTGCTTATCAAAGCTGCAGGTTCTTGAACATCCAGCTACTTGCCTTCCCCTCGGCCCGTTGACCTTCCCCTGTGACCCCTTATCTTTCTTACGTCCCTTCCTTTTTTTCCCCCCCAAATAGATCCGGTCCCTACTAGGGGATGTCCAGATTTTGAATTTCCTACATATCGCTCTAACGAAATCTGCAGTGTTACCCTCCTTTTCCCGTTTTTTGAGATTTTGACACAAGTCGGCTTGGCTTCCTTCACCCCCCAGTTTTCTGAGGAATTCCCCACCTCTCAATCCACAAAGTCAGATTCTCTTTTCGGCTTTTCATCTGCGGACTTTCCCCATTTCGTTTTCCCCCAACAAGCCCCCTTACTTTCCCAGTTCCTTCTCACGATTCCCCAAATCTTTTTTTCGCCTCACAATTCAGTTCTGTTCACTATACTGCTTTGGGATCATCCATTAACTTTTTCGATTGGGTAGACCGTATTTCCCACCCCTTTTTTTGAATTATGTTAGCCTCTAAAATTTCCCTAATTCCAGAGCATCCACTCCTAGGTGCAAGAACTTCTCCCTGTGAAGTCGGGGACTCGATCATACTTCTTCCCTCCCTCCCCCCCGCTTTCCAGGTCAAGTCTCCTTAACCATGGCTTTGTTCCCTCATAGAGCTTTCCGATGCCGCTGTTTTTCCCACTTCCCCCAACTTGTATCGACGCCCCCCTGAGCTTTTCTTCCCCCAACCGGTTCCCCCCCCTCATTAATAAAAAAGATCTCAGATAAGAGTTCCATCACCCTAGTCCAATCCAATTTGATTTTAACCGTTCCCCCTCCTCAGGTTCTCTCCCCTGCCTCTTTATTTGATCCTCCCCCTCCCCTCATCTTTGCTGCCCTTTCCGTACCGGCATCTTTCAGTAAGGGATAAAGAAACCAACCCACCCTCCCTCTCCCAGAGGTCTTTTTTTCCCCCCTTGAGCGTTCTTGTCCTCTTTCCCCCTGGTGCACGGAGGGAGGCTCCCCAGCCTCACTAACCCGCTCTGACCCGGTCTCGCAGGCCAGGAGCCCAGTGCTGCCCCTAGGCCCCCACACACGATCCCAGAGACTTTGCCAAATCCTCCTTTATTTTTGTTGAGTTAAGAAAGTTCTTTTTTTTTTCCAACCCCCCCCTTATCAGCCTTTGTCCCCTTTGCCAATGAGACTTTTGATCCCGTTTTGATAGACAAGTCTCTAGGAAAAATATTTTTTTTAATACCTTTTACTTTTTTTCTTCTTTTAATAGGCCCTTTCCAAGAGTTGGTGCCCTATCCCTTCCTTTTTTTCCCTTGCTGGTTGGCTGTTCTTGTATGTTTGTTTTCCTAATATTCCTTCTTCCCACTGCTTTTTGACCCCCCCTTTCTCACAAGGGACAATTCTTCATCCATGAAGTTTCAGATTACTTTTTTTCCTTCCTTTAAGGAAGGAGAAGTAACCCCACAATTGCTCCCCTTTTCCCCCCAGCCCAAGACAAGAATCCGGGGTTGGCTGGGTCCTTCTCTCCCTCTTCCCTTTCCCCCTCCCCGCGTTTCTCATGGAAACTTGTTAACCTTAGCTGCCTGTCCAATTTTTGACTTCGCCCCCTTCTACGAAACCACCCGGTGAAATTTTTTTTTTCTTCTCTCACCACTGTCCTTCTTTCCCTACGCGTGAACAGTTTCCCTCCCGGCCCTTTTCCCACCTTGTGACTTTGAACTTCTCTTTGTCGGCTGAAGTGAACCCCCCGTCCCATCTGCCGCCTGCCGGCTCTCTTAGGGAATTCCCCTTCGTCGTTTTTTTCAGTACCTCCGCTCTTCCCCTCCCTCCTCCTTTTCCCGTCTTTTTTACCCATTTTTTGCTTTTTTTCCTAACGTGTGTACCACCAGCGCGCATAAAACCCCAACGAACGCTCTTCTAGGGATGAATAAAGTTATTTGACGGAACCCCCCCTATTAAAGTCTTTCCCCTCCGGTTTTCCCTGCCCACCTCAGGTTAGAAGTTCCTGTCCTCGTAACGTACCATTCTCCTATCTTCCTCCCCCTCCTCGTGTTTTTTTTGAGCTTTTCACCTGTTCTTTCCTTCATCCCTTACCCTTGCTTGGAGTCATAAACTAAAACGTGCTTTTTTCCCCCATCGTGGTTTGTCCCTCCCCCCCCCCACCCTCCCTTTAATCCAAGAATGCTTCAAGTCTTTTGGGGTTGTTCCTCCGGCTGCACTTGGTTGGGCCCCTTTAACCAACAACACCCAATCTTTCATCTTTTACTCCCCCCTCACGCGTCAGTGAAGCTTACCCTGGAATTTTGGTGAGACAGCTTCCATTCCCTAGGTAGCGCCCGGTATTCGTCCTCGTGTCTTGTGGCTTCTCTCCGGATTACCCCCCCTCGGTCCCCCTCGGTGTGACCGGTCTGCATACGCTTCCCCCCGCGTCCATAGGCCTGACGGACCTGTTAGTAACCACAGTTCACTTTTTGGAACGGCGATTTTCCCCATTCTGCAGCGACCCTTTTCTCCCGTCCCTTCCCTCTCATGAGAACTGCTTTTTTTTTTTCCCCCACCAAACGCCCCCGTTCAGGCGTCTCCTCCCTCCAAATTAGGCTTTTTTGCCCCTAGCTTTGTGAACTTGTTGTTTTCCTTTCCGGAATAAAATTGATGACCTTTTCCGCTTCTTCATTTGTATACAAGTTTCCCCGTGAGGGGTTGTCGACCATCCTTTTACCCTTTCCTTTGACCTTATGTCTTAAACCCAGCCCAATTCAAGCAACCGTTCACCAGGCCCCTGACATGACATCCCCCTGTTTCCCCCCCGTTCTTTCCCGGCTTCCGCTTTTCTTAAATCCCTTTTTTCCAATTTTTTCCTTAATGCCACCCCAATTATTTTTCCTATCACACCTTTCTTTCACCGTTCTAAGGCATTTTGTTTTCTTTTCTTTCCTTGTCCCAAGAATTTAGTCAACATTTTTTATTCTGATTTCTTCTTTGTCTCTTGTTGGCCTTGGCTGCCTGGGCTACCGTTCCAGGGGCGACCTTTCTCTCTTCTACGTTGATGGCATTATTCTTTGGTTTCACTCCTCGCTGCGCCTTTGCACAAACTTCTCACGTCGCGCCCTGCTCCGGGTCACCAACCCGCCTAATTTGTGTGCTGAGTCCGTTAATTGTTTTTTCCCTCCATCTTCACTTTTGACTTCGCATGGTCGGCATCCCCCAGCGTTTCCCCCCACTCTCTTGCGGGCCGAGACGGGTCGATTTGGGTCAACTTACATCGCTTAAGTGTTGTGTGTCTTTTTTTTTTTTTTCCATGGAACTCTTATATGATACTTCTCTTTTTTGTGCTTCTGCCTCTCTTATTTTTCCTGCAGATGGTGGGTTTAGGCTCGTTTTTTATTTGTCTCCCCTTCCCACAGTTGTTTCGGATTTTACTCCCCTCGGCCTACGTCCCCCAGCGCTTCCATAGACCCTCTGCCGCCCAGATTCTTCTTGAGGCCATCTTGCTTGATTAATAATTGATGTTTTCTGAACTTTGCAACGTTTTTTCTCGGTTGGCTGGCGGCTTGAATCCGCTGTTTTCACCTGGCGAACGACAATTCTTTTCACCATTCTTTCGACAGGCCCTGACCCAACAAAAATGAGATATCCCCCTCCGTCTTCATTTCAACCCCTACTCTTCTGTCACTTGCTTTTTCCATTTTTGATCCCGGACTTTTGACCCTATTTTCTTTCACGACCGGGCCAACAAAATTGCTCCGGAAAAGATCCTCGGTGTCTTTGTTTTTCCCCTCTTCCTTACGCCATAGAGGTATCTTTCCATTCCACTCCTCCACTTTTTATCTCCTATCTTTTCCCCCTTCTTTTTTTTTTTGACGTAGCTATTCGGATGGCTTTTCCGTACGCTTTTCTTTTCCGGACTTCTCCACTTCCCATCCCCACCCCCTGAGTACCTTTTCTTCTTTTCCCCTTTCTGGGACTTCCCGTTCCTTTACGTAATGCGTTTTCCTGCCCCAAACTGGATCACCTGTTTGCCAATCGTTCTCCCTCATCTCTTTTTTTTCTGTTTCCAGATGCTTGTCTCTTTTTTTTTTCTTTCACCAATTAACCCCCTTTTTTTGATTGGGTCTGCAGTTGCCAATTTATTCCTTTGTCAGCCCATGTCCCGCGAACTCATCCGCAGTCCAGCCCCCCCCGCTGGTAATTTTTTCCCTATTTAATACCCCGTTGCCCAGTTGGTTTTTTTTTTCCGTGCCTCCCTGATTGAAAGTTAAATAAAGCCTCATAAGGGCTCCCGCCGTCTTTTCCCCCTCAAAACGTTGCTTTGGTGCGGTGTCCGATCGAGATGTATACTTTTTCTTTCGATGCTCCTTCTTTTTTCAACATTCCCTTTTGCCCCCTGAATCTCCTGCAAACCCACGTTGTTTTTTCCATCCCTTCCCGTTCCAATAAAACTCATCGCTTTTAACTATAAGGCTCGACTAAAGAGTTCCTTCCATCCAGACACACCACCTGCCTTTGCCCCCCCCTTTCCTCCCGCCTTTACCTCCCCCCCTGCCACCCCCGTTTAGAAGACATCTATTTTGCTTGGCCCTCCTGGGCTGCCACTCTTTCCCCGATTACCGTCTTTAAACACCCACCCTTCATTCCCCCCAGAGGATTTGTTTTCAACCCCCCCCCCTTCTAGCGTTCTTGAGGTCCTTTTCCCTCGCTCTTCTTTATCCCCCCGAATAATGCAACCAAGAGAATGACAGTCTTCCTCCCCCCCCCCTGCTTTTGAAAAGTTTCCCCCGAGGCCACCCCCCGATCCCCAAGTCTTCCCCACATTATCTTTTTCTGTAAGAATTCTTGGTCCCCCCCTCCCCCCCCTCCCCAAATCCCCCCCCTCTTGTCCCGCCTTTGAGACTTGATCGGTGCGGACCAAACTTTTTTGTCTTCATCAAGTTCTTTTTATGTATCTTTTGTTTAATCGGAGCCGTTCCGTGGGTGGACACCCGTTTGATTTTCAGTTGCCCCTTGTTGACCTTTTTCTTTTGACCTTTTTTTTGAGTCTGGGTTTTCATACTGTCACTCTTCCCCTTTATGGCCGACCCAATTTCCACCGACTTTCCAAAATTTTCCCCCATGACTCACCCCTTTCCCCCCCCCGTCATATTCTTTAAGTTCCCGGTAGACCTAACCCCACCCCCTCTCTCAAAGGCACACCAAAGACCCCCAGTCCCCACGGGGTTTCTTGCGGAAGCCCTGTAGCATTTATCTTCCAACCGACCTTTTTCTTTTCCATCTTTGTTAGCGATCTACCCAAGCCCCCTTTTTTATGACAATTTTTTGAACTCGCTGTAATCCCTCAACACCAAAATTTGAAATGTTTTTTTTTTCCCGATCGTAGACCCCAGTCCCCCGTCTTTTCTGTTTCACAGTAGTTACTTTTTTTCCCCCCCCCCGAAGCCTTCCACCCTTTTAGGTGTTTAACTTCTTCTTTTTTTTAGGCAGAAGTCACCCAAAAGCCTAGTTCCTTCTGCCTGCGATCCCCCCTCTCTTTTTTTTGACAAGCTTTTTCACATTTTCCCCCTAACCCTGTAGTTACTATCCAATGACTTTCCGAGCAACCGATAACCCCAAATTGGTTGTGGGGTTGTCCCCCGTACCTTCTGTCTTTAGCTAAACCCCCCCCACCCTGAATTGAGATTTTTGTATTACAATTCGTTTGTGGCCTTTACCCCCAAAAATTGACCCCTTACTTTTTGTTGAAATTTCTTTTTTTTCACCCTCCCCTTTTTCCTTTTCTCGCTACTTTTCCTCTCTCTTATCTTTTGCTCCTCTTTTTTTTGTGTTCGATGAATTTTCCCCACATTCCTTTACTTAGCCTCCTTGTGGTGTAGTCCCAACTCCCCCCCCTTTTTCCGCCAGTCCCACTTTTCAATATTTGGGTGCCCCCCCCCAACTTTTCACAAATGCCCATGATCCTGTCGTTGTTTTGATAAGGTGATCTTGGTACAAATGTTGGGCCCCTTACCCCACCCCAACACCCCCTTCCCCCCCGGTTTCAGCGTTCCCTGGACAGTGCCCGATGTTCCAACGGACCCCAATTTTCTCCCCTTACTTGACAATTTTCCCTCCCCTGCTCTCATCATAGTCCGGTGCCCTTGGTTTTGGGCTTCTTTCGACGGATCCCCAAATTCCCAGTTCAACCGTACGTTTTGTGACCGCCTCCTCCCCCTCTTTCACTCTTATTTTCAGTAGTCTACTTGGTTCTTTGTCACAAACCCACCTTTTTGTTCGTAGACGGCGATTCCCCCCACCCTTTTTCTCTTCCTGCTCCCTTCTCCCTTGAGACTGCTTCCCGACAACCCACGTCCTTCCCTTCCCCTTCCCCTCCAGACGCCCCAATTTTTCTGCTTTTTCTTTTTTTGGGTCACTTCTGTCCCCTTCCCTTATTTTCCCCCCCCCCTTTCTTCCTTGATGACAAGCTTTTCCATGGCGAAAGTTTGTCCGCAATCCATTGTAGTTAAGAGAACTCTTTCTCCACAATGCCTCCACACCCGCCCCCCCCACCATCCACCGCCCTTCCCCCCAGTAAGGAGACTTTAAACCCCACATTTTTGTCCACAAATAGGTCCCTGCTATGATTTTTTTTTTTTCAAACCACAAACCCTGCCTCAATACCAAGCATAGCCCAACACAACTTATTTTCCTATCAAACCGACTTCTCCCAGTTTTTTTTTTCCTGAGATATCTTTGTTTCCCACCGCTTATTAAATAAACCTTCTTTGGGTTTGGGTTGATTTGGCCTTTGGCTTGGATCTTGTTCTCCCTTTTCGGACTGGGTACGGCAGGGGCGATCCTGGGTAGTCCCCTCTGATTGGGATTATTCTTGGACTCCCTCCCTCGTGCCCGTACTGGAATCTCCAAGTCCGCCCGCCTGGTTGGGGTGACCAACCTCCTCTTTTTTTTTCTCCTCTTCCGTTGTGTTGTTTTTTTCTTTCTCCTTTCCTACTTCATCCTGTGGGCCCCCACCCTCCTTCTTTTTCCTACAACCCTATCGTGCTGGTTTTTGCGTGGCTCGGTTACTTGTTACATCAAATGTTGATTGTGGTGATGGAAAAAACTCCCCCCCTTTTTCTTCTCCCCTACCTTTTGTGCTACTCGATTGCGTTATTGGACCGTGCAGTATTTTTCTGGTGCTTCTCTTGGTTTATTGGCGTCGCCCTTCACCTTTTTTTTTTTTCAGGTTTGCAAAAACCACAGGCCCTTCCTCGAAGTTCCCAGTCTCCTGACCTCTCCCCCTGCTTTATGCACTTGACTTTCCCCCTTTATTGTCTGAGGTTACAATCCTTCTCCCTGCTCGCCTGATTTTTTTTCGATCCCCACCTTTCTTCCGGTCTATGATTGGCTGCCGGCCTGCATTTCCCTCCCTTCTCTCCCGACAGGCTTCAAGAGATGTCGCCCTTCCTGTCGTTGGGCCCAATCACAAAATTTCATTGATTCTCCACTGCAGGACTTTTCCCCCCTCCGATCGATGCGACCCCATTTGTCAACCGTTGCTCCCGGCCTGGATGACCCCCCTCCCGGACCCCCTTTTTAACGACCGGGTCCTTCCCCCCCACTCCGCAGAACAGTACTCGGTGTGTTGGATGCCCTATTTGACTTCCGCCTAGATCTGTATACGAAACGCCCCC
>Ga0179593_1317610_pt1 | contig 12800 bp, 22 predicted proteins | sample CZODoug2_1_08_16_FD_185931 | JGI IMG/M metagenome (GOLD analysis project Ga0179593, IMG submission 185931) | Vadose zone soil fungal communities from Angelo Coast Range Reserve, California, USA - CZODoug2_1_08_16fungal (PacBio error correction) | ecosystem: Environmental > Terrestrial > Soil >... | reverse complement strand
TGAGTCACTGTGTCGACCCCCTCTCTTTACCGACACCTGCGTTCTTGGAGTCTTTCGTGACTTGTGCGCCTCCTCTGGTCAAATCTTTTTTTTTTTTTGTTTGAAAATTCTTTGTTGATTTTTTTTCGAGGTAATGTCTGGATGGGAGAAATTTACGGGTCATCCCTGTCCCCTCTTCTTTCTTCCTTGTCCCCCCCCCCCGGCATCTTCCACTTCTTGACATCGGTCCACTCCCCCTCCTAACTTCTCCCGCCCAAAGACATTTTTCTACTAACGCAGGGGCACCGGTCCTATGGTTCGCGATTTAAGGTCCCCTTTCCTCAGCGGGCTGTTTTTTTTCTGAGCGCTCCCTCCTGTGATCCCCTCCTACAATTATGATTTTTTGGTGTAAAAAGTAGAAATATCTTTTTCCCCCTCATCCCCCTTCACGCTCATTAGAATTCCTTCCCCCCCATGGATGGTAAAGAAACCCTTTCCATTGTCAATTCTGATAGATCATACAACACCGAATAGGGTGAAGATGGGGTGTTTTTTTTTCTTTTGGGTCCCCCCCGTTCGGTTGCTCCTATCCTTCTCTCTTTAACGAGTGGCTAATTGAGTATACCAAAGCTTGTCTGCCGCAGTTTTTCCCCCTTTTTTTTCCCCTATCCTTCCGGAGGTTCTCGGTGGATTGTGGATGAGGCCCCAAGCCATTCATATTCTTCCGTCCCTCTACCCAATTCGCATTAACTAATCATGAACAGCCACCATGTCGCTGCTTAGCGTTCCCTTCTAGAACCTCCACTTAGTCGTTACATGAGACTCGGTTGGTCGCCTCTAGGCAGTTTCTTTTCCCCGTTTATCGTCGTGTGCCAAGGAGGCCCCCAATGTGTTGATGGGGTTGGGCTTCTTTTGTGAATTTCCCCCGAAGTTTTTTTCCTTTTTTTGCAACTAGTGGATACTACTAGCTTGCGCATCTCCTTTCTTTCCCGGGTCTGTCCCCTTTTCTTTTTCTCCATTACCATTTGTCCTCGTTTTTCAATGAACAGATCAATTTAGCTTCCACTGGATTTTGTTTGAACTATGATACTTCAGGGACAGGTGAACGGGCATGTTCTTTTTCTTCTTCCCTCCACCTTTAGTAATAGGTGCTCTTTTTTAAAGAAGCTTTGAGGAGTCTTACCCCCCCCCCCCTACATACCCTTTTTCAGCTTCTCCAAAACCCTGCGATCCTTTTTCCTGTTTCTTTTTTTTAATGTCTACCCCCTCTCTTTGTTTGTCCTAAAATGTTTTGACAAGCAGTTATGCCTCGCCGCGTTTTCTCTCGTTTCTTTCCCTTTTTCTGGCAAAACAGTATGAACAGTTGACCCCCTTCCATAAACGCTCCCCCCCCTCGCGTCTCCCTTTTTCTTCGCCTTCCTCGAGTTCTTGCTCCCTGTAATTACCTGCAGATGAGAACTCGCCACCCCTTTTTTTTCTCTTTTTCCGTCTCCCATTCTGACCCGGTCCACACCCTTGTAGCCTGGTTTTTCACTTCCCCTCCCCCCCCCCCTCCTCTGTCCCCAAGGTTAGAGATTCTCCATACTCGGAATGGCAAGCGGTGTGTACTGAGACGACCCCCACTGTTTCTTTTCCATTTCTAGAAACCCCTATGTCATCAGTTATCTCTTTGCAATGTTTTTTGAAACAAAGTCTTCCCCCTTCAAAGACCAGACTCACTCCATTTCCCCTTCGTTTTCCTTTGATTAAATAAACCCCTTCTAGGGAGGTGAATCAGAGTAGCTCGCGTTCCCTTTAAGACGGAACTAGCACTTTCCCTCTTTTCTAGGGATGCAATTGTTTCCGCCCTCCGAACATCTTCGTCTGCAGGTAGAAAGATCCATGTGTGCCATATGAGTATCCAAACCTTTTTTCCTTGCGTTTCACTCCCCCCCCCTTTCTGTTACCGTCGGGCCCTAGTTGGAGCTGGATAGTTCCCTTTTCCCCCCACACCTTTCCTTATTTTCTGTTTCATCACAAGGAGCTTCCCGCTGTCAAACAGTTTTTTTTTAACGGACTGGTCTTCACTGAGACGTCCATGTTACCCTCCCTCCTTTTTCCTCCCCCCCTCACCCGTATCTTGGCCCCCATGGAGCCACAGCCTGCAATTAACGCTTCTTTTTTTTTTTTTCTTTTGTTCGACCCCGCTTCGGAATGCAAAAACCTTGTTGGAACACCCTTCTTTTCCTTTCTTTTTCTTCCCCCAGGTGCTCAACCCAACACTGGTAATTTAACGTCCGGGCTGTGTGATAAGAAGGCCACCTTTTTCCGTTCTTTATCTTGGCCTTTCTGTCCCAAGGTCTGCAGGACCGTCGGGTTTTAGATAAGATTGTGTAGCTGATCTTTTTTCCCCTTTTTCCCCATGGCAGTTCCCCCCCTTTAGTCATCCAAACGAGTCTACCTCTCCCCCCTCCAACCTTTCCCCTTAACACAAGGTTTCCGCGTTATTCTGTGTATTTTGCGCGAGGGATTTTTTTGACCTTTTCCCCTTTCACTACTGTTTTTTCTCCTTTCTTCTGGAACCTGCAAGATTCTTTTCAACCCAGGCCATAGAGAAGGCGCTCAAGGTGAAGTTTTTCTTTTCCCCCCTCCAGTTCTTTTCCACTACACACGTCCATTGCCATTTGAAGAGTTTTTTTTTTTTTTTATTGTCCCTCCTTCCTCTTTTTTGCCGATAATTCTGTTTCTGTCCATGTCCAACAACCTTCCCTCCCCCTTTTTCCCTTCCTTCGTTACCTGAGTTCCAATTGTATAGAGTTTTGCATATGAATTCCCCCTGCTTCCCCCCCCCCCCCTTATCATGTCTCACCCCCCCTCTTCTGCCTTTTTTTCCTTCAAGAAAAAGTGGCTAGTTCCGTGAAGTTCAGTAGGCGTTTTCCCTTTTTTCGAAGCTCCTCCCCCGCACCCAACCAAATGGCCATTACATACAGTAAAAGAACATGGAAATTGTCTGATGTTCTCCTTTCCCTCGTTTCCCCCTGATTCGTCCCCTCCTTTCCTCCTTTATTCCTCTATAGTTAACATTAGTCATGATGGTCCCCCCGCCAAAACGACTCTGCGCAGTCCTTTCCTTCTGCACAGCCTTCCCTTTCCCTTTTTTTGTCCCCCATCCCCCCCTTTCCACCCTCAGGGAAATCTATCGTCTTCATCCTTTTTTTTTTGAGTCCGAGCTTTTTGGTTAAGTTCTGCTCCCCTTAAAGAGATGATGTGCCAGCTTTGCTCCTGACTGGCGAATGTCGTGTTTTCGTTGTTACCCTTTTCCGCACGTGTCCCTTCCTTATTTTTTTTTTTCGTTCTCCTTTTTGCGATCGTCCACGCGAGGCAGAACCCATATAAATTGTCATGTGAGTGTACCTTCTTTTCCCCTTTTTTGTCTTTTTTTCCCTCTTTTTCCTTCCCTCTAACCATTTTGAAGCCTATGAACTTGAATCACCCCGTTTACTTTGGAATACCCTCCCCAAAATTGCCCCCCCATTTTCCTTTCTTTCTCAATTGTTTTCCCTACTTTTGCAGTTCCGGAGTGCATCAGAGCCAAACGATATTACAATTGGCAAATCGCCTCCTGGCCCCCTTTCCTAGCTTCCTTCCCTTTTCTACCCATTGTACAGATTATCTCCTTCCAAATAAAGCGGAATGTATCCTGGGGCAAATTCATGGCATCCCTTTTTTCTTTTTCCCTTCTTGTGTTGCAGATATAGGCATGCACCTTGCAGTCTCCTTCCTTCTCTGCCTGGGGAAAAGACTGCTTCCCCCCTCCTCTGACCTGCTCTTCCCCCCCTTTCTTCCGTTTTCCTGTTTCCCAAAGTTTTCCACTATTCTTCCCATTAAAACACTAAGAAACGCGTCAACATTGTTTTCAACCTTTTTCGGTATCTTTATCTCGTTTCCTTGCCTCTTTTTCCTCCACGAGGCCTGTTATCATGCCAGACATAGCTTACACAATATGAGCGTCAAAAAAGAAGTCCTGCATAACCTTGTGTTCCTCCCTTTGCATCCTTCCTCCGCCCTCTAACTTCTTCGAGGGGGGAATAAATCCTTCGGCTCCAACACCCCGGAGACCAGGTATTCCCTTGTTTATTTTCAGCTCATTGTTCTTTTCCTCCCCTACGTTTACCAACCATGTTGTTGAAATTTCCAAGCGTGGTCCGTCTTCCCTCCCCCCCTCTCTCCCTTCTCCTGTCAGTTCGTGGCTAACTTGGAGAAACGCCTACGGTTCATCGAATAACATGTCTTTTTCAGCAAATTTAGTCTCCCTTTCCTTTCCCTTTTTCAACACATTTTAAAGACGGGAAGTCCTTGTGATGAAAAAGGGGATATTGTTTCCTTCTTTCACCCCCCCCCTTCCACCGCATCCTCCTTTCCCCTTCTTTTTTATATTTATGTACCCATGGCTAAAACAAGCTGCCCCCATGGACCTCTTGCCTGCATCCTCTCTTTTTTTCTTCTTCCCCTCAAATTGCAGCCTCATTACAACTAGTGAGCTGCTAGTTCAGTCTAAGTCACGATATCATCCGTCCCCTTCCTTTTTCCGGAACCCCTCCTTTTCTCTCCAGTAATGTATCTGGTTGTTCTTGAAGACGGTGTTCAGAAAAGCATTGCCTCGCTCCTGAGTCCCTTTTTTTCCATCCTCCTCTCACAGTTGGATGTTTTTGTTCTTCGTCTCAAAGTAAACGTTGGACCAGTCCAGAGTTACTGTTCTTCCCCCTACCCTTGGTATTTCTTATCTCCATCTTTTTGGTGGACTGATGGGAACTGACACCTTCTCCAAAAGGTGTGCACTTTCCAGTACTGATACGTTCCAGCTTCCTTCCCCTGCAACACTTCTTTTTGGTTTCCCCATTCGAGCTTCATGTAAATACTTGCGCAAGACCTCTCTTCCCCCCTCTTCTCCCCTATTCTTCTCCTCTTTTTTTTTTTTTCCTTGACTGTTTATGTTCCCCTTGTACAGACTGTTTGCCCGCTTCAATGAACTTGGACGTCTACTTTTTTCCCAAAACGCTCGAGGCATCCCCCTCTTCCCCCCTTGTCCGAACGAAAACGATAAGAAGGTCGTCCCCCCAGAGGGTCCGACCCAATCCCTCTTCCACCCAAAGACCCCCCCCCCTTCTCTCTTTTGTGGATAAGCTGAAAAATTTCAATTTCCATTTGGTTATGCAATGCTCTCAAGCTCTTCCACTCCCCCATCCACCTCCATACATAATTGTAATGTTCTCCCCCCTCCCCAAAACCCCACAGTGACAGGCATTTCCCCCCCCCCTCCTTCTTTCTGATGGCCCACCAAAAAACCCCTCCCTTTTTTTTCCGAACCCCTCTCTCGTTCATGCAGACAGAAGTTCACTCCTCCTTTACCAAGCATAGGACAGCAACGTGCCCGTCACACCTTCTTTCTCCTCCTTCTGTAGGACTAACCCCATCTTTTTTCAAGTTACATTGTTTTTTGTACTCGTCATTGCCACTCAATATCCCCCCCCCCCCCCCCAACCCCCTTCAACCATTTTGGACCTTCCCTGGTAAACATCCTCTCGTCCTCATTTCTTCCCTTTAGTAGACACCAAAGCGCTCCCCTTTTCACTCCTCCAAGCGTGTAGTTGATATGCAGGACTTTGCTCCTTCCCCCTTACATGGGGAGCGTTCATTCTTTTCTGTTCCTTTCTGTGGTATTCTCTTAAAGGGCCTATTAAATGCCTGCCCTCCACCCACCTGATAACGCCTGAATATCTGAATCTCCCTTGGCCTTCTTACAGGCAACTTCTTGTGATACTCACCTGTAACAGGGCGATCGCTCCTTCTCTCCCCCCTAACCTTTTCTATAACAAGACATATACCCCACCCTTCTTCACACGTCTTTTCGATGCTAAGATGTAATCTTCCCCCCCTTCTCCCCAGCCCTTTCTTCTCATAACACTCGGTCACCCGTTTGCTTTACGGATTAGTGCGCAACAGATATACCCTCCACCCTTTTTTTTACTTTTTTCTCCTTTTTAGGATGGATCCCATGGGCTATCCCCCTCCATCCTCCCAGATATTCATGGAACAGTCTCCTTTCCCCCCCCCTCGCCCCGTTGCCTTCGTTCTTATACCTGGAGTTGCGTTTCGTGTCGCGTTTACACTCATATTTAAGGTGCAAGAAGGGTGAAAATAATTTTCCAGTTTCTTCCCCCTCCATTGCATTCTATTTTTATTTTATCTCCGCAACCTCATCCTCCATTAATAGCCACCAACGAAAACCCGATTTCTCCCAACCCCCTCCCCCCCTCTTCTCCCCAGCATAGGATGATGGTCCCCCAAGTCCTCAAATACTCCCCTGGAAAGCCTTGTCTTGCCTTTTCTTCTTTCTACCACATTTTCAATTATCTCTTTTCCTCTAATCAAGGTTGGTTTGTTCGAGCTCTTCTTCCCTTTCCCCCGTACCCCCTCCCTTTCCCCCCTCAACCGTTCTTGCATTGAGTTTATTTTTTCTTACTTGTTGCCAGCAGCTAGGTCTTGTTTTGCCATCCTCTGGGGTGTTGTTCCCTTCTTTTCGTTTGTTTCGAGGTAATGTCGGATGAGACCGTTTGAGAGATGGCAAGTCCCCCCCCCACTTTCCTTTGTAGTAATTTTCCGCCCTCCCTTATTGTACCCCTCTTCACCGCTAAATATACTTTTTTACCACGCCGACTACAACCTCCCCTCCCGTTCTCCCCCTTTTTTTCCATTGTCTATGGTATCGATGAAGGTCACGGAAGAGCGGGTATGGTTCTTGTCTTCTTTTTCATGTGCCTTTCACTCCCCCCCTTCTTATTCCTTTGTGGAAAACATTCTAAAGATATATGGTGCGCCCCTCCGTCCTCCCCGGTGACCTCCTTTTCTGATTCTCCCTGTTGGGAATAAAACAAGTGGGAGATGTACATCGTAGCGACAGGAACACACGAATTCGGTCGATTTTTTCTTGAGTCTTGTCTATCAAGGTTCGGGTCTATGCATCTCATTCCTCCTTATCGCCGCTCTTTTTTGAGTTTACACACGGAAGTTTGTCTGCAGACGTGGCCCAAAAGCTATTCAGATCGAGGCGTTCTCGTTTCTTCTTCCCTGCCTTTCATCTTTCCCCTGTCCTCTCCTCCCACGCGAAGTAAACTCCCCCACCTTATAAACGCCCCCATTCGTGAGACTGATGCGCGTTCTCTCACCTCCCGTTTCCTTAGCGAGTACCATGAGACTCCGGTTGGTGTCTCCCCCCCTAGTGCATTTTTTATCCCCCTCTGTTTGACAGGAGTGCAAACGGTGATGGGGTGGGGAGGTAGGGTGAAAGTTTCACTTCCTTTTGCACCTTCCCCCCCCCCCTCTTGGTTATTAATACCTTCTATTCCGCGTCCTGTTTCGCAAGGTTTCTGTCCCTGATTGCTGGTTCGATGGTAAATCCTAAACCGTCGGCTTTCCTCCCTTTGCTTTCCCGTGAGTTCTCCCCTGGATTGTTTGTGGGGTTCCCTCTGTACCCATTTCCCCTTTTGCCCCTGACTGGAAATTTTCCCCTTTCCCTTTTTATTCTTATAAAATACATTATGTAATCTGTGATGATTTTTTAAATCAGCCTTGGTCTCTTGCCCCCCCCCTTACCTTGTTAAGATTTAGAAAACTGAAGATAATTGGGAGTTTTTTGGAGTGTATGACCTTTTTCCTGACGACTTCTTATCCCCTTCGTTTTCCTTTTTTTTTGGACCGAAGTTGATGACTCCGACGAGTTAACGTATTCGTTCCTTTTCAGTTCTTGTCAACCCTTTTCCAACCTTTTCCCCCTAAATTCAACGAGAACACACACTAGTAAGAGGAGAATAGGGCTTCTCGCCGTCTCAGATTCTTTCCTCCAGTAAGTTCCCCGCAGTCCCCTCAGCGCCAAACCTCGTGTCCCTCTGTCGTTCCTTGAAGTATCATTACTGACGGTGAACAAAGGGGAGAGGGTTTCCCCCCCTCCCCCCTCTTAGTCCTCCTCTTACCCCAAAGAGTTCGTCGATGTTTCAAGGCCTCTGAATGGAAACTCTGTGTCTTTAGACGACGCCCTCCTTCTTTCCGATCACCCTGATAACCAAGGATGGCGGTTATCCCTGTCCCTTTTTTTTTTTTCTTCAAATTTCTGCCCCCTCCCGTCCAGCTCCATTCCTTTGAAGTCTCAAATTCTTTAAGTGATTCCCCTCACCCTTCTATGGAGTGCCGGCTTAGATCGCCTTAGACGGACTATCCTTTCCTCTTTTTTCCTAGTCCATCCATTTAGGGAGACTCCTCGAAAATATCTTTATGAAGGGAGACAGAGTACCATTTTTCCTCTTTCCCCCCTTTTGCCCCTAAGCCCCCCTTACCCCTTTCTTTTACCGGATGGGACTAGGTTGAGGATTGGGATTTAGACTTTCCCCCCCTTCATTCCCTTTTCATCCCAGTTAGCTCCGTCTGTCAAAAAAGGTTTTCCAAGAATGGGGAGTCACTTGGTCCCCCTTTTTCTTCCTTTCCCCGACCTTTTTTTTTTCTTTCTGCCATGAGGTTTGATCCCCTTGGGTCAAAAGCCGGCACTTCTAATCTTTTGCGCTTTTTCTTCTTTTTTGACTCCTCCAACTCCTTCCTTTGGAAAAAAACAGGGCTGACAACCGTCTCCTTCCCTTACCCTTCTCTTCCCTCACCCCGGTATTCCCTGCGGGGTATGTTTTAGCCGAAGGAAAGGTAGGCCACCCCTCTATTTCTATTGCTTGTTTCCTCTCTTTTTGCCCCCAAGTATGCAGGCTGTGATTGGGTGTTCTTTCTTTTCTTTTTTTTCCCCACCCTCTGTTTCCAGTATTCCAACGTGCTTCTTAATTAAAACGAGTCCCCCCCCCTTACCGGCCCGTTTAAATGAAACAATGTTTCACTGTTATTAGGTGTATGGCTCCTTTTTCTTTTTTTTTTCCCTTTTGCCCCTCCCCCTTCTTTTTTCCTGCATTCGCTGCCAATTCCCCGCTCCTCTTTTACCAGGCCAGAAGATCCGGAGCTTCCCTTTTTCGCGTATTCTTCACACCCCTCCCCTGCGGTCCCCTCAAAAAGTCAATGCCATTTGAAGAGTCTCCCCTTTTCCTCCCTCTTCGTTCCTTTTCTCTCCTCTTTTGTCAGCCACCTCCAAACAAAGTCAGGTAACCTCTGGAAGAAATGCCAGGGGTTTCGCTTTCCTTTTTTTATCGTGTCTCTTTTTGCCTGCCCTTTCCATTCACGGAAAAAGTATGTCAGAAAGGGACCAAAAGAAGATAATCCCTTTTTTCCTTCTACCCCTGTGTTTCTTTTGTCGCGGTCATTAGCGTCAATGTCTGTTCTTATGACAGCATACTCGTCGCCACACAATTCTCCCCATCCATGGCCACCTTACCCCTTTCCCCCGTCCTTCAAATCGATGTTATGCCGAGTGGCCGATTCGCCAAAATAGTCACGACTATTTCTTCCATCTCCCCCTTCCCTTCCCTCTGGCCCCCCTCCCCCCATTCCTCTGCGCCAGTACTTAGCACTATTGCACATGAATACTTCTTAACTTGTTTGAGCCCACCTTTCCCCACCTCAGGGGCCATCCTCTCTCTTTCCTCTCCCTTTTTTTCTGATACTTTACGAGGGTGGAAAGTCTGCTCCAAGTTAAGAGTATGCTGGACCCCAGCTTTGCTCATATTTCCTTTTTTCTTTTTTCCCATCCTGGTCCTGACGTGGAAAGGATCGATTGCCTTTAATTGGAGGCTCGATCTTTGGAATCTTCCCCTCTAGGCATCCCTCTCCCTTCCATGTTTTTTTATCTTCCTGCCTTTGATTGTTGCTATTGGTGCGACAGATGCTCCAGAGAAAAGACATTCGGCCCTTTTTCCCTTTTCCTCCTTTTTTTTTTCTTCCCCTTTTCCCCAAATTGCCAATTATAGTATTTGTTCTAAATGATGACATACTTTGACAGTTCCCCCCACTGTCCTCCTGAGCCAAACGCTACCTTTTTCACACGACTTCCCTGGCATTTCGGAAGCGGGAAAGGAAGGGTGGTACCATCCCCCCCCCGCTTATTTTGTTACCCTCCATTCACACAACCCCCCCCAGACTTCTTCCATGGTCCCTCGTAACCTCTGACCTTTCTTGTGACCTCGTTTCTTGTGTTTGCAGAGATCGAATTTCACGGGAAGAGTCTCTTATGGCTTTACCCCCCCTCTTTTCTTTCCCTTTCCTTTTTACCTTTTCTTGCCCACCCCTCGGGAGTGCATGTTTCCCAAGGTTCAACTGCTCGCCCGCAATACACAACTCCTACTGTTCACCTTTTCCCTTTTCCTTTTTCGGTCTTTTGGGTCTCCGGGTTGGACCGACCTATCACTTTTAACCTCCATAGGTATTTTCTCATCCCCCATAGCTACAACCATATGATCGAACAAAAGGGTAATGCCAACCTTTTTGCGCGACTCTTTCAGCATCCTCTTTCCACTTATCCGAGCGGGTGGCTACCTTTCCTTCCCTCTCCCCCAACCGTGCCTTGTATTACAGGTTTATTAAGCTATTGTAGGTCTCAGTACCTCCGGTGTTCCAACATTGTTTTTGCCCTTTCCCCCTCTGTTTTGTTTTTCATCCCCACCTCCCCCCATAGTAGAGGCAGGAGGGGTTTTGGATCACCTTTTTTTCCTCCGCCGCCCATTTCTGGCTGGTTTAAGCAAATTTACGTCTCCCCAGTGAAAGCCATGTTGTACCCCCCCTTTTTTGAAATCTTTGCCTCTGTGGGATGACACCGGTCGAGCTGGTTGAAGGTCGAATCCCAACTCCCCCTCCCTAACCCCCTGTTTTTTTCATTTATCTGTTCCACCTTTTGTACAGCAAGCTGGCAAAACATGGAAGCTCGACCTGCAGACGAATTTTTTTTGATTGCTCCCCCTCCCACATTGCCTTCCCCTCCTTACAACCCGTTCATAGGATAGTTTTCCTTAGTACGGAACGATATACTCGTCCCCCCCCTTTCCCTTCCTCCCCTTACCGCTTTGAGACCATTCAAAGGTTAATGTATCGGTTTTTCGGGTTGCAGTCAACCTTTTTTTTTTCCCTCCCCCCGATCATCCGAGATTCCTTTGCGGAATGAGTGGTTTATCAATTTTCGCCCCCAGAAGACAGTCTTTGCTTTCTTTCTTTTTCTCACCGTCACCTCTCATTTTTTTGAGAGTTTCCTTTGATCCCCCCTCCTCACCTTTGTCCTGGATTTCATCTTAAATAGGGGTGATGGAAGAGTGAAGACCCCCCTTCTACCTGTTTGCCCCGTCCCCCCAGTGTACCTTTAGCCCTCTCAAATGCAACAATTAGTGGGGCTGCATTCGAGCTGCATGTAACTACTTCCCCCCACTTACCCCTTCAAACATATTGCGAACCTGCCAGAGGAGAAGTCGAGTTTGTTCGTTTTCCTTTTTTTTTCTTTTTTTTTTCGTAAACTGTTAAGACTGTGTTTACCGCTTCACTGACTTGTACCGACTCCTTCACCTTTCTGCTTCCCCTGTCGTTAAGAAACTGCTGTCCAAAAAAAGTGTCCCCCTCCCCCGCTTACTAATTTACGTCCTTACCGAGGCAGACAAAAAACGAAAAAGACCCCCCAGGATTCCTTTTTTTGTCTACTTTTTTACCAAGGTACCTGTAAATGTTCTGGCAAAGCTATAAAAGATTCCTTTCCAACCTCCTCCCTCACCCCCTTTCCTTTTCTTCCTCCCTCAAAAAACAAGTGCCAGGCCGTTTTCAACCTTTCCTGTACCTTATCGATCACCCCCCCCATTCCCTGGTGAAGAACTACATTGATAGTGCGAATGTAAAGACCTGACTTTCCCCCCTCATTTTCCCCTTTTCTTTTTCCCTGCCTCCTGACTACACTTGAATAACTGATAATGCGCAGAGAGTAGTACCCTCCCCCCTTTGGCTTTTTGGGTCCTCCCGTTTCACTTCACCTAATCCAAAAAACCCTACCTTTTCCTGTAAAATCGAGTTCTCCTCATCTTTCCCCCTACTTCAGTACCCCCACGAGTAGCATTACTAGCTAAGCGTGGGTCCCTGTCGCCGGCCGGAACCTATCGACGAATTTTTGCGTCTTGATTCTTCTTGAATTGCGCGTGGTATCTTAGTCCGGAGACTATGTCCATGTCTTCTCACTCCCCCTCTCCAGACCTCATATCTGACATAGCTTGGGAAAGTCTGCAGACACTTAGTGTGTATCCTAAGGACTGCACCCGGTGCTCGCTCGAATATTCAACTATTCCCGACTTGATATGAAAAAGCCTCCCTCCCCCTTCCGATTCGGGTTGATTACGATAACGAGGACATTTTCCAAAAACTGTTTCTTTACCAGCCCCTTTTCCTTTTCCCTCCCCCTCGTTACGTTTCTCCGTCTTTTTCCCCCGATCCTTTCACTGCACCAAGGACTAGACTTGGCGGGATGGAACCCCTTTAGAGTGATCCTCCCTCACCCATATTTCCCCTTTTCCTACTCCTCTCTACCCTATGCAGTTGAACTTCGTGAGACAATGGGCGTACGTTTATTCGCTTTTAAAGTATCTTTCTCTTTCTACAGGTCCCCTACCTTGAAGATTCTGCCCTTCCTTAGAATTTATAGGGGATTATATCGATAACCCCTTTCCTCCGACCTTACTCTGACCCCAACGAACAAAGAATTTTCACAACACGCAACCCAGTGGATTTCAGTCGGCTGCTGGCCCCCCCCAGTCCCTTCCCCCCCCTTTTTCCCCCCTGCCAGCCTTTGGAGGTTGTGGTGTTTTTTTTTTGCCCTGCGTGCTTTGAGGGACACAGTT
>Ga0179593_1316488_pt1 | contig 12800 bp, 16 predicted proteins | sample CZODoug2_1_08_16_FD_185931 | JGI IMG/M metagenome (GOLD analysis project Ga0179593, IMG submission 185931) | Vadose zone soil fungal communities from Angelo Coast Range Reserve, California, USA - CZODoug2_1_08_16fungal (PacBio error correction) | ecosystem: Environmental > Terrestrial > Soil >... | reverse complement strand
CTTTGACCGTCCCCCTCTTCTCCTTTTTGAAAATTCCGCCCGCAACGGAGGACGAACCTTTTGTGACCGAAAGTGAGGGTGGGTCATAGGCCCCCCCCCACCCTTTCTTCGTCGGGTTCCAACCCCCTTTCCCCCAGTGTTTTCCCGCAACTGTCTTTTCCCCCCCCCCCCCCCCTGAAGCAAGCGCTATCCTCAGACTGAATCTCCCCTGGTCGCAGTGATCCAAATCTTTTTTTTATGGACGGCACAATCCTTTTCTCTCCCAGACCCCCGATTTTGATTTTTTCTTACCCAGTCCTTCTGTTCAATACAAATGACTCCTTCCTCAACCTTGTTCCCTCCGTTCCCCCCTGCGGATTTTTCACCCTTTCGGCAAGCCGGCGCGGTTCACTTTCCCCCCCAACACCCAACAGACTTTTCATTTCTTGGTCCATCCAATTTTTACCTCTTTCTTTCCCCCTTCCTCCCCTTTTCTTTTCACGGGATGCCATCTCTACGGTTCGACACCGAGCAGTCCGTGGAGCTAAGGAACCCCTCCCCCTCACAGTTACCCCCCTCCCTCATGTGGGGATTTCTATGCCGACCAACCCCCCCCCCTCCAGCCCCCCCCCGCAGTCCCCCCCCCCTCCAACGTCGCACCGCCCCCCTACCCTGTGCCCACTCCCACCGTTGACCGGGGACGAACCCCCACCTCCCTACCGCAAACACCCACCCACCCTCCCCCGCGTCACCCCACCCGCCCCCCGCGCCAACAGCCCCCTCCCCTAAGACTGCACCCCCCCGACATACCAGTCCACCACCAACCCCCCCCCACGCCACAACACCCATCATCCACCCACCCCCCCCCAACACCCACGAGACCTCCTCCCCCCGCCCCCCCCGCCAACCCCGCCCAAGACCACACCCTGCCCACCCCACCACCATTGGCACTTCCCTCGACCCACACAGGGAAATGCGCCCCTACCACTCCCGCAAGCCACCCCATCCGCCCCCCCCCCCCCCCCCCCCCCCCCCTCCCAACCCCCCCCCTCCCCCCCCCACTCCCCCCCCACCCCCCCCCCCAACCCCCCCCCCCTCCCCCCCCAAACCCCCTCCCCCCCCCCACCCCCCCCCAAACCCCCCCCCCCCCCCCCACCCTTTCTCCCACCCCCCTGCTAAATAGGGCGTCCCCTTCTCCCCCCTGACCTTCACGGCTGGCCGCAAACGACTTAGGTTTTCTCCCGCTGACTCTTCGATCTTTTGAGAGTTGTGCGTTTCCCACCCGTCTCTTTCTTCCGGGTAGGGTTTTTCCCCCCCCCCCCATTTTTCCGCCCCTCTTGATCTGCGAGAACCCCCCCGTGGTAAAAATCGGTTAAGACCAAGGCAAGGTTTCACCACGCCAATCGCTTCCGTCCGCTCTCACCGGTTTAAAAGAAATTTTTTTTTTTTTTCCAACCCGTTTTCCTCTCAACGGTGAACTGACATCCGTCCATTTGACTTCCCATTTTCTCCCCCTTGGTCGCGACATAGTTCCCGGTTTCCCCCCAGATGTAACCCGCTGTCTCTTTTTGTCCCACCATAACAGTTCTCTGGGTTGCCCTTTGCCGTCTACCGCCCCTAAGCCCAGTTAATTTTTTGCGTAGCCCCTCCTGCTTTGTACCTGAGAAGGGATCTTAACCCTTTTTTTTCTGGAATCGTGCCCCCCCCCTGGTCCTCCTCCCCCCCTCTCTCGTCTCCGAAGATTTTCTTTCTATCCCAATGAATGAGAACCACCCCCCCAATCGCTCCGGGTTGGGAACTGAAGGCCCAGCCTCGCCCATTTTTGACCCTCCCTTGTTTCCTCCTGGAATTTTTTTCTCTCGACGTGCTGGATTGGTGAGAAAAGTGGTGTTTGTCTTCCTCTTGTTGACGTCCTACCCCTGTCTATGATGGCCGACTTAAGGTCAAGGATTCAGCACCGGGGCCCCCTTTTCTCCTCCCCCTGCCGAGCACGCCAGCGTCAAACCACCTCAGAATCACCCTGCCCCTTTTCCTAATTTGCTTCCCCATCGACAGTGAAAACCCCCTCCTCCCTTTCGTTGATTCCACCTCCCCCCTAGTCCTTCCGCTTTTCTTTCCTGTTCCCCCTTGCTGTGCAGTACCTCAATCGACTTGGGCCTCGAGTGACTTTTTCTTTTTCCTTCCCCCCTTTCCCCCCCCCTTATCTTTTTTCTCTCCATGTCCCCCCTTGTTATAACCAAGCCAGTCGTAACCCTGGCGTTTTTGGTACCTTGATAGGAGGGGCTAAATCTTTCTTAATCTTTTTTTTTCCTTTGTGCTTTTTATCAAATGGTCTTGACTGTCCCGACCTGCCGTGGCCCGGATGTCAGGTTAGGCAGCTCCTCCAACGACGACTTTCCACCCTCTCTATTTCTTCCCCTCCTTCTCTCCCTCCACGGCGTTCCGTCAGAGTCCCTCGTGTTTTCCCCACTTCTGGGAAATTTGAAATTTCCCTCAACGGCAGTAAAATGACCCTGGCCCACCAGTACAGGGTGGTTCCTTTAAGAATTCTCTGCCCCCTATTGGCCCTGTCGACATCCTGACTTAGGCCTCCGGTCCCGGATAGCGGGACCTGCCAAGGGTTGTGTTTCCTCACAGTCCAAGTCTCTGTTGCCGCAAAGCGGCATGAAATTCTTCTTTGCACGTTGGTACCTTCCTCGGGGCCCACCAGAAACAAGGAATGCTGGATTTTTTGCTTCCCCTTTTGCACCTCTCGTGGTGATCTCCCTTGCAGCTGGCCAGTGAGGTGCCTTTTGCGACGGCAAAACGATAATTCCTTCCCCTTCCTCCCTTTTTCCACACGTTCGGCCTGTCTTGCAGATGACGTTTTTTTCCCTGCCCGTTGATCCTGCGGCTTTCCCGCTCTCCTCCCTTCATCTATTTTCTTTTCTCTCTCTTTTTTTTCCCCCCCTTTTTGAGTCTCTTTTTCCCCAATCAATATCTGGCTGGTGCGAGCCAGCTACCGACCCCTGTGTCTGTGCCCCGTCGCGAGAAAGACGGATGCCATTGACTTTTTCAAACCTCCTGTCTGTTTTTTTCCCCCAGCCCCCCTGCCCCCTCTTTAGTTTTGATTTCCTTTTTCAGTCTGACCGATATGATAATCGTTCCCGGGGAAGCCCGACCCCTTCCGTGTTTTTTTGGTGGCCCCCCCTATTTTCCCTTGGAGCGCACGCCGACGTCAGATACTTTGCCACATCTCTCCCCCCTTTTTGAGGACAGCGGATGTTGACTCTACCTTTGGGTTTGCCCGGTGCTCTCTTGTCTTTCCCTCAGGAGATCTTTATCCTTAAGCTTCCGTTCTAGAATGGATAAGGTTTCAAAGACCCCCCCCCCTGGCCTTTTTTTGCCCTTTGGTGATAGTTCTTTTATCCGATTTTCGCTCCCAGCAGAAGCACGACGCGTCAGGGGAAGGCGACGCTAGCACCTTTTTTCTTTTTTTTTTGATCCTGTCGAGCATTTCTTTTTTTGCGTTCGTCCTTGCACGGCCTAAACTCTTTTCAGAGAACCCTTAGGATTGGACGTACATGTGGGCTTCTCCCCTTTTTTCTACCCAACGAGCGCCCGGCTGGCATGCTCTGCTTCCCATCACGATTCAGGTATCCCTTCCCTCGTAGTGACGACGTTTGCTGTCTTTTTTATGAAATGGTTTGTTGGTAATCGGTCCCCTTTTTTGGACTTTCGGGAAAGTCGCTGTTGGCCCACAGCCCCCTCCATTCTCCCTTTTTTCCTTCCCACATGGTTTCCTCCCCTTTTTCAGTCTTCCCCCCTAGGTGCCTTTCCCGCAAACTTTTGCGCCTCGTAAGAGATTTCTTCGTCGATCTAGATTAAGCAGAATTGGGCACCCCAGTTACCTGGGCCCTGAAGAGGCTCGTTTTTGGCCGGCTCATTGCTTAAGTCGGGGCCACCCTATTGATAATTACTGTTTTTCCTTAAAACTTGGTTTATGCTTCTCCTGGTGGATTCGTTGCCCCCGCTAAGGCACCAGTTGAGCAACCATACCCCCCACGACTTCTAGTTCTTTTTCCATTCCAACGGTCTCTAAGGCTTCCCCTTTTTGTCCCCCGCCCCGGATAGAGTTTGTTTGTTTTGCACAAGTTAGTATTGCGTCTCTCCTTCTCTGCTTTAAGTATCGTCCAAGATCTTTCTGCCCCGTTTGTGGCCGGTTCCCTTACCAGCTTCTCCCCGGTATTCCCATCCGTCCGGCGCCCCCCCCCCCCCCTTGTAGTCCCTTTGGTGAAATGGTGCTTGGTCTTTTTTCTCCTTCTCCTGGACTGAAGCCTGGTTCTTTGGTCGTTGTGCCGCTTTTCGCCAACGACTTACCCTTTGACCCAACCTACCGGTCCCCCCTCTGCGCGTCTCCCTTCTTTACTTACTCTTTCAAAAGTACCGATAACAGCCTGTTTTTCCTTTCCCCCAACGGTTATGAAAAAACCACCCCTGGAAGAGTTCCCCGTCTTCCTTTCTCCCCCCCCCTTTGCAGAAGTGTTTTTTTCCCCCCCCCGTCGTCATGCCCCACTTTTTGCCTGATAGGAAAGATAGGGGCAAATTTTCCCGTTTTATTTTTGCACTTTGCCCAGTGGTCGTTTTTAAGCCGCAACACCACCTCTCGCCTCGTCCAGCTTCTCGAAAGGTGACGGTGGAGTGTTCCGAAAGTTACTGCTTTTTTCCTGCGTTTTGTGTGATTTGAGTCGGTCCTGCAACCACTTCTTGCGCTTGCGGCAACCATTTCGGTATTTTTTTTGCCTTTTTCCCACTGCCGCCCCCCACCCACGAGCTGGTTTCCCGACCCTTCCTTTTTGACGAAAACCGAAGTCTGGGAGCCTTTTGAGGCGATATGTTCGCTCTCCTCCTTTCCTTCATTTTCGGAGAACTTTTATGGTAGTGTCCCCCTGATAGCCGGTGTTTTTATTTTTTTTGAGCACGTGATACTTTTTTGCCGGCTTTTGTGTCCTTCTTTTTCAGACTTCTTCGTTCGTCCAAAGCATCTTTTTTGTTTTTTTGTTTGGACGTCAATCGGAGGCCCGAGTCGCCCCTGCCCATCTGACGGGAGCCTCTCCTTTTTTTTTTGGAAGATCGGGGACGCAGACAAGCTTTTTTTTTTTATAGGCCGTAGCTCTTTCTACGTGTGACTTCATGCCGTTTTCACCCTTTCTGATTCACAGCTTAGGGTGTGTTCCCTTTTTTACAAGTTTTAAGTTTGTGGACCACCCTGTCGACAAGCGTGGTTCCTGCCTCCTGCCTGCCCCTTTTTTTGTGATGGGAAAGTACTTTTTGTCAGGAACGCAGGTGCGTCGTCCACGGTTTCTGTGCCCCACTAACGGGTTCTCCTTTTTTCTAGTAAGTAGCTATCTGTTTTCCTCCCCTGGTTTGTTTGTTTGCTGTCTTCTCACCTTGCCTTACTAGGACCCTCGTCACATGGCCCTCCCCCCCCTGTTATCTCAGGTCCCCCCTTTTTCGTTGCCGGGGGTCACGCTGCGCGGACTTTTTTCGGTCCCCCCCCCTTCTTTCGGCGCAATCCCAAACACTGTTTCCTTTTTTTGGTCCACGGCTCCATTTTGTACACACCCCCCCTACAGCGCGACCCGGAAGAAGCATGTTCCATGCCCCTTTCCCCCCCTTTTTTTACGCCCCTCCCCACTCTCTCGTACCAGAACGTGTTGCTTGGGTTGCTTCCTTATTTTTTGCACACAGTCTCCCCCCCCCCCCGTCAGAGATGCGGCGCGATAATCTGAGTTAAAGGTCTCGGAGGAGTCCCCCCCCCACCGCATTCCCTTTTCCCTGAAAAGCGTATCTCCTTGCCGACGTTCCCCCTTTTAGCCCAGCATAAAGGCTTTGGACCCTGAAGAGCATCTTGATCCGTTTTCACCCTCCCAAACGCTTTCCCCATTTTTCTTTTTTTGGAATTCATAAGCAAGACCACGAGCTGCCCCCCTCCAATTTCGCCCTGACTTCGGTTTCGCTTTTTAGCAAGTCAAGACCTCTTTCTTTATTTTCCTCTTAAAAACTTGGTTATACGCCCTTGCTCCCACTCCTGTTTTGACGCTTCACTTGAAAGGATGAAATCCCCGTTTTTCTCCCCCTTCACCCCATAGGTCCTTTCTTTTGGGTCTAGGCAGGGGGTGCATCCCGTTTTGTGAGGCTGACCGAAAAGCGGCGTAAGGGTTTCTTGTTTTCCCCTCGCTCGCTTTTTGTAGTCCAAACGCCTCGACCCCTGCATTTCACGACACCCCTCATGACAGATGCCATTCCTCCCCTTGCATCGATCTCAAGTTTTTATTGCAGCCAAACCGGGGTGTAGAGAACAGGGGCCCCCTTGTATTTCGTCCCCACCCCTCGGGCTGATCCTCAGTCCCCATTCCAGACCGTTCCGGGGAGCAGACTCCCGTTTTTCCTTTATTGATTGAGATCTGACCCCCCTCCCCACCTTCACAAGGACGCTGATGTTTTTTTTACGTAGATCTTCCTCCACCGTAACACCTCTTTTCTTACGGTTCCGCCTTTGCGGGGAATTCTGGGATAAGGGCTATCACCGGGGCAGTGGGTTTTTTCCAGCTGAAGTCCAACGGGCCCCTTGCTCTTTTATTACGACTTGTTTTCTATCAAGACATTTATCTTTACCTGCTTGACTTGTTCGACACCCCCCACGGAGACGCTGATGTGGACTAAATGTCATTTCCCAGGCGCCCCCCCTGTTTTCTTGTCCCCGCAGGAATTCATGGGCGCGCACAGTCGTGTGCCCCCCGCAAACGTTTTTTTTTGCCGTGGTGTACACGAACCGACTATCCCTTTTCAGTTTTCCCGGTAGGCACTGTATTCGGCCCCCTTCGCGCACAGGATGGCTGACAGGCATTTGCGCCCAACCTCTGCATCCCCCTCCTTTTGCAAACGTTCGTTGCCTTCGTTCTGAAATCTTAAATTCAAGACTTCACGCCCTGCGCCGGTTCCTTTATTTACCCAAACCAGATCCTCTTTTACGGGGCGCTTTCTCCAGCCCGACATTTTTTTCCCCTTCCGTTCCGCCCTTCCTTCCGCACGTATCCCGTGAAGGCGACCCCTTAGACAAAAAATTTTCACAGGAACTTGCCGTTTTTTTGCCCCTGTTCGTGTTTTTCGGATCGTACCCCAGCGTTTTTCGCTCCGATTTGCGCGTCCTTGGTCCCGGCGCCCCAGAATTGATTTTCGTCCGACGTCATTTTTTCACCTCGGTTCGGCCGCGTTTCGTTTCACGAAACGATGTCACCTGACCGGACTATCGTACACCCCGTGCGTGATCCTCCCCCATGGAAATCGTCCTGGCCACTTGGTGTAGCCCCGTCCTCGAGAATTAGATAAGTTGCCCCCCTAACATGGGAACCCCGTCCGGTCTAATTTTTCTTTCCCCCTCTGATTTCAGGATAAGGCATACGATCATTCGCTCCTAAAAACTTCCCCCCAGGATCAGCTCCTTCCATTCTTGGTCTCTCCAAGCCGAGGTTTGCAAACATGGCCCGCGTTCCCCAAGATAGGAAGGTTTGCGCGTCCCACGCCCGCCGGCCGGGGGACAAAAAGAAACAGTTCCTTGAGGAGGGCGACGCCCGGTAGCAACAAAAAAAAAAACACAAAAACAAAAACACAACCACACCCCAAAAAATCACTCACAAAACACCCCCCAAACACAAAACAAAAAAACAACCCTATAATGGGAACATGAACGCTTTGCCTTGGCCACCCGACACCTAATCCCCTTTTATGATGGCCCCTCCCCTCCCCAGACTTCCGTTTCTTCCTGGAATCTTGATCGTGAAGAAATTTTTGATCGCTGCCCTTCGTCCCCCGGCTTAGCACAGTCCCCATTTATTTCGCATTATATCCTTTTACCCTCCTTCCGTTGTTTTTTTTTCTCTCTAGTTTTCCCCCCCCCCCCCTACCCTGAGGGTTTTTTTTTTTTTTTTTTCGGTTATTTTCCTGTTCTTTTTTGCCCCCCTTCTCCTGGAAAGAAATAGATTACCAGAAAATGTCGCGTTTCCCTTTTTCCACAAACCCTCTTTGGCCGCACCTCCTATTTTTTCTGTTTTTCTTTTTTACCGAAAGAATACGCCCCACTTACTCCCCTATGGCCAAAGCTTTTCTCTGAATATCGTCTGGGGCCTAAGCAAGTATTTTTTTTTTTTTTGTTGGATTGTCTTAGGGCGTTTGAAGCGCCCGACCGAATTCCCGATAATGTTGTCCTAAGAGAGGTAGGGTGCAGAACTCGGCCTTTTTTCACACAACTTTTTTCTGCATGAGTGGTAGTGTCGGAGGCAGTCTGATAGAGGACTCCGGCAGAGATCAGCTCCTTCTTGTTTTAAGACACCCACATTGCATTTGTGCCCCTGGTCATGTTCGACCCTCTTAGAGTCTTTCTCCGAGCCCCTTCTCCTTAGACACGCCGGTTTTTGCTTTTTTTTTTTCTCTTTTTGTGTGGAAAACCCTTTTTTTCGTAAAGTTTTGCGCCGCTCAGCCGGTAGTCTTCCTCCTTTCGAGGTCATAGAGGTTGGATAGAGTTATCCTCTACCTTCTTCCCCCCTGCCCGATTAAGCCCACACCGAGCTGTAAATGCGGTCCCGGTTGGAAACCCGCGAAGTGCAACGGAGTTTTCAAATTCTTGCCCCCTATTCCCCCCTCTATGCCCTTCCAGCGAAGGAGTTTTGTTTTTTGTCCCCTATGTTCTTATCCCGGTTGGATTGTCGATGGCACAGTCCTGATGGCCCCATTCCCTTAGAACGTTTTTTCCCCCTTTTCCCCCGGTTTTTTACCGCGCATTTCTTTCCTTTTGCTCGGGGTGGCACTCCCGAACCGGGCGCTTTTACCGCTTTTTTCTCGTCGATGTCGCCTCTTCGCGACTCGTGTGCATGGCCTGCCTCTTATGCTTCGAGGGTTTGAGCTGTTATGTCATTGCCTTACACCCGTGTAACCTCTTCCGGTTCCCTTTTCCACCAGTCGGCACCAGCTTACGGCAGTTTTTTTCGGAGTAAAAGCGTAACAATTTCCCCGTCCCTCTCCGTTTCATTAATGGACCCTTTTTTTCCCTTCGAGATGGAGCAGTTTTCCAGACGGTTTCGAACCCTTCCGCCGTCAGTAATGCTAGACTTCATTGGTAGGGATCGGCCCCTCTTTTAAGATATGGTGTTTTTGTTTTTTTCGCCCTCACGGTTCCTTCCTTCTCCCCTACAGGTATTCACTTTTCCGGCGGTCCTCAGTCCCTCGTTCCTTGGTTTTTGCAGCCTGAGCGGGACCCCAGTACGCAGACCTTTTGTTCCTTTTTGCACGCTCAGCGGTCGCACGAATTTTAAAGACAGAAATGATGTCTGCTCTCGCCCTGTGCGATAAGTCCCATGAATATCATCGGGCCAGATACCAGTTCCGGTATTTTTAACGTTTTTTCGCAACACCTGGTGACCAGATTTACTTGGCGCCGGTCCCGCGCTTGCTCCGGCTGTAGTGGCGGACACGTTGATTTTCTGCCGATGGGGAACCCTGGTGTTTTTCTGCTCTTTTAGCTCATCTTTTTTTTTATTTTTTTGGCCACCATTCCCCCGACCCTGATTTTGTGCCCCTGTCCTGACTACAAAGGATGCCACTCAGCCCCTCTTCCCTGCTCCTTCCCTTTTTCCTGTTCTTGCCGGCATTCCTTTGCTGAAACGGCCGACCCACCCTGGAGTGTGCTGCCCGGATAACCTGGCATTTTGTTTTAGTGCAGTGAACCTTTTTCCCCCGTCCCCCCCCTGTCTTTCTATGGTCTGACGATTTAACCCTCCAGTATGAAACGTTCGGCGCACGTGAGTAGGGTTTCCTCAATTACATCATCCCCTTTTCTCGACCTTGTCCTTTTTTTTTACTGAGCCTCACGTTTTATGCCGCATCCCGCCGGTTGGTTCGTTATCTCGTTTTTCTTTTCCCGTCGGTAGCCTTGTAGACCCAACTGTAATTATGCGACCCCCCCCACTGTGTGAATGCTGTTTTTGTGTGGTTGGCCAGTCCTCCGACGGTTTTCCCGCCCGATGATCTCCTCCGAATCTGGATTGTTCTAGTACTGGTGATGTGTCTATTTTTGGCCGAACTCCACCCCCTCTTTGCGCTTTTCGTGGAGGGTTTCAACCCCCTGGATGTGTAGCGGTATTACAGGCTATTCGTAGACCCCTCTCTTGCTCGGTGTGTGTGTAAAGCGTACAGGGTTTTTCCTTGACCCATGTGACCCTTGTTTTTTTTTGCGCTTTTTTTCATACTACCCCCCCCCCAGCGAACCTTGCCGCACCGCCCAGTTAAAACTTTTTGCTTCATCCAGGATGCGGCCCCTTGCGTGTGAGAAGGGTTGATCTTCTCGCGGACTCGGAGATTATTTCATCAACCCAACTTTTTTTTTCTTCGATCTCTCGTACCCGAGTGACTTTAGGGCTCCCTGGGCTCCTAAACGTGATTCCTCCCTTTCGTCCACTTTCGAGGGCATCAGGTCCCCCCAACATTTCGGCGGACAAACACCGTTCGGTCCGTTTGGTCTCAATTTTCGTCCGTTTCCCCCTACACCTCGGTCTTTGCTCACGCGCCGCAGTCGTCTCCGCCACCCTTTTTCTTTTTATGACGACCCGCAACCCCCATAGCTTGCCCCCCCGACCAGCTTTGGTTTGCGGACATCTGAACCGGAGCGGTTTTCTTCAACCTAATTCTTCCCCTCTCATCGGAGGTGACGAAGGTTGGTCGTTCCCCTTACACCCCCCCACACCCCAAACAGCACCAAAGGACTTTTGCAAAAGCACCGTCATCTCCACTTCGCACAGTGCGCCCTACTTCCACTTTTCAGGGTGAGGCCGTCCCTGGCTCAGTTCCCCAGAATAGTGTCGACGACTGGGATGGTTTTTGCTGTGACCTACACCATTTTTTTGACCTTTCGAGTGACGTCTTCTTAGTCTTCCGCCCCTCACTGACGACGCGTTTATTGAGTTTCCCCTGCCCTTTCACCTGGTTAGACTCTGGTGCGCCCACTTTTTGTAGCCGCCTTTTTTCCAAGCCCCTGCGCCCTAGAAAAATTTCTTCCGCGGCTTGCCACCCCACGGCCTCGGTCTCCTCCCCCCCCTTGTTTCGGGGGCTTTGTTGCGGCTTGCCCGAACGTTCCGTTTCAGGGTCGGCCGTGTGGTAAAACTTTTTCTCAATGTGTTTCCGTTTTTAGCCGAACCCCTGGTTTAACCCCTAGGCAGACCACGCCATCCCCCTCATAGTCGAAGTTCCAGGTGTGCCCTATCCTCGGTCACGTGGTGTTTGCACTGACCCTTTGGTAATCGTACATGGAAGTTCGATGGCCCCCCAGGGGCTCTCTCTTTGCAGGCTTTTTTTGTGGGCTGGCGCCCCGGACTTTCTTTTTCATTCCCGGTGATCAATTAATTTGCAGCTTGCCCACAGTCACACACAACGGCATCTTTTGGGTTTGTTGCTTTTTTTTCATTACACTCCTACCCGTTTCACCCTCTTTCCTTGCCGTCGACGACTTTTGGAAAAAGGCTGGAGCCCTTTTTCCCCCTGTTTTTTTGATCCTTCCTCCAAAACCTGGTTTCCCTTCTTTTTCGTTCCCCATGGGCCTTCTCCATTATTTCTTCCCCTTCCTCGGCGACTTGTTTTACCACTTATTTTTTTCTCCCCCGTACGGGTTCAAGAATCGCTTTTGGCCTCTTTTTTTGCCGCATTCCTCGGCGTAGACCGCTTGAGCTTGCGCAACGTTTTGGTGGCGCGTTTTGCTAAGCGGTTGTCCCCCCCACAAGACTCACCTGCCGCAGCTTTTTTCCCTTCCCCGGAATGCTCTCCGTCCTCTATCGGTTCTTTAGACCCGGTCTGCATCGTCCTTCCGTCCGTCACCTCGCCGCTTCCCCCAGCCTTTCCCCTTCCGGTGCGAATCGGTGCGTTTACCCCCTCACCGAGAAAGGTTAAACGTCAGCGCCGGTGCCCCTTGATGCAACTTACCTACTTCTTTTTTCCCTTCTTCTCCCACATTTTGTGTCAAATACATGACGGCCGCCCAGAGATTCGCTCTTGAAATCCACCTTTCCCTTTTCCTTGACACGAGCCCCCCCCCTTCCTCAAAGACCGCTTGTCACTGCCCGGCCGGTACGCCTTTTTTTGTCCCCCCAGGCGTTTTTCGCCGCCGTTGTGCTCTACGTGGTCAGTCACCTTTTTAGCGCGTCCTTTTCCTCGGAGCTTCATGAACCTCCCCTTTCGTCCTATCGCTCAGCCCCCCCGATTCCACGGGCCGATATAACCCCCTGCGTTTTCGTCGATTCCCTACATCGGTTCCCCCCCATTTCCTTTTTTGCGTTCGTTTTTATAAAGGCTGCTCTGATGGCCCCTCCCGACGAGTTACAAGACCTGTGCACCCAAAACGTAACGTTGCACGGTCCGGCGTTTATTCCTTCTGACGCGTCACGACTAGATAATAATGACCATCCCCAGGAGACCCCGGCCCCATCGGACTTTTTTCCCCACGTTCTCCTCCCGGCAGCCCTTTGCTCCACCTGTCCCATTTGGGAATTTTTTAGATCGTCTTCGTTTCGCGTCAGCCCCCCCCCTTGGCCAACAAGCCCTTTGCTTTTGGCTTTTCCCCCCGTTCCCCCTTTCGCGGCCAGTGGCCCCAGAATGCCTTTTTCTGGGAATGCCTTCCAATCTCTGCTTTCCGTCCCTTATTTTGGGCACAGAGACTTCTGGCAGTTTAGAATTATTTATGACTTAGTTCATGTTTCCATACATTTTCTCTATGAGTGCGAGCTGACACCATCCCCCTC
>Ga0179593_1313162_pt1 | contig 12801 bp, 9 predicted proteins | sample CZODoug2_1_08_16_FD_185931 | JGI IMG/M metagenome (GOLD analysis project Ga0179593, IMG submission 185931) | Vadose zone soil fungal communities from Angelo Coast Range Reserve, California, USA - CZODoug2_1_08_16fungal (PacBio error correction) | ecosystem: Environmental > Terrestrial > Soil >... | reverse complement strand
TGGACCTTTTTTTAAGTAGCCTTGTCCCGATTTTTGCCAGAAGTAACCCTTCACTTACAGTCTCGGTTTTCCCCCCCCCCTTCTCCAGGTACAATTCTGGCTTTCCCCTTCCGGTCTCCGGAGGTCCCCCTTGAGATCTCGGAACCTAAAGGAAATCCGCTCTTTGCATCACTCCCAATCACCAGACCTCTCCCGATGGTTCATTGAACGACTTTCTTCTCCTCTTTTCCTGCCGTCGACTGAAAATAGTTCAACCGGGTCTCTGAGTCTCTACCACCCCCGCCTTATCCTATGCCTCTCCCTTTCCCTCCCCCCTAAAAGCATATTTGTCCCTTCTCGTTCAGTTCACCCTCCCCACAGATCTTTCCTCCTAATCCAGACTCATCTTTTCCCCTGTTTACCAAGGGGACAACTCTTTAGGCTTTTCAACCTTGGCCCGCACTATTTTATTGGCACATCGCGATCGATGCTTTTTTTCCCCTTCCTGAATGAATCCCGACCTCTGATTATATACTTGCCTATGAAACCCCTTTCCCCCTTATCTTCAACCCGGTCACACCGTCAGAACCATTCTATATGTGTCCACCCCCCCCCACTTGAGCCCCCTCTGACCAAAATTAATCTCCCAATCCGGTCATTTCCACACGGCGAATACCTCCCTCTTACATCTGAGCGCTCGCCTTGATACGGACGATGCATTTCTTTTGGCTAAATCGCGATTTTCCTTCCAAACTTTTCCCTTCTGTCGCTTAGGTAGAGTTGAATTTCAGGCCTTTGCCACCCTCCCTTTTTTCGCCCTTTCCTTCCCCCAAGGCAGCCAAACAGAAGTTTTTCTCCGAATTCTTTCTCAAGAAGTTTGCGTTTCCATTTCGGAAAAATGACCCCTTCTTTTCATTCCAGTGCATTGTACCCGTGCCCCCTCTTCGCTTGATTCTCGGGCCCTTTTCCACCCTTACGCCACGCATTCCCTCTTCGAATTAGGACACTCGGTACGTGCTGACTTTTGCGCGCCTGTTCACCAATCACATCTTTTCCCATAAAGTTATAACGTTGCCGGCGACGCCTTTAACCTTTCCTTCTGACAAGCGGTCATTTGCCTTACTTTTTTGGGACCCGTTTCATTCCGTTCTGCCAACCCGCCGAGCCCCCCCTAACTTCGAAGGAGGACGCGCTATATCTTTTCTCGCCCATTTTTTCCGAAGAGCAAATTTAATATCCCCCAAACCCCACATTTTCTCTTCTTGGCCCTTTTTCCTTTGCCCCGGGCGCCTATAAACCCCCTTAGTCTCAGGATTTATGCTCAAGCCTCCTTGAGAATTCTCAAGGTAGACCCCCCTCCTCTTTCTTAAACGGTCGTCCTGAGTAGCGATTGACGTTCTCTCCTCCGATTTTTCAGCCCCTTGCGCAAGGGGAGAACTTTTAGGCTGACTCGGGTTATCTCCAACCCCCTCCTAGGGCCAAATGCCTTTAGACCCCTTAGTCAGGCTTGGGGAGCATCCCCACCCTTTCTCGGTGCTGCCAGAAGTGAGATGGAAATGGTTGATTCCATCGGCGCAATTTTTTATAGATAGATTTTCCTCCTTCTTTTGGTTGTGGTATCTATCTTCCTCCCTCCTCAACATTGCGGCGTTAGTTCGCCATCCCCCTCAACTTTTCTGTCCTCGCACCCTATGAAGATGTGGGAGATGGCGACCCATGCTTCTTGTTTTATTGCAGGTCATGGTCTGCCTTCTCCCCTTCCCTTTTCTTTTTATACCCCGTTGGGTAGTCCCACTTTCGACCCTGTGCTCCCGCTATTGATTTTACTGGTCATAGTCCCCACCTCGAGCCCGGTTACGTTTTGCTGCTCGATTCTTTTTTTTTTTTGCCTCCATGTTTTGAGTGATTCTCAATGAGTAGTGAGGGCCTAGCCCGAACTGTTTATACTGAGCCCTACTTCACCTACTACCTTCCACTCGAGGCATGTGGGTATGCCCTTTTTCCGCTTTGACTCTTCCAATGGAGATATGACCTCCGTCTGGTCTTCCTCGAGACCGTGCAGGTCGCGGGCTGTTGGCTTTGTCTTTTCACAACGCAAGGTCCCTTTTTCAAAAATTCATGCCCCCCCCAGTTCCCTTTCTAGCCCGTACCTTTTCTCCTTATTATGCTCTGATGTGATGGTTGACTTTCTTCCATCCCCCCTCTCACTTGCCTGTCCGAATCCCCTGAAAATGACTTCCTTTTGGACACAACCTGTACGAACTCGTTCTTCATATTCCGCACACCCCTTCTGGCAGCTGGTGACGATAGTCCGCCCCTTTCGTCGAAGCCCTCCGTTCTGTTGGATTGTGCGCTTGCCTGGCGCCGACCGCTAAAAAAGGGCGACACCTCCAACGGTCAACGGGCCGTGCATGTCTCCGTCATGAAGAAAGTCTCTATAGCCCGATTTGGTCCTTTTACGTCGCGCGCCAGTTCGAGTACGCCACGTTTTTTTCCTCTGGTTGTCCGTCCGGTCTTCATTGGAAAGGTTCTCCGGTCCGATAATTGGTCTTTCCTCCCCTTTCGACTATCTGATTTTTTTTTAGAGCTTTGGGACCGCTTTCCCTTAGCCCAGGCTTCCCTCTTTCCATGAGAAGATTATTATTCGTTCCTTTCCTCTTATTTCCGAATTTGCAACCTGAAATCTCTCTTTTGCCCCTCACCTGCGTTTGCGGGCCCGGGCCGGATTTTCCGACTTCTCTCTTTTCCCCTTTTCTAACCAGGGACGCTCTTTTCGCTTCGAAGTTGAATTCTCTGTATGGGGGTGACCTTTCACTCAGGCGTGATTGAGTAAATTGAGGCATTATCAATGACGGCGTTCGTCTTTCCCTTTCCCTTTTTTAGCATCCTTTTTTCTACCGCTTAAAAAGGACAAAAACACGTCGTTCAACCCTTTCGTTACTTTTGGCCACAATCCTTTAATTTTTCTCTATATTTTGCGATATCGTTTCTTCGAAGGGATTCCACCGGGCCTTCTGTTTCCCCTGGTATCCCTCCCTTTTCCTTTCACACCCTTTTCCCCCGGTTCGACTGGAATTGGACGCCTTCCCCCCCCTTTCCCCCCGTAACTCCAACGGGTCCCTGCTTTTTCTTATCTCCGTGTTTTTGCGAGATCCTTTTGGTAGAGTTCTTTGGCGGGTTTGTATCCCCCCCTTGCCTTTTCCGAACCTTCTCTTCTTGTACAAACCCGGTACAACCAGGTTCGGCCCGTATGCTCACGGCTCTTATCTCTTATCGTAACAAATATACGACCCCAGTCTTTCTTTTTTCTCATTTCCACGCACCAACTCTTTAACTTTCAGGAACCGTTTTTTTTTTTGGCGTTGGTCGACCTCTGCCTAAACAGACACCCAAGGTGTCCGGAGCCCCCGACCGCTACGGTAATATTCCCTCCTTGCCCTTTCAACGTTAGACTCACCAACGGACTTCTTTCCATTCCACCCTCCCACAGCTATTTCCAACGTCCTGACTAAGAAGTTAGAGGATGATCTCCAACCCCCCCGGGGCTCCCCTTGAGTCCCTGACGATCGGCTGTCTCCCGGACTTGGGCCGCACGCAATGACTGTGTTTGGATTCACCTCGCGCCATTGTACCGGACTCTTTGAAGGCCCGAATCGCCCGACCGATCGTCGGCGCCCCCCGGAGCTTTAACTGAAGATTCCGGCGGGAACCCTTCGTAAAAACGCTAGGGTCTTCCCCCCCCCCACGATAGTCGGGAACCGTGCGTCTCCCCCTGCTCCCTTTTAGATCAATCCCCCCCCCTCTTTGTCCAAAGCGAAGACCTCCGGCCCCAGAAAAACTCTGATCTCCTCCGATGGTCCGTCGTGGTTTACTTCCTTCGGTTACCCGACAAATCTTTTTTCTTTTTTAACGTTAGACTTTAGGAATGAGTAGAACCCATTTTCCCTCCTTTCCAAGGTTCGCGCCCTTTTTTTTTCCAGCACTCTCCCGCATCCACAGAAGTTTTCTCTTCCTGTCTCTCTAAGTGGCCCTCTTCAAGTCTCCCCCATTAAAGGTGCCCGTGACCCCAATACAACCCGTGCTTCTCGCTTGCGGGGCCCTTGCCCAAATTCTTTTTTCCCCCAAAGAATTAGATACAAGCGAATTAGGCACCCCCCCATTTCCTTGCTTTGGATGAGACTCCTTAACCAATCCCCCCCGAGAAATTTTTTTTTTTTACTTTTCTAACTGCCGGAGAAGAGGACGGGTTTACCTATCCTGAGCCCGGTCTTTTGCACCTTACGGTCTTGGGTCCCCGTGGGACTTGCTTTGTCCTACAGTTGGCCAAAAGCCGCTCTCCCTTCCCTTCTCAGAGGCAGACCGCCTTTTTTTGATCAGAGTATCCCCATTGACTTCTCCTCATCTCCACCCTTGGCTGTTCTCGGAGCATTTCCTTTCTTGCTTCTTATCCCTTTAAACCAGGTGGAGAGGCTCGATGTGGCCCTCGCCTTCTCTCCTTGCCCTCCCCCCCATGTACAGATTGTAGCTTCTCTAATTTCCTCCCCCCCTCAACTGTATGACAGCTCCATCAGCTTAAAATTTGCTAAAGTCTTCCGGTAACTTTGGTCAGCCCCCTTCCGCTCCCTCCCCCTCTGTTCCCCCAAATGTCACCCCTACCTTGTAGAAGATGGGTCGCCCTCACCCCCCCCCATATCTTTCCTTCTTTTTTCAAAGAAGGTGTATGAATATCACGGCCCCCTCTCGTCGGCCGCCACCTTTGATCGCTTCCTTTCTCTGATTTTCCTCCCTCCGTTGTTGTGTTAGTTTCTGACCGCTCGCAAAAGGTGGGTAAGATGAGATCTCCCCCCCCTTTCCACTAAGACACCCGGCTCACCCGGTTAGCTTCTGATTCCCCTCGCTTCTACAGGAGCGGCAGGGCCTTGGCCTCTCTTCCTACATGTGGCTACCTCCTACTTTGGGAATGAGTCCTTGCTAACCTGATGATGCTGAGTCTTCCTTATTACGCCAGTTGACCGTTTCCGCTCTCCATTTCGCTCTCGTGGCGACATGGGTGCGGTTTTTGCCCTTCTCTCCCCCGGCGTTGAGCCGGTCCACCCCCCTTACAGAAGGAGGGGATAGGTAGCTCCTAATGAAAACCCCCCTCACTTAAATCGAGACCTTGTTCTTTTGGTTCGTCTTGCGGCCCCCTCCACTGTTCTCTTTCCCGAGTCCTTGAGCGCTATGTACCTCTCTCGTGCCCCTTCTCTAGGATGTTTGGCCTTCACGGGACACGCACTTCCACTTTTAGACCTTTACTTCCAATACCGCTTTCTCCTTTGTTTTTTCGTTCCCTTTCCTTCCACCCCCTTATTCCCTCCTTTGGGAATTTGATGTTACGCGCCCTCAACTCCCAGTCGCAAGCGATTGCGAGTTCATTTGACCTATGATTCTTTCCGAATGGAACACCCTGGGCTCTTAATCAAAAGACGATCAAGGCTTTTGAGTGGAAGCCCTGTCCCCTTGATTGTTGAAGGATTTTCCCCCTCTCCCCAGTTCGCTTCGCCCCCTACTCGACGATCAGGTGGATGGTTTATTGACTTTCCTCCCTGGAGTCAACAAGGGTCTTCCATCACGCAAAGGGCGGTATTTTCCGAATTTACCCGCTTCGTAGGACTCCAGTCTCCCTTTGTCTTGACCCGCGCCCCCCCCTTGCCCCTCCTGGCACCCCCTCACTTATCGCCGGCCATTGGTTTTTTGGCCGCTGTTATTGCCCCTGTGCACCTTTCTTGCATTACATTTGGTCTGCTCCCCTTTGATCACGGTCCCGACTTTGATTTTTTTTTTTTCTGATCTAGCATGATTTATCTTGAAGATAAGCTTGAGTAAGTTCCCCTACCCCTTTTTGCGCCCGGCGTCTCTGCCGTATTTCCAAAAGTCCCTTGCGCGACTTGCCTCCCCACAGTCAGTTTTCTTTGTGTCCCTTCTTTTCTTTTAAAGCCTCGTCGAGAGTGGTTTATAAATGGCTAGTGTTTATTGATTAGGAATGAAATCTGAGGTTGTAAGGTTAAACTGTGACCCAGACTCCCCTTTCTCTTTGGATTAATTTCTTTTTCCTCGGCCGAGGGATCATTAAGTCGAGGCATCGAGCAGCCTTTTCTTTGTATCCTTTCTTTGACCCCCAGCCAGATTCAAACCCCAACCTTTTCGACACCAGGAGAGGCTTTTTCATTCTCGCCACATCCGAATTACTTGTTCTACTTTTCAAGAGACTCTCTCGAAATTTCCGGTATTGATACCGGGCCGGCTTTTCCATACGTATTTTTCCAAGACGCGACGGTAGCGGAATTCCCGGGCTACCCCCAAACCGCGTTACTAAAGTCAAAAGTGTAAATCTCGCGAGGGGCCTCCCTCCCTTTTTGGTTGTTCGAAGTGACTTTTTCGCCTGTTCCCGGTCGTGTTTTTACCCGTCTTATTCAAGGTTTTAACCAGTCGTCTGGCGGTGAACAAGGAGAGGATTCCCCCCTTTACCTTTTCTTATGGATCAATCCTTTCACTTTCTTTCGATAACTCCCTAGCTTTCCCCCTCAGAAGCAGGACTTTATGGCTTAGCAATTCACCCAGCACTTCCTATAAGGGGTTCCAGCCTTGGTTTTTTTTTCTTTTTGGTTAGTGACGCCCCTAGGTACAAAGAACCCCTTTAGTCGATGTCGCGAAAGATACGGTATTCTACTCTTCACTTTCCTTCTTAGACTCAATCACCGAGTCCCTCGTGAATTTCTTTCCAGTTTGTCCCCAATACATCCCCTGATATTCCACTACCGAATAAAGGACGCCCCTCGAATTTTCCTCTCTCCTATGGCTTACTGACCCCGCCCGCACTTGACTGGGGTATTGGACATCTTCCCCCGTTTCCTTAATAACCGGAAAAGACTCCCCCCTCCCGCTTGACTTACCTGCTCTTTTCACCTTCCTTCCCCCTCCTGTGATTAAAATCGCTAGCGTCCAGACCCCATCTTTCCCAACTTGCGTCCCTTTTCTTCAACAGGTACTTAGTCACCGACAGATTGTAAAATGGGACCACGATGCGGCCAGACCCAGTCTTAGTCTTTCCTTGCGCTCCTTCCTTGATGACCCTTCCGTGTGGACAATTCTCGAGAGGTACCCCTACCCCTGGCGTAGAGGAGGACTGCGTAGCCATTCTGAAAGTTTCCGTTGGAAAACGATGCCCTTTTAGCTTCCGGCGTCCCTGAAACTCCCTCCATTTTCCCAACCCAGAATCTGCTTCTGAAGCGGGTCGTCGGGCCAAAGTCGTAACCATCCTTGTTGCACCTTTACGGGACTCTTCCCCTCCTCGCCCCTTCTTGTTCTAGGGCCAATGTCATCTTCCCCCCAGCCTTTTCAAGCGGCCCCCCGGTGCCCCCCCCTTCGGATACGCTTGCTGATCCCCTAAAACACCCTCTTACTCAAGAACTATGACCCCGTTTGACTGCGAAGCGTGAACTCTTAGAGTAGCCGGTCTTTGGCCACCCAAATTTTTCTTTTTCCCAAGTGAACCTTTCCCGTTTTAAATTCTTCAACAGCGAATCCCCAACAGAGGCCCGCGCCACCTTTTGATTACTCTCGTCCCATGTGGTGAATTTTCCCTTTCCCTCTCCTCCCCCCCTTCCTTTACAAAACAGATTTTTTTGTTTTTTGCTCGGATCCTCCCCTCTCCAATGCGATTTGCCGCCTTGCGAGAAGTGCCTTGCCCCCCCTACACGTAGACCGCTCTTCACACTGTGAGAAACTTTTGCGCATTACCTTCAACCCTCCCCTGGCTAAGTTTTTTTTTTTTTTTTTTTTCGGCGCCCGGGGTAGACCCTCTTTTGTAGTCTTCGCCCATCCAGAAGCGCTGCTCCTTTTTTTTCTCCCCCACCCCTTCCCTCTTTATCCTTCTCAGGGGTATTTCAATGTGCGCGCTTCTTTTTTTGACCTCCCTTTCTTCTATAGAGAATATCTTTCCCTTTTTAAGTTGTTGTTTGGTAGAGATGCATGCTCTCCTCAACCGCGGCGATCCATCGCCTTTCCATTCAATGATTCTTTTTCCCGGAGTGTTTCATGGGTGGGATCTTTTTTCTACCTCTTTTCTCCCTTTGCGAGTTTAGGTGATTGGCATAGAAGAACCTTACCTTTCCTCCTCCCCTCGCGTACGACTTTGACCCCCCCTCTATGGAGCGTACGGTATGACCACCCCTTTCAAGGCCCTTTTCATACCGGTTATCTAAGAATGGATCCTCCTTCTGACGTTGTGAAATGGATAGCCCATTTTGAGGGATTGAGCCCTCGCGAACCGTTTTTCCGAGCCCTCCTTCCACTAATACCCAATTCCAATCGCGCCCCCCTCTTTTTTCTTCCTTTTTCAGTTTGCCTTCACCCCTTCATGGGAGTCCCGGAGGTCATCTCGGATAGAGGCCTTTCCCGGCGGATTTTGGCCGCACTGGAGGTCCCCCCTTTCAATTTACCACTTGAAAAAGAATTTCCGTTTCCCCGAAAACCTTTTTTTCTTTAACCTGCCTTCGCGGCAATCAACGGCTTTTTATGGGATTTTTTTTGAAGGCGGGACTCCCTCTCCTTAGCCGATTTTTCCCGACTGCTGAAGAGTTGCTTTGCTGTACGAAGTTGTCCATGGGGCCCGCTCCTGAACTCCGCAGAAGTCGTTTTCATAGCAGCCCATGTTATGGAGGTCCCTCCCACGCCCACCCTCGTACTTTTAATTTGTCATTCGACGTCTGTTGGATGGTGTTTTTTTCTTTCCTCTGACCCCCTTGATCTTGCGACACTTAAAAGGGAGGAGGTCTCCACGCATAAAGCTCTATCTCCTGCCCTCATGACCTTCTTTTTGCCACTACTGCCTTCCTACTTTTCCCGCTGTGCTGGATTTTCGCTTTTTCACGTACGGTATTGCGATCTCCTTTGACGCACGGTTCTGAACTATCTTTCTGACTCTCTATTGGACAGCTGCGCCGAAGCGGACGGTCAGCCTAGGAGGATGTAGGAGTTCTTTAGTATTTCTCAATGCACCCCTTACCTTCAGATGTGAACATAACCATTTCCCCCAGGGCTGCGGGCCAAGGTAAAACCTTCTTCTCTCGCGCCTTTTCTCACAGGGCCCTATGTTTTGTTATTCCTTTTGACCGCCGATGGAGTTTGAACTGAGCTCTCCTCTTTCTCTTTTGCTTGATTACCCCTTTTTCCCCTCGGGCAGGATAATGACCGTCGCCTCTCTTCGCGTGCAGTGCTGTGTAGCCTAGTTCCTTCTTCTCCAGCACTCCCAACAAAGGAGTAGCACCAACGGGAGAGGCTTTTTTTTTTCTTCCCAAATAAGCCTTCTTTTTTCTTATATTGTTCGCATCTTTCTCTCCCTTTCCGGCTTTACACTTCTATCCACTTGTCACTTGATATATGGGGAACCCACTAATCTCCCCGGTTAATTGGACGCCGGGGCACCCTCACGCCCCACGTCATCTCCCCCCTCCTCATCCGTTGTGTGAGAGTCTCTTCAAGTTGAGCGAAGGTACGCTTGTGTTGGTTTTTTGGGGGTTTGTTTATCTCGTCCCACACAGGGAAGGAACCGTCATTATGGGACCACCCTCCTTTCCCGGTCACGGGGCCCGTCGGCCTCCATTTGAGTTGATAACGAGCGGTTCCCCCCCTTCATACAGTTTTTTTGTCATAAAGTAAGTGATTTGCCTCGATTCCCCGTGTTCCCCCACTGGTTCATGAAAACTACTTGGTTTTTTCTTCTTCCTTCGGTAGAATTTCCAAGCCCTCTTCCCACACCCAAGGGAGGCCTTGATGCGAAAGCTACGTTCATCCTCAGCATATTCCTCGTAGACTCAATCAACGAGCTTTAGTCTCTTTGTTTCCCCCACAAGCTATTTCAATTTTTGACTCAAGACCTGCATCTTCGCCCAGGGCCGCTCGATCGGCTGTTTTTCCCTTGCATGTTCCTGAAAAGCCCATTATTCTTATTGGCAAATAGCCCGCCAGGTAGTTGAGATTTGACTACTTTCCAGATCCCGCGGGGAGTGCCTTAGAGGTCTTCCGTTCTGGGACCCCGCAGTCAAACACCCAAAAAAAAAACCTTTTTGTCAGAAACCCAGTGTTCGTGAACCGTGCGGATTCCCTTACCTCCCCGATTATCTCCCGCTGTAACGGTCCAAATCATCCCTTTCCCGTCGGCCAGCAACCCGAGCCCCTCGCCTCCTGGTTTCCGATGTGCATAGAACTTTGACTCTTTTCCCAGACCCTTTTTTTCGTGCGTCGGAGCTTGTCTGCATGAGTAGCCTTTTCCGCCGGCTTGTTCCCCTTTTTCTGAGAAAGTTAGAGGTAGGAGTTCCCTCCAAGAGTTCAGCATACAACATCGCTCGTTTTTTTTTTCTGAGGAGAAGGGTTTCTATTCCCCCCCTCCTTCACAATACGTTCCCCCCCTTCACGTGATGTACTATGGAACCCATGTTTATCGATTGCTTCTCCCCCGGTCATGGTTCCACTTCGTACCGCACCTTCGATCAAGCGACCTGGTTCGGCCCCCACTTTTCGGCGACGTTTTGAAAATCCCCGGCCCACCAAAAAATCCTACTTGAGACGTGGCAGGACGAACCCGCTTTCTTTCAAGAAAAGATATGTCACCGTACCTTCATGGGTCCAAAGTGTTTGCTTTTTTTTCCCTCAAGCGGACAAAATGCCCTTCCTGCAATCAAAGGCAGCTCCTCCATCGATCTCCGCCTTTGAAAGCCTTCCTCCTCGCAACCACCTTATTTGAACCCACATGATTTCAGTCTGGTTTCTCCCCTCTTTTTGCTTATTATCTCTATCTAACCCCCCCGTAGGAGAGGATCTATTTCCTTTACCCTTTGCGAGCGTTGCCGCCCCATCTCCTTACGAGTCCCATGCTTATCTCCCCCTTTTTTCTCTTTCTAGTGGTAGATGAAAGGGCTCATAAGCTTTGTTAATCCCCTTCTAAGTCCCTTTCAGAGGCCCTCGCTCTTTGTTAACTTCCCCCCCAACCCTGCCCCCACTTTCCCTCTCCTTGTACTTCAAGATGGGAGTCTTCTGACCAAAATCTTCCCTCGGGTGCGGCGGGCCAGCAAGTTTCTAGTTTCGATACATCGGCAGCAAATCAGATTTCCCTTCCCTCTCTTTCCTCCTCCTCGTTTTGTTTTTTCTTGTTTGATCTCTGTGACTCCTAGAACTTGCGTCAGTGCCAGTTAAATATCTACCCCATCCCCACCCGGTGAGATGGTTGGGATATGGCTCCATTCTCCAAGGTTCGCGGCAGTTTCATTGTTTCACTAGTCTCTTCCTCCCTCCTGAAAATACTACCCTCTTCGACCTTTTCTCCTTTTCTTACAAATCTTATGGCTCTTCCGTTTCCGCCGAACCAGTTCTCCGACCTTCCCCGTTCCCTCTTTTTCTCCTGCTTCGTTGTCCTGTTTTCTTTCTTTCATAGTGTCTGAGTATTTATTTGAAATCAGCCTATGCCCTGGTTTCTATTCTCCTCCGTTCAAAAAGAATCAATCCGCGACTTTTCCTTTTTTATGACTGGGTCGGATGCTGCCCTCCTTCCCTCGATGATAGGAAGAGCTCATGTTCGACTATTAGTCAGTTGCTGTAGAGCGGCTTTTTTTTCCACGAAGACACAACCGAAAGGTCCACTTTGGCCCAGCCCCCTCTGTTCCAGACGGCTTTTTCGTGTTCCTTCTTCTCCTTCAACGTTCTCCGTATTGAATAGGATTTTTCTTCTTTGTTAGACACGCTCTTAGCTCCTTTGTGCAGCGTGAAGCGACCTTTTTCGTACAGTTGGAAACCCATGGGTCCTTTCTCAGAATCGAGAGAAGCTTTGTAACATGTAAACCACTGAGAAGGGACTTTTTTTGCGACTTGGACTCACCCTTCGTCTTTTTATCACATTCCGACGCGCTTCGGTTTTGGCTCTCTTTCCTTTGTCCGCCGTCCCGAATAAAGTGCTCGAACCTCACGCCCTTCTGGAACTTTATAACCTCAAGCTATCGACGCATACTCAAAGATTCTTTCCTCGAGACGCCAGTTTTACTTTCCTCCCCTTCAGTATGAGGGAGCTCCATCTTTTTTTTCAGCGATAGGCATCTGGACTTTTACCTCTTCTGAGATCTACTTAATTGATTCACAGGGGACCGCCCGTCCCCTACCGATGTTCGACCTCCTGATCCTTTTTCTTCCGCTAAGGGAGTACTTTCCCCTGAAGTCCGGAGGTCGGCGTTTCTGGTTCAGAATTGCAACCTGGTCTCCTTTTTGCCAAATCCACAGTCCTGTCTTCGTTTTCCCCCTTGGGTCAGGCTTTACCTAGACGAGGGCCCTTTCTCCATGGCCGCCGATTCTTCTTTCTTCTTCCTCCCAGCGTGTTTTGGAGGGTGAAAACTCCTCCCCTTTCGTGATTGATTAGTTTTTTTTTTTTTTGGTTTTTTTTTTTTTTTTTTCTTTGATTTGGTGTGCGTGGTGGGTTTTTTTTGTTACATGCGGATAATGCCCTTGTTTCCGCTCTACAGCGTCCCTTTTCTGTGTACTTTTTCCCTTTTTATACTCAGAAACGCGCTGTAACCCCCATTTCCCTGAACCAATTGGGTGAGGCTTGTCGTGGGAATTTCTTTTCAATCCTCCTCTTGTTCTTCTTAATTGTTCCGCGTCTTCTTCTTTCCGGTTTCCAGGATAGATCAAGCCGCGTTGTACTGTTCTTACTCTATGGTTCCCCCTTCCAGAGGTCCCCTGGAATTGGACGCCTTACCCCCCAACCCTTTTTTTTCAACAAACGCTTGCCCCACTGTC
>Ga0179593_1303511_pt1 | contig 12801 bp, 12 predicted proteins | sample CZODoug2_1_08_16_FD_185931 | JGI IMG/M metagenome (GOLD analysis project Ga0179593, IMG submission 185931) | Vadose zone soil fungal communities from Angelo Coast Range Reserve, California, USA - CZODoug2_1_08_16fungal (PacBio error correction) | ecosystem: Environmental > Terrestrial > Soil >... | reverse complement strand
GTTTTAGGCTTTTTTTTTTTCTGTTTTTCTGGTTTTTGTTGTCCAATCGTTTTCCTTGTGTTGATCCGATGATTCTCTCCCTTACTCTCCAATTTTTCCCTCCCGAGGAGTTTCTCTCTCAACCAAGTCGACGCCTGCGGAGCAATCCCCCGGAGCGGGTACGATTTGCACGGTTTGTTTCCCCCCAGCCCCCCGAAACATGTCTAGGACAGCGTAAGCTTGTGACCCTAGGGACGCCTCTCTCCCCTAAGACCCTTTCTCCTTTTAAGGTAGGACCCCAAAACGGACGCAGTGTTTCTACATCCTGAAACCTCCTCCTCTGCTCAGTTGGAGCCCTATCCCTTTTGGGCAGATTACAGGAATGACAGAGATTTTTCTACCGGCTTGCCTTCCCGCCTTTGCTCCCTTCCTGGTCTTTATCAGGCTCCCCCTGCTCTCGCCCTTCTTGTCGACAAAGGTGCGTTAGTTGCTAGAGCCTACCCTCACTTTTGATTTCCCAGACCCCGCTGCTTTTGCCCCGATACCATTAAGGGGTTCAGACTGGTCACTGTCTTCTTCCCTCCGGAGCCGGACAACGAGCCCTCTCTCCTGCTCATTCCCGTGTTTTTCTTTCTCTCCCTTAGTCTCTTCGAGGCCTTACTCCCCCCCCCGGTCGGGCTGGTTTTGTCTCCGGCCTTCACCTTCGTTTTCCCCCTAGGTGTGGCCCTTTCCGCCCGCTTTTTTGCCTTTATTCCTCGCCCTCGTCGGTGTAAGGCAAGCCGATTTTTTTTTCCCTGATCCGGGAAAGCCGTCGACTGGAAGGGCCTGAGCGTTCCGATTTTCTTTCCCTAATGGAGCCGCCGCCCCGCGACCATCGGGCTCGCTCTGTCCATAGTTTTTTCGATCCCATCCTTCCCCCCAACGATTCCTCCGAGACCAGCTCGAGCTAGATATGAGCATTGCAGCCAATCCCGCCTCCCCCCCCTTCTCTATTTGTGATCATCCTCCTCATGAGCTCCCCTTCACGAATTAACCAGGCGTAAAGAACCGAAAACCGCGTCCTGAGGTCCTTTATACTTATCACTGTTTTCCCCGGTTGTGCGGGACCCACCCTCTACGTTCATGCCCCACTTCACTTTTTTTTCTGCGGCTTTTTCGCGTGTCTTTCGCCGCCTTTTCTGTCCGGGTCTTGGTCAGGGCACCTGATCAAGGAAATCCCGACCGCAGGGTGCGTTCTTTTCCTTTTCCTTACATCCCGGCCTTCCTCCCTGCTTTTTACGGCCCTTCTTTTCGGGTGCTGGTCGGCCCCCCCCCTGAATCGGAGGTTTTCGCGGGGCACGTACCCCCTTTTTTTCTTTCTTCCGCCTTAGCACCCAGTGGAACCCCGCGTGCTGAGCTCCGCCGAGCAGTTTTTCGCCCCTTCAAGGACCTTGGAAGTCTTTTTCCCGCTTCGACGGATCAATTTTCGCCCCCTAATCACGCCGGAAGGTCGCGAGCGCCGTCCCAGACCAAGGCTTCGTGGTCTCGCGCCCTGTCCCGCCGCAGACAGTTTTTCCTCCCCCCTACTTTTTTGGCGCTCCCCCCCGGCCTTTTCTTCCACGCAGCAACAACCCCCATCCCTATGGACACCACCGACACAAGTGCGCTACGGCATGACGATCCCCCGCTTTTTTTCCCACTTCCACCCCTTTGTTTTTCAACCTTCGAGACGGGAATACAACCCGGGTTCCGGTCAATTCAACCTTTGAACACGAGAGCGGCTTGCTTACCTTTCCTCTGCGACTGTTTCCCCCGTAGTTTCAAAAAGCGCCCGTCCTTTAATCAACTTTCCCCGCAGCTCCATTTGCTCCGATTCTCCGATCCCTCAAATCTCGAGCCCGGCGGATCCTCGTATTAATTGCGTCGATCTTTTTTTAGTCGTCACTGCTTTGTTCCTTTCCTCTAGCCTTTGTCCCCTCCCGCGCGAGGTCCCCTATTTCCCCCCCTGTTCGTACCCCCCTCGTCGGGGTTTTTCCCCGACCCTGTATGCGATAGTATTGCCCTTCCACCCTTCCCCCCGGTACGCTTCAACCCCCCGATGGAACCCGCGGCGGTTAGTTTTTTTTTCGCTGTCCCCCCTTACACGTGGCGTTTTCTCACTGGATGTTTCCCCCCCACCTTTGTTAGTTGCCTTCCTATCTCGAGGATTATTACGACGACTGCCGGTTTTCCACATTCTCCGATGCCCTTGAACCCCTTTTTCCCCTCGCCGAGGAATGTGGATGGCTCACCCCGGCATCCCTGGTATCTCTTTTTCCCTTTCCTGAAACGGTTCCTACGGTTCCGTGCACTGCTTGTAGGATTTTTGTTGGTTCCCGGTCCCGTCCCCCCCCTCCGACCCCCTCTTTTTTTCCAGCATCGTGCATCTCGAATGGCTACTTTTTCGTTCCCCCAATTCCCCGCGGGTAGAGAATTTCGTCCCGTCGGGGTTCCTCGTGTTCCCCCTCCTCGCGTTCATTTTTTGGGATTTCTCCCCCCGCGCGGGCGCCCCGATTTCGCCCCTACTATCGACAGTTTGAACGCTCCGGCCTAGTTTCGTTTAGCTCGTCTTCAATCCCCCCCGGTATTCATTTTCAAAACCCTTTGTTTTCGGTTGCGTCATGTGAGTATCCCCAAGCACCCCTATTTTGTTTGTTTCCCTATTTCATTCCTCCTGAATTTCACTCTTCCCTTGGGGCTTGGCGTTGCCGTTCCTTCTCCCCCCATAGGTTCCATCATCCCGCTCCCCCCACCTCCCCACCTACCCATCTTGGCGAGGGAGTTCCCAGCCGTTTCCCCCAAAAACTTCCCGGCGCGGTTCCCGGCCGGGTGCACATTCGGAGTTTGAATAGTTGTCGTCTATTCGTTTCACCCTAACATGTCCTGCCCCGCGATCACCCCCCCACCCTTCTCCTTTGCCTTTCGTTGTTTGCCGGCTACTTGCCGCTTTGCTGATCCAGGAAACTTCCGTTAAAATGCTCTGGTTAGCCATTTCCTTTTTCGTCGTCTCAACGACTTCGGATAGCTTTAGGTTCTAGATCGCGCACGCCTTCGATCTTTTTCCTCTTCCTTGTTGGTGTTTTGTCTCTCTTCACTTAGTGCGGCTCCCTCATCCCCGAACAATCTAATCTCTTCTTTGCAGTTTTACGATCTTTAAGGACATGGCGCCGGCCAGTCGTCCGATGCCTAACCGAGTTCCTGGCTCACCTTTTTTTCAATTCGGCCCTCTCTGGTCTCTCTTTGAAGATTCCGCTTTTTTTCTTCATTTGTTTGCTTTTTTTTGCCTTGGCTGGGACACGAATCCGCCGGAAACGATCTTTATTCGGCACCTCCCCCTCTCGTTCAGTGTGCCCCCGGCGGCCCAGAGACCTTTCTTTTTTTTGGTGGGGTTTTTTGGAGCAGGGGTTCACCCCACGCCATCCCCGGAAGGGGCCGTTATTTTTTGAGGGGGTTTGGGACTCTTTGTTATCTCCCTGCCGCCCGCGAAAACCCCCCACTTCTTCCCCTTGTTTCCTTTCCCGTTCAAATTCCGTGGTCCCCCTAAAATTGCCCCCCCCCCGATTCATTGGGTTGTTTTTTCTTATCAAGCGTCCCCTCCTGTTTTTTTTTCTTGCGGTTTCACAGACCCTGTCTTGCTCACCCTTCTGTGCTTTCTCCAAACGTTTCCCCCCCCTTAGCGATTCAGTTCGCAACTTTCGAGGGGGCGACCCTAGTGGTCTCCCTCCTTTTTGATCTCGCTTTCTCGATGTTTTGCCCGGCCCCCCCACTAGGGCGCCCTACCTTTTAGTCACATTCCTACCTGGACTTTTCATTTTGGAAGACGAACCCCAGATCCAACCTCCACGATCGACCGAATCGTAGCCCGCCCTTCTACCCCCTCACGCCGACGACCACATGTTTCCCGCGTCGTGCCTTCAGACATCACCACGTGTTGAACGTGTTCCGGTGCCTCCCTCCCCACGGCAGCTGTCGAGACTTTGCAGGGCCTCGTAGTCCTTTTTAAGCCTTGCTCTCCCCCATCTTCTGATCCTGGGGCACCCCATCCCCTATGTTGATGACCATCCAGTTCTTTTTTTCACTCCACCTGTGGACTTTTGTTTGCGCCTTTTAAAATCCCAAGCACCCCCTCGGTGTAGTCGATGTTTTCAACTTCGTTTTCCCTATGAATGAGCGAGCTTTCTCCCGTCCCTCGTGTTTTTTTAATAGCCGCGACCGGTGTCTACAATGGACCTTTTCGCTCCCCTCCCCCCCCCCTTCCTTTCTTACACCGGCCGGTATTTCTCGTGAGCGTAGAATTCCCCTGGGTACGACTTGCCAATTTTTTCACCTCCCATTTCGTGAGATCCGCGCTGGCTTTTTTGGCCGTGGACGATCACCGACGCTTTTGCGCGGGCATTTTCAGATGCCGGGCTGGCTGGTGACGCCGCCTTAAGTGATACACCCTGCCTTTCTGCATCCTCTCCTTCTGTTAAGGTTGTCCTTTCCCTTCAAACGGTTGTACATCCTCTACTACGTGTCCACCAGGTTTCCACCGATGTGCGAGATCGTCTGCCCGCATCTCAGGTAATTGTCGGTGTTTTTCTCTTGTTCTTCTGGGTTTTTGAAGCAGGTGGAAGATGACGGGAGCGACACCTGATCTGACCGTTTGCTCCCGCCCATGGCGAGCATACACTACCTCTTGTCGTCTCCTCTCGATGCGAGCGACCCCCCTTCTTTCTGCTTCTGCGGTTTTTCGTGCCCTTTCTTTCGATCGGTAAACTGCCCAGGTCTTGCAATACTTCTCCCCCCAGCTATCCTTTGCCTCCCCCTGGCTTTATCCATCGGGTGCGACCGGCGCCTTCCTATACGGCCCGTGAGTCTTCCCCTCTGTGCAATCGCGTCAGGGTGCGCCCGCGTTGGCGAACGCTAAGGCCTGTACCCCCCCCCCCCTGCGACTGACGGCCACCCCACACCGATTTTTTTTCCCTGCATCTCATCGGTCGCTCCTGGATCAGATTCCCCTTTTTCCGGCCCTTAGTCAAGCGGCATGCTACCTCCCTGAATCAAAAACGCCTCTGACACCATGGTTCCCTCGGGTGTGCCCCCCTAGAACTATCTTGGCCCGCACCTTCCGGACATGGCGAAGGATCTTACTCCGGACTTTTTATGTCCCCTTCTTTCGTTCTTTCGGCTTGCGTTTTCCATGTGACGCACGCCCGTGCTAATCGTTGGAGGCTCTTGCCTCTGTCAGCTAGCCCGAGTCCTAGCTGTTAGGAGATCTTTTGTTCCAGATTTCCTCGGCGTGGCTTGGTCTAGAGAGAACGTTTGTTCTCCATTTCTGGCGTCATTCTGTTCCGATCTTATCCTCCGACCTAAATAGATTAGTAACGGCTTTACCCCCCTTTTCCCCAGGACCTCGGCTTGCAGTATGAAGCTTATTGCTCCGCCGTAACGGCGTCCGCTCGTGGGGGGTCCGGGACACTGCGGGGAGGAACCAGTTTGCCGGCCGGTAGGGACCCAGCCCCCGCCCTTTGTTTGCCCTTGTCCCGAATCTTCTCGATTCTCGACGGAAATGCCACGATTGCCCTGGTTTATGTGATTATGGAGCCTTTGTGCCCGACGCCATGTGATTCGGCCCGTCCTACCCTGGGCTGGAGCGTGAGCATTTGTAATCTTTTTTCACTAGAGTCTTTGTTTCGCCGCTTCTGCGGGCCGGCGATACTTGTCCGGAGTAGACACGACCTCCCTTCCTCCGCGTCCAGACCATTTTTGTTCAGCCGGTTTCTAAGGCCTCCTCAGCCGAGTTTAGCGCCCGCTCATCCCCCGCTTAGTTTTCCCGCGTTGATCCTCTGCGTGCCGTTTTAGTTGTTCCCCAAGAAACGGTAGCTGGTCCGATCAGGACGGTTTTCCCCCGTGCTTTTTTGTTTCCCCAACCCCACCAGGGGGTTACCCGCCCCTTTTTTTTCCTTATAGCCGGGTTTCGTTTGGGATGTTAATCAACAGGTAGCATGTAGCCCTTCTGGGCGGGCCTAGTGCTTTTTTAGCGTCGCTTGGTTACTCGATCCACTAGTCCGGGCACTTTGTTCTACTTTTTCGCCCTCTGGCGCAGCGCAAATTAATCGCGATATACAGTCGCAACCCTCCTTTTCACTCCCACGTAGTTCCAGACCACGCACTTCATCCTTTGTCAACACTTTAATCCCTTGTTTTTTTGAGCTCCCTGTGATGGCGTGGGTCTGGCCCACTCCGGTGGTTCGCAATTTCGTGTGTGGCCCCTAAGATGAGAGGACCGCTATTGGCGCTGCCTCCCCCCATTCCCTTATCCTCATGATCCCGAGAGGATGATAGAGAGACCCGCGTCCCCTATTTTCTTTAAAGGTCCCCGGCCTGCGTTGCCGACGTGCTCCTGTTTGCTAATCCAAAAATAGAGTGACATCTTCCTTTCGTTTGTCCGCGGCCTGTCAACATGGATGAGACCCCCTGATCGAACGACCCGGCTACGGTTTCGTTTCCCCCCTCAACGGGTCCAATGCGTTATAACGCCTTCACCCACGGATCGATTTTTGCGGGCGCTACGCGAGTGCTTTTCTAGTGGACGCCATTCTCCCTGCGCCTTTGTGAACGGCCTGACCCCCACCTTTTTTGCGGCCCAAGGATTCTTTCCCGACGGACTTCTAGTAAGGAGAACACCCAGGTGATCTGCGGCTGTCTTCCCTAAAAGCTTTACCCCCCGCTGGTGCGCCTCGGAGCTACCCTACCCCGTTCTTCCCCTCGCGGCATGGCGCCCCCCGCCGCAGGAGACTGGCGCACAATCCCTCGCTATCAGAATCGTGCTGGCGTGAGCTTCGGCGAGCTTCGCAGGGCCTGAGCACGGTAGGGTTGTTTCCGCTATTCCTGCGGCCCAGTTGGAGAAGAAGGGGGGTAAAGGAAAGATGACAGACCCACCCTCAGCACTTCATCACAGCCCCCTCCTCCCCTCTCCCGCCACCTCTCCTGTCTCCCCCAAACCCCCCCCCCCCCCCCCCCCCACCCCCCACCCCAACCCCCCCCCCCCCCCCCCCACCCCCCCCCCCCCCCCCCCCCCCCCCCCACCCAACACCCCCCCCCCCCCCCACCACCCCCCACCAAACCCCCCCCCCCCCCCCCCCCCCCCCCCCCCCCCCCCCCCCCCGGTCTTGACTTGTCTCCCGCCTCTTGCCGGTCCGGCCTGAGGATGGGCCTATTGGAACTCCTTTCTGACGAACCTCCTTGCAATTGATTTCTGAGGCGGACGGACATCTCTGCGCCGAATAAGAAGGCCTCTAGGTTTTTTTCTCTGCCTCCGCGCTTAACCCTGTCACAAGCTCTCGAGACCCCCGCCTTTGAATCCTCGCGCTTGCCCCCCGCGTGAAAGAGACCCCAAACATATTGCCTCTGTTTGCTTGCTGTCCTTCTTGAAACGCAAGCCGGTCTTACAGTGATCCGATCTCCTAACCGCTGTCCTGATGTTTTGGACCTCGCCATTTTTTCTTCCCCTTGAGGGCCACTTCTTTAATGCCTGCCTTTAGAGGGTGATAGCTCTTGTTTTCATCCCGACTTTTCTTTTTGAGTCAAATAGTGATTTTTGACCCTTCTGCCCTACGCAGGTGTGATCTGTGGAAATCTTTCCGGATCGTCACTGTGTATGCCTTATCTCCTTTGCCCTGCGTATGCGGTGAATCTACTTCGTTCGAGTCGACCAACTCCCTCCGGGCCCGCGCCTTGCCCCACTCTTTTGATACGGCGGGTTGCTCGAACAGCCCTTGAGAGTGGCGGACCTCTTCCATCTGGAGAGGGCCCTCGGACATCAGGGAAACGCCCAACCCCTCCATCCCACCAAGAGAGCTCGATCGCGGATGCGTTGACTCGCAACGTTCGGGATCGTGTCCTACTTCTCCACCTTCGAGCCGAAGACGGTATCCGCCCGACTTTTGGGGCCTCGGAATATTACACGTAAAATCCGTGGGTTCCCCCCCCCGTACCATTACCAGTCCCCTCTTCCCCTTTGCCTCCACGTCCCGCCGCACATTAGAAATGGTGTCCTTCGCCTAAACCCTTTTGATGCTGTAAAAACGGGTCGGTCAGAACATGACCCTCTCGCTGATCATCAAGTTCCGTGAGGAACTGGAAGGTGACCGGTTTCGTCACACCGCTCGTAATCTATACCCCTGCAGCCAGGGCGTCTGTGTTTCCAAGGAAAGTAGATTTTTCGCGGATCCTCGAGGCATGGGGTTTTGAGATTCGGGATTCAGATAGGCAAACATTCCCCTCTCCTTTCTACCTGCAGGTTGGAAGCGCCCTCCAGCGGCGACGGTTCCATATCGAACATTGGGGCTATTTACCATTGACACCTCTCTTTTGATGTGTGAGCCTATGTCCTTCCTTTCACGATTTAACCATGACTTGAACCGCGGCCGGGCTGTGCCTGGGGCCACAGATAAAAGTCGGTTGGCCCCTGAGGCCTAAACATCGTTGAGTTGCTTTAGTTCGGAGATGATAGCCCCTCTTCTTCGGCTGAACCGCTACTGGCCCTGGATAACCCTTAGACATGAGGGCACCCTTCCCCGGTCACTCCGGGTTTCGGAACGAATGATGTCCTTTTGCCTGACTTGATCGGTCGGAGGGTCGTGGCGTTCAGGCGAGTCGATTCGTTCGCCCACTTATCCTGTTCTTCCTTTGGTTCTGCCCAAAAATGTCCCTCCGGGGTATTGAATTCCGACCGTCAGTTTGCTTCCGAGGGCCTACGCTCCTCTTGTCTTTTCTCAAGCGTCGGTAGGCTCTTTTGGTTTGTTTGCACGAGGGAGCATTCTCTCTCCAGTGTCTCCGGATCGCTCCGTACCTCGTGTCTTTTTTTTGTATTCATTCCGGTTGCTCCACTCCCCAATCTGTTATTCCTGCCAAGTCCCACCCTGAAAAATGAGGGCGTTCCTGTTTTGAGCGCATACCCGCACTTCGTTGTGCCTGTTACCGTCACGCATCACTCCTTTCCAGTTTGGGGAGAGGTGGGAGGGGTGTGAAGACTTCAGACCCCCCCCTCCCACCTCTCCCCTGCTTTGGGAGAGTTGAGTGAACATCCCGTGCCCACCCCCCCAAAATAAGCAGCGTTTTTCCCCGGGGCACCTTTCGAGTTTTTCTTTCTAAGATATCCCGTTCCTGGGCGATTGTGTAACCCGACAATAACTGGCACCCACCGCTCCCCCCCCAATCTCCAGAGTGCGGAAATCGCAGTCCTCTCCCTCTTGCTTTGCCGATGGATCCCGTGAACTTCCCGTTTTTTTCCAGTTCTCGATGAGGTCTAATATATCGTTCTGACACCGTGACGCCTGGATAGATTTTGTATATCATCGTCCGCCTATTCTTTCTTCCTTTTTCCCCTCCTCCTCCGTTTTTGTGCTCGTGCTTAAATTCGTTCTTGAGTTCTCCCAGAAATTCTCAGAAGGCGTCTTCTTGACCACGATGCCGGAGGCCCCGTTTTCACCAAAGCCCGTTTTTTTGAACCCTGGTAGTTCCTGAAGACTTTATAGGCAAGAGCAGCTGGCTGATCTTCTGCAGTGGTGTCCCGTCGTTAGCTTGGTTGCGCGGGGTTTCCTTTTGATTGTTTCTTTTTTTTTCCACGATTTTTCCTGAACGAATCTCTTAGACCAATTCAACATAGAGAAGTTCCCCGTTTGTCCCCCCTTCGCCGGGTTATTTTTTTGTTGGTGTTCTCCCGGCTCCCACTCGCACCGAATGTCTAGGGGGGGGAGTTTTTTGGTACGTCTTTGATTAAGATCCGCTCCCCCCTATCCCCTAAAACCTTTCCCCCAAGGTGAGAAGAGTGAATGTGAGTAAACATGACCTTCAACACAGATTGATCGGGGGATTGCGCTCCCCCTCAGAAGGCCGCTGTTTTTTTTTTTTTCCTTTTGGACAACAGATTGGGATGCAACATTAGATTGTTGCTACCCCCTCCAATATTCAGGGCGCGATCCGCGCAACACCTTGCGATCTGCGCCCTAGTGGGGCCCGCTTTTCTCTCCTCATTCCGCGGAGTAGGGAGGTCCATTGCCGCCCTACGGTCACATGCATACCATGCCGGGGCCCCATTACCCCCCCTTTCAGAACGACTGCTCCTCCCGGACCGTTTTCTCCTCGCCCCTTTGAGACCTCCACGCCCCTAGTGAACGATCAGTCGCAAGTACCGTAGGGGTAAGAAGCCCATCGGCTTTGGCCTGGGGAGGACGTGTGCGAAGCCCCCACTGCAAGGGCCCGAGAGGTGATCAGGGCCTCGTAGGGGGAAGGCCGCGTCGATGGGTCGCGTGTTTTAATTCTCTAAGAGTCACTCCCCCCTGAGTGATGCCTCCCCTTGCAGCCCCGCCACTTGGCTAGGGTGCCCCCAATAACACTCCCGTACCTCTTGTTCAGTCTCTTTTCCATCGTGAGCAAGGAAGGACGGCCCTCTAATTATCCACGGCCCATCTGTTTCGTGGAGTTTCATTTCCTCTGCACGCGAATTGGTCCAGAGATATCGCGAGCGGTTTCACTGCCTAGATGGAAGTAAAAGGTGTCCTTTCTCCTCTACACCCTCCATGCTGAGATTTCGAGACCTTGCTCTTGAGTCGGAGGTCCCCCGACTCCCTTGAGCTGCTGACTTTTCGTAGATGAGATTGAGTGACCTTGTCATTCCTTTCATCACGAAATGATGCATCCGGTGTTAAGGTGGTAATGACCGTAGCCGTTTTTCCATCATCCGTTCTCGAGAAATGACCCCCCCCTGTGTAGATAATGTCGTAGTCTAGTTTTTCCCTGATAGCTCACCTCCTTCCTGGTGGTTGTGTTTTTTTGTTACCCCCCATCTGTGTATGTTGTTGACGCGGTGGTCATCTCCTGGGATCCCCAACGTCGGCTGAGAAAGTAGGGGGTATCCTTTGAGACGAGGACAACCTCTCCCGTTTATTTGTCATGCCCCCTCTCTCTGCTCCACTATAGGGAGTATGAGGGTGGTGTCCCGTTTGACTCTGTACGACCGCGTGGCCCATATTTTGACCAGTGTTAATGAGACCCTCCGTCCTTTTCTGCTCCTCAACTTATCCCTTTTGGAGGTACCTTTTCAAGTCCGTCCTTCCCTGGGGTTGGCAAAGAGACCTCCTCCGTTTCCCCTCTCCCCCCGGGCGTTGCCTCCTACTCCTTAAAAAGGGAGGATCGCCCCCGATCGCATTCCCCCGCCACTGTTCTGGAGTCCTGGTCTTTATTTTCCCCCCCCTTCGCCAACAGTTCCTTATACCCTCTCTATCACTTCTAAACCATGGATGGGGCCCCCATGAACGATCCGTGGTCGCACGGATTCCACAGGTGCTACCGTTCACTACGCGACTTTCGGTTCGTCCCCCCCCCCCCCTCCCCCGGTCCTGTGACCATCCTTATTTCGGCTTCACCACCTTCCTTCCCGCCCGCATAGGCAACCTCGGGGTTCCGCTTTTTCTTCCGCTTTACCTTTGCGCTCGACCCCCCCGTGAGGTATAGACGTTTCTTTTTCTTTTTTCTTTCGCTGACTTTTTCGAGCCACTTTTGGTCGAGCGTTTCCTCGCGGCCTCTTCGCAGAGCTTTCTTCCTCACCTCGCTCCCTCGTGCCTCCTTCGTCCATAGGCACCCTGATCATCCCTTCCCTATTTTTTAAGGGCAGCGGCTGACCGTTCCCAGGAGCGCCTCGGGCCGATGGAGCGTCCAATCGGGCAGGCAACCCCGCTGGACTCCCCCCCCCACTCCCTCCTGTCGCGAAGGCCTGCCAACGCCTGCCGCAGAGACTTCAATCTTTTTCTCGGCTGAGCGCGTATAGCGCCTTCTTTAAGCTTGCCCCAGCGGCGACCCTGGGGAATGGTGATTCCCGCAGCTTCTCCAATCGCGCTTTTATAATAGTGCTTTTACGCAGCAGATCACAGCTCGTCCCACTTTCTCCGGTTTTTCTCTACTGGCCTTTGCTCCCCTCCGCAGTGTCCTTTGAGGTACCAGCCCTTCGAGGCGCCGGTCTCCAGTACGCAGCATCCTCCAGCGCCCGCCCTTCGTCTCCCGGCCCTGCACCGGCACCTGCGCTTGAGCGTTCTTTTTTCTTTTCCCGACCCACTTTTTCCCCTTCGTTCACGCCCAGAAGGAACCGGGTTTTTTTTCACCTGGGGCGGCTCGTCCCCAACAGATTTCACCGCCAACTTACTAGCGGTTCGCTTTGGATGGGTCCATCCAGTCACTTCCCGTCCCTCTTTTTCTCCCCCTCACAGTGTTCTCCGTCGCTCTTTCTCTCCCCTCTTTCACAGTCCTTCCCCGGGCGCCATTCCCCCCTCCTCATGCGAGATGTTGACGCTTCGTCACCCACCTCATCGAATCCCGCACGCTTACCCCAGAGTCCACACACGTGATCCCCCCTCCACAAACGTTTCCCAGACCCCACTCCCACCCACCTCTCTCCGCCTCCCCCTCCGTACTTTAGCAGATGGTTGTTTGAGCATCGGCGTGGTTCTGGTACTCTTGGTAGTAGCCTGTGGCGTTCCGGTTAGATCTTATTCTCTTTTCTTTTTTGCCCTCAATTCCCCGTACCCCCTTCCCTTCCCGTTGGATCTCTGAACCCAAGTCCTCCCTTTTCTGGTAGATAGTCGCCTGAGAGTGAAGACGGACATGTATTCAATCCACAAACGAAACATTAAGGTCGTGTGAGCCGCCCTTCTTCTGACCCCCCTTCCCTTCTCTGACCTTTCGGATAACGGTCGTTTACCTAAACCCCGGCACTCCCTTTCTCAACCGCCTTCAAAATAGAAGACTCTGCACTGAAGATAAGCG
>Ga0179593_1629422_pt1 | contig 12802 bp, 23 predicted proteins | sample CZODoug2_1_08_16_FD_185931 | JGI IMG/M metagenome (GOLD analysis project Ga0179593, IMG submission 185931) | Vadose zone soil fungal communities from Angelo Coast Range Reserve, California, USA - CZODoug2_1_08_16fungal (PacBio error correction) | ecosystem: Environmental > Terrestrial > Soil >... | reverse complement strand
CTTTTTTTTTAATTCATGATAGAGCCTCCTGGCCCATTGGGACCCGCCTTCTTTCCTGCATCCTGAAGCGCATGGGCCTCTATTTATCGCGTAACTTTTCGGACCGCACCCTCCCCTAGTATTAGCAATTCTCCCCCGAAATGTTCTGCAGCCCCTCATTTTTCCTTTCCTCTATCTCAATCCTATAGATAAAATGGAGGCTCGTTTTGCTTCTTTCAAGGTAGGTTCTCCCCCATCGCTTATCCGCCCCTCTTTCTGTCTTCCCCCCCCCTCTTAATTCAATAATGCTGATACGTCCTCCTTCCCCGACAGTTCCATCCATGAAACCACGTGTCTCAAGTGGTCCATTGTTTCCTGGGTGCGTCTCAATGTACCTCTTACCGTCCTCGGCACCTTTTTTCCTTAGAGGTACAAATGCGTCTCCGTCCTTCCCCCCCTCATTCGTCCCTTCTGCACCCTTTTCAAATGTCCTCCCCCCAAATCCATAGATGAACTTCTGACTACACTCTCCTTTAGTCGAACGACCCCCTTAGAGAATCGGTAACCCGTCTTTTTTTACCCGATTCCGATTTTTTTTAGCATTGATTTTTCGGGTACAGTCAGGAAGACAATCCTTCTGCTCATTGCCCTCTGCCCCATCGTCAACAAAACAGGATCCCTTTTCCTCTTGATAGGTCCCTCGCCCCCCTTTTTACACCGTGATCCCTCCCTTTGGTCCAGCACGACCCCAACCTTCAGATCCTTCCCTTCGATCTGTGTGTCGGCTAAGTATATTCCTAAGTTTGATTCATTTCCTTGGCTCAGGGGCGAAGTAAGTCTTTCTCCCTCGTTTTTCCTGAGAGGGCGGGGCTTTTTTCCTTTGTATAGAGTGTCCTCCCCAACTCCAACCCCCTGCAGGATCAAGTTGCCGTTCCGAGGTACACGATCGCCAGACTTTTCCTTTGCGATCCTGTCCACCGCTCTTGCTACCCATCCAATTGGCCTTAGCAATTCCCCCCCCCGAGCCCCCTTTTCTCTTGCGACGGTGGTTCCTCCGAACTGCTACTCCTCGTGAGCGAGGCCCCCTTGTTTTTTTTCCTTGGGGAAAGGAAATTCTCTCCACAACCGCCTCTTCTTTTCATTTTCCTTGCGCAGAAGAAGGCAAAGTGTCTGGTCAGCCAGCTCCCTGTTGGTCCCTTTTCAATGTCCCCAGGCCACCTACAAACTTTTTTTTTGTCCTTTCCTCTCAGGAATGAAGGTGCTGCTTGTCTAGGCCCTTTTCCTGTCCCACATCTTCCTCCCGGTTGTACCACCTCTCAACTCTCCCTGTAACTCCACCTTCTTAACTCACGGAATCAGCTTTTCTTTGGCAAAGAAAGGAGGATTATTTCCCCGGGCCGTGGCCCTTTTTTTTCCTTGCGTCGTCTCTTCCTTCTTTGAGTTTTTCCTCATCGTAATCTTTTTTTGAGGATTTTGATAACCTTTCTTAACGTGAACCTTCAGGCTTTTATTAGAATGATGCCCTTTCAATGCTCTTCTCTTTGAAAGTCCCTTATCTTACACTTCCCTGCGATTGTCCCTCTTCTTCTTATAGTGGGCTCCTTGTTGCAGTATTCCCCCCTCCCAGCTATCTTCTTTTCCTTTTGTTTTCTCGTCTTAGATATTTTTTAAATTCAAAGGAGCCCCTCCTTCGATGCTTTTTGGGACCCTAGCCCCTTAAACATCGCCTTTATAATCCTAGCGGCATTGACATTGTCCTTAGAAGCCCCTTTTGAGAATGGCTCACCTTCTTTTTTTTTTAACTCCTTTTGTCTTCCCTTTCAACATCCAACTCTATGTTTACAGAAGGAAAGACTTCTTTCTGCCTGTTCTCACCCCCTTCTTGCAATAGAATGTCTCGGTTTTTTTCACAGCCCCTACTTTTTCTTTGTCTGTATTACATCCCTCTGTGATTTTTTTATGAGTAAGCATCTTTCCCTTCCTGGGAGCGTGGTCTCTTTTTCCCCCCCCTTTTCGTGAATTGTTTTGTAAAGAGACATAAAGCAACCCGGTTTTCTTATCCTTTCACCCCCCCCCTTTTTTAGGCCAAGCGTTTTACCATTTTTTTATGAACCTGTCTCCTTGAGTCGTCGCTCCTTTTGCTCTTCTTCTGCGAAAAGGGGAGATTTGTCAAGCGGCCATTTCCTTTTTGGTATGGTCTTCTTGGAAAACGGCTCCTTCGCAGGCTATTCCTCGATAAAAGATGCTTTCTGTCTTTTCTGCAGGTATACCCCCCCCTTCCCACACAGTGCAAGATGCTTTTTGCCGTCGGAACTGTCTTCTTGGGTTCTTCATGATGATAAGCCTTTGTCGAGCGTTTCCCCCCATAGCATAGGAAACTTCCCTCTAGTTGTATTGCCCTACAATATGCGGCTCCCCCTATAAGTTCCTTCTCCTTGAGGAGTATCTACAGGAAACCCTTCTTCGTGCGGTTCCCTTTTTTTTCACCTTCTTGTTGGCAGACACAACTCTTTTTTTTCGTGCCTAGTTATTTGTTTTTCTAAGCTGGCGGTCTCTTCCTTCTCCCAGCTCTTTCCTTCTCCCCTTTTCCTGATCCTTTTTCCCTTTGTTTCGAGGCAGATGGCCCCCCATTCTTCCCGAGAGGCTGTCTTCCCTTATCATTTTCCTGCATGTCAAACGCATCGGGTACAGGGCCTTCTCTATACACTTCTTCGCCTCGTATATCGTTTTCCCTCCCTCCTTTTCCCAGAGGAGTTTTCTTTTTATGTGGTCACAAAAGTAAACTCTTTTTTCTGTTGGCCTATGCGTCATGACTTTTCCCAACGTCGCTGTACACTATCGTTCCAATTCGCTTGGGGTTCTGCAACTCAAAGCCGTCATTCTTCCCCGTCTACATTTCCCCCCTTCGTTCCCCTGGATTCACTTGTAGTGGTAATGCCGACAGGTTTCTTGATTTTTTCTTCTTAGGTGAAGTAAGAAACTTGTGATAAAGCGCTTGGGACCCTACAATGGCAACTCACTCCAATTGCCCCCCCCGTAGACGTAATGACGTCTTCCCCCCTTATCTCCATGCAAATTCTTAAAAGGAACTTCGAGGCTGTGCTTTGTTTAGCACCACCCCGCCGTTCCCTCGAGAATTGCAGTTGTTGTCACCATCCATGATCTATTCTGGGTGATGCCTCTTGGAGACGAGCGATTCCTGTTTTTCCTTTCTGATCGGCCTTAAGAAGGTCTCTCTTACCTTTCCCCTCCGTTGTTGTTGTTTCTTCTTTCTGGAGGGCAGGATAGAGTTCTTGACTCTTTTCCTTCATATCCGATTGTTCCATGTTTTCCATAATTTTCTCTAATGGCTTCTGATTTCCCCCAATTAGCGCTTAGTCGCCCCATTTCAACCATCCAGTTTTCCCCCGCGCAGCCCCTAATTTTTTTCCTCTGCGTATGTAACTACTCTCTTTCGGATAGATTCAAATTGAGCGTAGGGTTTTAGTGTCTGCGCCTCCCACCCCCGTAAAGTCACGACTTTCTCCGTATAGGTCCGTCAATATTTTCCCCCGACATTTTTGATTAACGTAATCACTGCACCCTTTTTTAGTCAAAGGATGCCCTTTTTTCTTCCTTTGTTTCCTTTGGAGTTGCTGGAAACCAATCCTTTTTTCAAATGCGTATAAGATGTTTCCTTAAAGGGAGTGAAGTAATGTTGTGACCACCTATGAAACAAAACCTCCTGTGATCTCACCGATAAGATTTCTCCCTCCCGAAAAGAGATCTCCTTTCTGAACCTCGGGAACATCTCTGTCCATGCTTGCCAGAGGTTGGTCGATGGGGACCTCTTCAATGAATGAGTGACCTTCTTGACTCTCTTTTTTTACTACTCGACCCCCCCCCACAAAAGGAGCAGGAAAGGCCCCCTTTCTTACCTCAGCTTTGACCTTGGCGCTTAGTCCCGCTCCCCAATAACTTTCTTCCTTTTTTTTCGATGTCTGTGTGCCGTAGATATAGGCCAGTTACAATTTTCTCATCTTTTAACAATCCCTTAGGGAGAACTAGTGGATGTTATCCCATTAGTTTACCCGAGAGGGATTTTTTCTTCTCTTTCCTTAGTTTCAGAGTAAAGATTCCCTCCGATTCCCTCTGAAACTAGCTCAAGTTTGCAGAGGGAGATTGTGGTACCCGCTCTCGCCCGAGAACCCCTGAAAAACCCGTGACCCCTAGGAAGGCCCTCCTTGACGGCGCTTCATTATGTCTCCCGTGTTATCTGTAGAAAGCATACCTATCTCCTTAGTGAGCTTTTCCTGTAAGTAGGCGCACTTTTTCCCTTTTTTCCCTGGTCCTCACCCCCCCCTTTCCCCTGTCAACTCCCCTCTACCTTGCTACTTCAGAGCACCTGGCGGAGGCCCCTCCCAGCCTCTCTTTCCCCTGTCTGTTTTTCAACACAGGAAAACTCCTTCCAGCTTTTGAAAGGAGAGCCATACTTTTCGGTTGCATGATGTCTAGGGAATTGTCCAACCCTTTCCCGAGGAGGAAAACTAAGTTCATCTCCCTGTCACGTCAATCCCTTTTCGAATCATCAATTCTTTTTTTTGTAAGCAGATGGCAAAGCCTTTACCTTCTTTGCTGATGCCCCTTCTTTGAGCCAGGCTATGTCCCCCCTTCTGAGAGGTGAGAACATCTTATTTTTAACCCATACTCCCATGGTGAGTGATTTCTTTTTTCCCACCTCTGCATCCTTCTAGCTTGTGGTGAGCAATGCCTCGCATTACTTCCCATTTAGGTTGTCAATCCTCTTCCTTCCACCGGCGACTTCCCCCTCCTGTCACATCGCAAGAATCATCTCTCTTTTTTTTCTTTAACGGCTTGTTCTCCTCTCTTCTCTCTGCCCCTTTTTTGAGGAGTCCTCGACTTTTAAATTCAAAGGATCCCACGAGATTATTCTTCTCTTTTTCCTCAGTCACGTTTGATAACGAGACGTGGGTCTCTAAAATTCTTCTCGCATTGCAATGAAGTCCCCTTTCTAATCCTAGCATTTTCCCCTTCCGATGCGAGTTATGTCCCCTCCCCCCCCAAGTATTTCCTTTTTTTCCCATGTTTCCAGGACGAAAATCCCTATGATGCCTGTTTCACCCCTTCCTTTTTCCTCCTTTTTGTTCGTCAGACTCTTTCTTCATTTGACAGCTTTTTTCAAAGAGTGAGTCCGTGAGTTGGGCTTTTTTGGTGGCCGTTCTTCTCGTTTTTTTTCACAAATTCTTGGGACAGCTATTACAAATCCCTTACGACATAAATCCCCCCCTTTTTTGAGATTAAGGTCACGTCGTTATAGGCCATCGTTTTTCCCATAGTCAACCCCCCTGAAATTCCCTTTTTGCTCGATGCTTTTCTTCTGAGAAAGGGAGAGTTTTGTATCGCCCTGATTCCTTTCTTTTCTCTATTGATGTTTTGAATAAGGTATTGGGGTCTCTGAAGATTTATTGTTAGAGTACAACAAGTTTTTTTTTTTTTATCCTCGTTGGGTCTCTCCCGTCTTTCCTTTAAGTATTGGCTGGTATTGTGAATGATCGCCTTCGATAGTTCCCCCCCCCCTTTTGATAAATGAGATAGTAGTTATTCGTTTTCCCTTCCTTGGAATACTTCCCCCACTTCCCCACTCCCCCACTGAAAAATCTTATTCTCACAGAAAATTACCTCCCGTCGGCGTTGACGTATGTCCTTCACCTGTTACTGGTACTGGTTAGAGGAGATCTGAAGAGTATCCTTTTCCTTTTTACTCCTCCTTCGGTATTTAAAAGATGAGGTCCTCCTTATTCATTGTGGTGTTGACTTTTCTTTATCCGGAGCTCGGTTTCCCTAAATTATTCAATTTTCCTTCCCCCACATCGGTCTCTTCTCCATATGGAATTTCTTTTTTGCTGGAAATCCTCTTCCCTCATCCTCTAAAAGAATCAAGGATTTGGTTTCTTCTCATTTGGTCCCAACCCCATCCTCCTTAGGTTGCCTCTGACGAATGAGGTTTTTCGTCAAGAATTTGTCCCCCCCTCTTCCTAGTTGGCGAGGCACGCAACTCACCCTTCCTAGACGCACCCTGCTTTCTTCCTTTTGCATTCAACCAGTTTCCCTCAGGATTAAGGGAATTTCCTTTACTGAAGCCTTTCCCTTATGAAGAGGGAATCGATACGTTCTTTTCCTCCATTTTCAGGTACTTTCTGCTCTAGGATTCCTTCCGACCTGCGGAAAACTCCTTCTGAATAGATCCGACAGTATTCCCTTCTCGGGAGTGTAACCTCTCTCTGGTGGGTTATGGAGGGGAGGAGGGGGTTTCCAACATTCTTTTTTAGAGAGAGAGGAAGGGAATCCCCTCACAAAGCTTGTTACCTTTTCTCCCTGTCTCCCCCTGTCGCAGGGTTTCCATCTTCCTCTCATTCCTCCCTTCTTCCTTTTCTTTCCTCTTCCTTTTGCTCCCTGCCCTCTTTCCCCCCACCCACCCCTATCAATCCACCTCCCCCTCCTCTACATACCTAACCCTCTCTCCCCTCTCGTCCTCATTCACTGTTCTCTCTCTACTTTGCTTTCCTTTTACCTTCCTTCTCCTCCTCACTCTTCCCGTTACACCTTATCCCTCCACTCCTTCCGTTCCCCCTCCCTTTCCTTCCTTCATCCCCTTGCCCCTCGCATCTCCGCGCTCCCGTCGACTTCCTTCATCATTCTCCACCCCATCATCTCCTTCCGCCTTCGACCTTCCTTTTTTTCCCTCTCCCTCCCCCTGCTTTTCTCTGTACCCTCCCCTCCTCTTTTAATACCCACCCCCCCCCCCCCTCCCCTTTTTTCCTTTTCTAAGTCTCCTCTTACAACTCCCCCCCCTTTTCCTCCCTCCCCCTCTCGCTCCGTCCGGTTGCTTTTTCCTTTCCCTATCCTCCTCCTGTACCTGACCCCCCCTCTTTCAGTCTTTCTCCTCTCCTCCTATCAGCCAAACCAGTCCCTATTACCCTCTTTTCCACCTTCTTGTCCCTGTCCCCTCTGATTCTCCCCGCTTATCCCCCATGTCCCCTACACCCTCCCCCGACCCACCTCCTTGTCCTTTCATCCATCTATCTCTCCCCCCCCTTTTCAATCCCTCCCACCCCCCCCTTATTATGTAGGCTTTAGCTCTTTCTTGCCCTTCTTCCTTCTCCTCTTTCTGCCGTTATTTTTTACTCTTCCTCTCACTTATTTTTTTCGTTGATCTTTTCCTTTCCTCCATATGTCGCCTCTTAACCCCCTACTCCGTCCCCCGCCTCCCTCCCTACTTTATTTTGTCGCCTTGCAGGCTAGTCCCCCCCTTCTCCCCTCCATCCCTCTCCTACCCTCGCCCCTCCTCACCTCATCCCCCTATTTCACCCCCCCACCCCTCCTACCAATTCTTTTCTTTTCTCCCCCTTCATACCCCCTTTCCTTCCCCCTATTATTCCTTCCTCGTCTTTATTTTTCTCGTTCTCTCGCGCGCCATCTCCCGACCCCTTATCCCTGTTTAGTCCCTCCGGCCCTGCCCTATTCTTCTCTTTTTTCCATCTCCCTCTCAACCTTCAATTCTCTCACTGTTTTATCCCTCTCCTTTCCTCTTCCTCCCTCGCTTCTCCTACCTTTTCCTTCGGCACATGCGCTTCGGGGTGACCCACCCGGGATGACGCGAGCTGCCCCCCCTCTCATGCCGCGTCTCACTCGATCCTGCATCCCCTCTCCCCCTCCTCCTCTTTTTTTTTCTTTTCTGAGGCAGGATCGAGTTCTGTCCTCCTTCCACTTTGTTCTCCCATGTTGAGGACCTCCTTCCCCCCCCATCAAAGAGCTTTGTTCGGATCGCGACCTCCCCAATCTCGTCTTCTTCACTTTAAAAGCCTCCCCTCCCCCCTCCAATGTTCACTTCTGGAAGCCCCTCCCCTACGATAGAGGTTTACCTCCCCCCTCCTCTTTAACCATTTCTTTTCTCCTTTCCTTGAAAGGTATGTCTGCTCCCCTCCCCAATCTCCTCTTTCAGTTACATGACAAGTTGGTCATCAGCGGCATGTATCCTCCTCTTGCTGATCCTTATCTCCCCCTTCATCCCTGAAAATCCACGGCGACCTTTTTTTTCTTCCCCATCTCTGTTGAGCTTTTTTTTTCACGGCCTTTGAGTTTGTGTCCCCCTTAGAGGTACCCCCTCTTCCTTCTTCTCGCCTACCCTTTCTTTGTACCAAACTGCCAGAGCACTCTCATCCGAAGAAACAACCCCCCTCCTGAGGATTCTTTCCCTCCCACTATGGCCCGAGTTTATTTTAGAGAATAGCCCATATTACCGATGACCTGCCTCGTGCAGATTAAGATTCCTTTTTCAAATGCTTCGGGACATCCTCTCCCCCGTTTTGCCCATTTCCCCCCCCACAAATGCAATCAGTTCCCCCACCGGATAACTTCCTTCTTTCAAGGAAAGAAGCTTCCCCTTGCGGATCTCCCCCTGCTTTTCTGCAGATCTCCTTTCCACCCGTAGAATAGGCCTCAGGTACTTTTGCTCATCATCGTCCCTTCCTCTTTTTTTTTCGAAGTAAGTTTTCTCCTTCCCCCACTCTTTCTTATTTGCTTTGGAGGGTTCTCTGCGAATAGTTAGTGTATAAGTCCAGATCCCCGATCAACGAAATCCCTTTTTCCTCTTTGTTTACAGTTTTTTCTTTTTCACAGATCCTCCCCTCCCCCCTCTGACTGCGCTCCTCCCCCCCCTTGAACAAGGGAACCCACCCTTGAATTTTAAATCCCCCAACGATTGATCATGCTGGCTCCCTTGCATGTATCTTACCCTTACACAGAGGCAATCCTTTAGCGCATTCCACCCCTTTCGGTAACGTAGGCTTTTCAAGGTCCATTTCCACAGTTTTCTTTTTTTGTCGCAAAACTTTCCCTTGAGTCCCTCTTAGTTTGGCCGACGGTAAGCAAGAGAAGCATGACCTCCCCGTTTGATCGATGTCCCTTGGTCCTTTTCCTGTCGCAACCTTTTTCCAGGTAGCCCGGAATGCCTGTTCTTTGTCTCCCTTCCCCCCTCCTGAGTAAAAAATATCCCCCCCATCAGGGTTTTCCCCCAAACTCTCCTCCAACCTCATCCTCCCCCCGGAATTCAACGCTTTTTTTTTTTCCTGCATCTGTCCCCCCCTCTTGATGCCCTTTTTCCCAGGGCCTTGAGCTCCCTTCTGAGAGGTGAGAACAGGCAGCCTTCTTTTTTCCTTTTCGCTGGAACACCCCCTTTGATAATGGTTGAGTTGAGGAATTTCCTAACCCTCGGCTTTTTCCCATTCTGCTTTACGGATGCATTCAGGCAATGCTTTCTTTTCTTAATAACTTCCCCCTTCTCCTCGAAAGCGAGGTCCCAATCGTCTCCTTTTGAATTTAATTTTTTTTCTTGCCCCTCCTCTATTTCATGGAAATAGGTTTTCGATACCCCTCCACCTTTTTCCATAACCTAAGCCCACTATCCTCTTTTCCCTCGCTTTCCTCAAGTCGGTACCCTTTTTTCCCCCCCCAAGATCAGATTTTTTTTTTCTTTTCTGATGCGTGAATTTCCCTGCCTTCGCCATCAGGGAGAATGTTTTTTGTTAGTACTATGCGGCGTTTCTTTCCCCCCCCTTCTTTAAACCGCTGCTTTCTCAAATATGTTTCCACAGACTGAGCCTTCCTCCCACAAGATTTTTCTCGTGCGCCTGCCATAGCCTGTCTCGGTCCTTTCTCCCATAGGAATCCTCTTTTTTTGCCTCTCGCAAACGTTCCCCTTCCTTTTCTGAGTAACAGCCTTTCTTTCGTTTGATTTCCTGTTCTGTGGAGATTTTTTCCCCCTTAGGTTCCGCCCCAGTTATTGAGTTGGCAACCGATTAAGGGGGCGCTCCCCCCCCTAGGGTTTGTTATCTTTTTTTTCTCGATAAAAGTGATAAACTGCACTTTCTTCTTACAGTCTTCCTCTCCTTCTCTTTTTCTCTTACAGCCCCACATGATTTTTTATTTTTGTATGCGCCCCGACCTGCCCCCAGGCATTTGTCCCTTTGGTGGCCTAGATCACTCTTTTGTTTCGTTCTACAGATACATTGTTCTTCTATCCCCCCATACTTGTTGGGATCCCGTCGGGCTGACGGCCAAGTTCACGGTCTTGTGCCTGATCGCCTCTTTTTGGGTAACGTTTTCCATGATCAATGCGATCGTACATCCTTTCCTTTCCTCTTTTGTCATATGGCACTCTATTACCCTCTCGAAAAAGCTCTAAAGTGCCCGTGTGTCCTCCCCCTTACTTCCATTCTTTCGTTGACTCCATCAAACCCTCTCCCTATGGCATATATGAGAACGTTCTATCTCCATCCTTCTGTTTTGCTTTTTTATAAGATGGAGATCCCTATTCTTTTCATCTGATTTTTTTCTTCTTCCATCTCTTTCAGGGAAGGATAATGTTATTGAAGTGTTTCTCGGCAGTTTTCCCCCCCCGATTTATTTATTTTTTCCCTTAGGGAAGGGGAAGGATTTCCCTTTCCCAACAGACTTAGGGTTGAAATTCTGAGGTTCCCGAGCCCACGTATGCTTTTCTAAGATTAGTTCCCACATCCCCCCCTAGTTATTATCTTTTCCGATTATTATGCTGCCTTTGTACCCAGTAATCTTTTTTTTAATTTGGATTTTTTTTTCGAAGCATTGTAACTCTTCCCCCGCTTTTTCCTTCGTTGGGCCAGCCCTCCTCCAGTACCTTGAGACGCACACCGTTCTATTTTCCTCACTTCGCCCTTTTTTTTCCCGGATAATTTTTTCCCCCTTGTAAGGAAGACTATCTCCCCCTTTCGGAAGGAATCTTCCTCTCGGTGGAGATCAGAACTTTCAAGCTCTTTTTATTGGATTTGTCTTCTCTAACCCTACGTCTTCACTTCTTGGAAGTAATTGATAGAGTCTTCCCCCCCCCCCTTTTCGTAAACCCTTTTCTTCCCCCGGGCAATGGAACCATTTTCCTTGTCCAAATGTAGAGGTTTTCTTCCGCGGAATGGTCCCTTCCCGATGCCGAAAATCTTTTTGGTTTTCCATTTTTTTTTCTTAGTCCGCCCTTTAATATGCGGCCGCTTTTCCCCTAACTCGAGCATTCTTCCTTCTCCCTTTTTCCTCCTCCTCCGTGTGTTTTTTCTCACTTATTCTTTTCTTCTTCTTGAATCGACCTTTTCAAGGACTTTTTTCTAGCCCCCCTCCCCCTGCGGCACCATCCTCACCAGTACTTTAGGTTGTAGTCCTTCAAATTACGCGATTCGACCCCCTCCCCCCGACATGTGTTGCTCTCCTCACGACCGACATGTGCATTGCCGTCCTTTCCTTTTGAATTGTAATCTCTATAGGTAACCTCACCCAGGGTCTTTAAGTCTTTTTTGGATGGTGAAAGGGATGTCCCTCCCCAGACAAATCTCTTCCCTCCAAGGAATGACCCTTTCCGCCTCTGAAAGTCGTATCGAGTCCCCTTTCTCTCGGACTTACCATTCCCCCCTTTCCCCGTATAATCCCTCAAATTTTCCTTTTTCTCGAGGCCATCTTCCGGGTGAGACTTTTCGCAATTCCTTTCTTTCTGAGTTGCTGGCCCCAATCTATCTTAGGTTCCCAAATTCTTTCTTCTCCTGGAATTCCTTTCACCTTCCCCCAGGGGTGAAGTTATGTTTGTCCCTGAACAGCGCAAAGCCCACCAGCCATCCCTTTTTATTTATTTACTGAAGTTCTTTTAGCTCAGGTCCCGGGAAACTTCAGCCTCTCTCTGTACCCGATGCGGGTTGAGTCTTTGCTTTTTTTTAAAATGCACTCGTTCCCCTAAGGATCCCTGCCGCATTTGCAATCTGCCCCAATGCATCTTAACCCCCCCCCCTCTGAACGTTCCCTTGATAAGGAAAGCATTCCCCAGTGCGGCGCCCGCCTTCTTCTAAAATCCCGTACCTTCCTTTTTCCCCCAACCCGTGATATGAGGCATCATTTTTTAAAATTTTTTCTCATCGTCACCCTTCTCCCTTTCAGTATGTCTACCGGGTTCAACTGTCTTTTTGGGCTCTCTCTAAGTGGTATAGAGTCCCCACTCCTCTTCCAATCCCTCTTCTTTTTATCAGGTGCGAGGGAGTCTCCCTTTCCCCGCTTCCTTACCTTATTACTGCTATCAGGTCCCCCTTTCACCAAGGACCACCTTTCCGTTAAGTCGTTCGAGACCAAACGTGATGTGGATTTTTTTTTATTTTCATAAACGCGGCAAGACTGCCCCACCCCGGCCTTTCCCCCTTTAGGGCAGACAAAACCCTCTTTCCCCTTGACCATGGCCTCCTTTTTCTCCCCCCTTGCGCAGAAGATTTTCATTCCCCGGTAGAAGCTAACTTCCCTTGACGTTCAACGTTTTTTGATACTGGAAAAACGGCTTGGAATAGACGTCAAGGATCTCCCCCCTGCTTTGGGGGGGCCGGTTGCTTTGACAATACCCCCATTCCGGTACAACATCTTTAAACCTAGGGTTTTTTTTGCTCCACGCTCCCAGGAACCCGATAGTTGTGCCCCCCCATCACGATTGTCTTTGTAAGGCCCTCCCTGGCAACTAAGGCCCTCATTGCTTCTCCGTCCTTTCCCGCTTCTCTTTTTGCGCCCTGAGAACAGGATCTTGTCATCTTTGTTGGAACAATTGTCCTCGTGGCGTCTCCTTACCCGAGCTTCGTAACGAACCCTTCTATGCTCCCCCTTCTGATGTCTTATTTTTCATAGAGCTTAGGTCAATCAGTCCGTTATTTCTTTTCCCCCCGTCATTCGAAAGCGAGTCTTTGATCGTGGTTCATTGCCTTCTGTTTTCTCCCTA
>Ga0179593_1613114_pt1 | contig 12802 bp, 16 predicted proteins | sample CZODoug2_1_08_16_FD_185931 | JGI IMG/M metagenome (GOLD analysis project Ga0179593, IMG submission 185931) | Vadose zone soil fungal communities from Angelo Coast Range Reserve, California, USA - CZODoug2_1_08_16fungal (PacBio error correction) | ecosystem: Environmental > Terrestrial > Soil >... | reverse complement strand
CCAGGGTTCCAGAATTCGGCCCCGTGAAGCCCCCCGGCTAACTGTTGAGTGACCCCCAGAGAAAACACAACACCATTGTTCGTTCTGAGCACCCGTCGGGTGCCGCGAGCCAGTCGATTCCCAACACCTCGACCCGGCGACCAGCCGAGAAACTTCACGTAGTTGTCAGGTAGATTTTTTTCCTTCCCGCATTCATAACAGCCATTTGCCTCCTCACGTCGGGGCTTTCTGAGAAATGGTTGAAGCCGTCTAACGAAAACCCCCCTCTTCTCGAAGACCTTCATGACGCTGTTAGATCGCTCTCTCCGGAAGAGACCGTTGGTTCTTCAGAAGAAGATGAAAGGACCTGTGAAAAGGACACCAGACAAGTAAGGGTCTCTTTTGTCGTTTCCCTGAGGAACTCTGGCGGTGATTCCCCCTTGATTTGCAATTGCCTAGGCGAGGGATTGTAGTGTTGCCGCCAGACCCCATTCCTAGTTCTCTCTTTTCTACGGGGCACATGAAAAAAGGAATGAGTTCCCCTGCCCGCGGCCCCCATAAAAACGGACTTACCAATCATTAAAAACACTCCGATCCTTTCTTTCAGTGAGTGTCATATCCGACTCTGGTAGCATGGTTGATCCGTCAGCAGAAACTCTTCTTTCTTCCGATTGGTGGCAACCCGCCCTTACTGATGTTCTGGAGCCTGAAATTGCTCTTTTCGCAACCTGCCCTGACCCAGCCCCCAATTCATCAAACCCTGACCTCTTCAAGGTCATGAAATGCTCTTCGGTCGAGGACCATCAGCGCGTAGCGCTTCTTCCCTTTCGGAGGATTTAAGCTCAATGCTCCACGCGATTCTAACAGGTAAAGACGATTCTCAGGAAGACGTACGGTCTTCGCCACGTTCCAATGCAGGACCCCCTTTCCAGCAAGCCCGGTGGCGTTTTACAGGCCCGAGAATTCTTCGCAGCTCAAGGAATCCCCCGTCGAACTCCAGACCCTTCGTTCTCGTTTTGGGTTGCACGGTTTATTGGGCATGTTCCTTCCTTTACGTATTAAGAAGCCCCTCTCAGCACTTTGTCCCGTTCGTGGCATCTGCTTCCTGAAGACTTTTGATTTGCATATGTCCGCCCTTTTGTGCCGACCCATCCCCCGCCGCGAGCGAGCTCCTTTAGAGGAGGAATAAGTTGTGTTTCCTCTTATAGGCCGGCCTCCTCAGGGTCACCAAGCCTATCTATAGCAGCTTTCGAGTCCAAAGGTTATCCGCTCCGCCTATATGTATGAACTCCCTCGTAAGAACGAAACCCGGCCCCTCGATGCGCGTGAGCACGTTTTTATCGTTGGAGTGGCCGCGCGTGTCCGTTCCCAGGGCTATAGAGCTGTTCATCCCCTTCCACCAGTCCCTTTGTACCAATCTTTTTTTTTTCACGATATGATAGAAGTGCCCTGACCGTTCAGCTGCCATGGTGTTGCGCGTCAACAAGAAGTGCTCCCGTCTACGCCTTTTTGCTAATCCTACGGACAGCAGCCGGACTTTGGACGCTAGTCTTTTTCTTTCGTCCCTGTGTGATCGATGTTTTGAACGTGATGGTAGCGCTGCTTTTCCAATGGCAGCACTCAGCCTGAGACTTGTTTCCCCTTCCTCCTAGCACCCCCACGAACCCCTTTCCCCCCAGGCTACGGTTTCCTGGGCATTCTCTTCAAAAGAGCGGTTTCGCCGTCCAAAAGCTCCGCTTTTCGATTCGCCGACATGTTGATCCTTCGAGTGTGTGTTCAAGAAACCTCCGAAACCACACGTGCGAAAAACTTGAGAGTTTTGCACCCCTCCCTTTGAAGTTCCTTCCTTTTTCCCTCTTTACATGAGAACCCCCTCTGGGGAGAGATGTGTCGTCCTCTGGAGAAGAGGGATTTCCCCCCCTTATATTATCATAGCGTTAGATATCTATCTTTTACTCATAATAAGTTGTTGTTGAGTGAGGATCGTTTTTTTTTCCCTAGTTTTTATCGTTTGTTACACCCCCCCCTCCATTTTACGCCACCTTCCAGTCTAAGATTGTTTCGAATCTACGAAAGGCTTCCTCCCGAAGCTCCCGAGATTTTGCGCCTCTTTTTCGCAGCTTTGGGTTCGGATGGTTCCTCCACCTACCCTTTTTCCCCCCCCCTCTTAGAATGCCCTGCCCCCCCAAAAACGGGTTTTACTTTCTCCGAGCTTCTCTCCGATTTATCGCCGCTAAAAAGTAGGCTTTTTTGCCTTCTATGTGATGGATTTTGCTCTTGCTACCAGATCCCCCCCCCTCCGCGAGGTTTTTTTTTCCCTCCATAATCCCCCCTTCCCCTGAACGCTCCATCGCCTTTCGACACAGTGAACGGATATGCGCCGAGCCCTCTTAAGACCTTTTCCGGATCTCCCCCCCAGGGCGTCGTCCCTAGCCGGTTTGGTTCCTCCGTTTGACGCCCTCCCAGTCTGGGCGGCGAGCTCGCGATCTTTCCTTGCGAAACACTTTTTTTGCGGGCTCCCCTGCTCTCTTTGCTTTGATGAAGACCCCATTCTTTCTAGCCTTGCGCTGCGGACAGCCAACGCCTTCAGCGCGCGGGATCACCTGTTTTTTCCGCCTCTCCAGAATCCCTTCTATAGGCGGCCGGCTCTTTCCCTTGGAAGCGAGATGCTGATTTCAGGCTCGGGTTTTGGATTTCCTCCAAGGTCCCCACACACTTCCTTTTTCGAAGAACCCCTAGAGGAGACCTCTCTAGTTTGGAGAACCTTCGCTCGAGTGTGAGGGCGGATCTGGACTGAATCTGGAAGATAAGGACCAAGGGTTTATTACTTTCTGGACCGACCCAAGGCTCGTTCCCCCCCTTTCCTGAACGTACCGTAGGAAACATTCTAATTCGTATAAGTAACATAACCCCATGCACCCCTCCCCCCTTCGAGACGCCCTTCGAAATATGCGTTAGACGTCGTCTTATATTAATTGAGATTCTCTTCGTATCTCCTGCGAGAGTCTTTTTTTCTGATGTGTTTCCTTTTCCTTCGGCGAAGCCGGATCCGATCAGACAGACGTCAGGAATATTAATCAGTTAATAGAGGGACCTTTAGGACGTTCAGTGATTCTTTCCATCTTGACCAAGTTTTTTCCCTCTCTGATGTCTTAGAAAGGAGCAAGCTACCTTCCCTGACTTTCCCGTTGTTACTCTCTTCCGGCAGTCAGAAGGGTTCCCAGGGCTCGGCGCCCCATAGTAAATCGTTAAAAAAAACACGGAGGCAATAGAATGTTTCTTCTCTTAGAACAGCGCCCGGCCAGATTCTCCTCCCCTTTTTCCCCCCCGCGGCGATGTGGCATCTGAGTGGCTCTCTTTGAAGGTGGTGCTCTGTGGAATTTTTAGCCCCTACTATACTTTTTTTATCGGTGAAAGCTGATGAAAAGAACCTAATCTGTGCCCTTTAGCCCCCCCCGCCCCACCAGCCCCCTCGAAGACCCTTAAGAAGTCCCATAAGTTCCCCAAAGCTTTCACCCCGGCCAATTCCCCGTACGACCCGGGTCAGTTATTTTCACAACTTCCCCCCTGACGGTCCCACCACCCCTTTCTATAGACCCCCCACAAAAGAGTTGATCGGGAGGACCCCTGAGATAATTGCATAAGTACTCCTCTGAGTCCTTATAAGATTTGATGGGGGTCGGAGAATGTTCCACATTCTCGTCACGTACCTCGCTGCGGAACCTTTGCTGCTCTTTGGACTTTGACGGTTGACTACTCCCGATTTATCCCGTGGTCCACCTTCTGTTTTCGCTGTTGTACAGTCCCTCGACTTCCTACCGTCTTTGAGCATCTTCAACAAGATCCCTTCATAAAAGCGATTTTTTTTTGGATGGTTCGATGGTAATAAGCTTTCTCCGCTGGATGTTTTCCGGATTCTCTTCCAAGGGCAATAGACCTTTTATTTGTGTTTGCCCCGGTGATTCCTTTTAACTGTTGGTGTTGCTTTTTTTCCCTCCTGCACTTTTTCTGAGCCACTCCTCAGTGTAACTGAACGCGGCGACGCTTTAAGACGTTTTGAAAACGAAAAACCCTGCAAAAACAAACCTTTTGTTTTCTGTCGTTCTTGTGGGCAGATCACCCTTTGGATTATATTGGCCGGCATTTGCGAGAGCAGAGTCGAGGAACTCCCCCACCCTGCGCAAGTCTGCCCATCCGAAAGAGGTCTTAGCTTAGATTTTTCCTTGGCCGCCATCCCTCTTTCCCGACCAGCCCACTTTCTTTCTTTACGTCGGTCCGCCTGTCCGGTGGCCGACCAACAGGTCTTCACAAACCAAGCGCAGGCATCCCCCCAATTCCAATTAGCCCAGTCCCTGTTATCGTGACGGATGTTTCCCGAGAACTTTTGCGGTGAATCCGTCCTAGGAAGCTTGAACTTTTCCAAGTCCTCTGTCGCCTAGTGGAGAGGTTTCTTGAAAGAGGAAACTTATTCTTCCCTACGCCTTTCGTCTGGCTCCTGTTGCTTTCGCAACCTCAACGAAGGCCTTAGAGGAGGGAACTGGAAAGATTCCCTAAAAAATCTTCGACGTCTCTCTCTTGGCCCCCACTCACCAGGCTTCCAGAAACCCTTAAAAAAGTCTCCAGAGAGAACCGCGTACTCCTTCCTGTGCCCCCCGGTAGCTTTGAGTGAAGTGAAGACAGCAATGAAGATCTCACTCCTGGTGTATGAACCACGATTGACAGATTCTTTTCCCCCTAGAAACCTATCGTATCCTCTGCCCCCCCCTCCGACCACAAGGAACACTGAAAACGGTCCCTTTTTCTGAACCTCGCCGGTTCTCCTCTACATCCCAGCGTTCTGCGCAGAAAAGTGCGCTATGTTCATCTTAGATGCGCCCACGTCCCCCCGATTTTGGACTATGATCGCTTCGGCGGACGACGTTCCTCCCGCCCAGTCCCTTTCTGACTCTTTTTTGAACACTTCCAGAATGAAGACCACGGGAGTCGAGCTACCCCGACTCCCCTCGCGCCTTATAGGAGCACGGAGAAAGCCTCTTTTCTGGCCGGGTGTAGGGTGGTTGAATTTGCTGTTCCCCCAGGGACGTATAAGCTATGGTATATAGTACTCTTTCTTCCCATGTGTCTTTGCCTCGTTATTCTTTGGTCGGACTGCATTCCCAGCCACCTTGATCCTCTGAGGAACTCCAGACTCCCCGCCCAGGGTCCCGCCGAGCGGCGTCGAGGGCCTTTTAGGAGTAGATGAGGTTTGGGCCGGCGTCACCAAAGCCGTCCCCCTCTCTCCTCCTCCTTCGCTTCCAAGTTTTCCTATCTGTTCCCCTTTTTAGAAATTGAGTCCCTTTTTCCAGCGATGCTCGTGAGAACGTGCTACATTCGTTTTTTCTCTTTTCCGTGAGCCCTATCGCGTGCTGTGCTTCAAAGTCCCCCTCCCTCTTCCTTTAAAAGCCCGAGGGTCCTTTTCAGCGCATAAGCCCATTTTTGGCAAGCGTCCTGCGTCATCGACGATGAAATGGGATTCTGATCCACCAAGCTCCTTGGCTGTTTCTTCGCATTCCCACCGTCTCCTTGTAAGCACCCGAAGGAGGCTCCTCAGTCGGCGCCTCTTTTTATAGATTTCTCTTCCCCATTCCTTGGGCTTATGAGTTCTCCCAATGGAAGCCTCTGTCAGTTTTTTCCTTTTTTCATCGCACCCCTACCCCCCCCCACCTAATGCCAACCTTTCAGGTTTGGCGCTTTTGCGATTAGGGGCCCCTCGTGAAATAGATTTCTTTTATCCCTTTTTTTTGCTTTCGCTAGACTCCTTTTCCCTCGGTGAGAAGAGTTTCTTGAGGAAGAAACGTCCTCTCCCACGGCGAAAACCCCTCTTTCGCTCTGAATTAGCGCCCTCCTCTCGGTATCCCCTTCCACCTCTTCTGCGTGGCGTCTTGAAATTTTGAGGGAGGGATTAGAACCCCTCGTATTGAAAATATGCAGCATCCCCCTTTCTTTCCTCTTTTTAATAAGCCTTTCTTTTCCCGATCGAAGCTGATCTTTCTCGGGGGTTCGAAGTCCTCCCCTTTCTAAGAACAGCTCCAAGTATACGATTGTTCGACCCTAACGACCCCCTTTCCGAATACCTTTTCTTTTCATCGCGCCAGTCGTGTCGATTGGTTCGTTTCTTTCTTTCTTTACGCAAAGACACTCTTCTTCCTCCTGGATATAATAATGATTTTTATAGAAGCAACCCCCCTTTTAGAGTCCCCCCCTTTTTTCGGATTCCCGAATCTCCCACCTAGATTCCTTCTTATTGATTTGAGAGGTAGTCCGAGGTCACCCCCCTTCGATGAGTGAGGAAATTGGTCTTTCTCTCTACATCCTCTTAAAATCCTTTCCTGCCAACCGGGGACCCGACTTGACTTCCCCCCCCTTCCTTCTGGACTTTCAGTAGCATTTCGATTGACACCCCGTCGGGGCTCGTCACAGGCGTGTGTATCTTTACAATGGCATCCTCCGAGACCGCAGGAGAGGGGGGCGGTAAAACCTTATTATGCTCCTTCTTTCTTCCATGCCGCGATGGGTTTTCAAGAGAAGGGACTACTTTTCGTGTGACCCCCATCGAGACTCGGATCCCCCCCCAAACGACTAAGGTCAGCACCCCCGTCCCTTCTGAGTAGGATTTTCCTCTTCTCGAATTTCTCCAGTTCCAGTCCAGTTCATAGTAGCGCATACTCTTCCGGTTCCTAAGCCGGCTTCTTGTGATTCCCCTTTTCTTCAACCCCAACCCTACGCCGACAGCGCGGATGCTCTCTCCCTTTTTTATGAAAAGACCTTCCTCTCGAGGAATCCTCGGCCGGGGCCAGATGGACAATTTTCATTAATGACTTTTCTCTCCAGACCTCCTCCTTAGCAACCTTTTCCATGTCTACCGGTAAGTATAACACATAGAGTTTTCCATCCGTCCAGAGTAACATCCGTCAACCCACATCAGAGACGCCCGTCCAGAAAATTGCGGGAGCCTTCTCCGTGATGTTTTCTAGATTTTTTTCTGCCCATCGTTTTTCGGGCTGATGTTCCAAACGGCCAGGATGGATTGGGAGTGGAATCTAGCTCCTAAGAACTCAGGCCTAGATGGACACCCTTCCTCCGGAAGTGTCGAGACGGAATAACCCCTTTTATAGGACCTATGTTCTACCCTTATTTTCCCTTCCAAGTGCCATTCCCTGAAGTTGTTAAGCACGGGGATGATCTGTTCCTAGGATACTTGTCTGACGACACAAAACCGTGTAGCGGAAAAAGATTGATCAAGATTCTGAGAGACGAACCCCCCCCTCAGATAGGTCTAGGAAGGGGAGCGCAGGGAAGTCTCAATTCTCTCAAACTGGATAATTCATGAACTGCTGCGAGGCTTGGGCGGGACCTTCCTGGGGATGGAAGCCCCTCCTCGGTTCCCCCTGGTGAAGAAGCACGGAGGTGCCTCCCAGATTTTTGAGGGGCTTCTTGGGAAGAAGACTTAAAAGAACCGAGAGTCCTCCCTCTCGGGAGCCCACGACGAGAACCCGAAGAAGTGAAGGCCCTAAGGTAACAGATCCTTCAGAACCCTTTCCCCCCCCCCCAAGCCCCATTTCCTTTTCCCCTGACAACGTCTTTCCTGGTTAATCAAAAATTTCTTTTCATAGGCCCCAACAAAAATTCACAAATCTGTCGAGCTTCAAGCAGACCTCACCTTCGTTTCCCGGCGTAGTAGGCCTTTTCGTTGTATTGGGTTATTCTGCCCTGTAGGCAAACCAATTCTCATAAGTTCCCCCGATATATGAGCTCCTTAAGTATGGATTTGGACTCGATGCTTCTCCACCCTGAAATATTGTCCAGCTTAATTTTCTCCGGTGTTACTCCTTCAGGATAGAGAACGTAAGGAATGTGCAGAATTAACTCAATAGTTAGGAGACCCCTCTGGGTGTTTTTGTTCGTGTTATCCCGTCTTGAGAAGATGTATTTCCCCGGATTTAGTGAGCCTCCGCAAAGGGAGATTTAGAGTAAATATTATCCCCCCCCCCCCCTATCTCTGATGTTTTGGATCGGGGCCTTTTGATGGCTCTTGTTCCTGTCCAGACTAAACCAAACACAACACAACCAACCCAACCCCAACACCCGTACCCACAACAACAACACCGTCTGTCTATTCCTGCTGTTGGGTGGGTTCCTCGCCGCCTTTCTCCCCGCCTCCCCGAGGACGTCTGCCTTATCTCCTACCGGTTGTCCTTGAGAAAAATGATTTCCAGAGCGTTTCTTAGCGGCGCGCGGTTTTGGTTTCTCTTCTCTCAAGTTTTCCGAATGTGCTGGACGAGTTCACTTCCCGCCTGCCCAGGACGCTTATACAGGGGTCTTCGCCTCGGTCAACGATAGTGTCTATGCTTTTGTTTCCGGGCGCTGCGGGGTTCTCTTGGCCGCACCGAGGTCTCGGGCAAGTGTTCGTCTGAATCCCGCCTTTCTCCCCACACGTAGGCACTGGATTCTATTTCCTTGTATTACGTCCCCCTGACAGATCCGGTCCGGCTGCCACCTCCCGCGCCGCCCCCCCTAGCCGGGCTCAGCCGCCGCGAGCGCTTCACGATGGAAGCCGTCGTGTCCGGGCGGTGGATTTGCTCCCCTCTCCTTCCCTTCGTGCTGAGAGTTTTTCCGGGAGGCGAGATTTCCTTTAGTTCCCGACGCCTGCGCTTCCTCGTGCCGTATCCTGAGTTTGGATGTTTTTTTTGCTTATCTTACCCGTGTTCCTTCACCTATACCGGAATTCCTCTTTTCCCTTTCCCGTCCACCGGTCGTGGGGTGATCTACCTCCGCCCCAAGACTCCGTCCAAGCCCTACTGGGGACTCCTTGCTGGCCTACTCCTGTGCCTTCGGATCGCCTCCCTCTCGTGTTGCCTCTACGTCAACGGAGCAGCTCAGCTGTGTCTTGTCGTTGGAGTCTTGCTTGAATAAACGCTAGGCCTCCGCCTCTAGGACGTCTCGCTCCTGGCTCTCTACCTTCGAGTTTGAAGGGGCTCGCTGGTTTATTGCGGGGGGGTCTCAAGCGGGTGTGTTTCTTTTTGGATTCTCTTATCTTAGTGTTTTTTTGGTTCTTAGTAGGAAGATAATCCCTTCGGAGCTCCGAAGACGGCAGACCTCCTGTCTCGCACCCTCCGGCCCTCGATCCCCAGCAACAAGCTTTTTGTAGCCAAGATTCGTTGGCGGCACAGTCTGGAGGCCACCGGTCGCCCTCGGCCCTTAACACCTCCTGCCGCACAGTCTCCCTTTTTATTATCAAGCGACTTCCCGAAGTAAATAATATAGGAAAAGCCCTTTCTAGGTCCTCAGCCTTCTACTGGCCCCCTCCTTTTCGGGAATAACAAATAAACGCGATTGCTCGCAGCATGCCCCCCTCCTCTGCAATGGATTTCTCAATTTTTTTTTGTTAACTTCGCGGTTGAAGACGCCTCTTTTTAAAGGGGTAACCTGGTAAAAAGATCCGGGTCGTTCCCTTGAGTCTCCTCCGGCGTTTACCCAACTTTGTTTGCCCTGAGAACGTAGGGAGGGCGATAGTAGTGTTGGACTACACGTTTGGTCTCCTCTCCCCCCTTTCCTGGCTACCACATACCCCCGGAATGATTTGCCGCGAAGTTTCTGCCACCGTCCTTCCGTTTCCTCCACCCCATCCCCCCCTCCCTCTGGTTCCAGGCTACCTTCAGTTTCTCCTTTTCGCTCCCGCCAGCCCGGCCCGCGTGGTGAACCAGCGATGAAGATTTTGCGCCGCTTCCCAGAGCCCATTCCTTGAGAACCCGTCATTCACAAAATGACGCAACGTTCAGAAATATCTGGAGCTCCTACCCATCAGCTTTAATGGAAGAAATTAGTGCTTCTTCCCCGAAGAGATGACCCACCCTTTTAGACCGGTACGTAGAATCGGTTCAAGTAGGAGGGATATGAAGAAGGCGGTCCCCTTCCCGACCAAGCCCCTGCCGGACTAGTTTAGAATACATCCCTCGGAGTCCCTAGAAGGCAAAGCCTGTCTTCTTTTCTCATCCGAAAGTCCCCAGGCTTCTAATAGTGTCCGCTTTTTCTACTTCTTTGGGTGGTTGAACACGGGGGACTTCATTTTTAAATTACCTCCTAAGACCCTTCCCTCTTTATCTGTGAAATCGTTGCTGAGGGGATACTTGAAGTCTTCCTCTGAACCCTTTTGATAATCTTGCCTAAAGTCCTTTAAGGGAAAGATATACCTGTATAAGGTAGACTTTTCTATAGTTTTTCTTTTATAAGCCGATGTCCCTAAGTGATCGTGGTCCGCGTCCTCTTTTACTTTGCTTCCCCGCTTTCCAAAGGACGATCTCTTCTCCTATGCTGAGACCCTTATACTGGCCTTATGGTCCTTCGATCCCCGCACCCTCTATAAGTGATGCGAGTGAGACCTTTCTCTTCTCCACTGTTTGTCTTTCCCAAAGTTCTTCTCCGGTGTTCAAAGCCCCCTTTCCTAGATATCAGTAGAGTTACTCATTCGCATGTGAACGCACCCTATTTTTGTTTAGAAAGGACTTGAGAGCTCGCAGCCGAAGGCTCTTTCGTCACCAACTCTTTCCGGTCGAATTTTTCTCACTATGGGTTCCCTTTTGGGTTGACCCCCAAAGGTTTTTTTAAAAACCTTCAGACTCGGCCTTGGAGCGGGCTTTTTTACCGTGTCTCCCTTCCTTGAAGACGTGAGCCTTGTAGACATTTCAGCGCGGCGTCCTGACGTGCTGTACCCCCCCTTCCTCCGAAACCCTTACTTCAAGCTCCTTTTTGCGGGCGAGTAGGCCCCCCTTCTCCGAATAGCATCTCGCTACCTTTCACCCGACTTCCTACGAGTGGAGCCCCTCTTTTTTCAGAACCGTTCTCCTCCCCAACCCCGGAAGAAAAACCTCTGGTCTTTCGAGATTTCTCTTTCTGCGAAACCCTTTGGTCGCTTCGGTATATGTTTTTCCCCCTATCCATGGGGGAGCTTCTGTGAGAAATGGCTGAGAGGGCAGTTCTTCCTCCCCCCCCCGTAGGTCCAAATATCTATCTTGTTTCTCCTAATATTCCATGGTGTTTTTTTCGATCGAAAATGCGGCCGGGTTTTCCAAGACTAAATCCCCCTCCGCCATTTTTCTTCACAGCCTTCACCCCCTGTTCAACCACTCTACCGCCAGGCAGACCCGAGACTTTTTGCTTAACCTTTTTTCGTGGGCTTCTTCTTTCCGTCCACTACCCTCTTTTCTCATCCCACATTATCGAATTTCCCAAAAAAAAACGGTATTTTTTCCTCTGCCCCATGTCTGTTGCGGCTTTGCAACTAATTCTTTAAAAATTTCTCTGACTTCTTTTCTTCTTATTTTGACGAGGGTCTTAGGTTCACACTGCCCCGGCTCGTGAGGGGAAATTTGTTCCTATCCCTCACGTTTAACATCGTATCAACCCTCTTCTACACCGTCCCCTTTTTAGACGGCCCCCTTTCCGGACTGCTGGATGAAGTAGATGAAATAGAGCCCATCCTTTTGTCAGAAGAGCTCTTTCGCACGCGGCTCGTGCGGCGCCTTCTTGCTCCCCCCTTCCTTCTGCGACCTGTCCTTGGAGGGTCCAGGTTTGGTTTTTTTTCTACTTGTTTTTTGAAGCGCTCTGCTCTGAACTACGCCCTCCTTTTCCCCCCCCTTCTTAAGCGAGAAATGCTCACTTTTCTTTCGCTGTAGGATCCGGGTGTTCATAGAATTTCCCCCCTCCTCCAGTTAATAGGCTCCTCCCGGCCTCGATGATCTTCCGAAACTCAACCTTTCCAGATAGGGCTTCTTGTGAAGAGACTTCAACACCCCTAATCCCTCCCTCCCGAGAGGGATGCCACTCATCGATATCACAGCTCCCCTCTTCGGGATCTCAGGCGGCCAGGTTGCCTTCTACCTGCAAGATGATCAACTTTTTTTCTTCATGAAGAACCAGTTACTCCCTCTAAGGCCCGGGAAAATGTTTATCAAGGGTATACTTCAGCTTTTACTTACCTTCCCCTTTTTCACAATGCCCCTTTTTCACCAACCACTCCTCGAGAACGTTCTTCCCAGAACTCCTAGTAGTATATTTTTCCTTGCGCTACTTCCTCTTTCGCTTCGAAGCTTTTTTCTGATGTTAAGTGTGAAAACGTTTGGCTGGAAAGTGGGCCTTCTAGTTTGCCTGACAGTCCCCCCCCTGACGCGCTGGAAAGTCTCCGACCTGATGCCGCATCCTCCTAACTTCCGAGGCTCCTTCGAAGTGAGTCGGTACACGGAACGGCGCTTGGTCCTGTCCCCCTTTTTTGGATGATTAGGCCCGGGTGCGATCGCTCAAAAGTGATCGGCCCCCCATCGTAAACCTTTTTTTCAACCCGTCTATTTTTCCACTGGGCACAAGTCACCCTAAGGCACCCGTCTTCATCCGTGGCATTTTTCATGTTTTTGGTGGGTGTTTTGGCACCCTCTGCTGCGAGGCTTTTTTTTAAGATTTTGTTTTTCTGCGTGCCTCGGTGCTCGGCAGCTTATTTCCCCCCCCCCCAAACATTTCAGGAAGAGAGCAGTTTGAATCAATCCGCGGTTAGCCCCTCCGTCTAAGCTGAAAAGGCCTTTTATGGTTAATGTTCCCCCCTTTCTGTAATTTTCCCCAACCTTGCGGCCCCGAGGCCCCCTTGGCGGCCCCCCTGATAAGGGTAAAACTCTTCTAACCAGGTTCTTTTGCGTGACTGTTTCCCCCTAAAGAGTTAGTCAAAGTACCCCTTAATGCTCAAGTGTTCCCCTGTTTCTCTTCCTTCCCATTTCTTTTCCCCTTTTGTACCCTTTGT
>Ga0179593_1573673_pt1 | contig 12802 bp, 10 predicted proteins | sample CZODoug2_1_08_16_FD_185931 | JGI IMG/M metagenome (GOLD analysis project Ga0179593, IMG submission 185931) | Vadose zone soil fungal communities from Angelo Coast Range Reserve, California, USA - CZODoug2_1_08_16fungal (PacBio error correction) | ecosystem: Environmental > Terrestrial > Soil >... | reverse complement strand
CCCCTTTATCCCTCAAGCTTCTTCTGAATCTTTCTATGTTAATCCTAATACGTTGTTGATTTGTTTTTTTTTTTCTTCCCGATTGCTCTGAGCGCCTTGTTCCTGTTCTTGTAGAAGTGATCGGAAGTCGTCTTTTCTTTTTCCCTCTTTTTCCCTTTTGCGGATCCTGGGAGATCCTTTTTTCTCTCTCTGCTCCTCGTCCATTTTTCCTTGTTTCGCTGCCCTTTCGTTTTGAGATTACTCGACTCGAGCGCTTTTTCTTTTTTTTTTCGCTTGTCAATCGTTGCGATTTCTCGAGGATCCCGTTCTTGATGCGTAGAGCTTTGCCCCTGTCCCTTCTCTGTCAGGCGTGCTTTTCCCCGATGTTCGTTTGAGAGTACCTGACTTCGCCTTATAAAGCATGGAGCTTTTCGGTTCGGAAATAGGGATTCGGGGACGCCTGATCCCTCTCCTAGGAAATTTCTTGGGTTGAGATTCATTGCGACTGGTAGTTTTTTCGTTCGCTCGAGGCCTGTTTTTCCACCGAGGGACGCTTTCTTTTTTTCCTTTCCGGAAGTGGCAGGTGCCACAGCGTTTTTTTCATTTTTCTCGAGCCTGGCAAGCTTTCGGTTTTTACGGTTTGCCGCTTGGCGTCCGTGTCTTTTTCTAGGCGAGGATTTTTTCTGTGCCGGTCTCGGTCTAGGGGCGGAGCCTCGGGGTTTGAGCGCGATCTTTCCTGCTCCTTGTAGGCGTCGGATTGGCGTTCCTTGTTTCTTTCCGCGACTCGCCGTCTCCTGGATTTTTTTTTCTCCGTTCTCGCGAGATGTTGCTGGTTTTCTTTGGGAGAAGCTTCCTCAACTGGACGACTTTTCCGACGATCCTCCCCTTTTTCTCCGTCCAGACGCGCGAGGCGCTCTTTCTTTCGTTCGTTTATCAAGGTCTTTCTCACGACCTTCTGTGCCAGTGTTTTATCTTTTCTTCCTTGTTTTTTTTTCCCTCTTTCCCCTCGCTAGCCGCGGTCACCTTCTTCGTCCAGGTATGAAGTCCACTCCTATCCCTCCCAAAATTCCCCCCTTTTTCCCCCTTCGAAGACCCACTTTTTTTTTGGGGGGGGTTGCGGGTCTTTTTTCCTTTTCCTTTCAAAACTAGGGGTTCCGTTGAATAGGTCTACCGCGAACGCCGTTTCCTTGTTCCACGAAAATAGGTTTCTAACGTAGAGGCAGCTCCATATTTTTTGGCAGAGAGTGCTTCCCCTTTTTCCTTCCAAATGGGGCCAAGGGGCCGTCTGTCTTGCGCCCCCCGTAGACGTCTTACAGTAGTAGTAGTGCTTTGGCCTCCTTTTTGGTGGGTCACAATGGGCTTTTTTTTCTTTTCCTGCCCCTTGCAAATAGGGTTATTCTTCTTCTTTTTTCCCCTCTGATGAATTCTCCGCCGAAGAAGGCGGACTGTTTTTTGGGGCCTTCCCCCGGACCTAATAGATAAAAGGAGACTTTAAGGATCTACAAGCCCTTGTCTTTTTTTTGAAGAGGTTTGTCATTGGAGCCAGAAGAATGAGCACTATCTTCTTCTCCTCTTCCGAAGAGATTCTCATTGCACATCCCCACCCGCGTGAAAGAGTAGGTTGCGTGTTAGCGTCCCGCCCCCTCCCTTTTTTCCTCCCCCTGTGATGAAGTTGCTCCCTCGGGCGCTCCGGCAGTACGTGCTTCTTCCCTTTTGAGCGCGAGTCCTTTTTGTTGGTAATCAGATAGACGTTTTTCTCGACGGAAGCCCTTTTTTGTGAGCAATGTCACGGTCCTTCGGTCTTTATCCTTCGTAATCTAGGTATGGCCCGTTTCCGGCCCGTAGCTCGCGCTTTTTTTTCCCCTTATGTTGAGAAGGCGAGCCGTCCTTTTCGGCCCGTGAGGAGACGTTCCGGTATTGCCGTTGCAACGAGCCCGGCCTTTTTTTTCTTTTCCATGAACGAAACAGTGGATTGTTCCTCCCGCAGAGCCACGTTGAGCTCCCGACTCGTGTTTTCTCTCCCCCGCGCTTTCCTTGGTTACTGCGGCGCCGACTACTACTTCCCCACCCGAGACGCCCTCCTCTTTCTTTTTACGAACGGGAAATTGACCGTTTTCCCTCCCGGTGCCGGGTGTAGAGGGGCTTTTTCCTCCCTCCAATTCTTTCCGTAGTCTTCGCCTTTTTTCCTGACTACTTTTAGGCTTTCCCCTATTCGCGGCTCGTCGGTCTTTTTTTTTTACGCCCGCATTCTTTTTCTGGGCGTAGCGCGCTCCTGCGGCGGCTTGACGGCGATCGTTGATTTCCCTTTTTTTTTTTCTTTCTGGAGAGATGATCAGGGCAGCAGGAAATCTTTTTTATATCAGCCCCCAGGCTTTCTGTGCGTCGAGGCGGTCGGCGTTCCGTTTTTCTTCTTTCTCCCCTCGAAAACTCTTCGCTTTTCCCTCTCTTGGGGACGATTATGCCGGAGCTCTTTTGTCCCCTTTTTTTTTTCTACTTGCCCGAGATCGTTGCAGCTCGTCTTTCTTCTTTGTCACTCGTGTTTTTTGGTGGCCCATTCTGAAGTCTCGCCATGTTTTTTCTTTTTTCGTCTAGTTTCTTTTGTCCCTGGCCGCAGCCCTTTATTTGGGGCATCGGCCATTTTTTTTTTGGAGCCTAGCGCCTTGGCCTCCTTACTCGATCTTCTCGTGGATCTGTCGTTTTTTTTTTCTGGGTCTTCACGGAGTTTTTCTTTCAAAGCTTGCGGTGCCTTCAGGTAGCTTCCCCTTTTCCACGAGGAAGACTTTGTCCCCATTGTTCGATTTTTCTCTTTGCTCGCAACGCGGTAGCTTTCATCTTTCCTTTTTTTTCTTTTTCCTTCCTCGGGAAGGTTGCTATTCATGTAACGGCTTTTCCGTCTTGCCCCTGCTCGCCGTGGTACTTAGGGGTGCGGAGCCGGCTCCCACGCCTTTTTTTCCTTTTCCTTTCTTACGATGATCCGCGGAAAGAGTTGTTTATGGCGGATCTTGCACATTTTTGCCGAGGTCGGCGCGTATCTCTACGTGATTTCCTCTTGATCGCGTGAGTGTCTTATTTGCCCTTTCCATTTCGTAGCTTGCCCCTCGTCGACCCCTTTTAGGATGCCCTTCCCCTCCCTCCTCCTTTTTTGTTGTGGTGAAGAGTCGTTTTCAGGCAGACGCTTTTTGCTACGAAATCTCTTTTTTTTTCCTTCTCTTCTCTGACAACGCGATGAGTACTCCGCAATCACGTTCTTCCTCCTCATTTTTTTCTTCGACGGAACTCGGCCTTCCAGATCCTCCCCTCCTTTATGCGACTCGTTCAAGACGTCCCTGCTTTGCGCGAAACGTCTTTTTTTCTGTGGCTCGGCGACGCATTCCTCTTACGAGAACACGACTGCTCACTGCGCTTTTTCCCTCTACCTGAAGATTTTTTTCCTTTCTCGTTTCCGACCGACCCCCTCGCTCCGCCCTCTTTCTCATCCCGATCGCCAGAGATTTCCCCAATTTCCGCGGGAGAAGTTCTCCTCTTCCAGCTTACGAGGACCTTTTCCTTCCCCTCGCAGGCCCAGCGACAGATCCACGAGACTGATTTGAGTCTCCCCAAGGCGATCGAGCTTTCCTCCCCCCTTCTTTCCCCCCTTGAAAAACGAATTTTAAGCGCTTTTGTCCCCGCGACGCTACCAGATCAGGGGCAACCCTTTCCCCTGGGACACCAACTCCTTTCCTTTTCCTCTTTCCTCTCGAAGAAGGGGCTAGGGGAGATCGCTCTTTTCCTTTTTCTACGAACTCCATGACTCGACCAAAGCTACTGGCCAAATTTTTCGTTCGCGAAGCGCGCTCCATGCTGTGGAAAGAAGAAGAGCTTTTCTCCTTCTTCTCCCCCCTGGCCGCGACATACTCGACTCTTTTTTTGTTTTGGTGCGGATCTCGGGCTTTTTGTGCCTTGGGCTGAATGCACTTTCACTTCTCCACCTTTTTTATCCTTACTCGGCGAACCTTCTTCGTTCGTCCAAGATCGACCTCGGCAGACATCAGTTTTCGCTCGAGAAGGCGGTTTCTTCCCTTGCTTTTTTTTTCATCTGATTACCAGGCGACGAAGGAGTCCCGCCCTTTTTTCTACGTGCCCCCTCTGATGAGGGCGCAACTTCGTCTCTCACTTCAACGAGGGCGGCTTCCCTTGCCTCCTTTCCCTTTCCTTTCGATAAACGACTCATTCTTTTTTTTTCTTTTTTTCTTCTCTTCTGGTGGAAGATTCGGCGGGCCTTCAGATCGCAGCGCGATCTGGTTTAGTGGATCGATTCTCTCCTTTTTCCTTCGAGGGAAGGGATCAATTTTCCCCCCCATTCCCCCGAAGGCCACTGGTTAATGCTCCTTCAAGGGCGGATAGTATTCCCCTGTCCCTCTTCAGGCCTAAGGGGCCTCTTTTTCTCTTCCTCCGGCTACAAGCCGCAGACCCTCGTCGGACAGAACATGCGCTCGGAGACTCTTCTTTTTTTTTTCCTTTCTAATCGAGAAGCAATTTCGTTCTCCTATCGAGGCAGCAGACCGGCCGACCCGAGATACGAATGATACGTCGACTCACTCCTCCCCCTACACGAAGGTCGCGTATTCTGATTTTCTCCCAGAAGGGCATTCAACTCTCAAACAGTCCCTACAAGCTCGGGCTGGCCTCTCTATAAGCAAGGACAAGTAGGTCACCGTGCTTTCTCTATCTCTTGTCTCAGAGGATAGCGACGGCACCTTCTTATCAACCGCGAAAAGACCCCTCCCTTCCCCTTTCCTCTTTTCCCTTTTTCATATCTTCGTGACGGGCAGGAGACGAGAAGTTTTCTTCCTTCCGGGCCGTCGAGTCTTCCGCTTCTCCTCCTCCGGGGGACCCGATGATTTTCCTTTTCTTACTGCCAAAGTGGGACCCCCCCCTTTCCCCCCTCCCCCCGACACTATCCCGTACCCTGCTGTTCCAGTTCGGGGAACCGGCACTTTCCTTTTTCCCTTTCAGGAAACAAGGCACCTTTCCCTCCCCATCGCTCCGCATTTGACTTTTGACACGAGGGCGTGGACCGCTGGTCCTTTTCTTTTTCTCCCCGTCATCACCCTCGAGTCTTCCCCCTCCCCTGCGGCGGCGGAGGTTCTTTTTGAGTTTTCTTGAGAGTTCGGGGACGGGAATACTGTGAAACTCTCCCCCTTTTTCTTTTTTCACGATCGAGTGAAGGTTTTCCCCCTTCACCACGAGCTGACCACCCTTTCACTCCTACAGCCATGAAGGCGTCAAGCTTCTTCCTCCTTTTTTTTTTGCTTCGTCGGCGTACCTGCCTTGTCGTCTTTTTTTTCCCCACTCTCCTACCTGCGCCCGTCGCCGACGAGATCTCGTTTTTGAATCTTCATCCGCGGCGCTGTTTTCCTGATCGACACGTCTCCTTCTTTTCTTCCTTCCGGCTAAACCTCGCGGTTTGTTTCCGACCCAGAAGTCCCAGTTTTCCTCCTTTTTTTTTTTTCCCTCACCGGAAGCCGCGGCATGTCGCTTTTCCCCCTTCCTGAGCAACCCCCCGCGCCCCCCCCAGGCAATCTCGTCTGTTCAGCCAATCGCCCCCTTCTTTTTTCTTCTCCGAGGGCTAGATTAAAAGAACTCCTCCCCTCTCCCGCGGAGATGAAGCTCCCACCCCCCTTTTCCGAATCCCCCTCCTTTCCTTTTTCTTCTCCAAGAGAAAGGAGTACTTCTATCTTTGTTTTTTTCCTCTCTCTCGGCCGCCGCCGATCCCGTTCTTTCCAAACAATCTACTACAAGCGCTTCTCTTTTCCCTTCTCCCTTCTCCCCTAGGACAAGCGCGAGGCAGCCCTTCTCTTTCGAGAGTCAAGGACGTCCTCCAACCAAGAAGATTTCCTGCTTTTCTTTTTTCCTTTCCAAAGAGACGCAAAAAGGACGCCCCCCTGCTCGACCACCTGGATTCCTGAAGCCGGAAAGACGCCTCGTCCTCCTTCCCCTTCCCCCAGTAAGCTCTCCTTCCCCCAGGCGATCCGCGCGGCAAATTTCCTTCAAGAATATCTCTTTCTCGCGATGAGGAGCCGACTTTTTCTGAGATTTCCTTTTCTACCTTCTCCGTCCTTGTAGCAGTGATCGGAAGGTCGGCTCCTTTTTTTTTTCTTCTCGTTTTCATGGGCGTTTTCTTTTTTTTTCTCGGTGGCCTTCGATGCTCCCGTTTTTTTCTTCTTGGTTTCGTCGGCTTTTGTTTTGAAGGCTTGCATGTCCCCCCCTTCTTGTACCACGCTTTTATTGAAGCGCAGCATCCCTCTTTTTTCTTGTCGTAGAGAGAGTTGACCTTGGCCATCCTTTTCCTTCGGACGCGAGCTCGTTGATTGCCCTCTTTCCAGTAAGCCTTTAGTCCCCTTTTTCTTTTTTTTTTCGCGTCAGATAGGGACCCGGCCCTTATCGGTTGCGGGAGTGAGCCCCTCTTTTTCTGAACCGTTGAGGCCGTTTCGAGACCTTTTTTTCTCGGGCGCGGTCGTGCTTTTGGTTCCGTGGCGTGCCCCAGCGAGCGCGTGCAGTTTTTTTATTCCTTCGGTGGAGAACATTAGATTTTTTTTTTTCTCTTTCCTTTCTCCTGGCGAGGAGGCTGGGGACTTTTTGGTTTCTGTGAGCACCTTGACGGCGTATTCTTCCTTTTTTGCTCTTTTCTTTCTTCTATTGATAGAGAGACTAGCCTTTTCTCTTCAATGCTGTCGGAGAGAGGGCTACGTTTTATTTTTTTTTTCTCCGCTTTTTAGGGGAATTTTTTCCTCCGGAGAAAGACGATTCAGTCCCCGCAAGGTAGAATAGCAATTCCATTTTTTCTTCCTTTCTTTTCTTTTGTGGAACTTTTTGCGTCGTTCTCAAGGTCCCGAACGGTGCTCGCCTCCCTTTTTTTCGGAGCAGAAGCTCTTTCCCCCTCCTTCTTCCCCCGCACTTTGTAGGCGCTTGTATCCCAACCTCCTACAAAGATACACCGGGCTCAGTGGCTTTTCTCGTTGTAGGAGCGCCCTCATCTTTCCTAAGCGTCTGTACTTTGCGTTGATTTTTTTTCCGTAGAAGAGAAGAATTTCCATCTTTCCACGATCGGTCCCCCCCTCTTTCCCGAAGTCCTTTGCTCTTCCTTTTCTTGCAGAGATGTCGTTTTTCATTTTTACATGGGGAAGCCTTCCGCCAGGGAGAGAGTGAGTTTTCTTTTTCGGAAGAGAGTTCCCCCCTTGGCAGGTCTTTATTCTTGCAAAGATTGGTCGAAATTATTATTGTCCTTTAGAGGAAGACAATACGCCGCCCTTTTTTCCTTCTCGTCTTGCACGAACTCTCCTCGCTTGTTAGACTGGACGTTATGGTCTTTTTTTTTTTCTTCAGGAATTGAGAATTCCTTTCTTCTCCTCTAGGCCCCGTTTAGACTGAGCGCCATGAAGCACCCCTCCTTCCTTTTTTTGCTGCACGAAAATTGGGGTGTCGCCTTTTCTGGTCGTTCGGTCGTGAAGTTTTTTCCTTCTGGGCGGGCGCATAGCGTTTTCCTGTGAGGACTTCCTTTTTCTTTTGTCCTGTCGAGATAGAGGGTTTCCCCTTCCTCCGTTCTGCGGCACGATCTCCTTTTACTGTTCCAAATTGAGCCCCTTGCGCCTTCTTTCCTGGTCTGGCCAGTGAACCCCTTTTTTTTCTCCGGTTCTGAGACGTGTATTCTCGATGGCGAGAGGCCCGTGAGGGCGGCTTTCCTTTCTCTCCTGTGCGTTGCACGAGACGCCCTTTTTTTTCACGACCCCGGCCCCCACGAGAGACCCCCTTTCAACCGGGTCCTTCTCCAGACTCGACTTTTTTCTCCCCGATAGAGCAACAGAAGCGCCTCTTTCTTCTGACCAACATATCAGAGAAAACCACCCCCGGAAGACCTCTTTTTTTCCTCCCCTTGCCCTTGCCTCTTTCGTTTTTTCAGGGGATTCTTTCTTTTTCCTTTCCTTAATCCTGGACGTAGTATTAGACTTCTTTTTTCCTTTTTTTTTTCGCCTGGGAAGAAGATTCGCGGCTTTTTTTTGGTTTGCGCAAAGACAGAATCTAGACGTCTTTTCTGCTTCCTTTTTCTTTCTCTTTGCGACCTGCTGAGGATTGACGGTTTTCTTTATTCCTTTTCCCCGTGAAGATCTTTTGGAGAAGATTTCTTGGGCAGTCTTCCTTGCACGCAGCGAGATCGCCCACCCCCCCCCCCGCTTTTTTTTTTTCGAGGGAGGTCGGCTTTCCCTCCGACCTCGTCCACCTCTGGCGCGAGCTTCGAGAAATTTCCCCCCTCTTTTTTTTCTTTTCTTGGGATGAGGAGCCCTCCTTTTTCCTTGCCCCGAGATCGCCTCCGAGTTTTGCTAGTCCTTCGTAGTACTGTTACCCATTTTGGTGGCCCCCTTTTTTCCTTTTTTTTTCCCTGAGTGGGTTCTAGGGATGTTTCCCTCTTTTTGGCCCCTGACGCAGCCGGCTCTGCTCTGCAGCGGGCTGCGACGGAGAGAGCGTTTTTTTCCCTTCGATATTATCGGGGATCTGTCTCTTCTTTCTTCATTTTTCCCGCTTGCGGGAGTAGTCGAGTCGTCTTTTTTTCTTTGTCCTTGTTGTCCCTCTTCCGCGGCGATAGGCCTGCACACTCGTTTTTTAGATGGCTCGTGTCCTCCTTTTTTTTTCTTGTCATAGCGAGGGACCTTTTCCTTTTTTCTTTCTTCTTTTTCCGTGCGAAGTGTGATCCCTTTCTTTCCTCTTTGTGAGCGTGAGGTCTAGTCGCCGATTCCCCCTCGAGACCGAGATCTTTCCTTTTCTTCTTTCCGTCGGATCACGGAGTCGATCCCGTCAGGGTCGTTTTTTTAGGTCCTTCTGAAGAGGTAGGAGCTTCTTTCTCTACGTTCGAAGTTCGTTCTCGTGGGTCGGCGTCATTTGATTGAGGTCTTTAGTTCCTGCCTCCTTCGATGTTTTTTCCTTCATTTTTGCCTTGCCCTCGGCTTTCCCTACTTTTCCTGTTGTGAGAGAGATGAAGCCTTTTCTCCTTAGGCGAAGAGTTTCCCTTCCTTCCTTGTCGTCGCACTACTAACTCAAGTCCTCCGCCGACCCAGTACGGCCGCCTCTTTTTTTTTTCACCCTTTTCCTTTTTCTTCCTACGTCAAGGGATCCGCTCTTGGTACTGCAATCTCCTTTTTTAAGGGGGAGATCCTTTGCTTTCCTCGACAGCTTCCCCTGATCGCGGGAGAGGCGGTTTTTTTCCGCCGCGCAACTTCCCCCTCCCCCCCGATGCCCCTTACCGGCTCACATGACGAACCCCGGTGTCCTTTTGCTTCTGAACCGTCATCGAGTATCCTTTTTTCCCTCTCTCCCCTTTTGAGGCGAGCTACCTGTCTGTGTGCGAGCAGATCGCCGCGACCTCGGACAAAAAAGGCCCCCTTCCCTTCCCGACAGGGGAAGCATCCCTGCAAGCTTTTACGCGGACATCGTGACGACCATTCTATCCCCTATACACGAGAGAAGATGCCCCCTTTTTTTCTCCAGCTGCCTCTTTCCCCCAAATAACGATATTAAGCGTTTTTCCGGCCCGGTTTCCCCTTCAGGGAAAACAAAGATGTAGAGACTTCTCCTTTTCCCCTCCTTTTCTTTCCGAGGAACGAGCCGAAATTAGGGTTCCCAAGAAGCTCGGGAAAGTAGACGAAGCATCTCTTCCCTTTTTCCTAGAAAAAAGCGGTCTTTTTTCCTACTCTCCCGTGGAAGGTACCTCCTTTGTAGAGGTCGACGACCCGGAAGCCGTACCTCTTTCTACGCTGTCCTCCTTTATATAGATGGAGGTGAAAGGGTTTTCATTTTCTCTTCTCCCCCCAGAGATCTTCGAGAAGGCTCGAACGTCCCCCCCGAAGCAGGTCGCCAAGATAGCCTGTCCCCGCCCCGCCCCTCTTTCTTCTTCTCCCGGCGATGAAAGAAGTGAAAGACGCTCCCCTTTCTCTCTTCCTTTCCCCCCCCTCTTCGGAAAGCGGCGTCCCTTTTTCCCCCGAAAGGGCGCGCTCTCTACACCCCTTCCCTTTTCAAGGTAGAAAGAGGCAATTTTTTTTTTTCTTCTTCCTTCCGTCGTCCGGATTTCTAGGTGGAAGATTCGTCTTTTTTCGTAGCGCGCGGCGGTCGCTCCTCTCCTTTCCCTTCCTCGAGGCCGGTCACGTCTTTACGGCCAATGGTAGTGCATGGGACCTTCGTCTTTTCCCAACGGAAACAGGAGTCTCCTCTTCCTTTTCCTTTTCCTGGCCTCTCTTTCGCTTTTTCTACCACGCCGAAGAACCCTCGTAGTTTTTTCCTTCAAGGGAAAGACCCTTTCCTCTTTCTCCCGTGAGCACTTTTGGTTCAAGCAAGGAGCCGGACTGAGAGATAGGGAAGCTCCCCCAGTTTCTTTCCTCTCTTTTTATTTTTCGACGCTCGCGCTCACGCCTACCACGAAACGCCGTCGAGTATCGCGCGCCCGCCATCTTTCCTTTAAACTGAATCCACAAGGAGAAGACCCTCTCGGGATGGCGCTACACCCCCCAGTAGCCCCATTCCCCGACAAGTAGGTAACGGTTTTTTTTTCTTTTTTCCCCTCCTTCGGGGCTCGAGATCGTACGCTCATTCGCCAAGGCTGGATCAACCTCGTCACGCCCCTTCCTTTCTTCCTCAGCTAGGCCTAAGGTGTGAGATTTCTTTTTTTTCTTTTTTTCCCCCCCCCCCCCCCGTACATTGACGTTTGGGTCTTCTCATCGACAAGAAGAAGTTCGGTGCCCCCTTTTTTCTTTTGAGACTAAGAGATCTCTATCTTCCCCCCCTTTTGACCCCAAGCCCTGATTCCCTACCACGACTAATTAATTCTCCGCTAGACACTGTTAAGCTTAGCTTCCTCCTTCCCCCTTTTTGAAGAAGTTTTCATTTCGACACGCTCTGACAGACCCTTTCCAAGGAAGGCCTTCCTCTACGGTTCGTGCCATGTTTTCTGGGCAATGAAGGATCTTACGGAAGAGATTCCCCCCCTCCCCCCCCGCTTTTACTAACTCTACCGCTTCAAGAGCGGGCGGCGAGGATGCGGCTCCTTTCTTTAGCTTTGTGGAGAGTTCCCCTTTCCATACCTGGGGAACTGAAGGGTGTAGCCTTCTATCGCGTAGTCGAGCTCTTCCCCCCCTTCGTTTTTCCCCACACTTCCCGCTTTTCGTTCAACCTGGACACTTCCCTTGTCCTGAAGAGCGTCAAGAGCGCTCCTCTTTCCTCTTTTCGATTAGAATTCTTTTTGGGGTTCGTAAATTGCCTTCTGTAGTGAGACTCTCTTCTTCTCAGAACGAGCAGATCGCCGCCTCCTTTTTTCAAGAATGTCCCCCTTTTTTTCTACGGAGAGTCCATCGAACCGTTCCGCACCTCTCCTCCGAACGTCACTTCCCCCTCCCTTCCTTCTTGTCTCGCCAAGACTAGACAGAAGTCCCAGTTTTGAGGACCCTCAGCTGCTCGCCAGAGCGGCCCCCGAAGCCGAGGCCAGGTTCTGTCCTTGCGCTGGGGCAAAGTCCCCCTTTTTTCGCTCCATGAACTCCGGTCAGTGCGCCTCTTTTCTCCGGCCTCACGGGCAACCTCCTCTTTGTCTTCTTCCCCCCCGCATCCTGCCCCCGAGGGACCGACAGTCCTCCTCCCTTTCAGGCGAAGGGACTTCAACGAGATCGGTCCCTTCTTCTTTTTTTCACCGCTCTCCCCCTCCCATCGGAGCTCTTCTGCAGGCTCGACCCCTGTTTTCTCTCCTGTCCAGAGAAAGGAGACATCGAGTGTGCAAGCTGCGGGAGGGTTTCCCCCTTTTGTTGTGATTTCGTGAGTTCAATGTCTGAGGAGAAAAACGAAGACTCTTTTTTCTCCGCCCATGGTACGCTGCCCCCACTTCCGAGATTACCTTCAGTTTCGCACTTGTTGCTCCATGAGAGGCCGTGTCGGCTCCGTGCGAAGGGAAAGAGCCATGTCAACTTTCGCGTAGTTCCACTACGGCCTCCCCCCTTCCGGCAGGCAAAGTTACTCCCTGAGCCCAAAGAAGGTCACGATTTATGTTTGACGTCAGCTCCAGCACATGGTTAGAATAGAAGATGTGATCTTTGCTACGATTCCAAGTCTGGGCCAGTAGGAACTTCGGGGTTAATAGATTGTGTTCTCGGACGCGGAGGCGGAGGAGGTCCTTCTTCCGATGTTTTTGGTTCTTTCCTTTCTTCTCTCTTTGTCTTTGTGTTTCTCCTATTCCATCTTTGGTTTCGTCGTCCCTTTACGGATTCAGTGAAAGCCTTCTCTCTCTCCCCCTTTCTTTTTCTCGTTGTCCTTTCGAGCATGCCCGCGGCTTGGTAGCTAGAATTCTTTGTCTTTGTATTACCTTTGTAACCTGTACGAGATGACTGCTTGTGAATTCTTCTTGTTGTGAGCTTTCAACTTCGAATGATAGGCAGTGAGCCTATTTCCTTTTTTTTCCTGGTACAAGCTTCACCGTGTTGCGAGAGAACTCCCTTTGGCTTTTTTTTTTTTTTTCTCTCCGGCGATTTTGCCTTGAGGCGGAGCCTTATTGGCGCACTGCGCGCGATAACCTCCCCCTCTTTTTCCTGTCCCGACGCGATTTTTGCGCTTTTCATGTTCTCGAGAATGGCCTTCTTGCCTTCGAGGTGACCGACGTGGCGCTTCTTTTTTTCTTAGCTTTATGGGCCCCCCTGGTATCTTTCCGAGGTTTCTCTTGTCTGCTAGTCGTAGAGTGAGGAAAGGGTCGATCATTCTTTTTTTTTTTTCCGTAGACCTGATTTTTTTTCGAAGGTCGTCTGCTTTTTTTTTTGGGCGA
>Ga0179593_1469833_pt1 | contig 12802 bp, 14 predicted proteins | sample CZODoug2_1_08_16_FD_185931 | JGI IMG/M metagenome (GOLD analysis project Ga0179593, IMG submission 185931) | Vadose zone soil fungal communities from Angelo Coast Range Reserve, California, USA - CZODoug2_1_08_16fungal (PacBio error correction) | ecosystem: Environmental > Terrestrial > Soil >... | reverse complement strand
CTTTTTAAATAGAATTTCCAAGAGCCCGAGTGCTGTCACCGCCAGCTTCCCGCCCTTCATTGGTAACCTGATGCCATTTTTTTTCTACAGACTCAAGGGTCAGGGTGTCGCCTTTGCTTTATAGCCGTGCTACTACCCCTTCGCTATTTCTAATTTTTCCGTGTCGCCCTTCTGGTGGGCCCGGTTTCTCAACTCCATTGGGTTGGTGGTTCCCTCGCTTTGCCCCTCCCCTCGGTTTTCCTTTTTTTTTACATTTTCAAGTTTTGATTTACCCCTTTGCCCAGTTGCCGCTTTTTGTCCATGACTGTGGTCCGGGACCAACTATGTCTTGCCCCTACTTTCCCAGCTTGGACATGACAGTAACTGTTGTCCCCGTTTCTTGACCACAAGATCACTCCTTGGTTCTGATCATCCTCCAAAGCCCCCAGTCATTTTCCCAAGGTACGCCCCCAATCTCTCGTTCGGGTCCCCCTGCATGGTCGATTTGTCCCTACAATCCCCTCCATTTAATCTATTTTCCTCCTGCGCCTCTTTTGCACAATGATGTACCCGACACGACTTGACAATGTATTGTCAATCTAATATTGTTTGGTGCTTTTCTTCTTGTTTTCCCCTCTTTCATCATGCTCCTCTTGACTCGTTTTGGTCACTACCCCAATAAGAAACTATTTATCCCCGATTGAAGTTCTTTTCATTTATTGGCATTCTCACTTTCTCAAGATTTCACCTATTGTCGCATCTTCTATGAGAGTGAAGGAATCTTGTCCCGATTTGAGTCTAATTTATTCCCCAACTTTCGTATTGATTCACCCAATGTCCTTACCCGAGGGTCTTTTTATCATTTTTTTCATATACAGCTGCAGAGTGATTCCTTCAATTATTGTAAGGTCCTTTCTATATCCCACCTCTTCAGGTAGCCAAAGTCTGATCCATTTTTCAGTGCTGGCTTTTTTGAAGGTCAGCCCCACTTCGACGTCCCCCCGCGTATGACTTTCGTATCGGATGCTCCCTTCGAACTTCATCATCTTTTATTTTGTTTTTTTCTCCCCCCCTCTTCCAGAACTTCCTTGGTTAATGTCCCTTGTAGCAGCAAATCTCCCAACTGCGTTCAGCTGGTGCTTAGATCCACTTCATCCCCGTTTCCTTGCTCAGGTTTTCTCATTCCTCCGGGGTAATTTTCTCCAGTCCCTGTTTTTTCTTTTTCTTTATGGCCGAGAGTTCACTCGTTTCCCAGGAACCCTCAGAGGCAGGCTTCTCTTTGTTTTGTCATGTAGATGGTTTTCCCCCTTTTTTTAATTGAACTCTTCAAAGGAGCCGGAACTGACCAGATTTTGGCACTCTGTAAACACTCGAGTGCGTTGACCATATCCCGATGCCTTTGCACTTAATTCTGATTGGCATTTTCTTTTTCTTATAGTTCTTTCGCGTTTTTAATAGGTACTGTTCAGTGTCGGTGCATGTCGCGCCTGACACAGCTCCCCCCCCCATCCCCCCGACCCCCTCCCCCCCTTTCCAGTTTCTCATCACCCCCTTCGTGGTTTTCGTGTCACTGATCCCCCCTGCGCCCTAATAAGCGTCTCAGGTCGCATTCTTTTGTTTGTTAAGAAGCATGGGTACCTTCTCAGTTCTTCCCAGGCGGTTCTGGCTGTGTCCTCTCGACTCCCTCCTCGATAACCAGTCCCGTTTCCTCCCCTTCCCTTGCGAAGGTCTGCCTTTTTACTTCCCTTCTTTTTCCCTCAATGTTCTTTTTTCTCCCCTCATTTAGCTATCGTGCCCGGGAGGAATGAAGAACCCCGTTAGACGGCGTGCATATGAGTTTCTCCAGCACTTGCTCGAAATTGCCGGGATTTCGCGCCTTTTTGCAATTCACCCCTGGCTACTTTCCCCCCTCTCTTCAACAAAGCTTTACCGAAATATGCTTAGGGTAAGTTAAGAATGCCTTTCATGTATTCTTTGCTGTTGCCGCCAGCGGTTTTCCAGCTCCCAAACAGACTCTTTTTGGATTCAGGTTTGGCCCATTTTCTCGCCTCTTCCATCGTATTTGACATTGAAGGTACCCTATTAAACACTGCGGTGTGGTTGGCACTGTCCTCCTTCCGAATTATCCCCACTTCGAGCCAACTTTCCCTTTCCTGAACTGGAGCTGAGCTCTATATCGCCCTCCCCTCTTTCTTTTTCCAGTTGACGGCGTGGCTTCTTGGTACCATTCCAGCCCATTACTTGTTAGCCCTTTTCGTCTGCGGCGGATTCTCTCCCTTTGGATGATTTTTCTCTGGGTTTGGAGAGAGACCTTGGTTCCGGGCTTCGGTCTTTATCTTCCAGCGTAATTATTTTCCAATTTTTTTTTTTCGCTTTTCCACAGTGTCTCTCGTCCTGCCAAGAATACCTCCTTCTACCCATGATCGAGTCTGCCCCAGAGTCGAAAGGTAGATCTTGGAGGATTTGTCAATCGGGGTCCAATTCCCTTTCCGGTTGATTTAACTTCGCTTGACAGCTACCCTCCTCCTTTTTGACAAGCTCCCTTCAGCTTGTCTAGCGTTCCCTTTCGACAATGGCAACCCTATCCGACCTTTCAACCTCCCTCGGTTCTTCCAATCCTCCATTGCGATCATTGTTCAGACACTTGAAAAAGTGATGGATGGTCCTCCCCGGTCGCGGAACCCTGTCCTTTCCCTTCTTTTCGCAGCAGCTCCTCCTCCAACGCATCGCACTCAATTCCTAAGACGATCGCAAATAAGGCTGTGCAACATCTCTCTCTTCTCTAATCAAAAGTTTGTCTTCTTTTTTTTTTTTGTGTTTTTCTTTGTTTTTATAGGATGTCCATGCCTACCTCTGAATTCGGGATTGACTTTTATAGTATGGTACTTTGTTGCGTCGGCCTGATTGCCCGTCTTTCTAAATGAAAACGGCTTTTCCATGACATTTTTTTTGTTTTTTTTTGTTTTAACCCAATCCCCGATTGCATTTTTCATGAGTGACCTTCCCTCCCCTCCTTTTTTTTAAGACAACGCGGGCCTTCTTCCCCCTGATCGTTGATGCACACTTTCCTTTTTGTTCGTGGATCGACCCCAGGTTGCCTCCGATGTTCGATGCGATAGCTTTTCCCGCGACTTGTCCTACCGCGTTACACTTTTTCCCCTGTCCTGATGTGCTCCCGTTCATGGTACCAGACGCTCCTGCGCCGTCATGCAAGCTCGATGCTGTGATTATCCCTTCCTCTTGGCAGGAATCGATCGCCCTGTTGCTTTTTTGTTCTGAGTTTAACTCCGTAAGAGCACCTCCCGAGGAAACGCTGGCTTCCGTCCCGTTTTTTCTCGAGAAGTCCACTTGGAGCGTTTGGTTTCAATCCGCTGGAGGAGAAGACTGTAATGTGTTATTTTTCTCGGCTACTCGGATTTATTTTCCCCCAGCCCCCTCAGAAGGTCGTGTCTCCCCCTCTCTCTGGACTGACTCGCCCTCCCTAAAGATATGTGTTCTCAGTATCTTGTATATCCAGTCCCCGGCATCAGTCCAACCAAAAATCCCCCCCTTTATGTGGTCTTCTGACTTCAATTCGCTGGGTTCTCGCCAAGCGTTCTCAGCATTTGCCAACAACCCTCTTTAATAACTTCTGTCGATTATGTTCCTTTAACCGCCGTCTTCTTGCAAGAATTCAAGACTTCCGAGATTCTGTCTCCCTGGATGACTAGGCGTCCTTTCTTTCCGACCCGTGAGTGGTCTGTGTGGAAGAGTCCGTTCCTCCTGGTCTATTGTTGTAAGGACCCCTTTTCCGTTCAGCTGGACAAGTTCGCGCATTTTTCCAACGTCCTGCTCCGGATGCATTCTTCCCCTTCCCCTAGCTTTTCCCGACTGGCTCGCATGCGGTTGCGACCATTTTCCGAACAGAATTGCGTTTCCCCCCTTCCTGCGCAATTTGACCCGAGTCTCGCGGTTATCTGAAAGCCGAGCGATTGTACCCCACCGCCCACGGCCAAGGTGTGCTGCATTCCCAAGCTTCTTAAAAATGCAGTGACCTAGAATTCTTCTTCCCAGTTTTAGATGGGACTTCCTTTTCCCGACCGAACCTTCCTTTTTTTCTTAACTGGACCTCATTGCGAGGTTTTTTGCGTAGCTCTTGTCATCTGTTTTTTTCCCTGGCCGTCACGGCTGACCTGAGTTACCTCATCTTCGGTGAGAGCTATCCAACAGAAATTTGACCCCAAATAAGCTCTTTTTCTCTTTTTCTCAGTTTCGGCGTACTTTCCCCACAACCGAGTGAGTGGTTGAAGTACTTGCCCCGTCGTCCCTTCGTTCAGGAGATGTGACCTTCGTTCCCCGACAGGGAAAATCTAACTGCCGCAACCCCCCCAAGCTTTTTAGCCTTTGATTCTTTTCCGCTCAGTGGACTCTCGTACATCCTTCCCCCCTTCCACACTTGTCTCTAATGTCCCAACTTTTTCTCAGGACAAGTGTGAGCCCTGATTAAATTCCAACGCATTTCTCCAATTGTTTTCTGCTCTGAGGCCACCCTCTCAACTCATTTTGGCGAGTTTTGGCCCCCTTCCCTCAAGTGGCAAGATTCACTTCATTTCCTTTGCCTTGCTCCGAAATTAAGAGCGGCATCCTTTGCAGTTCTTTTTCCCTCTCTACGTCCAATCTCTTTTTCTAGAAATTGCTCATTTAACCCCCGCCTAATCAATTTATAAGGAGGCTGGTACCTCTGCTTCGTGGCGCTCCCTATTCCCCCATTTTTTCTTCCAGCGCAATATTTTTCCCCCTTTTGGACAGTTCTCCTACCTTCGGTAGGCATGGTTGGACCTCCCTAGGCCGTTTTTCTTATCGGACCTGCCCAGTCTGACTTTACCCAGAGCCGAGCTCTGACTTGCTTGTGGTTTCACTTTCCGTCTGATGTGCCTTTGCCCGCGAAATCCGAACCCTCTCCCTTTTTCCTGTCCTGACCGTTTCAGAGAGCAGGATGCACAATGTCCCCTCCATCTCCTTTATCCTCCCCAATATTATAGGTCCCTGACTCTTTCTTGTTTCGTTCCATAAGTTAATGACCTAGCAGACTCAGTTCCTCCCCCTCGGATAAAATCCGCGAGTTTCTTTGCAAATTATCCATCGCAGTTGCCCTAAAACTCGTTTTTCTGGCTCATTCTTCTTTTATGCATTCCTCCCCCCCCCCCGCTTCTTTGTGGCACCTTAACGTAAGTGCCAGATCCGGCATTTCCAGTGGGCGGGTAGACCGCTGCCCCCTCCCCCTTAAGATTGCCGGCCATAACGTCCCTTTTCCCCTGGTCCTTTGCCCCCCTTTTCCTGCGGCCAAATTGCAACCCCCGACGGATTTCTCACAGCTGATGAGAAACACCCCCACGTGCTGTTTTGCCCCGTGCTCCCCCCTCCCTTTTACCCCGCCCCTGGAAGCCGCGTTAGCCTTTCTTTTTTTTCTTCCCCGGCTTATCAAAGACCACGCGCTACCGTTTCAATCTCTTCCTTTCTTTTTTTCGTGTGTAGCTTTTCCCTCCGCTTCGGTTGTCCAAGCACATTCTTTATTAGATTTTTTGTATCGCTCCGTTGACCAATGCCCTGAAAAAGGATTTATATTTTCCCTCTCATCGCGGATTATACGGCCTCTCGGTTCCTAACCATTGTGGCTACGTTTACTAGGCAGGTGCTATTCGGCGGGACTTTTGCTTGTGGCAAATACCCGGTTAATTTGATGGTTGATGCTGAAGTGTCTCTTCGCTCGGAATCTTTTTCAACCTTTCCTCTTTCATTTTTCTTGTCCTTTCCCTTCCTAAGGCGGAGGTGCACCTTTTTTTTTTGTTTTTATTCCATTCCCTACCCTTGTGTCTGATGGAGAGGGGCTGTCTCGTGTTTAGTTTCACGGAGCCGACAATCCGTTCTGCAAGCCACCTTTGAGTCCTCGTCTCGCCCTCTTCCCATTATGTAGCAACCCCATTTCCTTTTCTTTTTTTTCCTATCTAGACGAATTTATCGAAATTGTCCATTATTTCTTCCATCTTCTTCTGTCGATTTGTTGACGTACCATGGCTGTTTTCCCCAGTTCTTTGCAGCAAAATTTGTCGTTATGTAGTTTATCCCTCCTCGCCCCACTATCTTCTGTGGTAATACTCCTCGTTGTGGTTTCTCTCTTTCTTTAGTCGCAGTCTTCCGGTCTTCCTTCACCCCGCAAGAACTGCCACTTGATGTCCAAGAATGATCAACTTCTCGGGTACTCTCCCCCCGGCCGAAGATCTGGATGGCAGAATTTCGCATCCTTCCCTTTTCGTTGACCCACCTAGTTCCTCTATAGACGAACCCAAGCGGAGGCTCATTTTTTGGTCTAATGTCAAAGAGGTTTCGAGAAGAGTAACTGTGGCTGCGACGTGGGTCCCCGTGTCGGCGCCGTTTAAAGAAAACGCGTCTCCCTTCCTACACCTCTCCCCGATGAACTTTAGGGTTCAACGGTAAGGATCCAACCCCCTTGACAATGCCGCCGAACACTCCCCCGGGTCCAGTGCAACAGCCACAACTGGCAACCCCTGGTCCCATCTTCCCCCCTCTTCGACGATACACCCTTCAGCATCCGTCCGCCATTACCTGGAGTGGTCCCCCCACCCCTGAAGGGCATCGACGCCGACAATTCGCACTCCTTGTTCGGTCCCCGTCTCGTGGCCAAGGTAGGCCCGCAGGCCCTTCTCGGCTCTGTTTGGTTGGTATCTTGACTTCCCTCTAGTTGCATTGGACACCTTTCCTATCCCCCCGAGCAAGCAAGAAGATAGTTGTGCTTTCCTATTTCTTTCCGTCTGCCAAAGATATCTTTCTCCGCCTTTTTTTTTATCGCTTTCGGGATTTTGCTACAAGTTTCGTGCGACCAGAACCCCACCCTAGCGCTTTCTGACCGAGGCTTCACTTTTCCAGAAACTTGGGCGGCCAGTTTTGGCCAAATGCAACTGGTTTTTTTTTTGCATAGCTTATATATCCCCCAATTTTTTTTCCTCAAATTTCCCAGTGCAGAGGAACTTCCCCATTCTTTTGGGCTGATGCTGTGTCTTGCATTCTGATGGTCTTCCTTTTTTCCCTTTGTGCCTCAAGTTCTTCCTTCAGGTCGTGCAACCAAGCTCCCTCGTGGTTGCTGATTCATACTCCCTCTTTCGCTCTCCCCTTCCACGGAAGAGTGAGGGGCACTGGCATTCTTAGATCCATCCCCCTAGAGATTCTTCCTAGCCTCCAGATGTTAGGATGGCCTCCACAGGATTTTCCCCCCTTCCATCTTAGTTTCCCTCTTTTCCTTTTGTTTCTGATTCTTTTCGGCCTGTTGCTTAACTCGAGAGATGTTTCTGAGACCGGTGTGGTTCCCCTACCCATCCTCCCCTTTCTCGATTGCAGTTGCCGTTCTATTTTTTTTAACTTCACCCTCCTTCCAAGCTTGTCACTATGGAGTCACTTCATCTCTGGATCTGAGGCATCTGAGCCGATGCGCAATTAGTCCCCCGTGCCTTATTGGATTCAAAATGCCTCCTTTCCTCTTTCGACCTTTTTCCACATTCGACAATTTTTTTTCCTTATGCCCCAAGGTGTCATGGTCGCGCCCGCCGCCTTTCCCCGACTCCTGATAAGATCAGTATGTAAGTTTTTTTTTTCTATCAGGTCAGCAATTTCTTTCGGACTTTTTCCTTAGATACGGAAGGACGACATGCCAAGCAGACTCAGCCCCTCGGCTGGTAGCACCTTCCTTATGTGTAATACTGGCCCTACGGACGGGCCCGCAAATCGCAACTTCTGTTGAGCTTTTTTTCCGTCCATCCCCTTTTTCTTCCATGCTCGTTTCCATGGATCAGTTTTTCTTGATGTCTCTTTTATTAGACTCACCCGGTTGTGTAACGCATTCATGTCGCGCATTCCCTCCCCTCTTACATTTTTCCCCCACCCAGCAGTAAAAGAGGTTTTTGTATGAGTGCAGTACTTGATGTTGGTGTGAAAGCGATTCCAGCTCCGGAAACTGACTGAACTATTTCGTCCCCGTTGCGTGGAAATATAACTCCCCGCGATCGACAGTTCCACCGATATGATTTCTTGTACTTGATTCCTAGAGCCTCAACGTTTACTTTATGAACGAAGTTCTCTTCTGTTCTTCATGTAGCGAGTCTTTAGACATTTCTCCCGCCACGCCTCGACCATTTCCCTTAGCATTCCCATTTGGATGGTGGCCAATGATGTTCGCCTACTTCCCCCCTTCCTTTGTCCTTTTCGTCCTCCTTAATGTTTATGTTGCCCCTGTGTAATGCGAGGTACAAGGACTTGGTGCATTTAGGTGGTCAGACTTTGATAAGCTCTTCTCAAGCACCGCGCGCCGTCCGTTGATCTTCCCTTCCCTTCCCCCGCTTTCTGAAAATGTGATTCATCTTCCGATCGTGACTGTCAGGGATGTGGAAGTAAGCATGCCACCCTTCCTTCATAGGCTTTAGACCAGCACCTGATTCTAAATTGTCCTTGTTTCGCTTTTCCCTTCCCCCAGAACCGGTCCTCCCCCCGTCTCCCCCTCCAAAGACGATTTTTCTGATTCGAACTAGTTGGCCCTGGTTCCTAAGGACCCTCCCGTCTTCGATGGACCTTTTTTTTTTTCTCCCCGCTCTCAGTCCAAGATCAGACCCTTTTTTGGGTGCCACTTTTTTTTTCAGCCTTTCTATCCCATGAGACGGACTTTTGCATGGTTCGATTTTCCCCATACTGCGGTTGTGTTTTTTTTGGGGCTATGCAGTGACTTTCTCTCCCCCCTTAATTCTAGCAAATAGGGTCCACGGGACGCTCTGCTCCTTGAGTCTGCATTATCGCGCACAAGTTAATTCTTATGTTGACTCGTTTCCCTTGAGTTATCCGCGTAGTGCCCAATCTTCCGTACTAAAGGCGGTAGCCGAAGCAGCTGATTTCCCCATCCCAATGTCATAGTCGTTCTGAGATTTGCACGGTCCCTCCTTCGTTCCTCGGTTAGTTTTCCTCCTTTATCTCCCTTTCTCAACGAGAGTTTGACACGGTCTGCTCCCCTTCTTCGACCCTCTAAATTTTCGGGTTATCGAAAAGACGCTCTTGTCACTTTGCCCGCCCTCCGAGTCGACAAGGAGGCCGTCTTGTCTTCCCCTTTCTCCCCTTCTATTCAACTTGTCAGGGTGCTGCCCTGTCGCTTTGCTTTCTCGCATCTCATTGCTCTTTTTCGGTTGAGCGCGAACCTTGCTGGACAAAATGTAAATCCGCATCTGCCAGCGTCCTCCCCCTGCGTTTTCCAGGTTTCTTAAAATCGTTCTTTCCTTTTTACTTCAATTGCAAGAATGATTCTTTTTTCACTACGTCCCCGGCGGCGTCCTGGTGCATTTCCGCTGTCCCGTCCCCGACGGCCGAAGCAAACGAATACCAGAGATGCCAAGGCCTCCCGGCCGATTCGAAATTTGTCTATTGCTCTGACCCTCTCTTCTCCTCGTTTTCTTTGAGAGAGATTTTTTTCACGGCTCCTATGCCCTGCAGATCAGGCGGATTCTTTTCCGTTGCGTCAGTTGCCCCGTCGCTTCAATTGAACCTTAAGGGTGGCCGCGCCGGACCATATTCTTTCTTGGTGAAAACCTTTTTCCCACAAGGAATTTCACTATCTTTCATCACAGCTTGTCTGTCCCTGGCGGTCGGATGCGGATTTGGCCTTTAGCATGGTCTCGCTCAGACCCAGCGGACGAAGCTGTGTCCTCATCGCCCATCGTTTTCCCTCTACTGGCTTTCAAAGGTGAATCTTTTTGGAAAGCCGTCCCCTTTTGCTCTGGGAGAGATGGAGCCGTCCTTTGAAGAGTTTTCCCCTGTATTCTTGAATTTCGCATTTGATGCCTCCGATTTAGGACTGTTGCACCTGATAGTTGCGTTCTTTTGATCCTCTTTCTCTCCCCCCTTTTGAAATCGGTCGGGTGACAGCCTTCTTTTTTTTCGCCAATTTTTTCAGACCCCCAGCGCGATCGGCTTCCTGATGCCGGTAAGGTTTTTGCATTTCGATTCCCGAAGAGGATGCCGCCCGTCCACGAGCACCCCCTCAGAAGTTTTGCTCGATTTCTTTGAATGCGCAAAGTCAACTCTTCTTTTGTTCTTCCCTTTTATTGTTCCCACTTCAGAGTTAAGAGACAACCCCAAGCAATTATGTGGACATTTTTAATTGTTTTTGTGTCCTAAGAGTGCCGAGAATTTGCCCCCCCCCCTTTTTTTTCTTCCCTCCGGTCTCTCTTTCTCCTCTGGAAAGAACCGATGTTCCCCAGACTTCCTTTTTTCTTTCGCTCAGGTTTGGCCTCGTCTGCGGCAAGCGAGTTCGCACCTAGACTTGTGGTATGTGGCAGCTGTGCGGACTCTTTTCTTTTTTTTTTTTTTCATTCGTCGCAGAGCCGCGCAACGTTCGCCCTTTTGCTGTCGCTACGCCTATTTCCCTCAGTAGAAGGCGGCTCAGCCTGGCTCCCACCTATCTGTGATCGATGATGTTTCTTTTTTCTTCCCATTCTCCTTCCCCTTTCTCTCGTGTAGAGACCCCTGTTTCCATGACTGTGTTTCGGGTTTCGCACGCTTTGAGCATATTCTGACCAACCTCCCCTTCCCAAGGCCTTGACAGAAGTCACTTCTTTCGCTTTTTTTTTCTCCCCTTCGGGAAGGCCGTTACTCGCGCGGGCGTCTTTGGTCCCTCGTGACTCCCTTTCATTGACCCGACTCCTGTACTGCTTGGACGGCCAGAAGGACGAGGTAGTTCGGCGGCGATCTTGTTCCTGTAGCTACATTGCGAACACGGCCTGACCTTACTTTCCCTCCCTCGCTTTCCTCTATTCTGCGCGAGGAACATCAGGACCCACATGAACTATTTTGTTTTTTTTTCTCGGGGTTACGGGGGATAGGGCCCGCCACTAGCTCGGTGTGCCCCTGTTGCCCCAGAGGCTTCAGTCCGGAGCTGTTTTTCCGCCCTTTCACTCTCCATTACCTGCCGAAAACACCTTAGTGCGCTTTGAGGTATTCCTACTTTCCTGGACCTCTCAGGCCCCTTTTTTATTCTTCTCTTTTCCCACACCTTGTGCGAACTCTCCCCTTCCCTTCCCCATCATCACTTCCTGCGGCCCTTCTCACGCTAGTGATTGTATTTCTAAGATTGAGAGGTACCCTGCTACCTCAGTTGAGATTTGCTGTCCCTACCGCCTTTCTTGCCATGATTCAACCCGTTAACTTTGTCCTTATCTCCGCCAAATCGAGGACTTTCTCTTGAATTGTCGTCTTCCGATCTACTTGGTCCATAGCTGTCCGAGAAAATGCGACCTTTAAAACCCTCTCCCTTCCCCCATTAGGAGTTTCCTCTTGCTTCGTTGAGCTACTCAAAGAACATTTTGGTCTTTTTATATGTCGACCTTTTTTTCCATGTGTTGTCCAACATGAGGTAGGAAGGTTGTCCTAAATAGGCAAGTGGGACTCCCACTTATCTTACATCTTCATATCCCACTATCTAGTCTATGACTTGAGCATTTCCCAATATTTCCCCGTTCTAGTCTTTAGCCTTTCAAGGAAATTCAGGCCCTCGTCTCTCTTTGCTGATTCTGTCCTTTTCTCAGATGAAGAATGGAAATCGAGTCCCCCTCCGAGTGAATTTTTTTTTACTCCCCAATATTCTATTTCTCAACCGATTGCTTCGTTCTTTTTCCAATCGGTTCATTGACAATCGAAGACGAAGGTTCTCCCCTTTATCCCATTCTCTTGATGGAACTCTCCTTCACGACCCCCTTGTTCCCCCCCCCACTTAGTGTGTCTTTCCTTTGAATCCTGACTCTTGTTGATGAGTTACTCGACAACCCCCCTCTGTCTCTTGTTGGCACAGTTTCCCCCCCTTCTTTCCCTCCAAAGTACTGGGCCCTTCGCTCTCTCTAGTACCGTATTCGCCCCATAAGATGACGCCTCTTCCCTTGTCAAAAAAAGCGGGCACTTGCCAATTTAATCCTGCCTCCCATGTTTCCCCCTACGTATTGGGTCTACATATCCCTCTCTGCGCCCCCCCCAACCCTTTGCCAGTTGACCGTGTCCTGACAAACCTGAACTTTCAGAAAACCCGGAATCCGCTGTCCCGTCCCCTCCCCGAGTCTTTTTTTTCTGGTAGGGCTATCTCAAGCCTCGTACAGGCCAATGACTTTCGTGCTCCGAACTCTATGATGGCCCTCCTTTACGCAGCTTTCTTTTTACCCCTTCCCCTCTTTCTTTTTTTATCTTTATCAGATAAGTGCCCTAATGCCCTTCTTTTTACCCTGAAACTACGACCCCCCGAAAGATGTCAGTTCGAAGGAACCTTTTTCCCCTTTTTTCCGTTACCCCTTCGGTGCTAAGGTCGCGCGGGATGACTTGTGTTCCCCTTGCCATGGTGCTTCCCTTCTTTGAAGTTTATCGTTTTCATTCTTTCTTTTTTACCCAAGCCATTCTTCCGGTGTATGTGGCAATTCCCGTGAGAATTTTTGTTAAACTTTGCCTTATTTTCTTTTTTTCAATTTCCAGAAACGCAGTTTGTCTTTTTCTTTCCTCTTTCTTCTGCGTGGTGGTAAAAAGGCGCCGAAAAGTCCCCCCCCTTTTCACGACGTTTTCTTCTTTTCTCCGAAAGATTAATCCTTCAACCCCGGTAGATAAGCTTTTGTGGTCTAATCTACATGAATTTTGTCTCTTCCCAAGGAAGAGGACCACGTCTGCATCACTGATTTTTTTCTTCCTTTGTTGGTATACCTTTTCGTGGCCTCAAAGTGTTAGTTCTGGAGTTTCGATTATTTCTTGACCTTTTCTCAAT
>Ga0179593_1352603_pt1 | contig 12802 bp, 9 predicted proteins | sample CZODoug2_1_08_16_FD_185931 | JGI IMG/M metagenome (GOLD analysis project Ga0179593, IMG submission 185931) | Vadose zone soil fungal communities from Angelo Coast Range Reserve, California, USA - CZODoug2_1_08_16fungal (PacBio error correction) | ecosystem: Environmental > Terrestrial > Soil >... | reverse complement strand
TCCCCCCCTTCCGGCCTAGGTGAAAAACTTGGTTCCAGCGTTGGTTCTCGTGTATGTTGTGGTTAATTCTTCGTCTCTCTTTGAACTCATTTTTTCTTTTATTCGAGAAGTTTATTGTGAAGATGCTTGAGTGGCGCTGAAGCCGGTTTTAATTCTCCCTTTCCGTTTCCCCTCCGAATTCCAGTACTTCCCATCCGATTTCCTTTCCAGTTGACACTAAAATGTGTTTGTGTCATTTCTAGAGTTCTCTCGAGTTGTGTTGTTTTCTTTTTTATAAGTTGACCATCTTTTTCACCCTGCCAAGACCCCTTGCCGTTGGGAAACACGTTTTGACTTGGGCGGGCTGAGCCACCGTTTTTTTTTTGAACAGCACACTTTTCTCCTTTTTGGTGCGTTTCCGGCAGTCCCTGGACCAGGAAGCTAGTTTACATAAGGACAGCTTCCTTCATGAGTTCCCTGCCTTTCCCAACACGGAGGAGACCTTTTTTTGTTGGGCACGTCGCGTCTTTGCGCTCCGGTTATGCTTTTCGGAATATATGTTTTCCCATTAGTATGTGTCTTTGTTCATACCCAGGAGTTTCCAAATCCCTCTCATCTACAGCGACAGTGCTCTCGCAGTTCCTTTCCCCATGATAAAGTTTAGTGATCCTTTTCATCCTTGAGTAGTTCACCACCCCCCCAGGTCCTTCCTCCTTCGGTATGTTGAACCTGGACGTTTTTACCTTCCTAACCGGATTAAATTCATCACTACTGAACCCCTCCGTCCCCCCCCCCGCGACAGCCTGTCCCTGTGGGGTTTTTTGATTACTGTATTCGTCACGCTCTCACCTTGGGTACGTGTTGCGTACGCTTTTCCTGTGACATTGCGCCTCTTCCTCTTTTCGGCGAGTATTTACTGCTTCTGGTGTTTGTTTTCGTTCACCCAGCTTGTTTAAGGCTCGAAAGTTTTCTGCTGAGCATCGTCTACTCTCCGTTGCTGCTGCTAGTTTTTTTTCTCATAAAATTTCTTCCTCTCGCTGAGCCCCCCCCCACTTCCCCAAATCACGAAATGAGACCCTCCTTAGAAAGTTTCCCTTTTTGATCTAACCTGATTGTCGAGTGGCGTGCCCCCCTGCTCGCCCGAATCCAATCTCTCTCCCCTTGGTCGACGATCGCGGCTTTTTCCGCCTTCTCAATTCGGTGAGGTCTTGAGTTACACAAGCAGGACCCCTCCCTAACTCATAGTTGGCCTTCTGGCAGGAGGGCTTTTATGTCTGGGGTTGGAGAGTGCCAAGCTTGCCCCCCCTAGGGAAAAAGTATCCACTTCCTCAAGCGTAGCGGAGATGCCCCCTGTTCGCCAAGCCCCTCCCCGTCTCTCAGAGATGCTCTCGCCTTTCTCTTTGGATTTTCCGTGACACTTCAAGATGTCTCCCCTAATCGTTTGATCTTCGTTGCACCAACGTCGTCTGGCCTGCTTTTTCGGAGCAACGGATTATAAACGGATGCATACTTTTCAGTCAAACTCCTCCTGACTGAGAGCGCCTCGAGATTTGCAGACCGAGTGGATCCCACCGTACCCCCTTTTTGGCCGCTGTCTTCTCTCTCTTGGATTTCTTTCCCCTTCTGTTTTATTCTTTGATTCCGGCCTTATGTTCTCCTGTCTCGCCACCCATGACCATCCAAGTTGCGCATTTGTGGTGATCTGTTTGGTTTCTTTTTTCCAGGCAGACAACTTCTTGTTCCCTGCGGTTCTGTCTCTCACCAATGTGACGAAGGCCGTTTTTCGTGCCGTTATGAGGACTCCTGCCAGACGAGAAAACCGCAGTTTTAAAGGGCTGGGCGTTTGGTAGATTCTTCGTTCGGACATGATCCCCCCCTTTTGGTGCTTCTTTTGTTACAGCGGACCGTACCTTTTTTTTTCACGTGGTTTCGAGACCGCACCGCAATCGCTACGGAGCCCTGAGATAGGCAGCAGTTTAAGTTCTGTGGCGCTGGGACACCGCGTGTCCCGCTGGTTTTCTTTTCGTCCAGGTAACTTCTCCTCGTTCCATCACAAAGCGTTTCGGTACTCAAACATCGTCCCTATTGACAATTTTTTGTAAGAAGCACTCCCCCATGTGTTGACACCTTTTTCATACACTTTTTTGCGCCTGAGTCTTTCCTCTATGCTTTTCTGCATACTTTTCAGGTTTTGACCTACAGGATACCTTTGTTCCAGGCTACCGAGTTACTCTTGCTTTCGCCGTTACGATCATCCTCCCTCAACGAGCGTTGGCCCCGTGCTCGGGTCTCTCACTTTTTGTTTGTTTGAAACGACGTCTCGTTTCGGGCCCCATTTTTCCTCTCCTCCGCTACGCCAGTCCCGCGCGCCGTTTCAACACCCGGATCACCGATTTAAGTACACGAACCTTGGATGAAGATTCTCAATGCGTGAGATAGTGCTTGACTTCCTTATCATCCTTGTTCACGCGCACTCCTTGTTGCTGCACACTTCCTCTTTGTAACCAATCGTTACACGCCTTCCTCATCAAGCTTTTCGTTCCCCCTCTGTGCCTCGTTGCTTCCTACTGTGCGTGGGACTTGCCTGGAGCTTTGAGCAACAAGCTTCCTTTGACCCCGCGTCGTTTTTTTTTTTTAACTTTTGTGTGCGGGTCTTCTTTCTTCCCTTTCCGATAAGGGAGTTTGCCTTTTATACCAAGCGTTATCGAGGTGCATTCCTACATAGAACCAATGCGCGGGTCGCGCCTTCAGGTTTTCCTTTTTTTTGCTCTCCTCCCCCCCCTTCCCTCTGACCATCGCATGGCGTTGTAATGAGTATGTCTGGTCCACCCCTAATCGATATCGATTTGGGCTCGCTTTCCGGTCATCGACCGTGCCCCCTCCCGTCGGATGCTCGTTGGTTTGCGTTTTTCCTTTCCGCTTTCTGGCGAGGTTTTTCCACTTTTTCCTCGTCTTCCTTTGGAAGTCCAATGTCAGAGGAAGGCCCTGCGTGATTTCTTACGGCCGGGAATTCTGGGTTCTTGGACCAACTTTCGTTTTTCTTTGTTTGAGAGAGCGCCCGGATTCCTTCGTTTTCTTGTCCTAAGCCATCTGCCCACTCGCGTCTCTCTGCATCGCTGATCTCAGCTGTTGCGTCTCTTAGAGACATTTTCCTTTTCTCTCAGGGGGCGTTTTCTACCATTGTGAGAGCGTCAAGGCGTCTGCCATACCCCGCTTTTCTTCTCATTTCCCTTGCCTCGTTGGACCCGTGACCCTGGTCAAGCGCTGGGTCGACCATCTCTCTCGTTCCTCCTTTGGTTGTGTATCTCCTTTTTTCTCACATCCAACACCGCTTTTTGCTTTGGTTGATCGTTCCTGTCGAGGCTTAATTCCTCCCATTACGCGGAGCCCTCCTGCTTTTTCAAGGCTCATCCTTTTCCTTACACACCATGATTTTTCCCCAAAGAGCAGATGTACACGGTCCAATGGCGCGCATCCTTGCTTCTTTTTCGCGTAATCCGCTCTCTCCCCTTTGTCCGGGGGATGGATTGCCGCACTTGGCTCGTTCCACTAATATCGACCTCCTCACCCATGCGGCCCAGACCAGGCTCTTCTCCCACTTGTCGTTCCGGCTAATCTTCTACCTTTCCAAAACGTCTTCCCCTTCCCTTGCCACTTTGCCTTCCCCTCGCCCCCCGCACCAGGCAGGAGAGACGACTCGAATGGTCCCCGTTTCTATTTAGTCGAGGATGCAGATCTGTTCCTGACCTCTTTATCTTCACCAATGACCTCTTTTTTTTCTCTTCTATCCTTTTGAGGTTCTCCTTCCGTGGTCGTTCTAGCCACCACTTGACACGTTATCAACACCTCGGCCTTGCCTTTCGATTCTTTCATGGCCGGGTCCCCGATTCAACTGCGATCAACTTGGTGCCATAAAGTCTCTTCTTTCCTCCGACTTCCGGCCGATCACTCACCACCCGGTTGATTACTTTAACTCCCTTTCACATGCGTGTGGTGACAGGTTCGCTTTCCAGTGGGTGCAGTCCCCACCGGATTTTGCGGACACCTTCTCCTCCCCCGTTAGGTTTACGTCTTTCAAGCCCTTTCTTGAGTGTCACGATGTTGCAGTGAGTGCAGGAACCCTCGTGCCCGCTGAGTAAGCATTGTATGAGGGTTCTATTCGCAGTCACGTCCCACGTTCACTGCATTCCTCCTATTCATCAAACGGTTCTTTTCCTCCTTTACCATTGTTTTCCCTTCAAGAACCAGGGTTGGATCGGCTTTCAGCCGATGGAATCAATCTCCTTTTTCCAGTCCTCGCCTTGATATACCTGACTTCACGCTCGTGAGGTCTTGTGGTACCGGGAGATCTGTATCCTTGTGGCAGAGGAACGCGCCCGCAACCTTGAGGATTCTCCTGACACTTATTTTAATTTGAGACCCCATCGCTCGTTTTCCCTTCCTTAGGACCACAGCGGAAACCGTTGCGGTCCAACAACTGCTGTCTCGTTGCCTCCCATTTTGTGTCCGTTCCGTATGTTTGTTCGTATATCCGTAAACTCCTTTTCCCTCTTTCCTTTTTTCCGTCCCAATACCTACCCGATGGAACTTCGAGGTGGGTCCTCCACAGCATTTTTCGAGGACGATCCATTTGCCGCGCTAGGTCGGTGGTTTGTCCCTCCCCCCCACTTGCGGGATGTCAATCTGGTTTTCCCTCTAAATCGCTTTTGAATTCCTCCCTTCAGACTCGCCAGACAGCGCCCAGCCTTTCTCCACGCTTAGCTTCTCTCCAGTTCGGTCCGAACGCGCTAGGCCCGTTCGTTCGCGATGTTTTTTACGACAGAAATCCGGTTTCCATTTCCCGTATGATAACCCGATCCCGCGAGCCAACATGATTTGTCCATGTATTTGGATTCTCTCCCCCTCTACCCTGGTCTATCTCGATCTGGGAATCTCTTTCCCCCTAATCTGTCTTCTATCGAGAGCAGTTCCACTTTTGGGCGTTTGCCTGCCGCGGATGAACTCTTTTCTCTTCCGCCTTCCTTTTCAGTTTTAGTGAAGACGCTATCCTCTCCGGTAAACGCTGCTTTGGTTTCTCCTTTCCTATCCGCGAGCTTTCTTCTTTTGGGACGTGTCCTCTTAGGTGGGATGTCGTCCCCTTTGCCGTGCTTCCTTTCCCCGCCGCCCTCGTCCAACCTCGACGGTTTTCGCAGCTCCTTCGAGATAGTCGGTTGGCTTCGCCGGTTGCTTCTTGCCTCTCCCTTTTATGCTGTTCTACCGGGCTCGACCGCGTTGCCCTGAGCCACCAACAGAACATCCCTGTGTCTCGAAGTTGCCTGATCTTGCTTTTTCCTCTTTCCTCCCCGCCCGCTTGCTGAGAAGCGTCAGCCCCACAGCTATGTAGACGCTAGTCTCGGCTGACCTGATCTTGCACGATGTCTCCATTGAAACACGCGCCCACGGTGTTTTCCTGTTGGCAGGCCGCTTCCTTGGGTTGTGAGCTAATTGGGGCTCCATCTGCTCGCATTCGTGGTTGGTATATAATAGCTCCTCCCCCTATAATCTCGTGCGATTGAAAGACAACCCTTTGGCTTCTCCCAATGTTTTTCCTGAGTCGACTCACCAGCACTTCTCCTTTTCTTTTGGGCCATATGTACCCAAAGCGTACGCAGGAAGCCCCATTTGGTACTAGAAGTCCCAGGAACCGTCGCTTTACAGGGGGCCTCCGTTTGCTGGGTTCTTATTCCTGACTGGGTAATGCAGTTTAGGGGACTTTCCTCAGTTATCCAGGCCCCTTCTTAGATTCTTGATAACCTAAACTTCCCCGATTTTTGAATCGCTTTTCCTTTGTGCCTTGACCTACCTGTGTGGTATTCTAATCCGGATGCGGTTTTTCTTTAGGAGCGAAATTCCAACGTTTTTCCCACCACTAATGAAGAATTTCACCCGCTATGTCTGACCTATCACCCAAACATTCCAACTTACCATGAAGACACCCCTCGGACAAGATTGTCTAAAAGTGCCCGCTGGCGTCGTCGGCTCTTTCCGGTTTTTTCGTACTTTTCTCTCTCCCCCTTTCCTTTTGCTGTTCCAAAACACGGCTTTTTTGCCAACGCTCCTTTTTTGGAAGAGTGCAATACGGCAGGTTTCCCCTTTTGACGTTGCCACTTAAAGCCTTTCTAGTGCCCATTACTACAATCGACTCCACACAAAAGCTCCTGTTTCAAGATACATTAACCAAGAAATTGATTTCACGACTTAGCTTGACCTCGATGTTCCACTTTCTCCTCCTTACAGCCGACGGCATTTTTTGCCACGTGGCTTCAGCTAAGATCGGGTCACTTTCCCCAATACGCCTTGAGACCTTAAAGAATATGGAATAATCGTCCACGCCTACACGTCCAAATTTTTGAACGTCGTTCTTCCCCTCTGAGCAACTGCGGAGTTGGGACCTCCTCATCCTTCATGGGTTGAGATCTGCCACTCCGCCCTCCGTTCCTCCATCTGGTTTCAAGTGGGTGTATTCTGTAGTGTTAGTTTTTCGTTTTATTCCTTCGGCGCCCGGCTTCTTTTCCGGCCGGATTGGAAGATTGTCGGCCTGGCGTGTAAATCACGACATTCCCCGCCTTTTCCTGGCTGAGGAGGGGTACAGTCGCTTTCCCCCTCGTGATTATTTGCTTAAACTCTTCTTTGATCATGTTTTGTGCTCGATTTTTATTTCCTTTAAGCTTTTTAGCGGGTAGCTTATGGCCGTCTGTCCTGTTCATGGCTTGCCATGTCCGGAACCGGTAAGCGTTGGGCCCTTTTTAAGCAAAAACGTGGTTTTCGGTTTTGCACTTGGCTGAAGCAAATGCCCGACCCGGGAATTCGACGACGGCTTTCGGTCCCTTATTGGGGACCGTGAAAGATTGTCCGGGTCCTTTGTGTTCAGAGATGTGGCTCGTCTGTATGCGAAAGTGGTCCTCCTTTTTTTTTTTGCTTTAGTGGTTCCCTATTTGAAAACTTCCCGAAATTTCCGTGCAGACGGTCGAAGACCAGTCCCTCACGCCTTGTCTCGCCGCGGTGTCAAAACGCTGAAGTGTATTACTTTTGGTCCGTTCTGTTTTTCCTCCCCAAATTAGTATGGATTAATGCGGTCCCTTCCCCCCAATTCCCATTTTATTTAAGATTGAATCCCTCACCCCCAGCGCCCATCGTCCGGCGTTCGTTTGGTGACAGCTATGACCTGCATGGATTTTGCTTCACGTGTTTTTACCCTTTCTTCAGCAACCGGCGCCGATTGTGGTGTTTTAGCAAGTTCCCACCCTTTCTGCCTTGCCGAAAGGTTGTCGTTAGTCCTTCTGCATCTTTCTTTCGCACATTATGTTTAGTCGGCGAGGAGATTTATAGACATACACCGCTTCGCGCCGACTTTCTCCCCCCAATGCAAACCACCCCTGACCAGACTTAGCCACCACTCCTTCTAGTTCCTTTTCCGCACCTTGATCGGTTTTGGACGACTGAGCTTTCTAGTTGGTCTTTTTCCGGCCTCCCTCTGAGTCTCGACTTAAGAAGCGACTCGACTCGTTTTTTTGCTGCCCTTGTCTAAATGGCGTGAGGAATTTTTTCCTGTCAGGGCAAGATATCTTGAAGGTTTCTCACGCCGGCGATGTTTTTTTTTTGCTGGTTGGTTGTTTGGTAACGCCTTGCATAGGCCCCGTTTAAACGACATCCATTCTCTTTTGGTCTGGTTTGAACCGGGCCAAGACCGCTTCTCGCCGCGTGAAATCTTATCGGTTGGCTCGTCACGTGCTCATGATTTTCGTTACTGACCACCGGTATGAGACGTTGGCCCGTGGCAAAACGATCTGCTAGAGTCTTTCCTCGTTGAGAAGCTGGATTATAGTATGCGCAATGCGTGAGCCGTATGTCTAACCCAAATGAAGGTTTTGCTGCGAGCCGATCTCTTTGCCCACACGCCCTCTGTCGCGCCGCCCACAGTTGGCCGCTTTCCGCGATCATGGAGCGCCGTTCCGTTCTAGCGAGCTGCTCCTCTTGAGCGTTTGTCTCCTGAATGCCCATGCGGACCAAAGAAATGTCCGTGTTGGTTTCTTTGTGTACAGTAACTTCTGTTCTGAGGTGCTGTTAGTTTGAAACATGCGCGCGACGGTCCTTGAGCGTTAGCTGCTCCTGGCTCGCCACAGATCTGAGCCACAAGCCGTAGAAAGTTTTGCGATTTTTCACAGGCGTCTCGTCTTCCTTCCAGTGGGACTGACAGTGAGGGCCGCCGTGTTTTTCGTCTGCCTGCCCCCCTGACTTTTTTAAGTCGAAGGACACTTGATTTCGCAATTGTGTTATTGCACTGGGCGCTGGTGACCCCCGGGTCCCCGATTTGTGGTTTTCCGGCTGGCGTCTGCTCCAAGCGTGAAATGAGACAAGGAGCCCCAGACACGTTGTCGTTGCCTGAACAGACATTCGTCGGGAACCCCCCATACGGTGGCGGTCCCTAAGCACTCCAACACCCCCGTAGACGGGGGCCGCTCCGAGGGTGCTCTTTTCTTGGCATGGATGCACCTTGGTCAGGTCTAGGTTCCCATACCGTTCAGTGAGGAGAGATTCTTGTTCTTCCCCGCGTATACCTGACCCGAAACGTGATTTTAGTTTTTCCAGGCGCGGCCTTTGTACCCTCCTGGAGTGCGCAGTCCAGAGACAGAGAAGTCTGACTTCCTTGCGTCGCGTACGTGGCCCACCCGTTCCCTTGGCGAAGGACTTTCTTTCCTTCCCAAAGACACTTGGGAGCATGCCGTTAGTCTAGTCTTTACATTCGAATCCCTCCTTCCAGATTGTTTTCTCAGCGTTTTCCGTGCCTTGAAACCAAGCGCGCTGTCAACCATTGAGCATTCGCCTTCAGGTTTTTCCGTGGCTCGGGTTTGCTTCGGCTTTTTAGTTTTTGCCTTTTTTTCATGCACCCCATGGGTGGTAACGGCGCACACCCTACGCCCCTGGTTTTTCCGCGGAGTTCCGAGTAAAGTTAACCAAAAATTTTTTTTTGTTTCCGATCTTCCGGAAGTTGCCCTTTGAGTTGGAACGTTAAGCATTCCATGAAGTTCTGCAATCTTCTCATCCCCTGTGGGTTCCGAGAAGGACTGCATTTCCCCATGCTTTTTTCTTGCGGAGATGACCCAAGCCGTCGGGAGTCCCTAGTTGTTTCTGGTCCAAACTTTCCTAGCTCACTGTCATGTTCCCGGACCATAGTGACACTGACCTGTCTTTCGTTTTGCCAGTTTCGTGTTTTTTCTCGGCAGACTTGTCCCTTGCTTCCCCCTAGTTTTGCCTGAAACCTTTGGTCCAGGTAATCCATTGTCGGACACGAGCCTATTTCACCGGTCCGGGCCGTTCTGGGTGCATGCCCAACTTGCGGGTACCGTCTCTTGATGCGCGATTTGATCTGCGATGATCCGGAGCAACTGCGCTGTTCTGATTCTTCTGTGAGCTGGATTCTCGCGCCTTATTTTACGCCGTTCTCTTTTAGACCTTTTTTTTTTTCAATTTGGAGCGATTAACGGCCGATCCTTCTGGCTCGATTTTTTCCGCTACTTTCCTAGAAGTTTTCCCTCTCCCCCAGGACCAGCGTTTGGACCCCTCTTTTTCTTACTCATCTGAGTGCTTTCGGACCAGCTTTTTACTTTGATGTCTTTGGTCTCGGCTTCGGATAATTAAGGAGTGCCAGCATGTATTCGGCCTTTTATAGGAGCCAACAATTGGCCCGCCCGCCTTTTTTCGCCCATTGACACGGCGTAAACCCCAAGGGGCTTCCAGGACCCTTCAGGATCCTAGTGCGATTTGCGGAGGTATGATCTGCCGACGGAAACCTTGATATGCTCCACCTTCTATCAGCCTTTGCCAATTCACCTCCACTGCCACCCCTACTTTGATCGCCATAGCTGATTCAATTTGGCCGGCCCTTCGGCCCTTCCTGCCCCCCTCTTTTTTTTTCCCGGGCAACCTGTGCCATTGCCCGAACCTTCGTCCCCGGGCGCCCCTGATTTTGCAAGCCCAATTTAAGTGCCCTCTGGTTGAGACCGGAATATTGATTTCCTGATCTCTTTTTGTTCACAGACCTTCCTAGCTCCGGCCAGGCGATGTTTTTTCGCCCTGCGCTCGTTCTCCTTTAAAAGCAACACCTCTTGGTTTCTAAGGGACCGACGCAGTTCTACTTTGGCGGCATGGAAACGCAACGTTCCCCCCCTCACGCTTTCCTGCCGCGTCTTCGAAACCGAAACCCACACCAAACGGTTTTTTTTTTCCCTCTGTGCACCCTAAGTGGTGTGCGTTTCACTTCCCCCCCCTCCCTCCTTTCCGTGGGGGCACTCCCAGCCCCTCTCCAGCCGGAAGTCGCTTCTCCGTGGTCACCCTTGTGTCTGTCCTGTGTCACTATTGTTTAACTTGTTACCCCAATTTTTAGTGCTTTATACCACATTCTTGTCCCTCCGAGTCGTTTCAGCGAAAGAGATGAGCACTAATTTCTGAGGATCCCCCCCCCCCCCCCCGTCACGTATCTAACGGATTCATCAATTTTCTTTTTCATCCCTTTTTTCTTGTTAGTTTTGTTTTTAGACGACCACGGGTTTTATTGCGCTGCCGAGGACTTAAAGCAGGTTTGCCACCCCTTTTTTTTTCCCGTCTAAGTTCGCGCTCAGCCGGACCCCTTCTTCAGCTCTTTTCGGTGCCGGGGTCCGTCTTTAGCTCTCTATATGGTTTTGGCCGCAACTTTTGCGGTAGTCCCCCTCACGACCTGCCATTCTCTTTCATGAGAATCAGCGAACTCACTCTGCGTTGCTTCCCCCTTCTGGTTGTTCACAACATGGCTGCTTGGGGAAAGCACACGGAGTCATTCTCCTACTTGTTCTGTTGTCTTCACAAACCGCTTTGTCCTTTGATTTATTTCCACCTTTTTCGCCCCCCTAATGCCTGAACTCGCCGGTTGCCCAGGCGGTCAAGAGTTTTTTTTCTTTTTCCCTGCTCGATTCACCGCCCTTGTATGCGCGTTCTGCGGCGTATGTGCTCCCCCCCCCTCCCCCACTGCGCCAATGCTCTTTAGGGAACTGATCCACCCCGCCAATCGCGACGCTTCAGCTTTTTTTCTGAACGTGCAGACATTCTTCCGTTTTTGCGCCCTATCGAGAAGTCCTTTCAGCCCGTATGGCCTAGACTTGTTGCGACAGCCGGCCCTGATGTCGGTTGATACCCCCCCCCTATCACTCAACAGGACCATTGAGTGTGGTACTTTGGCATCACCAACGCCAAGGCGCTCACTTCCGTCCGGATCTGTCACATAACAGAGAAGGCAGTCTCCGATTTCTCCTCTTCTTCCCCCGTGTGGCCCTACGCGGTTTTCCACAACGAGGCTCTTCTGCCTTTCTTCAGTTGGATTGAGTTCCTGGCCGGATTAACTTTGCTTTATCGGTTTTCTTTTTTGCCTCCGACGAGACTCTTACGCTCTGGCCCTTTTGCCTTTTCATCCGGCTCCCCTTCCTTCCCGTTGCGTGCTCACAACAGAGAAGTTTTTGTTTGACAGTTCTGAGACGTTTCTTTGCGCGCCGGTGTTAACTCACTATACAGCTCCGCTTTTGCGTGTCCCTTTGGCAATCTCTGAGGTTCCTGCTCCCTCCCCGCCAGACCATCCGTCAGGCATAGACCACTTTATTTTTGCTCTACTGCGTCTGCTTCTCGCCAATCGACTGAGAAGCGTCATCCCCTTCACCTCTTATCGGCTGGACTTTCGACGGCAGGCACGACCTTGCCAACTCTCCCTACCCCGATCCTTTCGATCTTTCCCAAGGTTGTGCAGGACTCTCCTTATCTCCGTGAAGAGTTGCAGTGTTGTTAGCAAAGTTCGCCCTTTTTGGGGATGATATACCAGTTTTTTCTTCCCCCCCCTAGCCCTCGTCCCGTTGACGTCTCTTCTCCCTCCACCTTGGGGAGGCGGACCTGGGTGCTTCTCTGCAAACCGAAACCCAGCTGCCGCACGGGGTCGTGGCGTCATATGACGTCCAACCCTTCCACCCGGGTTTGCGTTCCCCTTAGGCTGCGAAGACCAAAGCGCTCGGCTTTTCCTGGATTGCTTTTTTGCGGTGGGTTAGTCTATCTGTTTGTTCCGGTTGAGGGGACTGGCCGTTATCGTCCCCTTTTTTGACTCCTTGTAGATTGTGGTTTGCCCCATATAAACTTTGCACGGGTTCAACTTCCGCGGCGTTTTCCCGCTCCACTCAAGGCGTTTTAGGTCTTGTTCCTCGATCCTTCTGCGAGGAATTTCAATTTGGTTCTATGAGCTTTCGTGACTTGAGCCCCCTGTAGAACCACCCTCCCCCCATACGAAAGGGGTACGTCCACCCCCTAAACCCGTGCCCCACATATCTCCTCTTACATTTTTACCACTAACTCTTTTGCCTTTTTCCCCTCTGTAATGTGCCGTTCTTCGGCGCTTCCGGTCTTTAATTTACTGCCTTCCGCCACCCGTTCTACACGGGCCCTTTTTCTCCCAACTTGCGTGTTTTTTCCTTTCCCTCTGAGCCGTGGTCCGAGTCTGACTGAAGTTGCCCTCCCTCATTCTATTTTTTTTCTTTCCCATCTTCACCCCCCACCAATAGCAACCCTTCCCCAGACCCCCGTTAGGTCCCTTGGTTCTTTCTTACCCCTCTATGGTCATTTCATTTTATGAGCCTCTTTCTGCCATTTTTTTCGAGGGTCATTCTTAACGCAAAGCCCTAATATCGGCCTTTATGACCATTGGTTCGGTTGCTTCTCCACGCCTTCTGACTGAACCCCCACTGCTGCTTTTTCAACAGTCAAAGAGAGTACTTTT
>Ga0179593_1308602_pt1 | contig 12802 bp, 8 predicted proteins | sample CZODoug2_1_08_16_FD_185931 | JGI IMG/M metagenome (GOLD analysis project Ga0179593, IMG submission 185931) | Vadose zone soil fungal communities from Angelo Coast Range Reserve, California, USA - CZODoug2_1_08_16fungal (PacBio error correction) | ecosystem: Environmental > Terrestrial > Soil >... | reverse complement strand
CCTCGCACGTCAATGATCTTTAATGAGGAGGTGGATAGAGTCGGCTCCAGTTTTCCCCTTTTCTGGCCGACATGATCTTTTCTTTTGCGTTCATCATGACCCGGCCACGGCCACGGCCGTTGTACCTTCTTCCCCTAGTTGGGGCTGGGGAGGTGGCCTGATTTCAGTGCGTTTCTCTTCCTCCCTTCGAACTCTTTATCGACGCACCGAGCCAGCGAGGCATTTTACCTCGCTGGTTGCCTACGGCTGGTACCCGGGTCTTCTCCGCACCGGCTTTGCCTTTGCCAGAGAGGTGGCCGGCTGCAGATCTTTTCGGCCACGGCCTCTTCGCTGTCAAGGCGCGACCGGCGAAGATTTTTTTTCCTGGCGCCGCAGCTTTCAGCTGACCCGGCGCGTGGCGCGGCGGCCAGTTCTTTTCTTATTCTCTGACCTTGCGGATTCCACGCTTGTCTTTCTCTCGGCGAATCTTTTGACTCTGATTGATCCGTTCTCTGCGTCGAGGGTATGGGTTACTCTCCCAGTCCTCGGCAGGAACCGCGTGAATGCAGAAGTTTTTGTTTTGTGCTCTGTCACTCTTCTTGGACCTTGGCACAAATTTATGGTGGCCCCAATACGCGTTCCCTCCGTGAGACGGAGCGTCTTCGAGGAGGTCATCGGCGTCCGTCAGATGCATCGAACAGCCATCTCCTTTACTTGAGTGCGCGGATACCTACGCGATTGATTGAGCATTCGTCATGCAACGGCCGATTCTCTCGTCCATTTTTCCCGGGCTGTCGTCCCCACCGCTTTTCTTGGCTTTTTTTACCCTTTTTCCTTTGTGTTTATTTTCGACTGATCCGCAGGTGATCCCCGCGGCTTCTTTTATCTGGTGGACATGACAGGTTTCCGTCAGCCGATTCCCTCTGCTGGCGCGCCACCGGTTGCAGTACCAGCGTCCCCAGATTCTGTTTTTTCAACAGGCTTATCCGGTTTTTTCTTACGAACGAAGTCGAGTTCGTTCTTTCCTCGACCCCACCTTTGGATTCGGCCGTTCCGACCGGCTGCGCCCGGTAATCTCCTGATTGGCACGTGGCTTTTCCTTCGCCTTGCTTTCTTGTGTGCCGCTGACATGAGCCGGTTACTGTCGAGTACGTTCTTCTTTGAGTGGGTGTTCTTGTGGGTCGACGGCCCGAGCATTTTTTCCACCGACTCCAGGATCCTTTTCACCCCAGGCTTGATTTTTTTTCAGGGCGCGAAGCGCCCGATATCTGTATACCGGGGTTTTCCGCTGATTTGGCATCCCACTCTTCGCCCGGTTCTACTATTCGAGCGAGTGTTTTACCCCCCCCCCCCCCCCCCCCCCCCCCCCTTTTTAGCAGTATGTCCCTGCTCCAATGCTGTGCTTCCGGGGCAAGCGCTACCGCACTTTTCTTCTCGTGTTGCCAGCAGATCAGCGTGTGTGCCGCACCTGCGCGACGCGGCTCGCCGACCTGGCCCACCCACGTGTTGTTCCTCTTTGCGGGGTCAAGTTGTTCCGTTTTGCACCTCTACGAGTCGACCTCTTTCCCCGGTCATTTTCGTGTTTTTCCGCGCTGACAAGGTATGCGAGATGTCTGAGGGCGACCTGGCTTTCTAAGGCAGTCCTTTGCTTTTGCCGCCGGTTGTTCGTCTCCTCCCCCTGGCCAAGCGTTTCTTTGATCTTAAACCCCTTTGTCGGTCGCGTCCACCCATCTCGGCTTTGCCTTGCTATGACCTTCCTTTCTCGCGTAAAGGGCGCCAAGTTTACCACGGCCCTCATTACGATTTTCACAGAACTCTGAATGTGCCATGAGCGCCGTGCTACGGGTTCCCCTTTTACTTTACGTCTCCCCATGAAGACTTTGCCGTTAGAAACCCAATGCCCGAACCCTCCATTTTCTTTTTAGCTCGACGTTAAACCCCCCCCACCCTATTTCCTTCCTTTCGGTTGTCCCCAGGCCGACGCTGCCCGACGCTGAATCCCGAGGCGTTGAGCTGTCTCGATGGCCAGGTTTCCATTTTTTTACCTCGATTGTCTGTGGTCCTTCCGATCACGTTCCTTTCCGTGAATTGCTGGAGACGCGGAGTACCACCTCCCTTTCTGCTTCTTTCCTGGAGGTGGCTGAACCTCCATGGCCCTTGACTGTTTTTTTTGATGGAACTGCTTCCTCTTGTAGAGGTTGCCCGGCCGAGGACATGACGTGGCCTTTTTTTTGACTTTCAGTTGTAATATTAGCGCGACGACTGCTGTCGCACTGCGGTGCTCTTAAACAATCTCTTTTTTTTCGGTCGCCCGAGGCGTCTAGCCGGCTGTTGTCACCTGAGGCGTTTTTTTTCGTCCGGGGTCATCCGCGACTGTACCGAGGCGGCGCACGCGCCCAACTGGCCGTGGTGGCCCTCTTTTTAATGCTCGGTCTCTCTCGCGGACGCTCTTCGCGTTTGGTCCACCCTCGTTCGCTTTTGTCTTTGCTTCTGTTCCCATTGGCTACATCGCGAGTCGACGGCTGAGTTATTTTTTTTGTGGCGGGGGTCGTGTGACTTGAGCGCCTTGTTTCCTCTTAATTGATTTTGCACCCTCGACGCGACGAGCCAACTCCACGGTGCGCCGTTTCTTTTTTTTTCGGAACTTTCGCGCTCACGTATCGAGTTTTTCCGGGTGTTTACAGCGCAGCGGTTTTGGCGCGACGATGATTTTCCTTTTCCCCTTAAGAGCCGTGATTTCGTCCCACACGATCAGCTAATTAGCGAGGTTACTAGAGATTTTTTTCCCCGCCTGAAGCGCTGATGGTTCGCCGTAAACCTCTACCTGGGAATCTAAGTCATTCGTCTACCCACCCGGTACCGCGCGGGACTCGTTCGAATCTGTTGAATACGCTACGTGTTGGACGGTTGCGATGCCCCTTTTTTTTGATTAGAAGTCGGAGTTTCACCACCCGGTTTTATCTCCTTAATCCCTGGGGTTTAGCGCCTGTGGGTTTTCTGAACGCCTCCGTTGGCTTGCTCGCGCCGTTCGGCTCTTTCGTTTGCAGGGGTCTTCTAAGAGGCCCACGTTCGGCCGCAGGTCCCTCGTGGGGTCTTTGCATTTGGGATTTTTGCATCGGATCCAGGTAGAGGTTGGCTCCCCCCTAGCGTTTTCTGCTGATCCGTCGAGCTCTAAGAGAATTCTCCGTCTGTGGAGCCGAATAAAGGCTGCCCTTACATTCTCTTGCGCCTCCCGCGCCGCCCTGTGCACGAAAAGGTCATGGCTCCCCATCCTCTGGCGTGTAAGCTTTGTTTTTTGAATACTGTCTCCAGCTGAGTTGCCTCTTCCTTTTGCATCTTTTCGTAGCCATTATCGGTATGTTTTGCTGATCGGGGCTGCAGGCCGGTAGGCGAGGACTTAGTCCTTTTTTTCAAGAACGACCAGGGGGGCCAGATGGCGTTCAGTGTCCCCGCTTTACCTAGATTTTAGCCAGTCGTGAGGGCAGTTTCAACAAGCTAATGGTTTTCACCGTACAGATTGGATCCGCCTACGCGTAGGCCGCTAGTCTTTTCCTGAGAGTTTTTGGCGACCGGCCAGAGTCCTTCGGCGTGCGCCGCCTTCCCTTTATGCTTGGTCGCGGATGACCCGGCTCCGGGGAACGGCCCATTGACTCCAGTCACAGACTTTTTGCTCTAGCCTCTGGCGTCCCTCTTCCCCTCCGCGTTTTTCTCGTCGGCGTTCGTCTTGTCACTTGAAAAACCGCCGTTCTCGTACCTTCTCTTTCCGCGCGTCGTAGGGAACCCACTCGTCCCAGGCAGGCCAGGCATGGCCTCCGTGCCCCCTTTTCGCTCGTAGCAGACGACGCTTCCGGTAATGTATGTTTTCCCCTGGTCTCTGTCGTTCCTCCAAGCCTAAGCCGCTGCTCCGATCTCCCTGGCTGGTACGGGGTGTACGATGTCAAAGGCGATATCCGGCTTACGCTGAGTGATTGTGTTCCCGGCGATCTTCTGTATTCTGGTTCGCTTTCTCTGCACGTTACGTGTATGAGATAGGGCAGGCGCCGCTTCCGGGGTCTTCCCCGGCCTGACCGGTGGCTGAGCTTGTCTCGATGGCTAACCTACTGTCGAGCATTGTGCTGATTCTTTGCGGGATTCTTTTACAGTGTCTGTATGGAGAGCCTCCAGAGCTTTCTCCCCGTTTTCGATTGCACCCTCCTTAAGAGATGATGTCCGCCCGTGTTAGTGTGTAGTGGTACGGTTTCTGTTGCCCCCTTCGGAGCCCGCGGGCCACTTGAGCCTCTCCCGGCAGGTGTAATCACCACTCGCGATTTTTTTATTTGATGGTTGGGTTGTTTTGGGTTTTGGTGTCTTTTCCATAGTATTTTTGCGGCGCCAGTCGCCTCTGGCCAGGTAGTCTCGAACCGGCCTTGTCTTTGCACCTTTTCCGGCCCGGCGTTTTTTCTTAACGGCCAGGTGCCCGAGCGACCTTCCGATGACGATGCGACACTTTGTGCCCCTCTGCCCTTTCACCCACCTTGCGCGTCCTGAGAGATGTACCAAGCCCTCTTATTCCTTTCCTTCGAGTCTTCCCTTACTTTGGCCCCGCGGCCTCTGTCTTGATACCCCCCCTTTTGAGACAGCGAGCTCTTGACACATTTATCGCTTCTGTTAGCTTTGCCGACCCGCCCCGGCCGACTCCCTGTTTTAAGAGGAACTTGGCCAGAGTCGAGCTGGGTAGGGGTTACTTTTAGTCTTGCGTTTCCACCGGATCCCTTCCCTAGGAGTCGGCCCGTTCTGTTATGGCCAGTAAGTCCTTTCGGATGGGGCTGACGAAAATCTCTTTCCCTTTCGTCCCCTCCTGCGAGACATCTCCCCTAGTCCCCGCCACCACTGGAGAACCCCCCCCCCCGAATCGACACATAAAGTTCTCTTCAGCGGCCGAACGACCAAGCGAGTTCTTCCCTAATTTCATCCCCTTGTCCAAATAGGCTACCGTTGGTCCGTGTCAGTTTGCCACCGGTGAGTCATCAGGCGAGATTTTATAACTAAACGTTTATTATATTTAGTAGCGACGGGATGCAACGTCCCTGCCTTCACATCTTCCTTCAGGCGAGATCTGCGCGCCGGTGACGCGCTCAGTAGCATCTTTTTTGGCAGAGCTGCTGTCATGGGAAGTCTTTTAATTTTTTTTCTCTAATGTTCGTCTGGGGATTTTAACCGGTTGCCGTTCAGCAGAGTCCGGCCGAGAACAGTGAGTCCGAATGGAATCCCTGCGTTGCGAAGTTCCTCGTTGCCTCGACTCTTTATCAACGGCGTACCTTTCCCTGAGCCTCCTTCAAGTCGGATGCTTTCTGCTTGACGCGAAGACGGACTCCATCGCCGCCATACAGCCGTCCTCACGTGCTCCTGTTTTTCAACTTTTCCCCCCGTAATTTCCTTCGGTTCGCCTGCCCCGGTTCGGACAGCCGAGGGTCCTTCCGGGACAATGGGATCTGGCATGCCTTTAAACTCGAGAACTTGTTGGCATCGCAGGGTCGGGCTTTTCTTCGCTTCTCTGTACCCCTTGTCGCGTCCCTGAACTTTCGTTGGATATTCCCTTCCCTTCCTTGGTTCCTGGCAAGCTACGGGGCCGCCGTTAGATCTTATGCTAAATTTCCCTTGTCATTTTGGATTTCCCAATGGTATTCCCCTTTTATTGGCAGTGTTTTTGCTCTGTCAGCTGGCGTCGGGCCACCTCAGCGCCCCGTATGCCGGTCCCCACCTTGGACCATTCCGCCCGCCAGAGTCAGCTGCCCTCACTGATATATTTTTTGCGCTCCTCTGACTTTCATGTTAGTGACTACCTTTCCCTTTTTGCCCCTCGCCGTCGCCCAACCCCTTCCATATTGCCCCCTGTAAATGATCACCCGCAGCCGGCATGTGTTGTATGATTGGGCAGTAACCGCTCCGTCCCGATGCTGAGCGGTAGATCTTCTTTCCGGCATTCCCTCCCCTTTCGGACACCTCACCTTTCCCGATCGGGGAATTTGATTGTCTTTAATATAGCTTTTTTTTCACTTCCTCCTCTTTTTGACTGAGCAAGCCCGGCCCAGACTGTTCCTTGAAGCGCTCAGGTTCTTCGAGCCGGCCGGTTTGTGGTACCGGAGCGTTCTCGTGTCCTAGTGAGGCTTTCCCTTTCCTTATTATGTCGGATCGGGCCGTGCTTCCTGGTCTGAGTTTTGGTCTATTTTCCGGCGGACCACAGGTTTCGGGGCCCGCGACTGCAAGTTCATCTTCTAGTCCTCTCCTTCCCTTTCTCTATTCAGATTTTTCCCTCCGTCCTGCCGAGGGTGGTCTCCATACGGCGTGGCTTTGTTCGTTTTTCCCGCGCCTGGCCCCATCCCGGCGTACAGGCAGGTTCCGCTCGGTCAAGGTTGCCTCTGGACACCCTTGTCTTGAGAAGGTAAGTCTCCCCTACCTTCCAAGTTTTTTGACTCCGCGCTTCCTTGCGGCCCTCTGCGGCAGACGCGACCTGACTTGAGGCTCCCCCCGAGTTGTCACTTCCTTCCTCAGCAGGCTCGAATCTTTACTGCCATGCCTTTTCGCTCTCCGGGCGTCCTATTCCTTGTCCGTCGCGGGCAACCTCGTTCGCTCAGCCGGGTTTTTCGGACGTTCTTATGTCCCCCCATGGAGTTTTTCCGTATTTTCCCTCTGATGACGTAGTATTTTATTCTATGTTGGGCCGCGGTCCTCCTTAGGATCGAAAACAGCGTCTTGCCGGCGGCGCCGGAGACATTTACTCTGTATAGAGTCAACAGAGGATTTCCTGGCGCATGTTTTACCTTCCTTGCTACGATTTCCGGTCGTTTGTTTTGACGTCCAGAGCTTGTTAACATCACGGATTTTATACGTGCTCATCTCCGATTCCTCTCGAGGTTCTCCCCATCGAGCTGGCTTGCGAACCGTAGCAAGTATCTTCGCCAGCGACTGCTCGGAGAGGGCTTGGTTTTTAAATGAGGGAAGTGTCAAGACACTAAAGGTAAGTCCGAGAACTTCTAATCTCACCTCTTCTTACGGAATGATCAATGTAATGCGAAGCATTTGGTCGCTTCTTTCCTCGTCTTTGAGGGTCGTACCGCACACGGTACGGGGGTCCGTGTTTAGTTCGTGTCGAGGTTGCGTTCCCCCCTTTTCGTGCCGAAGGCGCAGAAACTGTTCGACTACAAGCGTTTTTCCCCGTCCCAGAGTTCTTGAGTTCTTTCTATTGGCGTTACCTCGTCCGCTTCTCGCATTCTTGGTCCTTGTTTGTTCTCATTTCGCAAGACCATCCCCCATCACTGCCCCCGTTTGCTGATCTAGTTTTGTTCGTAATCCACTTTGCGAGCGGAGTACTTCTACCCCTTTTTTTTCTCCACCGGGTGTCATGCGCCTGTGCCGGCTCCCCCTTTAGTACGTCAGGGCGGTGAAAGAACTGCGTTGTCGGTCAGCTCGACTTTTTCCAATTGTTCTTTGCTCGAAGGTCTCTTTCTTACGCTTCCCCCACTAGAGGTGTCGATGTAGGTGGTATAGGTAGGATCCCCGTCTGGGTTTTTTTCGTTTCTGGTGATGAACGTTTACTTTCCGAGGGACGGCATCGTGAGGCCGTCGTCTTTCTGGTGTTCGATCTCGGCGCCGCGCCCTTCTATGATTGCGTCCTCGCTTCCCATCTTGAAATCGCCGTTCTTCTTCCCCCCCCCCCCAGTGGGTTGAGAGTCTCCGTAACGCGGGCGCCGCGCACAAACCTCTCTCACTCGTTCGGGACTTATTCTGAAGCTTGCGTTGCCATCTTCTTCCCCTTGACGGGGTATGCCTGAACCCGGTTAGGATCTTGTTCTTTTTTCCACCTTCTTGAAAGTGCTCTACAGCATTGTTTTGCCTCTTTTCCCACCTCTCTTGGCGGTACGCACTTGAAGAAATTAGATCTGATTGCCACTCTCTGCTGGCGAGTCCTTGCTGCTTCCACCCCGGTTTTCCACTATTCTTATTCCCCCAACGATCCCTTTTTGAAAGCCGCAAGTGTTCGAACCCCCCGCCTGGTACCGCCCCCGTACACGTAGAGCTCTCTCATTGAAGGGCGCCTGTATTTTTCCCTCTTTTTGGGCCGACCTTATGGCGCCCTGTGACGCGCGTAGCTCGTTTTCATATTGATTTGCCTTCCCTCATGCCCGCTGTTCCGTAGTGAGCCGAGTAATCTTTGACCGAATGCCTGTTCTGCCAGAACCTGGGGTACGTTAAAACTTATTTGTGAGACCTTTCACGCCAGCGTGTTCCATCTGGGCGGTTACTCTGTGCGGATGCAGTCCCCGGCGCTTGAGGCTTTACCCAAGTCCCTCGGCTGCGACGGTCACTGGCCGAGGTCTCTACGTGACGTGTACCCCTTCTGACGCCTGCGAGGGCCGGCTGGCACTTTCTCGGTTTTGGTACAACCGCTTGTTCGTGTTTGTTCTTCGCCTCCCTTTTTACGGTCCTCCCCTCCGTCAGGTCGCCAGCTGACGGGGCTTTTTGGTTTCTTTTCTTTCCGGCGTGCTCTCGCTGACGCCCTCTATGCATCATCTCCGTCGGCCCTTTCTTTCCTTACCCAATCTCTCCCCGGGTTACTCTGGCGGGACCGCGCCATTTGCGTTAACCCGCCGGTTTGTCGGCCTTCACGGGTCGTGCGTAGGCTCCCGGTGCTTGCGCGTACTTTCCTCTTTATTTCCCCCGAACGACCTTCTTCTACACTTTCTTTTGGCTTACGATTCTCACGCCGCGCCCTTTCCTGCTACTTTTCTCCTGGAGCCGGACGATAATTTCAGCTTGACTTCCCTGACCAGTGCGGGCCTCTCCTCTTCCTTGTATTTTCTGACTCGTGCGAGCTCTCTGCTCCGTCTTTCTTCCTTTTAGTGCGGCGGTCCTTTAGTTCCTCCCCACCCGGTGTCCCTCCCAGTTGTGTTTTGTTGAGATGACCCCCCTGGGTTGAGGAAAAGACGTGCTTCTGAATTCCGCCTTTCCCACCTTATGATCGGCCTGGGGGGTATTAAGACTCCCTTTGGTCCAGTTTAAAAGATGAATCGGGGGCTGCGTCTAACTTTATTTTATAACTTCTAACCACGGTAGCCTTGATTCTATCCCGTGTAGAGGTGCTCCAGGCAGCCCCTCCCCAATCTTTCCCCGATTGAGCCTCCTGTCGTTCGTTAGCCTTAAGTCTCAATTAGATCGTGTATTATCAACCCTTACTCGGGTTTCCTTATCGAAGCTCAGCCCTCCCCTCCCAGACCGCGCACTTGTGCTTCCCCATTCGATGTCCCGCCAGCCATTGTACGGCTCTACTTCAAGTCTTCATCAATTCTGCTTTTAAGATGTTGCCTCTTTCTCCTCCTGCGTCTTTTCTCGGACTGCCTGGCTCCAGCCGGTTAGGGGCCCTTCCAGTTGCGACCCACCCCCGTTTGACCAGGTGGCTTTCTTCAGGCTTTCATTCAGCGGTCGGGCGCCCTGAAATGACACGAAACCGCTGGTTTACCCACGACGTCCTCTCTCAGCTGGCGTCGTATGCAGTTTCCGCGCAGGGCTCACTCGGGCTCCCAGTGCGTTTTTGAGATTTCTCTTCTTTTTTGGTAGAGATCGCGCGGGTTTCTGCACGCCGAAAAGGTTCCTCCTTTTAATCGCTGTTCGTTACCTGTTTGTATTCTTTATTGTTCTTTTTTTTTGGTTCCTTACTGGGTTCTTCTCACAGATTGCGACGTTCCTTCGGAGCCTCTCTGAACTAGTGACCGGTGCATTTTCTAGGACTAGGGGTCCTCCGTCTCCCTCTTCCAGCGGACGCGCAGAGACAAGCCCCCCTCGGCACCATTTTCTGCGTAGTTCACCATTTCGTCATTTGCTATCTCTGCTGGTACGGGGTGCCCTATACAGGTTTCCATCGTTGCGGCTGACCCAGGCTTTTTTTTTTTATTGTTTTTACCCCCAGGACAGATAGCAGATTTTTCTCCCATTGTTCCTAGGGTGCGATTTTCCCCGAATAGCGTCTCGGTTCGTGCGGCGTGGCTTTTTTCCGACGGCAGGTTCCCTCGGTGAGATCTTTGATTTTACCTCGGCTGGCGAGTTCATTTTTCTTCGGTTTTGTCTTTTCGATTGTTCCACTCTGTCAGTTCGCGAATCACCCCCCTCTTTACCTCTCCCTCCTTCGCGGCTCCCCGTCTGTAAATGACTGCATTGACATCTTGCTGTCCCTCTTGTGTCGCTTCTGGTTTTTTGATGTTTCATTTGCCGCCGGTACGCTTTCTCCACGGAGGTAATCCTCCCCCCTGAGTATTCCCCCTCTCGCAAATCTGGTGGGACTTCAGACAACACACTTTTGTGTCGCCGCTTCTTTTTCAAACGCCGGGCGGACCGCGAGATCACGTCCGGACTCTTCAGGACTTTGCCCTGTATTACGAAATCGCCTCTTGAAGACCTGAGGTGACTTGTCCTCATAGAAACATTCTTCTTGGTGCACCCTTTCCCATCGTTTCCTCGTACTCTTTGGTCTGAAGAGGTAACCTACTTGCTTCACAGCGTGACTTCAGATTAGTCCCTAGAGTCCGGCTTTGACCCTGAAGAAATGTGCCATTCTTTAATTACAAGCCGCTATCCGTTTGGTTCCCTCCCAGATGGATATCGCCCTTTACATGCTAGCAGTGCTGCACTTGTTGAGGCGGATTTATTCCGTATTACGTTCTCCGTCTCTTCTTAGTTCCCCCCCCGTACCGTTGACCTTTCCACGCCATCCATGTATTTGGCTGCCGGGAAACCCCTTTTCTTCGAAGGTGCGATCTCTCGTCACCCCAACCGAAAGCACCCACCGGCTGACTAACCCCGGGTAAACGTAAGCGGCCTCTGTCGTTGAGCGTAAATACGATTTTTTTTTGCGTTGAACGGCTCCCTCTTTCCTTTTTAGCCGGTCTCATGTGGTTTTTCCTGGAGTTGTTGATCCGGACCCTTTCTCGGCGTTCTTTCTTCCTGCTCCTCTTGGATTTGGCCAGAAGATTTTCATTCTTTTCTTTGTGCTCCTCTTTCCTTTGCCCTGCGCAAGGATCGCAAGCTGTATGGCGGCCCAGAGCGCTGACCGGATTCTTTTTTCTCTATCATTTGATCTCTTTCGGCGGTGCCCCTCCGTTTGTGTTTACTTCGCAAAGACTCCTTTAAACTATCTTCGTATCTCCGAATTGGAAACCATTGATTTTCTCCCGATTATGTTGTTCCCATCCCCTCAGGTCCGTCTCCCTGCTCTCGGACGATTTTTTTCCCTTGGCGACCTAGACGCCCTCCTCCCTCTGCAGCACACACTCCCTTTTTGTGTCCTTTCTTGCACCCCCCCCTTTAAAAGGTGGATACATTTCATAGTAGCCTCGCATCCCCCCCTTCTGTTTTTAAAAGACTCTGTTTGGCTCGTCCGAGAACTGGGCCGGTGTTTCTTCCCTTGGCACATCATTTCTGAGGTTTTCCCTTTCGGGATTTTTGAGATCTTATTCTTCCCTCGTTTCTTTTGCAAGCAGCCGGTCATGGTACATCTCATCTTACGGTTCCGTGAGGCCGCGTTTTTCCGCTTCTTGACATTACATGCGACAGGTTGTATAACGTTTGGTCGCCCCTTCCCGCGCCGGTGCATGTTGAGAGTCCAGCGGTCCTACCTCCCTGTCCACAGTGCGCGTCGTCGTCAGGTAATGCAGGCCCCCACGTTTCCCCCTCCTTAGTACCTCGCTCCATTGCCTCTCGATATAGGCTTTCCCTTATTCAGCGGACTGCGTTTCGGCGGTCTCCCGAAGCCTGGTGGCCTGTAGGTCCTCACTTCCACTCCCCTTAATGGACATCCCCCCCAAACGAAGCTTCTTTCTTCCATGTTCCGGCTCCCATTTGATGGTCAGAGAACCTCCCCCCCTTTGACCCCGAGTTCCTCGTCATCCAGCCTTTCCTTAACGTCGCATCTTGGACGTTTGAGGCGCGAATCTTTTCATACATGTGTTGGGCTTTTAAGAAGTTACAGGACATAGAGTTACCCTAGTTTGAGCCGACGCGGCCAGTCGATTTCCCCTGAGTTTCTAAGCGGCAAGCTCGTGCCACTTCCCCTCTTTTTACCACCTACCATGACCTTCGGTTTCTGGGAACGGATGGCTTCTTTTTTTTGGTGGGTGTGGGGGCTTCGTCTTGGGGCACCCAGGACTTTCCTGGTCGCCCCTCTTTACCGCAGTATCGACTGATGATCAGCGAATGACCGACGATTAGGAATTTTTTTTTTTGGCCAGGTCCGTACCAGCCGAGTGTGCCTATGGCGCTCTTGCGCTAGGCTTCCAATTCATTCATTGCTCTCTTTAGTGGCCTCTACGGGAAGAATTTTTTTTCCAGAACCTTTGCCCTTCTTCTTCTTGCGGACGAGGCTGCTTGATCTCGCTTTGAGGTCCCTGCTTCTTATCAGCTCTTTTTCGTAAATCCGCCTCCGGCGAAGCCGGGTTTTGCTTTCCACGCATTCTTCTCGATTTCTTTTCCCTGGGGGACAATTTCGGTCCTTTCGTCCCCGCTGTGGTAGAATTGGGGCTGCCTTCGTATGGAAGATATGCTAGGGAGTTTTGGCTAGGTTCCCCGACTCGCGAAGGATTTAGTGGGCTTCTCTAGGTCGGGTCGATAGCACCCCCCCCCCCCCCCCCTTTATCTCGTCTGCCTCTTCGCCTTTGTACAGATATTCGAGAGTTTTCCCTCTCTATTCGACCCCTAATGATGGTTTCCCTTCTTCTCTGAAGCAAGATTGTCAAGTTTCCTTCTTTTCAGGACATCCCCTAAGTTTCCCATACCTCTCTTTTTTTTTCTTAGCGGA
>Ga0179593_1532851_pt1 | contig 12803 bp, 18 predicted proteins | sample CZODoug2_1_08_16_FD_185931 | JGI IMG/M metagenome (GOLD analysis project Ga0179593, IMG submission 185931) | Vadose zone soil fungal communities from Angelo Coast Range Reserve, California, USA - CZODoug2_1_08_16fungal (PacBio error correction) | ecosystem: Environmental > Terrestrial > Soil >... | reverse complement strand
TCTGTGGATACTGACAGCTGATAGGCTGTTGCCTCCTTTCCTGAGCAGCACAGCTTTTTTCCCCCCGTACTCGCGGCCTTACGCAAGTCTTTTTGGGCAAAGACGGGAATATTCTCAAGTCCGCCCCCCCCCTGCACAGGCCAGATAGAGGAATTTTTCCCTCCAAATCATTCACTTTTTGCCCTCGCACGAGGAATCTTCCCCTCTGGTAAAATAAAGGAACCCCTCAGTTCTTAGGAAACCCCCCCCTTATGCGTTCTGACTGTTTCCTTAGCCGCATTCTTCCCCCCCTAACACTATCCTTGTTTTTTTTCTCATGGAGAAACATCGCCCTAATTCCCTGCTAATTCTTTGCGCCCTGGGCGCAATTCGCTTTTCCCCGGACTGGCAGACTCTTCCCTCTCCCCTTCTCTCCACCGCGAGTGGGGTTTCCCCCCCCCCCCACGATGGCCGCTCGGTCGAAACCTCTCGAAGGGCAAGACGCCGGCCTCGCTGCATCCATGACATTTCGGAGACTTTCCCCTGGTGCAGGGATTGTTTTCCCCTGCGGCGGGATACACTTTCTCCCGATCTTCTTTTCCGGGTGGGCCCCCTGCTTTTCCCCGGCCGCGGATCAAACACGATGGATTCATATGGAATCCCGGTCCCAAGTGACCCGAGGACTCCCGCCGCCGCGTCTTTAAAGATTCACGCTCGAAAGCTCTTGTTGGGCGGCTTTTTTTGGTTTGCGGACAGAACTTCAGATTTCCCCCCCCCCTCATGGCGGACGCTTTTGTTTTCTTCCTACGCGATGGCGAGCCCTGCTTCTACGAAGGAATTCTCCGAATTGTCCTCGGTTTACCCCGATGCCGTAGCTCCCCCCCCCCTTTCCCCGTTTCACTGGACCTACGCCTCCGGCCGGGGACACGGTTTCGCGAGGCTTCCCGATTGCGAAAGATGTCCTCACAACTCCTTGTCTCGCCTGCAGAAGGATTCTTTCTAATTTGCTCAGCCAAATACTTTTTTCTTTCTTGCTAGAAATCTTTTTTCCAAATAGATAGTGCTTTTTTAGCATCGCTTTATCCTTTTGGGCTAGTCCCCTTCCCTTCTGCTTTGTTCCAGTTCGCCCTCTTTTATCCACGAATTTCCCTTGAGTGGCAAGAGTTTGCAGCTGAATCCGACCGCTGGTGAGGCAGGTTCTCCCCCCTCTGGCCCGAGACTTTTTGTTCCGATCCTCTCCTTTGAATTCAAGGGATTCGACATCGGAAAGTTCTTTTGTTTTATCCGCGGGCTTCCCTTTCCCCCCCTTAGCGATTTCTCCCTCCTCGATTTGGAAGCATTTTTTCAGATGCAAGCTTTCAATTGCGAGTAGTCCCCCTTCCCCCCCGCTCCCGTCTGCCCCAAAGCCCCCCCCCTTCCGCGTATGAAACGCCTCCCCCTTAAGCGGTCGTGTCCCCCGAGAGGAAGGGATTTCGAGCATTCCTTATATTAGAGACCCCCCCCTTAATTTCCCCAAGTTTTTCCCCCCCCCAGCAGCATTTCTTTTTTTTCATAGTTGAGCAATCAAGTACGAGCGCTACCTCCGGACAGCCGGCCGACCCGTTCTCTTCGCCCCACCAAAAATCTTTTTCCCCCTCCCTCTTCCTGACGCGACTCTGATAGAATCCCCTTTTTTCCTGAGACAGCGTGATATAGGATCCCCCCAATCGCGATTCATCCCCCCTCCTCTTCCCCCTTCCTCCTCGTTGTGTTGTTTTCTCTTTCTTTCATACGGCTACACGCTGCGCCTTTTTCTACGCGGTGATTTATCAGAGTGCTTTTTCGGAAAGATTTTTGTTTTAGACTTTTTGAAAACTTCATCACGCTTGTCTGCCGGTTTGCCGTTCCCTCGTCCTCGTCTTGATTTTTTTTCAGCATGCGGACGTGCTTGACCAAACGTCCCTTGATTTCTACGGTTTGTAGATTATAGACTTTTCTTGTCTTAATATTCCGGCCCCTTTCCCACGGACCGCCTTCTGTTGGATCTTTTCGACGTGGTTCGGCGGATGTTCTTGGGACGCGGATCTCTTACTCGGCACTGGGAAAAGCATGGCCTTCTTTGGTGCTTCCAAATCCTTTTTCTCCCCGGCGCACCGACTCTGGGGGTTACGAAGCTCCGTTCCACTCCAGAAAGCTTTTCTTTTCCCCGTGAATTCGGCCCCCCAGACCGCATAAATTGTCTTTCTCAAGACAGGGCGCCGCCCCGCTCGAAGACTTCCCATCACCAGAGATCTTTTCTTTTGCACTCAATTGGACGTTTTTCCTTCTCCCACTTAGTGGATACGTTTGGGCGGAACTGGGGCACACCAATGCGGCGGGCCCTCGCCACCCAAATCCTTCTTTTCTCACTAGTTAATTTTTTTTGTAATAGGCAAGCCCCTCTTCATACTATCCTTTGTGCTGTGCAAATTCTTTTTCTCTTTTCCTGCTTCGTTTTTTTTCCGGCATCTTTGCCATCGGAGATCTTTCCTCCCGCAGTGTACCGAGCCTCGTAGGTCACCATGTCGTAGGCGCGCGGCTCCCCTTTCCCGCGGGAGGCCCTTTCTTCTTTTGCGCGTCCTGACCGGGAGCTCTTAGACCGGCTTGATGCCTTTCTTATCAGGGGCGGGGGCTCTTCCAGCTGACGCAGGTCGGCCCTCGAGTGACCTCGTGAAATTTTCTCCCCCCAACCGCCGTCAACAAAGGGTTTTTTTTTTCGGGAATTTCTTTAGCGCGTAGTAAGCCCTTTTTTTACGAGGTAATTGGTTTGATTCAGATGGATCACTTTTGCCTTCGGAAAATCGCTCTTTTCTTGGGCCCCCCCATGACGTTTTACAGAAGATCGCGGATCCCGTCTTCCTTTTCTCCTCCACCTGGTCAGCCACCCCTCCTTATGCGAAAATTTCTGGATTTTTTTTTTTTTTTCTTGCACCATTCGATAGGGATACACTACGAAGTTCGACCCCGAGCGGCCATCGTGTTGATGGTTCCCCCCCCCTTCCTGCGACTACTTTCGATTTTTTTTGGCCCAGTCTTGCGAGGAAGCGTCCCTCCAAAAGCAGGCGAAATTAAGAGTGAGACTTTCTCGAGTTTCCTCAGCGGAAACTGGTCCCCCTTTTTTCCTCTCCCTAGGGTTTTCGTGAAGATCTTCCCCCTAGGCCAGCCCCGAAAGCCTTCCTCGTCGAGGGGAGGACGGTTCCGAGCTCTCATGTTGCCGGATTTTCCCTGGTAGTATCCTTCCAGAGCTGGTGAAGAGGTGTTTTCTTGGATTGCTGGGCAGACTTTGCGTAAGTGTTTTTTTTTTTTCTTCCCACCGTCTTTTCCTCTCCCCTTCCGACCATCGCCTGGGGTAGGACGTCTTTTTTTTAGTTCACAACGCGTTTGCTCTTCTCCAGTCCCCTGCCGTAACACCCTCCCCCCTCCTTCACTTTTTCCCCCGCGTACATCTCTACTCTTTCCTTAGAGGATTGAGATCTTTTTTCCCCAGTGATCGGGGCTGTTGGTACGGCACTTGGGGAAGGCGCTCACCGACGTGGTGAAACTAACCCCCTTACTCCGCGCTCCTTATGGTCAGTGCATTCCTTTTTCCCGGACTCTCGGCCAACGTGCGAACCATCCACTTTTCAGGATAGAGGACCTTTTCTAGGTACAAATCATTCATATGGGAGCAGCAGGGATACTCCACCTCGTTATATTCCCTTACCGGTATCTCTTCGGACCCCCTCCCCGATGCGATTCGTGAGGGGATGGCCTCTCCCGCACCCATCAACTCGATATTCCCCTCCCTTTTTATTGCTTTTTTTTCCCTTTCTCTGAATTTTCCTGAAAAGTATAACTTAAGTTCCCGGCCTTTTTTTTGCCGAGGGCCTTCGATAACGTCCCCTGGGCAAAGCCCCCTCTCCTTTTTTTCTTTTCGTCGCGCCACGAGATTTTTGTAACCCTCCAACCCCCTTTGATGGCCGATCGGTCCCCTATCCCGACTAGAAGGGGCCCCTCCCTTCCTTTATGATAATAAATGTCTATGAAGGAAGGGTGTCGGATTTGGCTTGTGTTACAATTTTGCGGAGGCGGGGGATTATTCCCCTTTATTATTTACGGGCATTTTCCCTTAGGTCGCTCCCGGCCTATTTTGACTCAGGTCCCCCCCACGATTTGGAAGCTTTTTTTTTCCCGAACAACCCGCGGATTTGAACGCCGCCGAGGCCCTCCTCCTGCTAAGATTCCCCCTCTCCCGGCAACTCTTTGTTGGGTCTTTTTTTCGGCAGACCTCAGTCCTTTGCCACCAATAGAGCCTCCCTTTCTTCCCCGCATCGATTTTTTTTTTGTCCCGCCTGATAAAGAAGCTCTTTCTCTCCTTCAAGGCGACGGACTACGGTCTTCTAGCTCTCCGAGCGAAATTTTCTATTTATCCCCGAGCCGTCGCCTTCCCTTTAACGACTACACATTTCCTTTTTCCGCGGGGGACACGGCTATGCGTTCAGGCGCTGTCTCCTATGCGAAAGATTCCCTCCCCCCTTCGCGCCGCCCGCTTTTTTCGCGCTGAAGAATGCTTTCCCTAGTTGACTAGTGGCGATTTTTTTCCATACATCTATTATATTTCGGGCCTTCTTCTCTCCCGCTGAGATGTGTTTTTTTCTTTTTTTCCTTGGTAAGCTTTCTTGTCAGACCACCTGCGCTTACATATCTTCCCACGAATTTATGCCCTTTTTTCTTCCTCCTTTCTGCAATTGGCCCTCTGGTGATGGCAGGATCTTTGAGAGGGCGCCCGGCTTGAAGGTCGTTCCTCTTCCTGTGATGCTTCTTCTTGCGCCTCTTTTCCAGGAAAAGTTGCTTTCGGATTTTGGTCAGCTGGGAGATTAGACCCCTCTTTTCTCCGGTTTAATTCCTTTCTTTTTTTCTTTCCGGTCTGCTGCCTGACAGCTCCCCTTCCCCCCCAAAACGCTCAGCGGCCCCACCAGCCCATCCTTCCCGACCACCCCCCCCGAAAAACGAGACCCCCTCTTCGGTGTGTTGTAACCGAACCAGAGGCCTTATATCCCGTCGTCAGACTTCTTCTTCCCTTCCTCCCCCCCTTAGAATATCAAGGTCGTTTTTTTTTTTTCCAACAGCAGCCCTTCGCTTGCTCTTCTTTTAGAAATCCCCATTTTTCTCTCTCCACAGACTTTTTCCCTACCGCTGATTAAGGTTTTCCCCCCCCAATCTTTACGCCCACGATGGACATGCCTGAGGGACTTGATCCCTCCCCCTCGTCGCTGTAAGTCTCTCTTTTGCCCTTTTTGATATCGGCTCCAACTCGCCTCCTTTCCTATCCGTTGTGTTGTGTTTTCTTTTTACCGGATATCACGCTGCGCCTTCCCTAGCGCCGCCCTCCTGTCCTCTGTTGATTTAATCAGCTTTCTCTCCCCGTGGTCCGTGAACGATTTTTTTTCCCTTTTTCTCCCCCCCAAACACTGAATCAGAGGTCGGTCTTTTTAGGCGCGCGCGCGTCTTATTGATCAACTTCTGCCCTCAGGGGACTTTTTCTTTTCCTCAACCGACCCTGATATTCCTACGTTTTTTCCTCCGAAGAGGGCGGCTCGATATCCCGCGCTTGTTCTGTTTTACACACGACCTTTTCCCCTTTTTCCTTTCCCTCTTTTCTACGTGGTGTAGGGTTTTTTTTCTCTTTTTGCGACTACTAGCAAAATTTCCCAAGACGGCGCTGGCTGCTTCCCCAATAAGAGTCAGGCCCCCTGTCTGGACCCCGCGATCTGTTTTTTCCCGCCTCATGCGTGCCACCGGCAATTTCCCCCCCCCCTATGTAGAAGCCGGAATCTACCGATCCATGAAGCGGACAGCCCCTTCAAGCGTTGCGAGCCCCGCGCTCGTCTCCACCAGCCTGCTCGAGTCAGCTCCTACTCCTTCAATTGGACGAAGCTCTCCTTCTACGCGACGTTGGCGGAAGACCACCGAAGGCGTGCCCCCCTTTTTCCCTTCTTCTCACCAAATCCTTCTCAATCGTATACTCCTCTGTATTTACTAGCAAGCCACCCTATTCATACTACCTTTATTTTGCCTGAGCAAAATTCTTCCCGCCTCTCCTCTTCTTCGCCTTTTGTCGGCATCTTTTTCCTTTTTCTGAACGCATGAGAAGTGTAAAGCGCTTTCTCTTCTTGAAAGCGGCCTTCATTGCGCGACGTGAATAGGGGCTTCTCGCGTGCCAATTCCTTCTTTTTTTTTTTTTTTTTTCATTCCGGCGTTTCTCCTCCTCCCGTGTTTTTTCCATGGCGTCTTTATCGGCGGCGTGCCGTGCCACAAAGCGTCCGCCAGGGTCCCTTCCTCTGTGTGCACCCGGAAGTGTTTCCCCCCAAAACACTCCAAAAAAATGACGCGTTACTTTGCCGAGGAATTTAGAGAGTAGTCCGCGGAGCGTTTTAAACCTTGTTATTTTTTTCCAGATTGCTACCGAATTCCCCTTTTGTCCTTCGGACAAAATCGCCCCTTTTCCCCCTTTGGGACAATGACCGTGTCCTTTTCTTAACGGCGATGTAGCACGCCTTGCCGACCTGGTCAGCAACCTCCCTTCCACCCGTTCAGTCCTTCCCCCTTCCTGGATTGATCAGAACGGCCCCTTTTTTCCCGATCGGGATACACGACGACCCCGTTTCTGGGTTACTTGCTTCACGTGTGTGATGGTTACCCACTCTTTTTTCCCTTTTCGAGCGTCGCGTCCCCCGGAAGCGAATGCGCGTCGCAAAGCTATGCAGGGAAATTCGAGTGTTTCTCTTTTTCGCTGTTTCTCCTTCACTCTCCCCACCCTGGCGGCCAAGAACCAAACAGCTGAGTTGTTTTTCGGGAATGACGAGTTGCCTTTTTTAAGCGCTTCTCCCGACAGCAAGAATCTTGAGGACGGTTACACGACTCTCGGTCTCCTTGATAAAAGATTTTTCTCCTCGCTTTTCTTTGTAATGAGTGTTGCTGATGCCATTCCGCCCCGATCTGGCCCCTTTTTTCTCCCCTTTGCGAAATCTCTTTGCGCTCACGGTTCCTGACCATGCCCTTGGTCGCGGTCTGCGCTTTTTTAAACAATTCTTCCTAAGGAAACCGTGCGCCCCAAAGAAGATAAGATGGGAAGGAGCCCCCCATGCCTTCTCGTCTCTGGAAGAAGGAAGACTGTTTTTTTTTTTTGTTGAGAGATGTCCTGGGGCCCTCACAGATGATTTTCTTCTTTTTTTTCCTTGGGGACGGCTCCTCACAGATCTAAAAAGGCCCCTTACTCGCGACTTTCCTCCCCCTCTTTTTTCAGTGCAGCCTTTTCCCCAAAGACGGGAATCTTTCTCTCCCAGCAAGTGCCAGATCGCCTATTTGCATCTTCCACACATAATTCCCCCCCCATTTTATTCCGCCGAGGGCTTACCCTTTCCCGTCCCGGCCCTCTTTTTTCCCCCCGTCCTCACTCGCCGATTTTTTGTTCTTTAACCGTCTTGCGGTTTTTCCCGCCATACCCTGCCACTCGATCTCACTCCCGGTTTTATATGGCCCGTCCAGTTATATGAATTCGCCCCTCCTGAAACGTCTCACTCTCTTCTCTTGCGCCGCGCCCCCAGACTGGGCACGACGCTCCCCCCTCCAAAATTTTCCTCCTCTGGTACCCCCCCCCCCGAGATGGCCGCTAGCCTAAACCTTTCGTCGGGGGTCTTCTTTTCCTGTCAATCCTACTGCAGTTTCCCCATTTTCGGCATGTCCTTTTCTTTTGGCCTATACCCTGTTGCGGCTGTCTGTTTACATTTCGCCGTTGTGCTCCTCTTTCTTCTTTCCACCACCTTTTGCAGCCGCGATTTTGACGAATTCCTTACGCGGTGAGCACATATGAATCCCTCCCAAGTTTTCCCCCGCCTGGATGTGAAAGACGCCTCTCTAAGACGTCCCCCCTCTTCCCGCTTCGAACCCGTCCCCTTGTTGGAGGCTTGGGGTGGGGGGGGCGCCAGCTTTTTCCCCCAATTTTTTGGCGGCCCGGCTTTGGTTTAGGCCTGAGCTTCTCAAGACTGATGTTCTTTCCCCCAGGCGCGGTCTATTTCCTCCGAGGGAATTACGCGTCCTGGCTCCCTCTTGATACACTCTTCTTTTTTTCCCCAAATGAATTTTTTAAAAGACCTTGTGACCTCGAAGGTCTCGGGACCCTTCTTTTCATCGTTTCCGGCGCTTTTCGCGGAAAGATGCCGAAAGGGCCTTCTTCTCCGAAGTTTTTTTTAAGAATTGGACTACAGTCCAAGAAGTTCTCCTCTTGCGGCTAGTAAATACATCCTCTTTTCTCCCCTTTTTCATCTCTGCGATTTGGTTTTTTTTTTTTTTCCCGGTGGGTCACGCCTGCTTTGGTTCCTCCCACCGAGCCGTACAGCGTATCCACGAATTCGCTCTTTCAATTGAAGTGAAGTCCTTCCTTTTGCTCCTCGATAGCTGGTTGCGGCAGGATATTTTTCTTACGCGCCTGGCTTTCAAGGTTCTGTTTTTCTTTTTTTTCTGAGGTAGTCTTATGCTGGCGCTGTGCTTCGACATAGAAAAAGTTTGGTGGCCCGAGGATTCGTTGAAAAGAGTCGAGGGTCTTCCCTCTGATTTGGAAGTCCCCCGTCGCTGGCCTTTCCCCATTGAGAGTCTTCCGCACCCCACGATACGCCGGAACCCCTCCCTACCACCAGTTCCCCTTCCCAACATGAAGCCTTTTCCAGAACCAGAGAGCAGGGAGGGTTTCGCCCCTCCTCTTAGATGGAATTTCCCCCCCCCTGAATTCTCAAGTCTTTTTCTCCCAACAGCAGCACGTCCTCCCTTCTTTCACTCCATGAGTTGAGCACTTTCAAGAAGCGCTCGCGCTCCCGACGGTCCATCCTTTCCCTCTGATTCAGGTTTTCACCTCTTTTTCCCCCGCCACGAGCGACATTCCTTTTCCCCCTCACCGCAGTACGCTGTCAGCTCTAGGGCCAGGCGTCCTTCCTTCCCGGCATCAAAATCTCCTCTTCTCCTCCCCTTTTGTGTTGTGCTCCTCTTTTTTTTTTTGTGATCCGGATATCACTTTCCTTCCCTTTCCCAGCGACGCAGGTGTTTATCAGAGTCGCGTTTCATGGTCGCATCGTTGGCGAAAGATTTTTTGTTTTCTCTTTAATCCGCGGTCGGAAGGATTCTTTCTTTCCCGCGCGCGCGTCTTGATTTTCCCCTCAGCCTGCGGACGCACAATTGCTTTTTGAAGCACAGCCCCCCCCCCTCTACTCTCCTTTTGATTCTAGAAGAGAGTTCCCCCCTGCGCTCTGGTTTTTGGTTACCCACACCGCTTTTGGCTCCGTTCTCCTGCTGTGGTAGGGCTTTCTTGGTTTCTCCTTTTGCGAATACTTCCCTTCCCTGCAGCGCCAGCAGACTTTCTTTTTTTCCCCAATCAGAGGAAAGGAAACCGCGCCCGTTCCTCCTTTTTGACGAAGATCCGCTTTCCCTAAGAAACTCCCCTGCCGGGAATAGCCCCCCTTTCCCATGAAGAGGAACAGAACCTTCCCCCAAGACAGCCCCCGCCGGTCTCGAAGATCCTGACATCACCTTATCTCGCTTGAAGAACGATTGCACTCCCCTTTCTAAGCGCAGAAATTAGTGGCTCCTTTCGTGAACTGCGAAACCACAAGCAGGCGTGCCCTCAGGACGTCGGCACCAACTTCTGCTTCTCAATAGTCCCTTTTTCTGATGTATTTTTTCCTCCCACTATATTATTTGATGATCAAATATTCCCGCGCCATTCTTTTCCCGCTAATATTGTTCCCCCCCTCACTTCTTCTTTGTCTCTCGCCCGCGAAAGCCTTTTCTTTCGCCTTCGTAGGTCACAAGTCTTGACCGAGGCCTTTCCATTTGCGGTCGCATCGGGATCCCCCCCTTTTTTTCCCCACTGAAGTCTTTCCCCTTTAGAGCAGTAGATTTTATGCGCGCCATCGAGTTCTTTATCATGTCTGTCTTCTGCCAACCCCCCCCCCCCCCCACTTTTTTTCTTCGCTGATGGTGAACCTTTCCTGGCCGCAACCCCCCCCTTCCCCAAGAGATTGAAGTTAGACAGCGGGAATACTAGCTGGCTTTTTATTCTGCCCCGGCGGTCTTTCCCTTCCCCCTCCCCTTTTCACTTGGTCGTTTCCCTTACCGCTTCCATCGTTTTTTCAATCGCGGCTGCGACGCCGTTTGGCCCCATTCAGGAAAGCAAGATCTTTCTCCAACGGAGAGTTTTTTTCCAACCTGTCAGACTTTCCCAGTAGTCAGCCGCAAATAATGATGATCCTCACGGCTTTTTCCCTTCCCCCGTTCGGTTTTCCCCCGTTTCGACAACGTTTCCCCCTTTGTTTGATGGTTTGGACCCCACCCCGACGGTTGAGCGACTCCCTTTTTTCTTCGCGCTTTCCTCGGAAGAGAATTTCTTTTTTTCCCTGAATTAGCAGGGAATTCCGAGTGTCTTTCCCTGGCGATTTTTCGAGAACTGGTCGGCAAGTCCCCCCCCTAGAGTGTCGTGAAGATCGACTTGGCTTCATTCTTCGAGGCCATCCCCCTCCCGACAGTCAATGTATTCGAGGGAGGACGGTCCCTTTCTCACTCGGTGCCGTCACTGGATACCAGAGTAACTCCTCCTCCCAGAGCTGAGTGAATGAGGTTTTCTTTCTCTTCCGCGATCTGGCCCCTTGCCTGGTACCCTTTCGAAATAAGACAGTCCTTTGCCCTTCCTCCCATCGCCTTGGGCTTCTTCCCCTTTTTAGTGTTCAAACCTTTCCCCCCCATGACAAGCTACAAAAACGATGATGGTCTTATTCCCCCCCCTCGCACCTTCTCTCTTTTCACCCCCCCCCCCCCCCCCCCCCCCCCCCCTTTCCCTCCTCCTCAGTTGTTGTTGGTTGATCCTTCTCTTTGGATAATGACAGCTGATTCCTTTTTTTTTTTTTTTTTTTGGTACGGCAGGGGACGGATAGCACAGATTGCTGACACGAAAAATGGCAGATAGCGGTTCCCCCCGTCCGATGGTAATCCTCTTCTCCCTCCTGATCTTTCGCAAAGTTCTTTCCTCCCCCCTATCGCGGAATGCATCATATAAACATACCCCCCCTTTCTGGTTCGACAGAAGCAGATCCTATTTCATTCCAGCCAACTGGCACAGAGATTCCCCCCCCCTCGAACGATGTGAGATTCTTTACCTTATTGGTTTGGCTGCCCCCTGTAGCCCCATTACCAATGCCCCCCCTCGCTATTTCACCTCACACTCTATGTTTTTCCCCTTTTTTTGTTTCCGAACCAGTTATTCCCTTTCTCCCCCTCGTCCATGAAAAGTTCCTGACTAATTCGTTAGCACGAGCCCTCGCTTTCGCCCTGCAAGACTGTTCCTTCTACTCTCCCTAAACGTCCTCGCGCCACCGAGAGGTGGGTCGCATCACCCCCCAAAACGCTTTCAAGTAAACGTTTTTCCTGATCGAAGGGCAATTACGCGGCCGTGCCTCTCCCCTGCCAATTTTCGGCATGAGGTCCTTTTTGTGCTCTGCTTGACCCTTTGCGGCTTTCCTCGCCGTTGCTCCCGATCTTATTTTCTTCCCTTTTAACGGCTGTCGCAGAGCTGGCTTTTGCTCATCAAAACGATTTTCTTTTTTTCTCCCCCTTCTTAAATCAAACGCCCCTTTCCGCGGATTTGAAGCCCTTCCTCGCTAAAGATTACAGATTCGAACAGCAAGCTTTTTGTTCGTTCCCTTTGTTGGGGGGTTCTTACCTTCAGCTTTGAAACTTACCTTTCTTCCCTTTGTTTTAAGTCCCGAAGCTATAAATTCTCCTATGGCGCGAATCCTTCTTCCCCTTTTTCTCTTTTCTCTCCAGGGGACTTCCTTCGCATTGGCTTCTTTTTTCCCCGCTGCCGTCGCGCAAATATGAAGTTGATTTCAAGTCCCTACTAATTGTGAACTCCGTCTCTGGGACAAGGCCTTCTTTTCTTTTTCTGCGAAAAGATTGCCTCCCCCCTCTTTTTTTCTGAAGCCTGGTCGCATGCCTGGAAGAATTTTTCCTGCCCCAAATCAGATAGTGCCTTTTTTCCTCCCTTCTCTCTAAATTAGAATCTTTCCCTCCTTGAGATTTGGTGTTCCCTTTGTCTCACGAATGCTTTTTTCAGTTTCGACCCCCCCCCGCGGAGTACCTCCCACAGGAATTTCTTTTCTCTTAAGTGCAAGAGTCCTTCTTCCCCCGTGGTGATGGCGGATCTTCGATAGTGCCGCTGGCCTCCCCTTTTTTTTTTTTTGTTAATCCCCCGCTTAATTTTTTTATGCTGGAGAATTACCGGGTATTTCTCCCATAGGGAAAGTTCTTTTTTTTTGGTGGCCCTCTTTTTTACCAAGCAACAGATCTTTTTCCTTCAATCTGATTGGAATGCATCCTCTGCCTTCTGCTGGTCCGACTGCAAGATTTTTTTTCCCCCCTTTTTTTCTTCGTATAAGCCCCCCCCTTTTGGCCCCAAGCCACTCTTTACAGCGCGAAACGCCTGATCACATGGATCCCCCCTTTCTTACCCTTCCTTCCCGCCGGGATATTCGCTCTTCTTCCTCTCAACGGAGCGAATATTCCCCTTTTTTTTTTCCGGTCGTTCCAACCCGCAGCACTCTTCCTTCTGCAGACTTCTTTTGATCCCCCCCGCGCAGCCTTTCCCACCGCCGGGAAAGCCTTTTTTTCCTTTGATTAAGGTTTTCACTCAAACACAATCTCAGCCCACGTCTGCGAAATGAACCTTTTCCTCTCCTTTCCCCCCCTCCTTTTTCGATGTACTTCCCTCTTTTTCTCAGCGTGAT